>ERZ795058.1043-NODE-1043-length-39150-cov-8.259547_pt1 | contig 39150 bp, 45 predicted proteins | sample MGYA00375142_ERZ795058 | MGnify/ENA primary metagenome ERZ795058 (study PRJEB30187, sample SAMN05720210) | activated sludge metagenome | isolation source: anaerobic digester from wastewater treatment plant | place: Japan | collected 2015-04-20 ... | reverse complement strand
ATCAGAGAAACCCCCTCCTTGGAGGGGGTTTCTCTTCTTGTGCGGCATGTTGCCGTATCAGCTCACGTTAAAAGTCGTTTGCCGCGTATCTGTCGCGTTGCCTGCCTGTACGGTGCTGATTACAGTGTAAGTTCCCTTCTGCGCGGTTGCCGATAGCGTCAGCGGTACGTTAGAAGTGTAGGTTCCTCCCGTCCGCGTTACGCTCACCTGGGGTTTCCCGACTACCTGGTTTCCCATTCTGATCTCGCGGGTCTCGGTTACGTTCACCTGGCTATCCTGGGAGGGAGTCAGGACGGCGTAACTCATCTTGAGGTCCACGTTCTGCCCCGGGCTTACGGTCTGCGGCGTTGCCATTGCTTCCTCTATTTTAACCTGCGTGCCGGACGCCGGCTGATAGTTGTATTTCTGAACCGTTTCCGCCCTCGTGCTTTGCTGGTCGTATCCGTAATGGCCCAGCGCCCCGCCTACAAGCCCGCCGAGAAGACCCCCGACGACCGCACCCCTGGTGTCTCCCAGGATGGCTCCCGCCACGGCTCCTGTAGCGGCCCCTGCGCCTGCTCCATATGCGGCGCCCTTGTGCTCTTCCGGAACCGAGGCGCATGATACTGCGAATGCCAGCAAGACAAGGACTGTCGCCATCGCAAATAACTTCGATCTCATTTTTTGCCTCCGTTACATTTGAATTTTTTCTTCACGGCATGCCGCGGGAATGCTCAAGCCGACAGCGGCGCCGAGAGCCAGCGCGGCGGCGATCGCGGCCAGGGGATTTTCATCTATGACACGGCTCAGACCGCTTCCCAGGGATGAAAGCCGCTCCTGGGCCGAACCGCCGATGTTTTTAAAGTATTCAGCAGCCTGGGCATGCCATGCCGCCCCTTTCTCGCCCATATCTGAAGCGACCTCCTCCATTTTCCTGCTTAATTTACCCTTTGCCTGACGGGCTGTTTCCGCTATCTCCTCCTGGTAACCCTTTTTCCGCCCATCGAACAGATCACCGGCCTGGAAATGCATCTCTTCGCCCGTTCCCACGACTTTTCCTCTTCCATCCCCCCCTCCGCGGAAAGCTCCGGCGATCAGCAAACCGACTCCTATACCGAGCAGCGCCGCCGGAACAGGGTTACCCTTGATGGTCTCGACCACTCCGGATCCCATTCTCACCATGCCCTCTCTTGCGTTTTGAGCCATCTGTCCCGCCTTCCCTCCGGCAAATATCCGGAATTTATTTTTTGCCTGCCTCGTCAGTTCATCCGGGGAAAGCCTTTCCCGGATCTCGTTTATCGTTGCATCCATTTCATCGCGAGTCCGGGCGATGTCCGACCGGATCTCGCCGGTTTTTTTTCTCTTCATTTCGTCCGCTCCTTTGCCCATTCCCTGTCTTCCTTAAGCGTCTCGATCGTCTGTTCCGGGACCATCCGGCGGCGTTTAATATCGCCCAAACCTTTGCGGACAAAAAAGTATCCGATCCCCCCGACGATGATTCCGGTCAGGAGGGCGGCCAGCCACAAGGGAAAAGAATCCGCAAGAATAATCGCCAGCCCCGCGACAAGGGCCAAAAACCCTCCGTAGACGATTGCACCCCCGACAAGGAGAAATACGACATCGCGCATGGCGGCGGATGCCTTTTCGGACATTTCCGCCTTGGCCAGATCGACCTCTTCCTTCATCAGGTTTTTAACCTCATCCACGAGCTTTCCGAAGAGTTCTCCCAGGGTTAATGATTCTTTTTCCATAATCTTTTCCTCAACGCACCGGCGTTCCTTTGATCAACCTGCCCAGGAGGAGACCGGTCAGGAAAGCCCCGGTCAGAAACAGAACGGGCTGTTTGCGCGTCATGTCTTCAGCTCTCTCGATCAATTCCTCCACATTCTTCTCCTGTATGTATCCGGAAACCTGTTCTACGCTTTCGGCGGCCTTGTCGGCGTACTGCGCAACGGATCCGTAGTTCTGTTCCCGGAGCTGCCTGCCGGTATCCCGCAAGGCCTGTGCAACCCGGGTAAGAGTCTCCGAAGCCCTGCCTTTTCCGGATGTGAACATCGACTTCGCCTGCTTCTGAACCTTCTCCCTTGCCTGGTCCATGCCTGCCCTGGCGGAGGCGAAAGATCCCTGTCCGGACTCGGTCTCCCGCGCACCCTCTGCCATGAATTCAGGGTTTCCTTCCATATTTCCCCTCCTTTCCGATATCTGCCGTAAAAAAGCACACGACCGGATACGATGGATAACTTTGTTCAATAATTAACCGGAAAAGGGGATACCGCCATCGCGTAATGCCTCATTTCCGGCGGTTCAAATCCTGAAAAAATATTCAGGGAAAAGCGAAAGGAAGGGCTGAAAGTGAAAAGTGAAAGGTAAAAGGTGAAAAGAATCAGGTCAAATAAACCCGCAAAGATGCGGAGATACTAAAAGGAACGAATCTGCGAGAATTCAGATAATCTCCCGCAGACCGGCAATGTGAATCACTTGAGGAGATGAGAAGCTTCCTGGCTTCTCATCTCCTCAGCTTCTCAACTTCGTCCTTTGTATGAGAGGTTTTTTTAAGCTGTCGTCTTTTCCTGAAGCCTGGCCCAAGTCTTCTCCGAGTACCAGATGTCCAGGAAGTCCGCTATGGACTCCCTTTCCCTCCTGCGCATTTCCTCCGCGACGGTTTTGCGCAGCAGGCCCTTTATGCCCGCATATGCGGCCCCGTCCTTTGCCGCGAATGCGGCCGCCGCCGCATGCATGTCCTTTTCCAGATCCGCGTCCGTCGACACCTTGTCGATCAGTCCAAGCGAGTGCGCGCCCTCCGCCGGGTACATCTCGCCGCTGTACAGGAAGGTTTCGGCGTTTCTCTGCCCTATCAGGGCCCGCAGGACCTCAACGCTGCCGGCAAAAACGGATGAGCCGAACTGTATTTCGTTGAGCGCGATCCTGGCCTTGCCCGAGACCATGATGCGGAAATCGCAGCAGATCGCTATCATGCATCCGCCCGCGATCGTATGGCCGTTCAATGCGGCGATGACCGGTTTGGGGTAAAGATAGACATACAGATAAAAATCCGTAAACAGGGTCAGATATTCCTGAAACCGGATTCTCGAGTATTTGAGAAACTCCGGAATATCGAAGCCGTAGGAAAAGAATTTCCCCTGGCCGGTCAGGATCACGGCCTTTACTTTTTCGTTTTCAATCAGGCCGTTCATCGCGTTTTTCAATTCCCTGACAACTTCCCCCGTAAGCGAGTTTACTTTCCCCCTGCTCAGCCTTAATACTGCTGTCTCCCCCTGGATGGTGCACTGGACGAAACTCATCTTGACCTCCTTTCGGCCTCAGACTTCTATAAGTTCGCGCGGGCTCTTCGTCAGGATCCTGTTGCCCTTGCTCCGGACCAGGACCATGTCCTCCAGTTTGACCGCGCATTTATCGTTCATCATGTGCATGTCGATGGCGATCACGCTGTTCTCGGACAATTCCGTGTTGTCCGAGTCCGAGAGCACCGGCGGCTCGTTCAGCTCAAGCCCGATCCCATGCCCGATAATGCGGGCCTTCCTGCCCCTGCCGAAACTCTGGAACTCGTTCTGCATGCCGAGCTCCTTCGCCGCCTCTTCGGCCATTGAATATACGCGACGGCCGGTCATGCCCGGCCGCATCGAGCCTGCGAGGCGGTCTGCGATCTGTTTCAGGCCGCCGTACATCTCGCGCGCTTCCGCAGCCGCCCTTCCCAGGCAGTAAGTCCTCGTCTGGTCCGCATGATATCCGTCCACAAGAGTCGGTATATCCACCATGACGAGATCTCCGCGCGCGATCAGCCTTTTCGAGGGGCCGGCCGGAACGGACGGACTCAGGCCGACGCCGGTTATGGTGTAAACGACTCCGCTCGGCCGAAGCAGGTTCGGCCCCGATGCTAAGGGACCCCTGCTCATGAAAAAGTCGGGCTGCCGGATAAAGAACGTTCCTTCATGGCCGGCAAGCCGGTGCGCGTTCTCCACGGCGGCTGCGAGTTCAAGCTCCGAGATTCCCTCCCTGAGCGCTGCAACGGCAGCCAGGTGCCCGGCATGAACAGCGTCGCAGGCGGCTTCAATCCTCTCGATTTCAGATTCATCCTTCGATTTTCTCTGTTCCAGGACGGCGCCGGAGACATTGACGAACTCCCGGCCGGGAAAGGTTCTCCGCAGCAGGAGGTATTGCTCCGCCGTGAGGATGTCCAGTTCCACTCCGATCGGCTCCGAGCCGAATGCTTCCCCGGCGAGGTCCCGGATTCTCTCCAGTTTTCTTTCTCCGGTGACTCTTTCAGACGGAATATTGACTTCCCGCAGGGCGAAATCCAGCCCGCTCCGGACGAACAACCCGTAATAATCCGGCGAGACGACCAGCCACGAAGGCTGGGCGGTGCCGGTATAATACAGGATATTCCTCGAATAGCAGAGGAGGGCGCTTCCCGGGCCGCGGTTCCGGAGGAGGGCCTGCAATGATTCGATGCGAAGACGGCTGCTCATGGCGGTTCTCCTTTCGTTGGAATTCATGATACCATACAAGTCTTGCGCCGGCGCCGGCGTTAAATATTTAGCGGGGGTGAACCCGCGAAAACCGAATCTTTTCCCGGATTGAGGATGCCGGTCCGGCGACATGCCCGCAGGATGGGTGGGATCTTTCAGGAAGATGGGTGATCTCGGGATCAATTTCAAGTCTCAGGTGCGGGCAGGATTCCTGTCCTTCTTTCTCAATTTCAATAAGAAACCTGTTGCGAACCTGAGACCTGAGACTTGAAACAGGGCTAAGCTTTTTTGGCCACACGCTTCCAGATCTCAAGTATCCGGTTGGCCTTGTCCGCCGGGACCGGGCGGAGGGATCTTTCATACATGGAAAGGGTCTGCCTGGATACTCCTATATTATCCGCGAGCGTTTCCTGGCGGATGGAATACTGATCTCTGAAAAGCCTGATCTGCTTCGGCCGCTCCTGGATATCCCCGGCGGAAGCGGGGAGGGTGTCCAGGAGCGCCGCATCCGCGCGGCGGGCGGAATCAGGAAGGCGCCCCCGGGCCTGCATTCGCCACAGGTCGTCGGAGAGTTTCACGCTCATGGGGGAGTCCAGCCAATTCCGGAAATAGCCCTTGGCGCGGGAAGGAGGCTCGATCGCCGGGGCTTTTTCCAGAACGCCGAGTTCCTGCAGGCGCTCATGGGCCGCGATGAAGGAATCCACGATGCGCCCCGCATCCCTGCCTTCCCCTTCTCCGCAGAAGTCGAGAATTGACCTTGGAGCGGCCCGCGGGGGGAGGCCTTTCTTCCCCGCCACGGTCCCTACCATGATCCAGTAGGTGCCGATTTTTTTCGTGAACGCCTCGTGATACGGACTCAGATTCAGGAGAGATCTGCTGTAGTATCCGATCCAGAACAAACCCTCCGGATTGAGAAAATGAGAAAGGGCCTGGCCGCACCTGTATCTGAACGCGGTCCGTTTTCCTTTTCCGGAAGCGTACTCGAAATCGAGTATGTCCAGAAGCTTGTCCGGCCTTTCGTTTCCGAAGGAGACCCTTCCTCCGGTCGGGTAGTCCTTCCAGGACATGGAAAGCCGCAGGTCCGATATGCGCAGGATCTCCTGCTTCAGATCCTCCCGGAGCTTCCTGCCGCTGCCCCGCCTCAGGTGAACGCCGCGCATGTCTGCGATCTCATCCAGGCGGATCTGCGCCGTTTCCTTCGGGTCGCGCAGCCCCGCAATGCGCGAGAGGAGGATCAGAAAGACATCAGCTGTTTCCACCGAAAGCCGGCCGGCCAGGCTGCGCAGGCTGCCGGAGTAAACGAAGGAAAGGCGGGGAGTGTAATACATGGAAATGGAGGGGTGAAACCGCCCGGAAAAATTGGGCGGGGGTGAATAGAAAAAAGTGACGGAGCCGGCCCGCGTCCGGTAGCGGAAGAAGGGCCGGCCCCAGGAATCCGATTCCCAGCCGTCGCGCCTCTTCCCGCCGTACATCGCCCTCAGGGCCGAATAGATGACGGGGCTGACGGGAATGGGGATCTTGTCCCGAACGGCGCCTCTCCCCGGCGGGTGCTTTCCCCGGCTCTTTATGCCGATCATGTTTCTACGCCTCCTGCTTATTATCTTTAGACATTACTTTCTGCTTATGTCAATCCGTTGTTCGAAAGCTTGACTTCCGCCGATGCAGTCCCTGTATAATTCTCCGCACCGGCGGAAAGGACGAACTATGGCTGATTTGCGGGCAAAGGCAAGGGACGCGGGCTGGAAGGTATCCGGAACTCAGAAGTTTTCGGGAGAGCGTTTCCGCGACATTTTCCATCAATCTCCCGTGATGGTCTACATGACGGACCTGGAAGGGACTTTTCTGGAAATCAACCGGGCCGGCGTGGAGCTTCTTGGTTACGGCTCCCGGGAGGAGTGGCGCTCCTGGACATAGCGATGCCGCGCCTGAGCGGCATCGAGGCGATCGGACTTATCAGGGAAAGCGCCCCCGAGACGAAAATCGTCGTGCTTTCGATGCATGACAAGGAATCTTACGTCCAGCAGGTCCTGGCAGCCGGCGCGCTGGGGTACGTGCTCAAGGCCTCCCCGAGCTCCGATATCCTCGAGGCGATCCGCTCGGCGCATCGCAACGATTATTTCCTCAGCTCGAAGCTCCGCGCCGAAGTAATCGGGGCTTACGTCCGGAAAGCTCCCCAGAGCAAGACCCTGAGGGGATACGATCTTCTCTCCGAAAGGGAGCAGCAGGTTTTCCGGCTTGTGGCGCAGGGGCGCTCCACGGCCGAGATCTCCCGCATCCTGTGCGTGAGTCCCAAGACCGTGGAGAAGCACCGCGCCGCAGTCATGAGCAAGCTGGGGATCCACGACCGGATGGAGATCCTGAAATACGCGATCAGAATCGGCGTGGTCGACCCCGAGCTGTGGGAATCAGCTCCGGAATAGACCCGAATAAAAATCACCTGCCGTGGTGCTCTTTTTCAGCCTCCATCGCCTCTGCCCTCGTCTTATGCACAGTACCGTCGGCGTGTTCGGGCGGAGAGTAAATCGTGTACAGCTTCAAGGGCTTTTTGCCGGTGTTGATTATATTATGACCGGTTCCGGCGGGAATAACTACGGCCCAGTCATCCTCGAGGGAATGCTCTTTGCCGTCCAGAACCGCCTTGCCCTCTCCTTTCTCGATTCTGATAAACTGGTCCAGGTCATGTACCTCCATTCCTATATCCTCACCGGGTTGCAGGCACATGACAACAAGCTGGCTGTTCGGAGCGGTAAAGAGTACTTTGCGGAAATTGCTGTTCTCCTTGGTCGCCTTTTCAATATCTACAACATATCCCTTTGCCATTTTCTCCTCCTTCGTTCGAGAGCGTTAAGTGAGATTCTACTTTCATCCATTGCCTTGATCAAGATGCTATTTCTTTGCGACTTCGCCGCTTCGTCCTCGAAGGTAGGGTCTTCCCCTGCCCAAATCGGGGTTCCCCCCCATTGATCTGTCCGCCGGAATAATCAACAACTCGCATGCAGGGAAACGGAATCGGGCCCGGCGGGAATGCCCGGCCGCGCTCATCATCTGTACAAAATGCCTTGCAGAAAGGAGAAGTATGATGGATCCGGCAGCATTGAGTATTATCGGGATATTGTTGTCTCTGGCTTTCATCATGGTCCTTGCGCTGAGGGGCTGGCACATTATCGTCATCGCCCCCCTGGCCGTGGTCGTGGTGACATTCTTTTCAGGTCTGGATATATTGCCCGCCCTGACGGGACCGTACATGAAAGGCTTCATTAATTACGCGGCCAAGTTTTACCTGATCTTCCTTGCAGGTTCAATCTTCGGCAAAGTCATGGAGGACAGCGGCGCCGCCCGGTCAATTGCCGAAGGCATTCTGAGGATAGTGGGACGCAGTGTGTCCATGATATTCGCGTAGTTCCTCCACCAACAGCTCCTCCATCCCCGTCTCCCGGATCGAGGACGCGACGCGGAGACCGGAGAAATGCTTCAATATCCATTTCTATCAGCCTGCGGTAAATTTTATTTTGTGCGATATTATGGGCGGAACGAAGACGCGGCCGGAGTTTTTCGATCCTGTCCGGAAGTTCATCCGCTCCCTCGATCTCATTCCGCTCACGGTAAGGAAAGAGATCCTCGGCTTCTGCTTCAACAGCATCTGGAGGGCGGTCAAAAAGCAGGCCCTTTACATGTGGGGCAACGGCTTCGTCGATCTGAAGGACATCGACAGGGCGTGGATGTCGTTTACCGGGATGCCGCAGGGGCCGTTTGCCATGATGGACATGGTGGGTCTGGACGTAGTGTATGATATTGAAATGTCATACTATAACGACTCGAAAGATCCGAAAGACATGCCGCCGGCGGCTCTCAGGGAAAAGATCGACAGAAAGGAGATGGGCATAAAGACGGGGAAGGGATTCTATACCTATCCCGGACCGGAATGGGCCAAGCCGAACTTTCTGAAAGGTGAGGATTGACTGGTATGTAAGTAATACTTTATAATACGGCGTCTTCAGTCAAGAGGAATAGAAAGGAGAGCGCACTATGAAGGAAAAAGCAGTTGTCACGGCGGCAATTACGGGCAGCATTCACACTCCGACGATGTCGGAATACCTGCCGATCACGCCGAAACAGATCGCGGACGAGGCGGTAAGGGCCTATGAGGCGGGGGCAGCGGTCTGCCATGTTCACGCCCGTAATCCCGAAAACGGGATGCCGGTTCCGGACACCAATCTCATGAAAGAGATCATAACGAGCATCAAAAGCCGCTGCCCCATCGTGGTATGCATCACGACAGGCGGGGGCCTGGGCATGACGGTGGAGCAGCGCGTCGCCCCGGTGACGCTGTTCAAGCCGGAGCTCGCGTCTTTCAACGCCGGTTCCATAAATTTTGCCCTCTTCCCCGTTATCCCCCGGTGGAAGGAATGGAAGCATCCCTGGGAAAAGCAGTATCTCGGCATGAGCGAGGATTTCATTTTCCCCAACACCTTCAAATCGATGCGTGAATACTGCGCCATCTTCAACGAGATGGGGACAAAGCCCGAATTAGAAATTTACGATTCCGGCATGATCAACAATGTGGCATTCATGATCCAGGCCGGATACTTGAAAAAACCCGTTTACATCCAGTTTGTCATGGGCGTGCTGGGAGGAATTACGCCCAGTTCCGAGAACCTCCTGTTCATGGTCGATTATGCGAAAAAGCTGATCGGCGACTTCGAATTTTCGGTCTGCGTGGCCGGCCGCGCCCAGTTCCCGATCTGCACCCAGTCGCTCCTCATCGGCGGGAACGTGAGAGTCGGTCTGGAGGACAATCTGTATCTGGACAGGGGCAGGATGGCCAAAAGCAACGCGGAGCAGGTTGAGAAGATCGTCAGGATCGCGAATGAGCTGGGGATAGATGCGGCAACGCCCGACGAGGCGAGAAAAATACTCGGCCTTAAGGGCATCCAGCAGGTAAACTTCTGAAAGGATCCACCCCTCCTGGTGATGAGACATCACTTCCAACGGATCCGGGAAAAGCCCCGCCCGAGCGGCGGGGCTTTTTTTATTCCAAAACATCCCTGATTTTCCGGGAAAGCTCGCTTATGCTGAACGGCTTCTGGATGAAGGCATTGCACCCCCGATTCATGATTTCACAGGCCTGGCCGTCAATGCTGTAGCCGCTTGCCAGGATCACCTTTGCTTCAGGATTTATTTTTTTAATGGAATCGTAAACCTCTCCGCTGTTCATCCCCGGCATGATAAGGTCGAGAATGACCAGATCTATCCTGTCCTTCTCCCGCCTGTAAATGTCCAGCGCCTGACGCCCGCTGTTCGCCGTGAGAATCCTGTAGCCGAGTTTCGCCAGGATATCGCCGATAATTCGGACGATCTTTTTTTCATCATCGACAAGGAGCACGGTCTCGGTTCCTCCCGCCGGATACTCCGGCGCCTGCCTCTGCTCGCTGGCCAACTTTTTCGCCGAAGAGGGAATATAGATATTGAAAGTCGTCCCTCTGCCCTTTTCACTGGCGACGTCTATATAGCCCTTGTGTCCCTTCACGATGCCGTAGACCATTGCCAGCCCCAGTCCCGTTCCCCGCCCCATTTCCTTGGTCGTGAAAAAAGGCTCGAATATCCGCTCCCGCGTCGCCTCATCCATGCCCGCACCGGTATCGGTCACGGACACTTTCACGAAACTTCCGGCCTTCATGTAAGAGGGCCTGGGATCGAATTCGCCGAACTTCACGTTGGCTGTTTCGATCAGAATCGTGCCTCCGCCGGGCATGGCCTGCCAGGCGTTGACGAACAGATTCATGAAAACGTGCTCCCACTGTGTATGGTCGATCTCCACCGGGGCCAGATCCGGCGCCAGCCGCTTTTCCAGAACGATTTCTTTCCTCGTCCTTCCGAACATGGCGGAAGTTCTTTCGAGGATCTCGTTGATGTCCGCCGTTTTCACTTCATAGCGGCCCATCCTGGCGAAGCCGAGAAGCTGGCTGGTGAGCCCGGAAGCGCTCTTTACCAGTTCTTTTATTCCCTCCAGCAATTCCTGCTGCCTGAGGGTGGTATCGCCGTCCATCTCAAGGAGGGTTGAAAGGCCCAGTATACCCGAGAGCAGGTTATTGAAATCGTGCGCCACTCCCCCCGCCAGGGTCCCGAGGGATTCAAGCTTCTGGGACTGGACGAGCCGGGCCTCGAGTGTTTTCTGCCTGGTGATGTCCCTCAGAAAAGCCAGCGCGGCGGGACGGCCCTGCCATTCGATGGCGACGGCGTTGGCCTCGATCCAATGCTCTTCGCCTGTTCTCGTCGCTCCGCGGAATTCGTAATAATCCGTTATGTTTTCCCCTATCATCCGCCGCCGGTGTATTCCCATGACTCTATTGAGATCGTCCGCATGTATAAACCGTGTTATTGGCTGGTCGAGCAGTTCGTCCAGCGTGCACCCCGTAATTTTCAGCGCCATCGGATTGGCGAAACGAAAGAGGCCGTCCTGGACGATAACAATGGCGTCTCCCGCGTGTTCCACCAGGAGACGGTATTTCTTTTCCGATTCGCGCAGGGCGTCTTCGGCGAGTTTCCTTTCCGTGATATCGGCTGCTATCTCGACCACCCCGATCATGTCGTCCCCGCTCCATACCGGATGGCCGCGCATGACCCACCATCGGCCGTGAGCGAAAAAATCGGCAACGGTCTGGGGCTTACCCGTCTGTATGGCCTTTAATGAGGGGCAGACCGGGCATGGTTCGTCCCTTCCATGGAGGACGTCGTAGCAGTGCTTCCCTTTCATCCGGTCCGGAGACACATTGAAAAAGCCCGCCGCGGCGGGATTGGAGGAAATGATTTTCAGGTCCTTGTCCATATACAGGACCAGTTCGGAAATCGTATTCAGCACATTGGACTTTTCGCGGTCGGAATCGCGCAGGGCCTCCTGCGTTCTCTTGAGCTCCGTTATATCCATGCAGTTGCCCAGGATCGCGGGTCTGCCTTCATATTCGATCCCGGCGACCGTCTGCATCATCCAGCGGATGTCTCCCGTCCTGGTGATGATCCTGAATTCGTCCGCCGTATTCCTCCCTCCCTGGAGCATATTGATCGTACTCGCCCGGGCGTTTTCGCGGTCAGCGGGATGGACCGCGAAATCCCACGGCTTGCCGGTCAGTTCTTCGGCCGTGTATCCGGCGTAGGAAGCTGCGTTTGAATTGAGATAGCGGAAATATCCGTTCTGAGTAACGTAAACTCCGGCAATCGATTTCTCGGCCAGCGTCCGGTACATGGCTTCAGCCTGCTTGCGCACGGTGATGTCGCGGACGATGCCCTCCGTGCCCATGAATCTGCCGTCTTTGTCGTAGTTGAAATTGGCGGAAAGAGATGCATGGAAGAGAGCGCCGTCTTTTTTCCTGAAGACCGCGTCGATATCCAGCAGGGAGCCCTTTTCCCTGATCAATCCCATGACTTTTTTCCTGTCTTCGGGATTCTCCCAGAATTCTTCCATCCGCTTGCCGATCAGCTCGTCGGGAGAATCGTACCCGAACATCCTGACTCCGGAGGGACTTGTCATGACCAGCCTGCCCTCTCCATCCGACCGGTAATAGCAGTCCTGGATGTTTTCGATCACGCTGCGGTATTTGCTTTCGCTTTTGACGAGCGCCTCTTCCGCCTGCTTGCGTCCGGAAATGTCCCTGAAGTAAACAAAAGCGGCCGGCTCCCCTTCATATTCGATGAGAGAGGATGACACCTCCGTGTAGACTATGGATCCGTCCTTGTGGAGAAGGCGGACCTCATAACGCCAGGACCCGCCCTTTCCCGTCTGCCTGATCCGGCTGCGCTCCAGGACCAGGCCGATATCTTCCGGATAAATGGAAAAAAACAAAGGCTTGCCCGCGATCTCGTCGGGATGACTGTAGCCGAGGCACTCCAGGAACTTTTGATTAAAGATGAGTCTGCGGCTTTTGCTCAGGATTATGGCAGGGTCGTTGGACAATTCGACGGCGATCCGGTAATCCGCGGATGTGTACTTGACGTTTTTTCCGGAGGGCCTTTCATCGCGCCGGCTCGGTTGAGCCTCTTTGCCCTGCCGGGATGTGATCTCCCCGTTTTCTCTTGCCGCCCCGAGCTTTCTCTTCATTTTCACTGTTTTCTCAATCAAGTGCAGGAAAAGACCCTCTCCCCGGGAAATAAATTTCCCATATTCTGTTAATCGGAAGAAGGTCCGATTCCTTTAGTATCGGGGAAAATCAAATGATGAACTGATCAGGGGACGGCAAGCTTCCGGTCCAGATTGCGGTATTGAATCGCCTCGGCGAGGTGGTGAGGCAGGATTTGCTCCGCCCCGGCGAGGTCCGCGATCGTCCGCGCCGTCCGGAAAATTCTGGATACCGCCCGGCCGCTCAGACCCATCCTCTCCACGGCGGATTCCAGGAGTTCTTTCCCTCCCCCGTCTATCCGGCAGAAATCCCGGATCTGCCTTCCTGTCATCCTCGCGTTGCATTCCCGGGAGTCTCCGAATCGCCTGTTCTGGATTCTCCTCGCCGTTTCTATCCTGCAGCGTATGTCCTTCGATGTTTCTCCTTCCGCCTTTCCGGTCAGGTCCCGGTGCGACAGGGAAGGAATTTCGAGGTGAATGTCTATCCTGTCGAGAAGCGGTCCCGATATCCTGCTTCGGTAATGCCGTATCTGGCGTCCGCTGCAGCGGCATGCCCTTCGGCTGTCGCCGAAATACCCGCAGGGGCACGGGTTCATGGCCGCTACCAGCATGAAGGATGCAGGAAAAGTGGCGGTTAGGGAGGACCTCGTAATCGTGACGCGGCCCTCCTCCAGCGGCTGTCTCATGACTTCAAGCACGTTCTTCCTGAACTCCGGCAGCTCGTCGAGGAACAGGACCCCTCTGTGGGCAAGGCTGATTTCTCCCGGACGGGGGACCTGCCCGCCCCCCACGAGGCCGGCGTCGGATATCGTATGGTGAGGGGAGCGGAACGGTCGAACCCCGATAATGGATTCATTTCGATCGAGAAGACCGGCAACGGAAAATATTTTCGTAACCTCTACGGCCTCCTCGAATGAGAGCGCGGGGAGAATGGTCGGCAGCCGCTGCGCCAGCATTGTTTTTCCCGCGCCGGGAGGTCCGATCATCAGGACATTGTGGCCGCCGGCGGCGGCTACCTCGAGCGCACGCTTGGCGTGCGGCTGTCCCTGCACTTCGCTGAAATCCACCGGATATGCCGAACTGCGGAAAAAAGCTGCTTTCGCATCGACCCGGGCGGGCGTAATAACTTTTCTTCCTGCGAGAAAATCGACCAGGTCGGGGAGCATGCGGACGGCGATCACGTCTATGCCGCCGACCAGCGCGGCTTCGCGTGCATTTTTCTCGGGGACGACTATGCCTTTAAGACCGAGTTTTTTCGCCTGCACTGCGGCCGGAAGGGCCCCCTGCACGCCTTCCACCGTTCCGTCCAGGGAGAGCTCTCCCAGAATCATGTATCCGGACAATTTATCGGGGCACGCAATCCCCTCCGCTGCGAGGATGCCGATTGCGATCGGCAGGTCAAAGCCGGTACCCTCCTTGCGGATATCGGCGGGCGCCAGATTTACCGTGACGCGGGTGGCGGGGAAGGAGTAGCCGGAGTTCTTCACCGCCGCCCGGATCCGGTCCCGGCTCTCTTTTACAGAGGGATCCGGAAGCCCGACGGTGGAAAACTGCGGCAATCCGTCCGAAACATCCACCTCGACGGTCACCGGATGGGAATCGATCCCCACCACCGTGCTGCTCATAACCTTGATGATCAAAAAATCGCTCCGCCGCCTTTCATCTATAAGTATATGCGGGTTGCCGTGAAGTCCCGCCGCAGATATCCCGGATCCGCTAAAGGTCAGGACGGAAATGGCAATGATTATGTAGGCGCGTTGGTTTGTGAGGGGGATAATCACACTCATTAAAGACAGGAGGCAGGAATGAGAAAGTATTTTGTGCTGGTGTTGGTGTTTCTCTTCGCTTTTGCATCTTCAGCCGCAGCGGCCGAAAGAGGCACGGCGGATGAAGCGCAGGTCATGGTGAAGAAGGCCGTCGCCTATTGGGTGAACAAAATATCCATTGCCCATAATCCTTACCATAACCAATCACCCCGCTATCTCCGACTGAAACCCCGCTGTTATCATCGTTTAAAAGTTTCTGTTGCAAAATCCGTAACCGAAAAGAAAGATATTATAAAGAATTCCCGGAGGAAGGAGGATCAACCGTGAATAAAGCAGACCTGATTGCTGAAATTTCCAATATTACGGGATCGAGAAGAACAGCCGAGGAGGCGGTAAATCGCGTATTCAATGCGATAGCCGAATCGCTCGGCCGCGGCGAACCGGCTGCCTTTTCCGGATTCGGGACCTTCAGTGTCGCGCAGAGGGGTTCCCGGAAGGGAAGGAATCCGAGGACGGGGGAAGAAATCGCCATTGCCGCCAGAAAAGTTCCCAAATTCACCCCCGGAAAGCAGCTCAAGGAGAAAATCAATCATTGAGAGTGAATGCGGCCGGCAAGAATTAGCTTGAAGGGCGCTCACTATTAAGATAAAAACGCGTCATGATAGGTTTTTTCGATTCCGGCTTTGGCGGGCTGACCGTACTCAAACACGTCGTAAAAGCGATGCCCGAATACAACTATCTGTATCTGGGCGACAATGCGAGAGTTCCTTACGGCAACAGGTCGGAGTGGATCATATACGAGTTCACTCTCCAGGCTGTCGATTATCTCTTCAAAGAAGGCTGCCATCTCGTAATCATCGCCTGCAATACCGCCTCGGCTAACGCCCTGAGAAAGATCCAGCAGGAATATCTCCCGCAGAATTTCCCCCGCCGCAGGGTCCTGGGGGTGATCCGTCCCAGCGCGGAAGAAGTAGCCGAGAGCACCAGCGTCCACAAGGTCGGAGTCCTGGCCACGGAGAGCGTGGTTGCCGCAAGGTCATACATCATCGAGATCCGGAACCAGAACCCTGAAGTCCAGGTGTTTCAACAGGCATGCCCGATGCTGGTTCCGCTGATCGAAGCGGGTGAGAGGGATTGGATCGGCACGGATATGATCGTAAAACGCTATCTGGGAGAGCTTTTTGCGGAAGACGGCGACATAGATGCGATTCTTCTCGCGTGCACGCATTATCCCATTCTTTACGACGTTTTCAGAAGGAACATCCGTCCCGACGTCGCCATCCTTGAACAGGGGCCCATTGTGGCAAAGAGACTTAAGGATTACCTGTCCAGGCATCCGGAGATAGAATCCAACCTCCAAAAAAGAGGAATGCGGGTTTTTCTCTCCACTGATAAAACAGAGAAGTTCGATAAACTGGCGAGAATTTTTTACGGCGAGCCGGTTTCTTCAAAACTGGTCAGTCTCGAATCGATCTGCACAATCTGACGGACCGGGTTTTTCCTTTTATTGTGATTTCGATCACATCCGCCGCAAAAAAGCATCACCCTTTTCCTTGACGGGTAAAGGGGGCTATGCTAAGTATGCGCTACCTTTTACTTTTCCAACCTTTGGGACAAACAGCCAATGAAGTTGACACATTTGGACCGTAAGGGCAAAGCCCGAATGGTGGATATTACGGGCAAAGCATCCACCGTTCGAGAGGCGCTTGCCGTCGGGACGGTCCGGGTTAACCCGGATGTGATCAGGATGATCGAGGAGAGCAGACTTCCCAAGGGAGACGTCTTCGCGACGGCTCGGATAGCAGGGATCATGGCGGCAAAAAAAACGGCCGGGATCATCCCCTTGTGCCATCCGCTGGCGTTGACCGATGTCGACGTTGAACTCAAGAGCGATATCGGAAGAGGCGAGATATTGATCCGCGCAACCGCCAGAACGGTCGGCAGGACGGGAGTGGAAATGGAGGCCATGACCGCGGTAAGCGTCGCCGCCCTGACCGTTTACGATATGTGCAAGTCGGCCGATCGCGGGATCGTCCTGACTGAAATCAAGCTGGTCAAGAAGAAGGGCGGCAAAAGCGGCACGTTCGTGCGTAAAGAAGTAAAGGGTAGAGAGTAAAAAGTGAAGAGTTTGGATTCAAGAAATTGGATCCTGAAACCCAAAGCCAAGGGCCTAAAGCCCAACGTCTGATGTCTAAAGTCCAAAGTCTAATGTCTGATACCGCGGTTTTTAAAATACGGAGAGCCTTTCTGGTTCCTTTCATATTGGACGCGGTTCTGATCCTGGTCCTCTTCGCGATTACCGTCGGAAGGGGAGCTTTCGGGTTCGAAGCCGTCGTGCTCTCGATAATGCTTGTTCTGATGGGCGTGGCCGCGGTCGAGATGCTGAGCAGGCGAATTACGGCGGATGATGAATTTCTGCGCATCAGGAAAATGGCCAGGAAGAAGGAACTGCGCTGGCCGGATATCACCCACGTGGGAGTTGTGGCGATCGGCAAGAAAATCTATCTGGTCCTGACGACGACCAGGGGATTTCATATTGTTTCAAACGCGTACGAGAATTTTCAAACTTTGGCGAGGGAGATAGTAACCAGGGCAGGAGAGGACAGAGTCGAGGAGAAGGCGAGGGAGATTTCCGCCGATCCTCCGGCCCGCAAAGCCGATATAATCTGGGCTTGGATCGGAGCGGCGCTGCTGAGCGGAATGATTTACATCAGGACATTTTTAGCATAGAATACAGAATCGGGGTTTGATTATGACAGGCCGGAATCCGAAAACGGGGAGGCGAAGAGAGAATGTTTCCTGTTCGGAAATCGAGGAGATCCTCGAAAAGCGGATAGAAGACATAGTGAATTTCATCGGGTCTCACGAGAAAGGCAAAAGCAGCATCTACGACGACGTGCTGTCCATGATCGACAAATGCCTTATCAGAATCGCCCTCCGGAGATGCGACGGCGTGAAGACGGCTGCGGCAGTCTTTCTGGGCATCAACCGCAATACTCTCCACAAGAAAATAGACCAGCTGGGGATCGGGGAAGGCAAATAACCTCCTTTCCTTTCGAACCCATTCCGGGAAATCACAGGGAAAAACAATCAATGCAGGTCGGGGTATTGGCCCTTCAGGGCGCCTTCCGCGAACATTCAAAAATGATAGAAAAAAACGGGGAAAAGGCCGTTGAGATCCGGCTTCCCGTCGAGCTCGATCGTGTCTCTGCCCTGGTAATTCCCGGGGGCGAAAGCACTACGATATCCAAGTTGATGGTCGAATACGCGTTTCCGGAGAGGATAAAAGAGTTCGCCGCGTCGGGGAGACCCATCTTCGGCACCTGCGCGGGCATGATCGTCCTTGCCGGAAACCAGGACGGACGCAGACAGGACCTGCTCGGCCTCATAGACATCGACGTAAAGAGGAACGCTTACGGACGTCAGGTCGCCAGCCGCGAAGTCGATCTGGAAATCGAGACCCTCGGGGGAGAACCTTTCCGGGCCGTTTTTATCCGTGCTCCGATAATAGAGAAACTCGGTCCCGGAGTCATCCCGCTGGCGCGCTATCTGGACAAAGTAGTCATGGCGCGGCAGGAAAACATCATCGTAACCGCCTTCCATCCGGAATTAACCGGGGATCCCCGAATCCACCGCTATTTTCTCAATATGGCCGGTGAATGGGAAAAAAATCCGTTCGCCTTCCGCCGCCCGCAGGCGCATTCCGCCTGAAAAAACAGTCCAGCGTTCCGAGTCCCGAGTTTTTTCCTGTAAGCTGATATTCCATCCGGAAAAGGAGCATTTATTCTCTGCAGGGAACTCGGAACTCTGGACTATTTTTTATCCAGCCGCGTGAGCCCGGCATCCAGGGCTGATTGTATCGCCTCCCGGTATTCAAGAGGGGTGATCCTGCGGGCAATTTCGGGATAATCGGCAGCCAGCCCGCAGGGACGGTACTGGTCCATTATATTCACATACGTATCGGGCGAAATCTCCGCAAGGAATTTCATGGCCCGGCGAGTTCCCGCCGCCCCGCCCGGCATGACAAGATGCCGCACAAGCAGGCCTTTCACGGCAATACCGGCGCTGTCCGTTTCGAGGTCTCCGACCTGCCTGTGCATCTCCCGGATTGCCGCAGCCGCGGCTTCCCGGTAGTCGGGCGCATTGCAGTAGCGCTCCGCCGGGTCCCGGTCCCAGAACTTCAAATCCGGCATATAGATATCGAAGACGCCCTGGAGGAGCCGTATGGTTTCCACGGAGTCGTAACCTCCCGTGTTGTACACCAGGGGGACATCAAGACCCTGCTCTACGGCGAACGGGAGCGCCTCGAGGATCTGAGGAACGAAATGTGTAGGCGATACGAAATTAATGTTATGGCAGCCCGAGCGGCCGAGCCGCGCCATGACAGACCCCAGCAGCGACGGGTCCATCTCGTCGCCTGCGGCGAGCCTGCTGATCTCATAGTTCTGGCAGAAGACGCAGAGGAGATTGCAGGAACTCAGAAAAATCGTCCCCGAGCCGTTTATTCCGACCAAAGGGGACTCCTCCCCGAAATGAGGTCCATAACTCGCCACCTTGACTTTGGAGCCGCACGAGCAATATCCTTTTTCCCCCGAGAGGCGGTCTGCCCCGCATGAGCGCGGGCAGAGCCTGCACTGCCGAAGCAGGTTTCTCGCGTGCTTGATCCGTTCCGCAAGCTCCCCTTTGCGGTAAAGCTTTATATAACCCGGTTCCCTCACTGACACCTGCCAACGATTAAGAGGCTGAGAAGCTGAGGGGCTGTGAATAAATTAAAGTTCAACGCCCAGCCATAACTCATAATACTGGATTCCGGGTCAAGCCCGGGATGACGATCTGCGATTCTTTTCCGTTTTTCCCTCCCAAAGCCTCCCTTCACAGCCAATGTCGTCTTTTTGACGCCATAGATGCTATAGACGCAACAGACCCTTTTTCCCGCTCTTCCCGCCTTTCGCGCTTTTCCCGCTAACCCAATACCTAACGCCCTGTTCTTTTATATTTCCCCACCAGCTGTCCTTCGGCCAGAATATGTCCCTTCATCGCCTGGAGCAGCTGGTTTTTCGTAGCGCCCGGCGGCAGATCAGTCATGCTGTCCAGGGCATAGACTTTAAAAAAGTACCTGTGCGTCCCGCTGGGCGGGCAGGGACCGCCGTACGCTGTCTTGCCGAAATCCGTCGTGCCCTGTTTTCCGCCGTTCTCAAGAGTTTTCCCGGCGGGAACGTTTTCGGGCAATCCGGTCGTTTCGGCAGGGATGTCATATACCACCCAATGGACCCATGTTCCGGCAGGCGCGTCCGGATCATCACTGATCAGGGCGAGACTCTTTGTCCCTACCGGGGCGGCGCTCCATTCTACCGGAGGGGAAACGTCGCTCCCGTCGCAGGTGTATTTCGCGGGAATCATCCCGCCGTTCTGGAATGCGGAACTCCTGATCTCCATCTTCTTTCCTCCTTTCGTACGGGCCTCGGCGCCCGCCTCCGGAATTAAAAACAGTACAACCGAAAAGAAAACAAGAATCGATATGCAGGATCTTTTCATGATTCTCTCCTTTCGCGTACCGTTATTATACTATTCTTTATGGCTCGGCCAAACCTTGAAAAGTCCAGAGTCCGGAGTTTATTTCAGAAGTTAATGCCTGAAGAAATAAGTTTCTCTCCTGTATTTTCGGAAATCATATGATTCTGGATCGAGACTTCGTTCGCAACTCTGGACTCAGGACTCAGGACTTCATTATTTCTTTCAGGCGCAGCGCATTTTTCGGCGCGAATCCCCGGGCATCGTTATCAAAGTACACATAAGCATCCCTCTTCCACTTCCGGATTTTCCGCGCCCACTCCTGGAGCTCTTCTACCGTGTATTCGGACGCATACAGCACTCGTGAGCCGTGCAGCCGGATGTAAGTGAAATCCGCCGTGACCGCCTCTGAATAGGGAAATCTGCCGGCCGTGTCGGATATGCAGAAAGAAATTCCGAAGTCTTTCATCTTCGCCAGCGGTTTCTTTTCCATCCAGCTTGCATTTCGCGCCTCGATGGCATATCTGTGTCCCGGAGGCAGCACCTCCAGGAAAGCGGTGAAGGTGTCTTCATGGTAGCGCAGCCCGGGCGGAATCATGAAAAGGATGGGACCGAGTTTTTCCCGAAAATGGGAAGCCGTCTCGAAAAACCTGGCAAGCGGCTCGGAAGCGTCCCGCAGTTTTTTCATGTGGGTTATATACCGGCTGGCCTTGACCGCCCAGAGAAAATCTTCCGGCGTTCTTTCGACCCAGCGGTCGACGGCAGCCGGCCGGGGGAGGCGGTAAAAAGAGGAGTTGACCTCCACGGTATCGAAATGCCCGGCGTACTGTTCGAGCCACCGCGATTTTGGCTGTGATTGATCGTAAAATACCCCTGCCCAGTGGGGATACGTCCAGCCGGATGTGCCTATCCTTATGCTGTATTTCATTTTTTATCTTAGGGATGGATGGCTGTTCCTGTCAATGCTCTGCGGAAAAGCCGGGAAAGGCGGGAGAAGAAAGAACACTAAAAAAGATTATGCCGAAGATCTTGAAAGGGTAAAATGTCTCAGGTCAGAACGAGTTTTTGAACGGGACGCACAGTCCGGACTCAATTCGCGCGTTTCCCGCTTCTCAGCTTCTCAGTTTCTTCTTTCCTGTCCCGCTCCGGCATTGCTATCTTCTCGATGAAAAGGGTCTGCGTGGGGTAGGCGAATTCGATACCTTCCTCTTCGAAGCGGCGGAAGATATCGAGAAAGATTTCCTGCTGGAGATCCATGTAGAGCTTGTAATCCGGTCCCGCTATCCACCACGCTGCTTCGAATTTCAGCTCGGAGGCCCCGTATCCCGAGAAATGCACGCGCTCCACCCGGGCCTTTTCCCTTTTCTCGATAATCTCCCGGATGAGCTCCGGTATCATTTTTATCTTTTCATAAGGAGTCTGATAGGTGACGCCGATCGTGAAAACAGCCCGCCTTTCCTGGAGCCGCTGGTAATTTCTGATCCGGCTTTCCAGAAGGTCGGAATTGGAAAAAACAATCTGCTCGCCGGAAAGGCTTTTGATCCGCGTTGTCTTGAGGCCTATATGCTCGACTGAACCCATGTAGTCTCCCACTATGATGAAATCTCCGTAAACGAAAGGCTTGTCCAATATGATGGACAGCGAGGCAAAGAGGTCCTTGAGCACGTTCTGGACAGCCAGAGCTACGGCGATTCCGCCGATGCCGAGGCCGGCGATCATGGCCGTGATGTTGACGCCCATATTGTCGAGGGCGATCAGAACCAGAATTATCCACATGACCACGCGTCCTGCATAGGACAGGGCGGTTATCGTGGTCACTCCCGCCGCATCCTCTCTCATTTTCCGTTTCTGGTATTCTGAAACCCAGAACGTAATCGCCCGGTTTCCCCAGAAGGCGGCTTGCAGTAGGAGCACAAGAATGGTAGCAGTCTTCGCCAGATTTGCCGCCTTTGCGGGAAGGTCAAGGTTGAAAGATCCTATGTATGCGGCAAAAATAATAATTGAAATTGTCCTGGTGTTTCGAATCAGGTCCGCTGCAAGTACGGCTGCGCGTTCGGAAAGGAAGCGTGGTTTCGATAAATGCTTCAGGAGGGTTTTCCTGCCTATTTCCAGGACAAGGTAAAGTGAAAGAATAATCAGCGCGGTCAAAAGCCAGATATTCACTGCATTGCCGAAATAAGCCGAATCCAGCCAATCCATGCCATCGTCCCTCCGGATGAAAATGCGTTATTCTAAATGTAATATGAAAGATGAGTAAAGCTAAAATCACCGTACGATGGAAATCCTAAATCCCAAGCACCATCCTTCGACAGGCTCAGGATAAATTATCAAGAAAACCGACATTCTAAATCCAAAGAATTGGAAGGAAAGTTTTGTCTGATATTAAGATTCTTGATATTTACGCTTTAACATCAAGGCCGGCCTGTTTCTTGGTTTGTGTATTTGAATTTTGAATTTGGAATTTATTTGGGATTTGGGATTTAAAAAGGAGGTGGGGAGGTCTTTTGGACCTCCCCCCGGGGAAACATGAAGAGCATTATCATGGTTTGCTTCGGGAAGAGAAACGTGCGGATCTTCCCTGGCTATTCATCCAGGTGGTCTTCACCACCCTTTTTCCCATGGTAAGATGCTTTGCTAAATCCCCTGTAATAGCCCCTTTCGAGGCCGAAAGCGGTAATCTGAGCCTGCTGCTCCGGCGTCAGAATCTTTCTGATTTCGAGCCGGTGGGTAGTAAGCTTATCCTGAAGCCTGCTCTGAATATCTCTGATTTCCTGCTGTTTGGTCTTGATCTTCGCCTGATCGGGGTTAGCCTGCATCCACAATAACTTGAGTTCGGTAAACCGGTTGAACAGTTTGTTCCGTAGCGGTTTGATTTCCTTCCAGCGCGCCTCGCGCAGAGCCTGGATCTTGTCAGCTTGATCAGTTGTCAGGTTGAGACTGGCGATATTCCATCCGCTTCCCTTCGTCCCCACAACGGGGCCGGCAAACGCCGTCGTGAACGATACTGCGATCACGAAAGAGATGATGAGGAATACAATGCGTTTCATAAGGCCAAGCGGTTGAACATGTTTTTTGCAGTATGACTTTGCAGGTCTCATGCCACGGACGAATGCTATCGCAAGTAGCTGATTTGAAAAGCAATCGTCTTATTATGATATGGCCGCGAGGAAGCCGCAGGCAAAAAACGTCGAAAGACTCCAAAATGATAAAATTTCAAAATGCTATTAAAAACGAATACATGGATGATTTTGTCCCGCCGACATATCTTTTGACGAAAATGTCGAAGACACGTCCTGAGAGGCGGGTTGATTCTTAATACCGCAAATGTTATTGAAGGATTCATAATGAAAAAGCTGATTCTGATCGGGTTGATTCTCTTATATATTTCCCCGGCGCTGGCCCAGGGTGTGGAAAGAAGCTCCCATACAAACGGCCGCGACCCGATGCGGGAATTGAATCTGTCCGAGGATCAGAGCGCCGCGATCAAAAAAATAAAATCGGGGTACCTGAAGAGAAGCATCCGGCTTCAGGCGGATCTTGCGGCAAAACAGCACGAATTTAAAAGCCTTATTGCCGACCCGGCCGCTTCCGAGGAGAGCATCCGGACCCGGGGGCGTGAAATAGAAAACCTTTCCGTACAGATTACGAGAGAGATGCTCAGTTTCGAGCTGGAAGTGAGGCGCATTCTCACGCCGGAGCAGCTTCGCACCCTTTATACGCTGATGGATTCTCCGCAGAAGAAGTGGGGTAAATACTGATTGATGGAGGGAATAAAAAATATTTTCCGAAAGAGGCTTTCATCGGAAAAGAAGCCCTTTTTGCAGCCCCTTGCTCTGATCATCGTCTGCCTGATCTTCATTTCTCTTATTCTTGCCGTCGGCCTCATGGACCTGGGGAGGCTGGACAACACCCTGGTCGGGTTCATGCAGAACCGGGGTCTCGATATCATAGGAAACATTCAACGGTCCGCGCAGGGTAATTTCAGCGACCTTATCCAGCTCCGCGGAGACAATCTCGCCGACACGCTTTCCCCGTTCACCGACGAAACATTCCTGCCCCAGAAGGTCCTTATCAACGCCCTGGTAGGACTCAGCCGGCACATGGATAAGACCTGGGATTCCCCCCAGGGCAGGGAAGAGCGGGATAAGATACACGTGCGCGAAGGGTTATGGCTCCTGGCCGTGACGGACGAAAACGGCAGGATAACCTACAGCAACCGGGCTGTTCCTCTCAATATCCTGGGCCGGGCGGATCCCGTCATCCAGGGGAAAAACGAAATCATCATCGATCTGTTTCAGCGCTCCGGAAAAGAGAGGGTCGGGTTCATCGCCTCGAAGCGGACCGCGGGCAGGGGCGCCGTCATTCTCGCCCTTGACGACCCCGGTTTCCAGTTCTGGAGCGCAAGGATCGCAGTCCAGAAGGCAATCGACGAGGCGGGGTGGGGTAAGGGCGTAGCGTACATATCGATCCTGAACGACGCGGGCATAATTCTGGGAAGCGCCGGAGACCGTCCTCCTGACCTGAAAGAAGCCTCGCCTGCTTCGGCGGCAAAGAGACGGCAGGTGGCCAATCGCAAGCTGTCCCTCAACGGCAAGGATATTCTCGAGGTCGAGGGGCCGATCAGCCTGGAAGGCGAGGTGATCGGCACGGCGCGCATCGGCCTCGAGCGCGACCGGACGGACGAGATAGTGCGGGAGAACCGGTTCCACATGTTCATGTCAATGTTTGCCGTGATGCTGCTCGGATTGCTTTCCATCCTGACGCTGTTTCAAAACCAGAACAAACACCTGGCCAGGATCGAAGAGATGAGCCGCCGCCTCCGGCAGTCGGAGCGGCTCTCGTCGCTGGGCAAGCTCGCGGCCGGGGTAGCGCACGAGATCCGGAATCCCCTCAACGCGATCAGCATCGCCGGCCAGCGGCTGCAGCGGGAGTACCTGCCGGAAGATGCGGGGCGCAGGGAAGACTTTCTCCGGAAGACCGGAGTCATTCGGGACGAGATCCGCAGGCTGAACGGGATCGTCGAAGAGTTTCTCAATTTCTCCCGCCGCGACAAACTGGAATTGAAAGACTACCCCGTGGAGGAGATACTGCAGAAGCTCGTCAGCCTTGTGGAGGAAGAGGCGAGCGTCAAAGGAATCGCCATCCGCAGGGATTGGGACAGGTCCGTCTCGCCGGTGCCGATGGACGTGGACAAGTTCCAGCAGGCGCTGCTGAATATTCTGAAGAATGCGATGGAATCGATATCCGGCGAAGGGACGATCACGGTTTCCGTCGGGAGGCCTGAAAACGGCACTGTCGGAATATGGATCTCGGATACGGGGAGCGGACTGACTCCGGAGGAGATAGAAAGGATTTTCAACCCGGAGTACACAACCAAAGAGAAGGGCCTCGGTCTCGGCCTGCCCATCGCCCACGAGATCATCCGCGCCCACGGCGGGGAAATACGCGTGGAAAGCCGCGTCGGCTCCGGGACGACTTTTGAGATCAGGCTGCCGGCTAAAGACAGAAGGTGAGAGGGTGAGAAAAGACGAAGATGGGAAGTTGCGAAGTTGCGAGGATAGGATGCTTGTCATGGTGAGCCCTTCGGCAAGCTCAGGACAGGCCTTGTCGAACCATGACAAGCCCGGTGCAGGGGTGAGGTCCGAACATGCAGGCAGCGCTCACTGAAGTTTTCGAATTTCTGATTTTGATATTTGAGTATTGTTTGTGATTTGGTATTTGGAGCTTGGAATTTATCAAGGACCAGGTGTTAGCAGAAACAGAAATAGACGGATCAAATGGGCAAACAGTTACAGATTCTTATCATCGAAGACGGCACATCCCAACGGGAAATGCTGAGGGATTTTCTGGCCGGCGAAGGTCATTTCGTGGAGGGTTCTGAAGACGGCGAAAAGGGCCTGCAGCGGATCCGGGAAGGACACTTCGATCTCGTACTGCTCGACTACAAGATGCCGGGCAAGAACGGTCTCGAAGTTTTGAAAGAAATCAAACAGATCAATCCCGAGATCGACGTGATCATGATGACCGCATACGGCACGATCGAGACGGCCGTCGGGGCCATGAAAGCCGGGGCGGTGGATTACATCACGAAACCGATCGAGCTCGAGGACCTGCTCCTCCATATCGGCAGGATTTCGGAGCGCCGGACGCTGCTGTGGGAAAATGAGATCCTGCGCCAGGAGCTGCGGGAAAAAGGCGTAACCACCGACAGGATCATTTACGGCAGCCGCAAAATGGAAGCCCTGGTAAATATGGCGGGCCGGGTCGCTTCCAGCCGGGCCACCATCCTGATTCAGGGAGAGAGCGGAACGGGGAAGGAGCTTTTCGCCAGGCTCATTCACAACCTCAGCCCGCGGACGGAAAGGCCGCTGATCGCGGTGAACTGCGGGGCCTTGCACGAAAATCTTCTGGAGAGCGAACTGTTCGGACACGAAAAAGGCGCCTTTACCGGCGCCGTGCGCAGGCGGATCGGACGTTTCGAGGAAGCGGACGGCGGCACATTATTCCTGGACGAAGTCGGCGAGATGTCGCCCTCAGTCCAGGTCAAGCTGCTGCGTTTCCTCCAGGAAAAGGAATTTCAGCGCCTCGGCGGAAACCAGTCCGTCCGCGCCGACGTCCGGATAATCAGCGCCACGAACAAAGACCTGGAGTCGAAAGTGAGGGACGGATCTTTCCGCGAAGACCTCTTCTACCGCCTTAACGTGGTCTGCATGCTCATTCCTCCTTTGCGGGAAAGGAAGGAGGACATACCGCTGCTGATCGATTTCTTCCTGGGGCGCTTCTCGCGGGAGAACGGAAAGGACGTCAGGGGGGTGAGCAGGGAGGCGAAGGATCTGCTCGTCAAGTACGATTACCCGGGCAATGTCCGGGAGCTGGAAAATATCATTGAAAGGGCGGTTGTAATATGCAGGGGCCCGGTGATCACCGTGGAAGATCTTCCGTTCCGTGAGCCTCCCAAGGTCGAAAGAGAGGTTCGGAATGGTGGAAAGCTCAGGGAATCGGTGGAGGCCCTTGAATACCAGTTGATCCGCAAGGCGATGGAGGAAGCCGCCAACCACCAGACGCGCGCCGCCGACATTCTCGGCATCAGCGAGCGGATGCTCAGGTATAAGCTGAAAAAATACCATTTTAAGAGTTGATGCGTACGAGTTTTGAAAAGGAGAAGCCATGAACAAGATACTATTGAGGATCGTTCTGACACCCATCGTCGTGATATTCTTGTGCCTGTTTGCGCCTCACGTTGAAGCCGGCCTGATCCACCACCACGTTACAGTTAAAAACGAGACACAAAACTCGGCGCAGATAACCGTCCGGACTTTTGACGGTCATAAACTGCAGGCGACAGTGGCTGCAGGCGGGAAACATCAATTCGATACCGGCGTCAAATGTCCTCGCGCCGTCTACGGAGAAATGGACTGGTACGCTCACGGCAGAAAAATCCAAATTGAAGGCGCCTGCACCGGGGGGAGCGGACAACCCTACTCCGACGTGAACGATTGCGGCTTGAACTGCGCGTCCTCCAGCTTCCGCTTGATATGCCAGCCGCGTGATAATTACAATGGCGTGGCCTGCTATTTCGTGAAGGAGTAAAGCAGCCGGCGGGAAACCCCATGGCATCAGGAGTTGTGAAGGCGACAGGGTCGGGTTGAACCTTGGATTTTGCAGGCCTGGGATACCGTAAGGTGTTTTGTTGTTAACAGCTTGCGCCTTACGCTTTACACTTTTTCTGCTACCTGCCTGATCTCTTCTCGTAATCCTTTTTGTAGTCCGACAGCTGCATGAAATGCCTTCTCTCCTCGTCAATAATTCCGTCGATCGTCTTATGCTGCTGGGAGGGGACGATGCGCTTTATCTCCGTATAATAGAGGATTGAATCCACTTCACGATCTATTGCAAAGTTGATTGCGGCGAGGGTATCCCGTATGTCCCGGAAATCCGACTCGGCGCTCCGGGTGAAGATCACGCTGCCGTCTATGTAATTCCTCAGATATGAATAATACTCGCCGGGATATGTTTCAGCCGGAGCCTGGGCCTCCATCCTGGACAGGAGATCCAGATTGGCAAGCATGCCGGCAAATATCTGCCCGTGTTTTATTTCTTCGTCGGCGAGGTGATTGAACAGATATCTTGCCTCTTCATCCTCCGTGATTTCAGCGGCATGACGGTAGAATTTTTCTCCGTTTTCTTCCACTCGCCTGGCAAACTGCAGGATTTCATCCGCTTTAAAAATAGCCATAGTGTTCCTCCAGCCTTCAGATCAGATCAAATTATGAGCAGGAAACAATATACGTTTTTAATAAAGTAATTCAACAGAAATTTTCAATTATAGAAGATGACGGAAGCATAACTGACGGCGCTTTCCGTGGCGGGCTCGTTGTAGACGTCATAAGACAGGACTTCGGAACTCCTGTCCCTGAGCAGGGTGGAGATGACCAGAATGGCGGGAAATCCGCACACGTTGAACCCGTTCCGGCTCTCCAGGGTCATGCGGGAAATACCTTCCGGGTCTCCTGACGTTATGCACGCGAGAAGGCTCCTGTCGTAAGCCGAGGCCCTCGGCGTTATGTCATCGGCGGGACAGGGATCGCCGAACTTCCGGCCGACGTGGGAGAAGTCCGCCCCGGCGACGAAAAGGGTTCGTCCCCCGCAGATCTCGGCGGCGGCATGGATTGCATCGATCAGGGCGATGAATCCGCCGTCCGACAAGGGGTCTTTCCCTCCGAGAATAAACTCATGCAGCCCGCCGCACAGGACAGGCACAAGCTTTAAACTCCCGCCCAGGTAATGGCGCAGGAACAGCGTCTGGAATTCGATGGAATGCTCTCCTTTGTGCGCAAAGTCGTCCCGGATGAGGACGCCGTCCGGCAGTCTGCGCTTCAGTTCATAGATGAACGGCAGGTCAGTCCGCAGCGGTCCGCAGGGGGTCAGATAATCCTTCTCCGAAATGCCGAAGAGGGCGTCCTGATGCTTGTGATTGATTCCGAAAACGACCGCCCTGTCGAAGGACTCCCCCGCCAGGCGCCGGTAGAGGTTCACGTATGCCTTGCGGGCCACGCGGATGTCTATATGGGGAGCTATCATTCCGGAAACGGACCGGGAAGGAGCGGGATCGAGCTCTCTTTGGGCCTCCTCGATGAAGCGGGTCAGTTCCGACGGATTCTCCGGGTAAGCGTTTCCCGCATGGGCCGGCTTCCGCTCCTTTTCGGATTCGTATTCATTCCGGGCCGCATCCATCCTCCGGCGGAAGTTTTCATTGTCGAGCAGGACGGCCCGGTCAAGATATTCTATTACTTTTTCTACATCAGACAGGAACACGAGCCGCCCGCCGCTGCGTTTCATGAGTTCGATTCTGATATCCTGCAGGTCGTTTCCGCCGTCCAGCATCTGCAGCAGGGGAAGACAACTGAAATCAAGGGCCAGCGGCGATTCGCCGAGCTCGTAAGGGTCCATGAAGGCGATCATCCGGCGCCCTTCGACCGTCGTGGAAACAAGCTGAACATCTTTTCGAAGGATGGGTTTCATCGGCAGACTTGCGGCATATGATTACCGTTCATTTCCGGCTGACCGGCTTCAGCCGAAAAGATGCGATCACGACGACGAAATAAGCGAGGGTAAGCCAGGCGACCGTTTTCAGCACCCGCTCATCCACGTACATCCACCGCTCGATGACCTCCGTCGTAAACCGGCCGGGATAAACATTGACGCCTTTTCCCCTCGTCCGGAAATAATTTTCCAGATGGGTCAGCGGGCAGACGATATTAGCCCATTGCATGATGATCGTCAATCCGAGGGCGGCGGCATGAAATATCCGCCCGTAGAAAGTATTAAAATACAGCAGGACGGGGAATCCCAGGATAAGAAATCCAATCCAGGCAAAATGAAGCAGGATGACCAAATCCGCGGCTCGCGAATAATCCATAAAACAGGGTAATAGGTTATAGGTTATGGGCCATAGAAGATTGTTGAAAATTCCCGCTTCCGCGGGAATGACAATTTTTAAGCCCCGAAATAGTTTTTCAACAACCTGATAGATTATTTTAACATACAATTGACCCATTTACCCATAACCCATGACCTGCCTTCCTGATTAAAAATTCAGATTATCTCCGGGCAAATATGATATAAAAATAAACATGGGAACAATGAGCGATAAAATCACCCGCATTTCGGGGCTGGTTGCCGGCTCGAATAAAATTGTGGTTTTTACGGGAGCCGGGGTGAGCACCGAATCCGGGATTCCGGATTTCCGCAGTCCGGGAGGGATATGGAGCAGGTTTGATCCTGACGAATTCACGATCCAGAAATTCATCAGCAGTCCTGAAACCCGCAGAAAACAGTGGAGATTCCTGATCGAAAGCGGCCTCATCACCGATGCCTTGCCTAACCGCGCCCACCTGGCTGTATCCGAACTCGAAAAAATGGGCAAGCTCCGGTGCGTCATCACCCAGAATATAGATAACCTCCACCAGAAGGCGGGAAATGAGCCCGGGCGGGTCTTCGAGCTGCACGGCACCATGGGCTGGGCCCGCTGCATGGATTGCCGCACGCGCTTTTCGCTGGATTCCATTATGCAGAAACTTCCGGAAGTTGATTATCTGCCTGAATGCGAGTGCGGCGGCATGCTCAAGCCGGACGTTGTCTTTTTCGGCGAATCCCTTCCGGAGCGGACCCTCCAGGCGGCAATTGTACACGCCAGGAGCTGCGATTTGTTCATCGTGATCGGGTCCTCCCTGGTCGTCTATCCGGCCGCCTATCTGCCCCTCTATGCCGTCGAAGCCGGTGCGAAACTCGTAATCATCAATAACAGTCCAACCCCGTTTGACGATCAGGCCCAGGTTGTGATCGGCGGCTCGGCAGGCGAGGCCATGGAGAGGATCATCGATCTCGTAAAAAAAATGCACGGAGGCTGATCGATGGCAAGCAAAAAAAGAATATCTGCAATTGCGGCGTGGATCGCGCTCTTTGCACTGCTCCTTTCCGCCTGCGCCATGGCCAGGAACAGCGGATCTTTCCGCCCGTCCGGGGAAGCTGCCTCGGCTTTCGCTGATTTCCAGGTCAGGCCCGGCTTCAGGTATTATTACAGCGGGCCGGAGGCCGTTCCGAATGCGCTTATCGCCGTTGACAGGAAGTACGTCCTTGAGCCCCGGGACCTCTGGAAGCCGATTGACGCCACTCCCGCCACGCTCAAATCGATTGTGGAGGGGATGAGGGGCAAGGGATCGGAATATGAGAAGTTCCTCCATGGATTCGATATTCTCGACAACAAAGGCAACGTCATCGGACAGTGGTATTCGGTTCTGAACGCCACGACTTCGGTTCAGATGACGGGCGAAAACAGCGTACTCGTCCATACCCCCAGGATAGATGTTTACGAACCGGCGCGCAGGGGGTTGATGCTGCCCAGAACCTCTCCTTTTGCAAATTAGGTTGTATGTGCCTCGTTCTTTTTGCGTATAAATCACATCCCTTGTACAGCCTGGTCTTTGCGGCCAACCGGGATGAATTCTACGACCGGCCTACGCGTTCCGCTTCATTCTGGAATGACGCCCCGGACCTTCTGGCCGGACGCGACCTGAAAGAAGGGGGGACGTGGTTCGGCGTAACCAGGCAGGGCTGCTTTGCGGCCTTGACGAATTTCAGGGATCCGAAAAGTCATCGCAACCAGGCGCCTTCACGGGGATGGCTGGTCAGCTCCTACCTTCTCGGGACAGTCTCTCCTGAAGAATACCTGAAGGAACTGAGCGCTAAAGCGGGGGATTTCAACGGCTTCAATCTCCTTGCCGGCGACACGGGCAGGCTTTTCTACTGTTCCAACCGGGGAATGCCGTGCCGGGAACTTCCTCCCGGAGTATACGGACTCAGCAATCACCTGCTCGATACCCCCTGGCCCAAAGTGGAAAAAGGAAAAAGCGATCTTGCCGGGCTGATTCGCCCCGGCGGGAGGCTCGACCCGAAGGAAATAATGCAGATACTCCGGGACGGATCCCGACCCGACGACACGCTGTTGCCGGATACGGGGGTGGGACTGGAGTGGGAGAGGATACTTTCTTCTCTTTTCATCACCAGCCCGATTTACGGGACGCGCTCGTCCTACGTCCTTCTGATTGAAAACGGGGGCGGGGTGACTTTTCTCGAAAAAACATTCAACGGCGGTCCGGATCCGGAGGAGACCGCTCACTTTCAATTCAGGATAGAGGTGCCGCATGACAAAAGGCGGGCCGCGCCCGAACCGTGAATATCCGGCCGTTCCCCGAGCCGGCATCGGCGCGGTTGTAATCCGGGGAGGGAAAATGCTGCTCGTAAAACGGGCGACCCCTCCCGGCGCCGGGCTGTGGGCGATTCCCGGCGGCCTGGTCGAGCTCGGCGAGACCATGCAGGCTGCGGCCGAAAGGGAAATACTGGAAGAAACAGGATTGAAAATCCGGGCGGGTGAGCCGGTGCACGTCTTCGACGTCATCCGGAAAGGCGAGCGAGGGGCGATCCGCTACCATTATGTTATTGTGGACCTCGCCGCAGAATATGTCGACGGAGAACCGGAGGCCGGGGATGACGTCAGCGAGGCGCGGTGGCTATCCGCGGACGAACTCCGGGAGCTTCCGGTGTCGCCGCATACGCTGGCCTTGCTGAAAAAGATCGGTTTCATGTGAATAGAAACCCCAAATCCCAAGCACCAAATCCCAAATACATTTTGAAAGTCATTCCAGAAACGGCAGCCGGTCCTTTTTCCGATAAGCTATTGCCTGGCAGGTGGCGATAAGGCGGCCCCGGGAATCCTTGACCTCGCCGGCGCAGTGGCTCAGCCGTGTCGACCGTGTTATCTCCTTCATCTCCGCAAAAAGGGTCTCCCCGGGCTCGGCGGCCTGAATGTAGCTGACCTGGACATTGAGCGCTACGGAGACGGTGCCGTGCGAATTGGAGGCGATCTGGAAAGCCTCGTCGATCAGCGAAAAAACTGCGCCGCCATGGGCCATTCCGAAGATGTTTTCGATGTCTTTGCCGAACGGCATACGAATTCTGGCATAGCCTGGCTTGACTTCCACCAGCTCCATCCCGAGCTTTCCCGCATAAGGTTCCCTTTTTACTCTCTCCCGCAATGCCTTAAAAACTTTTTCCATTTCAGCTCCTGAGTGCGATAGCTGTTCATACCAGAAACGAAGCCGAAGTGGAATATCCTGTTGCGGAGACTGCTTCGAGTAAAGACCAAGGATACCTGTTGACTTTACTAAGGATATGATCTCTTTGCACATCCGCTGGAACATCCTTTCATGGAGAAATAAAGGTCAAGGATTTTATTTCATCTGCTATAACTGAAACGGAAGAGAATCTATATTCCGTTCCGGATGAACTATTTAGCCACATAATCATTAATCCGCCTTATGTGCTCACAAAGAGGTTTTCATCCAAAGAACAGCGGAAAAGAGTAATGGCTGCGGTATACGATCCGGCAAGAGCCAACACATCACATGTCGGATTTGAAAACCATCTGAATTATTTTCACAGAAAAGGAAAGGGCTTACATTCAGATATTGCGAAAGGACTTGCTCTTTATCTCAATTCCTCCATTGTTGATCGGTTCTTTCGGATATTCAGCGGGCATACTCAAGTAAACGCAACAGATCTCCGAAAAATCCCCTATCCCACTTATGAACAGCTTGTACGGCTCGGATCCTATGTTGATGAAAAGATGCCTGAACACGGGACTTCTCTTCATGTCCGCTCGGCGCCTGCCAGCCGGAAACCGCTTGCCTGATTGAATGCACGTTGACACGGGCGGGGTTTTATGTTAGTTAGTACACACTAACATGAAACAGGCGGCCGATACCAAAGCGCGTATTCTGGAGGCGGGTCTCCAGGTATTCTCGGCCCGGGGTTACCGGGGCGGAACCACGAAGGAGATCGCCGCCCGGGCGGGCGTAGCCGAGGTGACCCTTTTCCGGCATTTCTCCACCAAGGAAAAGCTCTTTCAGGAGATCCTCGGTTCCTTCTCCTTTCTCCCGATGCTGCGGCAGATGCTTCTGGAACTGGAGGGGAAGGATTACAGGGACTCGCTTTTGATCATGGCCCTCCGGTTCTTCGAATTTCTCGCCGAAAGAAAAAATCTGGTCCGGATCATCCATACGGAGATCTACCGCTCGGATCGGATCAACCGCACCTTTTCCAATTTCATCAATGAGGCCTTCGGCACGCTGGCGGCTTATTTCCGGGCGATGCAGAGGCAGGCGGGTCTGCGCGAGTTCCGGCCTGAAGCCGCCGCCAGAGTCTTCATGGGGATGCTGATTTCCAATTTCATCATCGAGGAATTCCTCGGCGGGCGGAAGACGAGACGCGAACGGACTCAGATAGTTGAGGAGCTTGTAGATATATTCGTAAAGGGAACGGGAAACAGGAGGTAAAGTGAAAAAAAAGAAGATCGTGGCCGCCGCGTTCATCGTGCTGCTGCTCGGAGTGGGGATTTATGTCTACTACGGCCAGTGGAAGGCGAAAAACCGGGAAATATACTACTCGGGGACAATCGAGGCGGTGCGGGCGGAGATCGGCTTCCAGGCGAGCGGCCGCGTCGTGAAGGTCCATGTAAAGGAAGGGCAGCACGTTGAACAGGGGAAGCTCCTGGCGGAACTCGATACCTCGGAATTCGAGGCGAGGTACGGGCAGGCGAGAGCCAACCTGGAGCGGGCGCGCCGGACCGTGCTGCACCAGCGGACCCTTCTGGAAGTGTACCGCAAGACCCTCCCCGCGGACGTGGAGCGGGCTCAGGCGGCGCTTGCGGCGGCAAAAGTCGCCCTGGAGGACGCGGAAAGGAACATGAAGAGATACGATCAGCTCTTCAAGCAAGAAGTTGTATCCGAGCGGGAGAGGGATTCGGTGCGGCTCCACTACGATACGGCCAAAGCGAGATACGACGAGGCCAGGGCGGGCCTCGACCAGGCGAAGAGCAACCTGAGGAGAATAGACGCCACGGCGAAGGAAATCGAGGCGGCGGAAGCGCAGGTCAAATCCTCGGAATCCTCACTGGAACAGGCCGAAATACAACTGGGTTACGCGGAGCTGAACGCCCCCTTCTCGGGCATAATCACCAGCCGCAATGTAGAACCGGGCGAGGTGATCTCCCCCAACCGGAAAGTGCTGTCGCTGGCGGATCTCTCCAGCGTCGACCTGAAAATATTCGTGGACGAGACGGAGATCGGCAAAGTGAAACCCGGCCGGCGGGTCGAAGTGAGAGTAGACACTTTTCCGGGGAAGATATATGAGGGCAGCGTAGCCTATATTTCGCCGGAGGCGGAATTTACTCCCAAGGTCATCCAGACGCATAAGGAGAGAGTAAAACTCGTGTATCTCGTCAAAATCACCGTCCCCAATCCCAACCTTGAATTGAAATCGGGTATGCCCGCCGATGCATGGCTCAGATGAACCATCCGGCCGCAACCCGGACCGGAACCATCCGTTCCTGGAAGTCGACAGCGTCTCGAAGCGGTTTGGCGCGATCGAAGCGGTGAGCGGCGTCTCTCTCCGGGTAAGCGAGGGTGCGATCTACGGCCTCGTCGGGTCCGACGGCGCGGGGAAGTCCACCCTGCTCAGGATGATTGCGTCCATGATCCGTCCCGATTCCGGCTCCATCCTGATCGGCGGCCTCGACGCCGTGCGGCGGAAAACGGAGATCAAGGAATTGATCGGCTACATGCCGCAGCGCTTCGGGCTTTATCAGGACCTTACCGTAAAAGAGAATATCGATTTCTTCATGGATATTTTCGGCGTTCCGGACGAGGAGCGGAAAAAAAGGAGAGAGCGGTATCTCGGCTTCTCGAATCTTCTCCCCTTCGTCGACCGGCTGGCGGGGAATCTTTCGGGGGGAATGAAGCAGAAGCTCGGCCTCGCCTGCGTGCTCGTTCACGAGCCCCGTCTCCTTATTCTGGATGAGCCGACGAACGGAGTGGATCCCGTTTCAAGACAGGAATTCTGGGAAATGCTGGCGGAAATGCGCGGCCAGGGAATGTCAATCATGGTTTCCACCTCCTATATCGACGAAGGGGAAAAATGCGATCTCCTGGCGCTGATGCACCGCTCCCGTCTTCTCGCCTGCGGTGCGCCGGGTGAGATAAAGGCCGAATACAACGACCTGGAGGAGGCGATCATTCATCGCATCGAGCAGGTCGACAAGGAACTGATCCATGACCGTTTCCGGTTCTGACGCCGTTTCCGTGCGCAATCTCGAAAAGCGGTTCGGATCCTTCACCGCCGTGGACAGGATAACATTTTCCGTGCGCCGGGGCGAGATCTTCGGCTTTCTCGGGCCGAACGGTTCCGGCAAATCGACGACCATCAGGATGCTTTGCGGCATCATTACCCCGACCTCGGGCGAGGGAAGGGTAGCGGGATACGACATCCTGACCGAACAGGACCCGATCAAGAAATCCGTCGGTTACATGTCTCAGAAATTCTCGTTGTACGAGGACCTGACTCCATTTGAAAATATCCGCTTCTTTCTCGGCGTCTACGACGTGCGCGAGGAGGAATGGGACGAGAGGATCGAATGGGTTCTCAATCTTACGATGCTCCGGGACGTCCGCGACCGGATTACGCGCGACCTGCCTCCCGGATGGCGGCAGAGACTCGCGCTCGGCTGCGCGCTTCTGCACCGCCCCGAAATACTTTTTCTGGATGAGCCCACGTCGGGGGTGGATCCGATCACGCGCAGGCATTTCTGGGATTTCATCGGCCGGCTCGCCGCGGACGGCATCACCGTGTTCGTCACAACGCATTATATGGACGAAGCCCGCCACTGCGGGCGTATCGTCCTGCTGAACGAGGGCAGGATCGTATCTATCGGCAGCCCTTCCGACATCATCCGGGAGAGTTTCCCGGACCGTCCGGACGCGAGTCTTAATGACGTCTTCATCAGGCTGATGTCGCGGAACGGCGGGGAGTGAGATAATGCCGGTGCGTCTGCGAAACATCAGGGCCGTGGCGCGGAAAGAGATATACCACCTGCTGCGCGATTTCCGCAGCCTCTATCTCGCGTTCTTTATCCCGCTCTTCCTGATCCTGCTCTTCGGGTACGCCTTGAGCCTCGATGTCAACAATATTGAAACCGTTGTCGTGGACCAGGACCGGACGGACCTCTCCCGGGATTTGATCCTTCGCCTGGACGCATCCTCCTATTTCGAAGTGAAGGCATACCTCCCGGACGCCGGGAAAATCCCGGAATCTCTCGATCACGGAAGGGCGGTCATGGCGATCGTCATCCCCCCCGGGTGGACCGGGGACCTCCGGGCCGACAGGGAAACTCCGCTGCAGGTCCTGTTCGACGGGAGCGACCCGAACTTCGCCGATATTTCGCGCGGATACATGCAGGCCTTCATTGAAGACTACAACCGGAAACTCCTTGTCGATTACCTGGACCGCGCGGGGATGGAGAAGGTCAATCCCCCCGTGGATGCAAGAATCCGCGTCTGGTTCAACGAGGATCTGGAGAGCCGCAACTTCATCGTGCCCGGGATCATAGCCGTCATCATAATGATCGTCGGAGCGATGCTGACTTCTCTGATCATCGCGCGGGAGTACGAGAACGGAACGATGGAGACCCTCCTCTCCATTCCGGTAAACGCCGTCGAGTTCCTTCTCGGGAAGTCCGCGCCGTATTTTCTGATCGGCCTCGTCGATATGCTCATCGCCGTTTTGATGGGCCAGGTGCTTTTCGGCATCGTCATGAAATCGGGCTTCCTGCTGATGGCGGCGGCTTCCTCCCTGTACCTGTTTGTCGCCCTGAGCCTGGGCCTGATGATCTCGATTCTGACGAAATCGCAGCTGGTCGCGAACCAGGTGGCTGTGCTGGTCACGTATCTTCCCTCGCTGCTCCTGTCGGACTTCGTTTTCCCCGTCGAGAACATGCCCGTCGCCCTGAAGGCGGTTACATTTATCGTCCCCGCGACCTATTTCATCCGCATCCTCAAGGGAGTCTTTCTCCAGGCGGTGGGATTCGATTACCTGTGGCCGAGCTTTGCCGTCCTCGGACTGATGTTCGCAATACTGGGTTCGCTCACCGTCCTGTTTCTGAAGAGGGAGGGGATGTGATGATCAGCCGGCTTCGCATCCGGGAGTTTGTGCGCAAGGAGTTCATCCAGCTTTTCCGGGATCGGCGGAACCGTCCTATTCTGATCACAATGCCGCTTGTACAGATTCTCCTTTTCGGTTACGTCGTGACGACTGACGTTCGCGACATCCGGGTGGGCTTTCTCGATCTGGCGCGCACCGCCGAGAGCCGCATGCTCTACGACAGTTTCAACGCGAACAGGACATTTCGGGTGGTAAGCTACGCCGACAGCCCGGATGAAATCGAGCGGAAACTCCTCCGGGGGGAAATCGAGATCGCCGTGAAGGTTCCGCCCGACTTTACGGACAGGATCAGGAGCGGCGAGACGGCCGGCGTCCAGGTGCTTGCCGACGGCACAATGAGCAATATGGCATCGATCCGGATCGCCTATACCATGCTCGTTTTAGACAAGTACAATGCGGAGCGCATTCGGGAGATCATCCCCGAGGAGCTGGATTACGGTCGGATCGACGCCCGCATCCGGACCTGGTACAATCCCAATCTCGACAGCCGCAATTTCTACGTGCCGGGGATCGTCGCCTTCCTGATCATGCTGATTTCGCTCCTTTTTACGTCCATGGCGATAATAAAGGAGCGGGAAGCGGGCACCATGGAGCAGCTCATCGTGACCCCGATGAAGCCGTCCGAGCTCATCCTCGGCAAAACGATTCCGTACATCATAATCTCGATTATCCAGATGATAGCCGTGACCGCCTTCGCCGTTTACTGGTTCGAGATCCCTGTAAAGGGAAACCTCCTTCTTCTATTCGCAGCAACGTGCGTTTTTCTCCTGAGCTCTCTCGGAGTCGGACTTTTCATTTCCACCATTTCGGCGACGCAGCAGCAGGCCATGATGACCACCTTCTTTTTCGCCATGCCCTTTTTCATGTTCAGCGGTTTTGTTTTCCCCATCAGCAATATGCCCGTCGCCGTCCGCTGGCTGGCCTACCTTAATCCGCTCATGTATTTTCTCATCATTATCAGAGGAATCTTCCTGAAGGGGGTGGGGCTGGCCGTTCTCTGGCCGCAGTTCCTTGCTTTGCTGGCGATCGGCACTGTTGTGTTTACGGGGGCGGTCAAACGCTTCCACAAGAGGCTTGACTGAAGTGAAAAGGACCTGTTGTTCAAATAAACTCGTTCATACTTTCAAAGTCCGGCGGTCGGGTCGGATTCCTCCCGGCGCACAGGTCTTTTCTGCCGCTCTATTCT
>ERZ795058.1041-NODE-1041-length-39155-cov-9.700281_pt1 | contig 39155 bp, 30 predicted proteins | sample MGYA00375142_ERZ795058 | MGnify/ENA primary metagenome ERZ795058 (study PRJEB30187, sample SAMN05720210) | activated sludge metagenome | isolation source: anaerobic digester from wastewater treatment plant | place: Japan | collected 2015-04-20 ... | reverse complement strand
ACGGATCTCTATCATGTTGCAAAAAACCTTACCCATACTTTTTAGCGAGGAGCCTCTTTTTTGATTTTATAATTCGAGGGTCGGTGAGTCGACAGTCCAAAGGATACTGGAGGACTTATGAATCTCAAGCCATTACTGGAGCCGAAAACCATGGCTGTTATCGGCGTATCGGCGACAAACGAACGCCATCCCGCGAATGTGATTTTCGATAAGAATAATCACCGCTATCCCGTGGAGGTTTTTGCCGTCAATCCGAAAGGGGGTCAGCTTCATGAGGAAACGCTGTACGCGCGCATCGGCGATCTTCCCAAAAAAATCGACTTGGCCGTGATTGCCGCGAGGGCTGAGTTTGTTCCCGCCGTCTTTACGCAATGCATCAAAGCGGGCGTGAAGTCGGCGGCCGTGATCTCGGGCGGTTTTACCGAAGGCGGCCGCGAGGATTTGCAGGATAAAATTGTCGCCATGGCGCGCGAAGCGGACTTCCCGTTTATCGGCCCGAACTGTCTGGGCATTTTCTCGCCGTTTCATGTGGACACTTTCTTTCTGCCGATTGAACGCATGATTAAACCGAACAACGGCTCCGTCGCTCTGATCAGCCAGAGCGGAGGCATTCTAGTCGATCAGATGATCAAGTTCAGTCAGCAGGGCGTGGGCATGTCCAAGGCCATCAGCATCGGTAACAAGGCTTTCGTCAAGGAAATAGACCTGCTGCGCTACCTGATGACCGATCCGGTAACGAAAGTTGTTGCTTTCTACGTGGAAGGTTTTGCCGAAGGCGAGGGCAGGGATTTCGTGCTGGCCGCGCAGCGGTCGCCCAAGCCGGTTATCATCATGAAGTCCGGCAAAAGCGAGGCGGGACACCGAGCGGTATCGAGCCACACGGCGTCCATGGCGGGCGATTATGCAAGTTTCAAGGCGGCCGTCGCGCAGCACAGCATTCTGGAAGCGGCCAACGAACAAGAACTGGTTTCTTTTTGCGAGGTGCTGAGCGTCTATCAGCATTCAATCGACGGCAAGACCGGCATCATCACGGCCAGCGGCGGTCATGGGGCCATGGCGGTTGACGCCTGTGTCACGGAACAAATGTCCGTGCCGGAGTTATCGCCGGATCTCAAAGATAAACTCAAAGATGCTGTGTCCGAAAGTGTCCGGACAATCGCCTCTTTCGGGAATCCGGTGGATTTGACGGGCAGCGCGACGGATGACGATTTTGTGGCCTGCGCCAAAATCATGGGCGCGTCGGATGAGATTGACTGCATTGTGTTCTTATTGCTGCCGTATATTCCGGGGGTCACGCTGGATATCGGCGTCAGACTGAGTCAGGTCTGCAAAAAATATAAAAAGCCCATCATCGCCTATGTTCCGCATGTTGAAAAATACAACATGATGATTGACGGCTTTGAATTAAACGGCATCCCGGCTTCGTCTTCCATCGAGGGAGCGGTACTGATGGCCAAAGCCCTGGCGAGGAACTGAACATGTTGAATAGAGAAATTAAAACCATTCTGGAGAAGTCGAAAAACTGGGGATGGGTCCTGGAGCCGGACGCGAAACGGATTTTTTCCATGAGCGGGTTTCAAACACCAATGTACGCAGTGGTGAAAAAGCCCCAGGAGGCCATCGCGGCCGCTCATGCCATCGGCTACCCTGTCGTGGTCAAAATCGTATCGCCGGACATCATTCACAAGTCCGATGTCAGAGGGGTGGTTGTCGGCATAAAAGACGATGATCGGCTCGTGGCCGCACTGGAAAAATTCCGCAAACTGCCGGGATTTGTCGGGATGCTCATTGACGAAATGGCCGGAGGGCTTGAATTGATCATGGGAGCCAAAAACGATGAGCAATTCGGTCCCATGATTCTTCTTGGGTTCGGCGGGGTGGGTGTCGAAATATACAAGGATATTTCCCTGCGGATGGCGCCGCTTAAGAAACCGCATGTGGAAGACATGATGCGGGAACTCAAAGCCTACCCGCTGCTGACCGGCTATCGCGGTGCAAAGCCCGTAAACATCGCGGCTGTCCAAAAAACATTGATTCGTTTTTCGACCTTGATGATGGACATGAAAGATTATTTTGAATCGGTGGATTTGAATCCGGTGATGTGCGGCGAAAAAGTGTGTACCGTCGTGGACGCCAGAATCATGCTGAAAAACACCCGCTGATTCCGGGTGGATGTGAGATAAAGATCTGAAGCTTAACCCGGTTGACGGCGCCTATGCCACGATCGACGATATTCCCCATGGGAACGAGAATCACGAGCCGATCGATGCAACGGCCGCCTGCTTCCGGACACGGGTTCTCGCCCGGCGCCGCTGATGCTCACCGGCACATCTCGCGGCTTCATCCCGTTGCGTCTTCGGGAGGCGCTTCTTGGACCCCTTTTCTTCCGTAAGGAATGCCCAGCTTCTTCATCCGGCTTCTTAATGTACTTGGATGAACTTTGAGCAGGGTGGCCGCTCCGGCCGGTCCGTGCAACACCCTGTGGGTAACTCGGAGCACGCGTCGGATATAACGGGCCCATGAAGAGCGTGTACAGCAAATAAACAAACGGACCGACGCCGGGACGTTTCCTGCCCGGCGTCGGTGCCTTTCCCGGAAGGCCGAAGGATCACGCGCCCCGTATTGATGATCTTTTTCTTCCCCCAGTCACCGCGTCCGACAATTTTTTACTTCCGCAAAGCGTTTACATCCGACCTTTTCTCCATAAGATGCTTGACAATGCCGCTCTGTCTTCCCGCATTGCTGACGAGAGATTAGGCCGAACTCCCGGGCCGACCGCATCGAAGCGGAACGCATCGGAGGTCGCCCTTTGTCTTTCCGCGAAATTACACATAAACCGCGGGGAATAAAAACACGAAAAACGGGATGGGGTTCGATCGGAAACGGTCAATAAACGGCTGTACTCCGGCTTGACATGTGGTAAAGGGATGAACGTAAGACAACGTCTATGGAGGGTTGGACATGCAGAGCGCTTTCCCTGATATAAACATCAAAAGACTTTTCAAACAGACGGTCATTCTTGCGTCAATTTTATTTTCTTTGCTGACGGCGCTGCCGGAGGCCCTGGCCCAGCCGGTCGTGCTGGATGCCGGCATGAATCCCGGCCAAACCGTGTGGGCGTTCGACCGGGAGGCATACGACGCCGACAAAGAAGTAACGTTCTGGTTTCGCGTTCAAAAACAGAGCATCCTGAACAGGTTCGGCAGTTTTGACTATCACTTCAATACACGGGTTTTTCGGCCTGACGGCTCGGAGGTTTGGAATACAACCTACGGATTTAACGACGAAGGGTATGCCGAAGAGAAATTGACATTCCCCGTTTTTTTCTATGACAGGAGTCCGAACAAGTTATCTCCGGCGTTCGGCACGTGGAAAGTTAGAACGGCGGTTGTGGAGAGGGGGTCCAAAAGGGAAGTTTCCGTCAGGGAATATTCCGTCGCCTTCACCGATGGAAAGAAGCAGCCGCCTCCATCGGATGTCCGTTCCTCCTGGAAAGGCGGCCATCCCTTTTCCGTTCCTTCCTTTCAATACAAGCAATGGCGCTTGAAGAGCTGGGGCATTGGGATCTATGACGAAGTTTCCATAGGCTCGAATACCCATGACAGGGAAGTTAGAGCGGTTGATGTCAGAGACACTTTTTCCGTCAATGAAGCGATCAGCGCCTGGGGCAAAGGACACAAGTTCGGCGCAATGCTGGAAGGACCGCCCGTCAGCACTTACGTCAACAGCAACAATCTGCCACTATATGTTTTCGGGTATATCCTTAAGCATCCCGACGGGGACAACAACGGGCTGGATCCGCGATACCGCACAAGTTCATATTGCAACAATCCCGGGGCCGTTCTTTTCACTTTCGACGTCAGGAAACCGGGGCGTTACCGCATCGAATTCCTGCTTCGTGAGCGCGACAAACCCGCCTGGGAGGAATCGTCCTGGGTGCCTATCGGCGGCCTCGACTTTACCCTGACGCGATAGAAGGCTAATTCTGCCCCTGGATCAGGGTGAGCGGAAAATCCATGCCGCGCATGTCGGCCACGGGGAACTGCGCCTCGTTCTTGTACTTCCTTGTCAGCTCGGGCAGCTCTTCGTCCAGATAGGTTTTCAGTTTCAAGACTGTGACGGTTTTGCCGCCGCCGGCCGCTTTTCCCTGCAGGCCCTCGAGCAGCGTGTGCGTGAAGACGCCGTGCCCAAGCTCCTTTACTTCCGCAGCGTACTGATCTTTCGTGGAGGCGGCGATCACGTGCACGCCGATGGACCTGGACAATTGCGCGAGGGCCTTGCGGTCTTCGAAGCCTCGAAAGGCGATGAGCGCCGCTCCCGATTTGCAGGAGTCGATGAGGACGAGGATCTTCTGCGCACTGATTTCCCTGATGATGCCGGCGAGCTCCGCGGACGACAGACCTTTGTTTTTGACCTCTTCCTCGCGTTCCGGATACGCCAGCTCATACGGGAGGAAATACCACTTATCGGATACGTTCTCGCCGTGCCCCGCAAGGTAGAGCACGACCGCGTCCTGCGGTTGGCTGGCCTGGAGCTGTTTGAGCCTCGCGACAATGTTCGCCTTCGTTGCCTGCTCGTTGTAAATTTCGGTCACCTCGACCTTTTTGAACAGCCGCTGTCCGTTTTTCCGGAAAAAACCCGCCACCCCCCTGGCGTCTGGCTGCGCATAGTTGAGGTTCAGGGCCTGATTCCTGTATCGGTTGATCCCCACCGCCACAACGTAAAGCGAGATTTCCTTGGCGGGCGCGCTCAGCCTGACGATGAGTTCGGCGGGATGGGACTCCGTCCGATCCCTGCTGAAGCCGACGGCCTTGAAGGTATTGTCTCCGTCCACGAGCAAGACGCGGTATTCTTTCGTTATCCCGGCACCGCCGGGCACAATCTTCAGGGCGCGGGTGTCCCCGCCGACGGCCTTGCCGTTGTGATAGAGCCGCACCTCATCGATGCCGCCGCCCGTGTCCTTGACGGAGATCTGGACGCTGACGGTGTCGGTGCTGAATTCCGATCCGGGTAAGGGCGAGACGATGCGCACCTCCGGCGGCGTCTGGATGCCCTGCCGGATATCCGCCGTGGCCTCGACTTTCCTCCCCTGCAGAGCGGAGGCGACGTACCGGGGGTTGAAGAAGGTCTCGAAAAAATGGTCGATGGAGTAGGCCTGGTTGCCGACGCGCACGTTCAAATGCTTCGCGCCGTTCGCCGACGCATTGAAATATCCTTCGGGCGTCATGGTGATCCATTCGCCGTCGGGGAAGCTCAGGAAGCGCGCGATCTCGGCGCCCATGGCGGTGTCCAGCACGATCGCCGGCCCGTCGTCGCCCGTCGATATGATCTGCCTGCCGTCGGGGGAAAACCCGATCGTCCGGACGCCGTTCTTGTGTGCGGCGCAAGACACCCTTTCTCTTCCCGTCGCCGCATCCCATATCACGATTCCGCCGTCCGCGTCGCCCGCGGCCAGCAGTCGCCCATCATCGGAAAACTGCATCTCCCATAGAATTCCGTGCCCCTTGAAGGTTCTTGCGAGGCGACCCGTGGCCACGTCGATCAGCGAAAGGGTATCGGTATCGTTATTCTCATTATGATTTCCGAAGAGAACCGATCGGCCGTCCGGGGAGAACGTGAAGTACAGCATGGACCGCACGTTGCGGAACGTGGCGATCTCGCGGTTCGCCGCCATGTCCCAAATCTTCAGTCTGCATTTGGTCTTGACCACCGGGTCGTCATAAAAGCCCACGAGGTAGCGGCCATCGGGAGATGTTTGGGCGCCGTACGCCTTGGTGGCTCCGGGGTCGGAGAAGGATCTTTCTTCGCGCCCGGCGGCGATATCGACGAGTTTGATGCGATTGCCGGCCATCAGGAAGAGATATCGGTTGTCGCTCGATATAAAGAAATGATGAATTTTCTCCGAGTCCGAATAGTTGAGCACCTCTTTTCCCGAGGCGGCCTCCGATATCCTGAAAGAATTGTCGCTGATTTTTTCAGCGAGATATTTTCCGTCCTTCGGCAGGCGAACATCTTTCGCCTGAAATTGACGGACCGCCTTTCTGGTGGTCACATCCCAGAGTTCACGTCTGTCCTTCTCGCCGCTCAACCATACATAGCGGCCTCCCGCCTGAAAATATCCCCCCGTGTACCCTGTAAAGACATGGTCGACCCGTCCGGTCGCCGCATCGATCAGCAGCGGGGGCGCGTCGCGGCGAATGACGAAAATTTGCTTCCCGTCCGGATGATACTGAGCGGATTCGTTTCGAAACATCGGCCTTCGCCCGTAATGACGAATGGCTTTGCCGGAGGCGGCATCCCAGAGGGTGGGGACATAGAGGCCGCTGGAAACGAGCGATGCCCCGTCGGGAGATTGTTGAATGAAAAAGGTGGAGCTGTTTGTCAGAACCTTCGCGACGGCTCCCGTCCGCGCGTCCACGATTTCGATGCCGCCTCCGGTCGCCAGGATGGCCTTCGTGCCCTCACGGGACAGCGCAACATTATGAATGATGTTTTCGCGGTCCCTCTGCCATGTAGAGATTTTTTCGCCCGTATCCATGTCGAACAGGCCAAACACGTATTTCTTCAGGCTGAAGTCATCCGCGGCGAAAAGGCCGTATTTCCCATCCGCGGCAAAAGAGGCGAAGATAAACCATGGAACGGTCTTTCCAAACGTCTTCACCTCTTTTCCGGTTGCCAGCTCGAGAAGGACGAAATCGTCCCCGTAGCCGATCTTTGCCGCCACATAAATTTCTCCCCGGTCGCAAGCAAAGTGCCCTCGAATATTTTCAGTCGTCCGGATAGTGCGGCCGGTGTTCAGATCCCAGACCGCAAGCGTCGAGGACGTCAGGGAGGTGAAGAAACGGCCGCCCGGCGAAAATCGCAGGGCTTTCACCGCGGGATCTTTTACCATGACGGCCATGCTGCGGATCTCGCGACCCGACATCGTGTCCCAGAGCTTGATGACGCCATTCTTGTCCCCCGACAGAACCTGACTGCCGTCGGCGGAGATGGTGACCGCTTCGAGTTCCGAGGCGTGGCCCGCGAAGGTCCGTATTTCGGTGCCGGAAGAGGCGTCCCACAGCTTGGCCGCCCGGTCGCCGCTGCCCGTCACCAGATACTTCCCGTCCCCGGATAAGGCGGCGGCCATGACGTCGCTGCTCCGATGGCCGAGCTGCACGAAGATGTCCGGCGCCTCCACCGCCATGACGTTCGCTGAAAACACGGCAAGCAGGCACAGGCTTGCGATCAGGATCATCAACCGGTCGTTCATGCGTCTTTTTCGGGTCATTTCTTGCTCCCCCAAGGATCGCGTTTCGTGGGAACCGCCGGCCGGGGGCGATCGGTCGCCGGACAGGGCCGGGGGATTCTCCACGGGTACCCCGTGAGTCTAGGCGGTGAATCGTTCCATGTCAAGCGTGTTGCGCGCACCCGGCAGGGAGCGGTCCTTGGGCCTCTTCGGGCGGAACATCCCGAGAATCCGGACGACGATGCTTTATCTTGGAATTGACTCATTCGAAAATCCATGCAAGATTGGGCCCGGTCGTGGTGGGCGTTCCGTTATTTTTATGAGGATTGTGGAGGGGCATCGATGGACAGGAATCCGACAGGGAAACCGGTATCGCTCGAGGAAGTCTTCAACCCGAGGGGCGTAGCGGTCGTGGGCGTATCCGCGCCTGCCGCCGGGGGCGGCGGTTTTTCCTTCGGCGGACTGGTCGTCCTGTCTCTGATCAAGGCGGGGTTTCCCGCCGTCTATCCGATCAATCCCAAGTATCCGGAGATCCTCGGCATCCGCTGCTACCCGAACCTCCTGGCCGTGCCCGGTCCGGTCGATCACGTCGTCGTGAACATTCCGGCCGAGTCCTGTCTGGCGCTCCTCGACGAGTGTGCCGCCAAGGGCGTCCGGTCCGTCCACTTCTTCACGGCCGGTTTCGGCGAAAGCGGCGAGGAAGACCGTGCGGCCCTCGAACGGGCCATGCTCGACAAGGCCAGGGACGGCGGGTTTCGCATCATCGGACCCAACTGCATCGGCCTTTTCGTCCCGGGGCGTCGTGTGGCCAACAGCATCGACATTCCCCTCGATCCGGGACCGGTTGCCTTCGTGACCCAGAGCGGCGGTCATGCGCAGATCCTCCCCAAATCCAGCGGCCCCCGGGGGATCCGCTTCAGCAAGGTCGTGAGCTACGGCAACGCGCTGGATGTCAATGAATGCGAACTGCTGGAATACTTTGCCGGGGACGACGAAACGGAGATCATCGCCGCCTATGTGGAGGGCGTTCGCGACGGGGAGGGCTTCGCCCGCGCTCTGGCGGAGGCCGCGCGCCGTAAGCCCGTCATCGTGTACAAGGGCGGCAAAACGGAAGCGGGCCTGCGCGCCGCCCTCGGACACACGGCGAGCATGACGAGCTCCGTCGCCGTCTTCGAGGCCCTCTGCCGGCAGACCAACGCCATCCAGGTCGATCACCTGGACGAGATGATCGATGTGCTGACGGCCCTCCGTTTCGCCCATCCGCTCCCCGCGGGCGCCGGCGCGGCCATGATCGGCGCGGGCGGCGGACCGGCGGTGCTCGGAAGCGACGAGCTCGAACGGGCGGGCTTGAGCGTGCCCCGCCTTTTACGGGAGGTCCAGGAGGAGCTGAAGCGCCATCTGCCGATCGCTGGAAGCATCTTCACGAACCCGGTGGATACGTTGAACCTCATCGATCCCCGGGCCATCGACGTTGCCCTGCGCACCGTTGGTTCGTCCCCGGACATCCACATGCTCGTCTATCACCTCGGCTTCCACCCCGTCGGCAGTTGGGGCATGGGCCGCTTTTCGGCGCGGACGTTTCTCGATCCGGTCACCGCCGTGATTCGCGCCGCCCGGGACGCCGTGGGCAAACCCGTCCTCATTGCCCTGCGCCCGCCGGAGGATCTCGAAGGCATGAAGGAATTCCTGGCCGCGCAGGAGGCCTTCGTGGCGGCGGGCCTTCCCGTGTTTCACTCCCTCCGGGGCCTGGCGGGCGCGATGAGCCGCATCGCCGAATGGAAGCGCCGGAAAGACCACACTACGTCCATCTCATCTTAGGCGAGAACGGCCCCCAGGGCGGCGGAACCGACCGTCTGCGCATAGCGCCGCATGAAACCCGGCGGGATGTTCCGCACCGGCGGCCGCCAGTCCTTCAGCCGTTCCCGGATGTCCGTCTCCGCCAAGCGTATTTCCAGCTTGCGGGCGGGGATGTCGATGTCGATGATGTCCCCGTTCCTCACCGCGGCCAGCGGGCCTCCCACGAAGGCCTCGGGGGAGACATGCCCGATGCAGGGCCCGGAGCTGGCACCGGAAAACCGGCCATCCGTGATCAGGCTGACATTCTTGATCCCGGACAGGCTGAGACCTAACGTCACGGCGAGTGTTTCCGGCATTCCCGGCCCGCCCCGGGGGCCTTCGTAGCGGATGACGACGACTTCCCCTTCGCGGATTGTCCTCTCCCGGATCGCCTGCAGGCAGTCCCCTTCGGCGTCAAACACCCGGGCCGGGCCGCTGAAGATCATCTGCCCCGGGTCGACGCCGGACTGTTTGATCACCGCCCCGTCCGGTGCGAGATTGCCGGAGAGGACCACCGTTCCGCCTTCCGCGAAGAAGGGATTTTCCAGGCCGTGAATGACCTGGTCGTCCAGCACACGGGCATCGCCGAGGCTCTCACGCAGCGTTTGGCCGGTGACGTTGACGGCATCCAGGTGAAGTCGATCCCCCAACGCCTTCATCACCGCCTGCACGCCGCCGGCCCGGTAGAAGTCCTGCATGCCGTGCGGGCCGTTCGGCACGACGCCGCAGAGGGTCGGAATCCTGCGGTTGAAATCGTTGAACCTCGACAGGGGGAGAGAGAATCCGAGCTCGTGGGCAATGGCCGGAAGATGAAGCGTCGTGTTGGTCGAACCGCCGATGGCGAGATCCACCATCAAGGCGTTTTCGAGGGCGTCCATCGTCAGAATCCCGCGGGCCGGGAGGTCCTCCTCCACCATCTTCACGATGCGCTTCCCCGTCCGGCGGGCGAATAGCAGCTTCCGGGCAAAGAAGGCGGGAACGTTTGCCGAACCGGGCAGGGTCAACCCCAGGGCTTCGACGAGACACTGAAACGTGTTGGCCGTCCCCATCAGTTCGCAGGCGCCGCAGGTGGCGCATGTGGCCGTGGCTACCATGTCGTCGAGGTCGGGATAGTCCCGGTGGTGGATGCTCCCCTTCATCGACGGAGAATAGCGGATCTGAAACGCCCCGGGGCCGCCGGTCAGGAAGATCGTCGGGAGATCGAGCCGGGCGGCCGCCATGATCATGCCCGGGATGATCTTGTCGCAACCGGCGATCATCACCAGGCCGTCGAACAGCATGCTCCGGACGTGGGTTTCGACGATGTCGGCGATCAGCTCCCGCTGGGGCAGGATGAAGCGCATCCCCTCGTTCCCCTCCGACAGGGCGTCGCAGGGGGCCGGCACGTTGAACTCGAAGGGAATGCCGCCCGCGGCATGGATCCCCTCCTTGACCCGACGGGCAAGCTGGTCCAGGTGCATGTGCCCCGGGTGAAATTCGGTGTGGGAATTGACGACGGCGATGATCGGCTTGACCTTGAGTTCCTCGATGTCCACGCCCGTTCCCGACAACACGGCCAGACGGGCCAGGCTGATGGGGAAGTCCTTCTCATCGAAAATCGGTTGACTCTTGGGTTTGCTCATGTCTCCCTCCTTTCCGTTGCATTCCGATACACGCTATCCCGATCCACCGCGGCTAGGACAGCCCTTCTCCAAGAGGATGAGCCGGATCCGGGCTGCCGGTTTTCCGCAGTCAAACGCCGGAAGCAGACCGTGCCGTGATCGTTTGAAAGACACGGCCGCTGTGATCGCTTCGCCACACGCAACCTCATCGGTTTCGTGGTGCGGTTCAGGGGGAAGAGGGGGCGGAAGTCGCGGCGAGGCGCTCCCGTACGGCGCGGTGGACGTCGCGCAGCATCTGTGGGGAGAGGGTTTCCATGGCCGCGCTGATCCCCCGGGCGAACGCCCGCGGCGAACGCTCGTCCATCGCGGGCGCGAGATCGTAGCGCTTCACGAAGACGACCTGTTCGGTGATTACCTTCCGCTGAGTATCCAGAAACGTGAGACTCAGGGAAAGAACGGCCCGTTGGTCGCCCTGCGGCTCGTAGTGGGCCGCGCACTCCGTCACGGCGCCCTGGAGGACGAAACGGGTCTCCTGCCGGTCCTGGTAAGAGAAAACGGCCTTGAACAGGCGGGCGTACTTCAGGTCCCGGAGGAGAAAGTCCGTGGCCAGGTCCCGCGGCCGGCTCCGCCAGTAGTGGCCGTAGTAGGCGTCATACCGATACGGCTCGGATCGGTAGATCATCGCGGTCTTGTTGATCCCCTGGGCAGAGGAAAAGCGCTCCAGGCTGAGCGCGGCGTCCAGGGGCGGCAGGTCGTCGAAACGCGGGGAGGCGTATTCCAGACTGTACTGGAAGGGCAGTGTCGTCGTCCGGTTCCCGCCGAAACAGCCCCACGCCGCGGCGACCAGGAGGAGGGCCGTCAGGCTGGCCAAGAGGCGGCCGTGCGGGCGTCGGGGGACGAAGCGTCTTTCACTGTGATGCGCGGTCTTCATGCCGATAGTCCTCCTCTTCAGGGATTTTCCGGAACCCGGGGCGGCTTGCTGAACAGCAGATCGGACGGGTTGGCCTCCAGTCGGTCCAGGAGCCTGTCCAGGGATTCCGAGGCTTGGCGCACGTTTTCGCTGGTGACCTTGAGGTCCGTTGTCACGTCGCGGGTCCGCCGGTCCAGGCCGTCGATCCACCGGTTTGCCTTGCCCGACGTCTCCGCGAGATTCATTGCCTGCACCTCCTTCTTCGCGGCGGCGATTAGCTCGCGTGCCTCCGTGAGCGCGGCCCGGGCCTCCTTGACGGTGTCATCGAGCGTGTTCTGCGCCGTCACGCGATCGAGCCGGGCGAGGACCCGGTCCAGCGTGCCCGTCGTGGCCTCCAGATTGGCGAGAATCCGGTTCGTCCTCGGGCCGTTGAAGAAGGTTTCGATGGCCCCGGCGGTGGCTGTCAACTGGCCCGACATGCCCTGGACGTCCAGCGCGCGGATCTTGTCCATGAGGGCGTCCACCCCGGAGAAGAACTGCTTGGCGTCCGAGGGGCGGGATGGGACGAGGGGGTAGGGGGCCCGGAAGCCGATGCGGGGCGTTTCATGGGTGGCGTCCACCTTCCGGCGGTCCAGCTCGACGAAGACGATCCCCGTGATCCCCGCCGCCCGGAGTTGGGCCGTCGTGTCCGAGGCCACGACCCCCTTCTGGTTGATCTTCATCACGACCTCGATGAGCGTGTTGTCCGGCGCGACGCCGATGGCCTTGACCTTGCCGATCTCGACGCCCCGGTATTTGACGCTGGAATCGACCTGCAGGCCCTGGACCGACTCGTCGAAGTAGGTCACGTACATGGCCCCTTCCTGGAAGTAGCTTGTGGCACCGAGGAGGATGAGGGTGACGACGGCGATCAGGACGCCGACCGTGACGAAGATGCCGATCAGGAAACGGGAGACTTTCTTGGCCATGGCGTTATTCCTCGATGGTGCGGTTCAAGAACCGGATGACCCGGCGGTCCCGGGAGGTTTCGCGGAGCTGGTGCGGATCGCCCTCGGCAATGATGCCCCGGGTTTCGCCGTCGAGCAGGACCATCCGGTGGGCGATGTGAAAGATCAGGTCCAGATCGTGGGAGACGATCACCATGGTGGTGCCCGTCCCCCTGTTGATCCGGGTGATCGTGGCTTCGAGTTCGGCGGACGAGACGGGGTCCAGCCCCGACGAAGGCTCGTCGAAAAAAAGAATTTTCGGGTCGAGGGCCATGGCGCGGGCCAGCCCCGCCCGCTTCTTCATCCCGCCGGACAGCTCGGCCGGATAGAGGTTCTCGTAGCCGGCCAGATCCACCAGGGCCAGCTTCATCCGGACGATCCGGGCGATCGTCTCGTCCGGCAGGCGGGTGTGCTCGCTCAAAGGAAGGGCGACGTTCTCGAAGAGCGTCATGGAGCCGATGAGGGCCCCGGACTGGAACAGAACGCCCATCCCCTTGCGCATGCCGAGGAGCGCCTCCTCGTCCAGGGTGCTGAGATCGATCCCGTGGACGCACACCCGCCCGACGGCCGGCGTATACAGGCCGATCATGTACTTGAGCAGGGTCGATTTCCCGCAGCCGCTGCCTCCGATGATGAGGAAGACCTCGCCGGGCCGGACCGCGCAGGTCACCCCCTCGAGGATCGTCCGCTCGCCGTAGCGGGCGGTGAGATTTTCCACGGCAATGGCCGGAATGTCCGGTTTCATCATTCCTCCACGGCCCGCGGGCCGGGTCAACGGATATAGTGCAGCGCGATCGCGAACACGGAATCGGCGATGATGACGAGGAACAGCGAGGAGACGACGGCGGACGTGGTCTGACGCCCGACGGCCTCCGCGGCCCCGGTCACGAGGAACCCGCGCTGGCACGAGATGCCGGCGATGAGGACGGCGAAGACGACGGCCTTCAGCAGGCTCGTCGAGATGTCCGTCACCCGAATGCCCTGCAGGGTCTGGTGGATGTAGGTCTGCGCGGTCAGGTCGAGCCCCAGCACGCCCACGACGAGGCCCCCGAGGATGGCGAAGAGGTCCGCGTAGAGGGTCAGGAGCGGCAGCACGATCACGGCGGCCAGGATCTTCGGCAGGGCGATGAATTTCATCGGGTCGAAGCCCATGATGACGAGGGCGTCCACCTCCTCGTTGACCTTCATGGTGCCGATCTCGGCGGCGAAGGCCGAGCCGGAGCGCCCGGCCACGACGATCGCGGTCATGATGGGCCCCAGTTCCTTGACGACCGAGATGCCGACGAGCGCGGCCACATAGACGCCGGCCCCGAGGGGCTTGAGCTGCAGCGACGACATGAAGGCGATGATGAGGCCCAGCAGGAAACTGATGAGGCCGACGATCGGCAGGCCCTCCAGTCCCGCACGCTGGACGGAGCCAAGGACGTCGCCCCAGCGGACGGAGCGGGGATGGCGGACGGCGTCGGCGAGGGCCGCGATCATCTCGCCGAAAAAGGTCATGAGGACGACGAATTCCTGAAGGGCGCGGACGCCGGCGTCGCCGACGCGGACCAGCGGGTTTCCCGCGTGCGTCTGGACCGGGCCCATGCGGGACGGGGCGGCCTGTTCGCGCAGCAGCGAGAACATCGCTTCGATGTCGCCGGACGCATGAAGGAAATCAGCGGCGATCGAACGCTGTCCGAGGTCCGTCTCCATCTGCATCAAAAGCAGGGCCCCCACGCTATCCGCGGTCGAGACCGGGGCGAGGTCGATCGCGATTCGCTCCGGGTGAGCGGCCTCGATATCCGGCAGGAGGGCCAGCCATTCGGCGTGAAAGTCCGTGAAGGCGTCCCGGTCGAGGGGGCCGGAGACCGACAGGCGCAGGTTCCCGGTCCCGGTCGTGTCCCGCCGCAGCGCAAGGAGACGCTGCATTCGGCCGGAGGCTTCAGGCGGATGGGGGTCGGGGACCCACCGTTTCATCGTCCGATCCAGGTTTTCAGGCGCGGCATTTCTTCAGTTGCCCACCGGGGCGAGAGGCGCGAGCGGAAGAAGTCGGCCCAGAGTTGGTCCATCAAATCGACGCCCGTCCGGATCAGGTAGATCCGTTCCAGCGTGCGTCCCTCCTCGGTGTCCTCCGCCTCCCCGGCTTCAGTGAAGGTGGCGGGGAGCTTCATCGTCTGAAAAGCGAAGGCGTCGGCCTTAAAAGTGAACTCCCACGTCAGGTCGTCCCGCATGAGTTTCAGCCGCGCCTCGCGGATCTTCTTCCCCTGGCGCAGGGCCTCCTTCCCCTCCTTGAGGTCGGCGTTGAGGCCCTGGCAGGTGACGGAGGAGAAGTATTCGCCCTCGCCGGATTCGAGGACGAGACGCCGCTGGAAGTGCAACTCCACGTCGCCCGTGTCCGGCAGGGTGATCCTGCCGTTTCGCTCCTCGCTCTTGAACCAGAGCCAGGTGAGGAATTCGCGCCCGAGGAGGGAGGGATCGGACGCGAGGCCGTCGTCCGCGGCGTCGGCGCCGCGCTTCCGGGTCCATGAGGCCAGCCGTTCGGCCGTGTCCGCATCCTGGAATTCCGCCTCCCACGGGAGGAGGGGGCAGGGCGTCAGCGAAAAGGATTCCTTGAAGAGATCCTGGAAGTCCTGCATGATCCTGGGGGCGAGCGAACTGAAATAGAGGGTTTTGTCGGAGACGGACCAGCAGACCTCGAACAGGGCGGGGACGGGCAGGGCGGCGTGCAGGATCTCCAGGCGGACCCGTTCCCGGATCGCCTCGTTTTCTTCGCGGGAGAGGCGCTTGCGGCCCGTTTCCGTCAGCCGGGCGTTCTGGGCTGCCAGGGCCCGGATCCGGAGCAGGGACGGGGGGACGGTCTTTCGGTCGATCCGGAGGGCGAAGACGAGGAAATCCCCGACGGCGTATTTTGCATACGAAAAGGCCGTGTCGAGGACGTCCTCGGCCGACGTCCATCCCAGGGTCTGCTCCGCGGTGGACCGTTCCAGTTCGGCAAAGGAGTAGCGCCGGATCCGTTCGTTAATGAACGCCGGAAACTTCGGCGGCAGATCGCCCACAACGCGATGGCGAGAAAAGGTCCAGGTTCCCGACAGCAAGCCCATGATGTCCTCCAAGTGGCGCACCGTAGCGCAATATCTCGCCTGTTGTCAAGCGGATCTCTGACCGGGCGTTGATGGATCGACCCGGACTAACCATTTGGGATCATAAACCAATTCCGTCGTGGACAGCGTTTTATTTTTGTGATAGGTCAACACGCAGCTTTCCCGCGGGGTCCGTGATGAACATCAAAAAAATCGGCGTCATCGCCAATGTCGAAAAGGAAAAATCTCCGGAATACGCGCTCATCCTGAAGCGCTGGCTCGTCGAGCGGGGCGTGGCGGTCTTCTTCGAGGACGCCCTGGCCCGCAAAAGCGGCGAGGAACGCGGCCTAGACCGGAACAAGCTCGTGCATACAGTGGACATGATCGTCGTCTTCGGCGGCGACGGGACACTGCTGCGGACGGCGCGGACCGCCCGGGAGGTCGATATCCCTATCGTCGGGATCAACATGGGCGGGTTCGGCTACCTGACGGAGATCAACCTGAGCGAGATGATCGGCGCCATGGAGATGATCCTCCGGGGGGACTGCCGCATCGAGCGGCGGATGATGCTCGACGCCTCCATCAGCCGGGAACGGCAGCCGGTCAAGGAGCGGACGCTGTTCAACGACGTGGTCATCCATCGCGGCAATTTCTCCCGAATGGTGGAGATGGAGACGATCGTCAACGACTGCTACCTGACCACCTTCAAAGCGGACGGGCTGATCATCTCCACCCCGACCGGCTCCACCGCCTATTCCCTTTCCGGGGGCGGGCCGATCGTGTTCCCCGAGCAGGCCCTGATCATCCTGAACCCCATCTGCCCCCATACCCTGACAAACCGCCCGATCATCCTGCCGGAGGATGCCACGGTCGAGATCATCCTATGGACCCGGGAGGAGGGGGCTACCGTCACCCTCGACGGGCAGGTCTCCTATACGGTGAAGAACGGCGATACCGTCGCCATCCGCAAATCCCCCTTTGTCACCCATCTGGTGGCGTCTCCCCATCGCGACTACCAGGCGATCCTGCGGACGAAGCTGGGGTGGGGAACCCTCCCCGCAGGCATCGAGAAGGGGCGGCCCTGAGGCGGGTTACCGGCAAGGCCGAACCTCCCGTGATCGACCCCCCGGCGGGGAGTGGAGGTGGAGATGCTCGTTGAACTCAGGATCAAGAACTTCGCCATCATCGACGAGCTGCACTGCGGCTTCGGGCCCGGGCTCAACGTCATCTCCGGAGAGACCGGCGCCGGAAAGTCCATCCTGATCGGCGCCGTCGGTCTGCTCCTCGGGGAGCGGGCCTCGCCGGACATCATCCGCACCTCCGAGGAAAACGCCGTGGTGGAGGCGCTGTTCCAGACGGACGAGACGGACCGGCTGCGGGAGACGCTTGCGGACATGGGGCTGGAGGGGGAAGACGGCCTGCTCCTGAGGCGGGTGGTCAGCCGATCCGGGAAGAACCGGGTGTACGTGAACGGCAGCCCGGCCACCCTCGGCATGATGGCGCGGCTGAGCGAAGCCCTGATCAACATCTGCGGCCAGCACGAACATCAGCTCCTGCTCCAGGCGGAAAACCACCTGGATATCCTGGACGACTTCGGTGGGCTTGGCCCCGCGCGCCGCTTGTACGAACGCCTGTTCGGCGAATACGAGGGCCTGAAAGCGCGGGTGCGGGAGCTGTCCGAGCGGAAGCGCGAGGGGCACGAGCGGGAAGACCTGCTCCGCTACCAGCTCCAGGAAATCGAGGCGGCCGCGACGACAGTCGGGGAGGACGAGCGCCTGCTCGCGGAAAAGAAGGTTCTCGCAAACGTGCAGAAACTGCAGGAGAGCGCGCGGCGGGCCTACGACACGCTCTACGGCCGGGAGGGGTCGGTCCTGGCGGAACTCCGGCAGGTCCTGACGGACGTCCGTGAGATTGCGCGGCTGGATGCAAGTCTTGCCCTGAACGAAAAGGACGTGGAGGCGATCTACTATCAGGCGGAGGACTGGGCCCTCACCCTACGGGAGTACTCGCGGCGCCTTCCCGTCGAGCCTGAGCGGGCGGTGACCGTCGACGAGCGCCTCGAGGTGCTGGCGCGCCTGAAGCGGAAATACGGCGGCTCGCTGGCTGTGGTTCTGGACGGCGCGGAGGCCATGCGGACCGAGCTGACGGGCCGGGCCCATATCGACGAAGACCTCGATGCCGCGGAGGCCGACCTGGAGGCGGCCCGTGCCCGCTTGTTCGGAGAAGCCGAAATCCTGTCGGGGCAGCGGAAGGCGGCGGCGGCTGTCCTGGAGCGTGCGGTGGAGACGGAACTCCGGACGCTGCGCATGCCGGATGTACGGTTCAGCGTCGCTTTCCGCGGTTCGGGGGAAGGGGTGGCGGGGCCGACCCTGAACGCAAGGGGAATGGATGATGCGGAGTTTTTTCTGTCCACGAATGTCGGGGAGGAGCTGAAGCCCCTTCACCGGATCGCCTCCGGGGGCGAGCTGTCCCGGATCATCCTAGCCCTGAAGAAGGTGCTGGCCCGGACCGGCTCGGTGGCGACGATCGTCTTCGACGAGGTGGACAGCGGGATCGGCGGCGCGACGGCGGAGGTTGTAGGAGAACGCCTCCGGGACGTGGCGCGTCACCACCAGGTACTGTGCATCACCCATCTGCCCCAGATCGCGTGCTTCGGGGACCGCCATTACCGGGTCGCCAAGTCGGTGATCGGCGAGCGGACCACCTCGCAGGTGGAGGTCCTGTCGGAGGCCGGCCGCCTGGAGGAGATCGCCCGGATGCTGGGGGGAGTGGATGTGACCGACCGGACACGGGCGCATGCCCGGGAGATGCTGGTCCGGTCGAAGGGGGTGTCCGGGCGCCCCTGAGGCCCCGGGGAGGGTACAGTATGAGACCGGTGAATACGGAAGCGGGAAAGGGGAAGGTCATGCTCCGAAAAGCGAGGATCGGCGATGTCAGGACCCTCCACCGGATGATCAACGAGTCGGCGGGAAAGGGAGAGATGCTTCCCCGGTCGCTCATGGACATCTACGGGAGCCTGAGAGATTTCTTCGTTCACTGGGACGAGGAAGAAAAGGCCATTACGGGCATCTGCGCGATGAACATCATCTGGGAAAACCTGGCCGAAATCCGGTCGCTCTACGTCGAGGAGGCGCACCGCCGCCGGGGTATCGCCCAGAAGCTCGTTGAGGCCTGCATTTCCGAAGCCATTACGCTGGAGCTTTACCGGATTTTCACCCTGACGTACAAGCAGGCCTTCTTCGTCCGGATGGGATTCAAGGAGGTTGACCGTTCTACACTCTCCGAGAAGATCTGGATGGACTGCTTCCGTTGCCCAAAGTATCCCGACTACTGTGACGAAGTGGCGATGATCGTTGAGCTATGAAGAAACGTTGCGACGATACCGGGCGGACGAAGATCCTCGCGCGGGTGATGGTGGCCTTTTTGCTGCTGGTCTGCGGCTGTGCCGGTCCCCAGGTCAAGGCCGTGCCGCCGCGGCACAAGGAGGCGCCGGCGGCGGTCCGGCCCGCCCCGCGAGTGACGAAGCCGGTCGTCCCGGGTGGAACCGCCCGGAAGGGAACCGAATCCCGCGATGCAGGCGAGACGGGCGCCATCGAACCGGAGGCGCTACCGGCCACCCGGGCGTTCGTCCGGGTCGATCCGGCCGCGATCCCCGCCCTGGGCGATGACGCCGATCCCGAGACGCTCCGACGCGCGGTGGAGAAAAGCCTTGCCTATTACGACCGGACGTCCGCCGGGACCGTCTACCGGTTCGGGGACCGCGTCTGCGGCGTTGCGGACATGAAGGCGTCCCTGGCGGCCTTTCTCGACATCCTGAATGGGGACGGGACGCCGGAGGACAAATGGCTCGCGGTCCGCGAGCGCTTCGATTTTTACCGCTCCGTCGGGTCCGACGGAGAGGGCCGGGTCACGGTGACGGGGTATTACGAGCCGATCCTGACGGGATCGCTCAAGCGGACGGAGCGGTTCCGCTATCCCCTGTACCGGACGCCGGAGGAGACGGTGACCGTTAACCTCGGCCTTTTCCGGGAACGGTTCGGAAACGAGCGCCTCGTCGGACGCCTGAAGAACGGCCAGGTTGTTCCCCATTACCGGCGCTCCGAGATCGACCAGGACGGCGTTCTGGCCGGCCGGAACCTCGAGATCGCATGGGTGGACGATCCGGTCGACCTGTTCTTCCTGCACGTGCAGGGTTCCGGGATCATCCGTCTGCCCGACGGAGGGATCGTCCGCGTCAACTACGCGCAGAAGAACGGCTGGCCTTTCCGCGGTCTGGCCAAATTTCTCTTCGACCAGGGAAAGATCTCCGCCTCCGAGATGTCCCACCAGGGCATCGTCGACTACCTCCGCGCCCATTCAGAAGAAGCCGGGGACATCATGAGCCACAACGAAAGCTACATCTTTTTCCGGCGGGTGGAGGACGGGCCGCTGGGAGCGCTCGGCTTCCCCGTGACGGAAGGGCGATCCATCGCGGTGGATCTGGGGCTCTTCCCGCGCGGCGGCCTGGCCTTTCTCAAGGCGAGAAAGCCGCGCTTCGAGGAGGGCGGGAGCCGGATCGTCTGGGAGCCGCTGAACCGCTTTGTCCTCGTCCACGACACGGGGGGCGTATTCAAGGGGCCCGGGAAGGCCGATCTGTTCTGCGGAACCGGCCCCGAGGCGGGGCGGACGGCCGGGAGCCTGAAGGAGGCGGGTGAGCTTTACCTGCTCATCCTGAAGGACGATCGGGGGGCGTGAAAAAAATCCTTGCATAAGGATGCTTTTGTATACATTTTTTCTTGCTTGTTTATTTTGATTGTGTTAGGGGGCAGATCAGGAAGCGCCCATGAACAGGCATCTTCCGGATGCCCCGATCGCCAAACGCAAGGTTTCAGGGGTTTTGGAGCGACGGGCGGCGTGAAGGACCCATGATTCTTCAAGCCACGGACGGGTGGCGGGCATTTTAACCATCAATCGAGAAAGGGGGACAGGAAAGCATGACGAAGGCAGAATTGATCGGGGTAATCGCGGGGGAAGCGGACATCACCAAGGCGGCGGCGGCGAAGGCACTGGATGCGTACGTTGCGGCGGTGGCCAAGGAACTCAAAAAGAACGGGAAAATCGGACTGGTCGGCTTTGGGACCTTCTCGGTCGTCAAGAGGAAGGCCAGAGAGGGAAGGAATCCCCAGACGGGTAAAACCATCAAGATCGCCGCCAAGAAGGTCGTGAAATTCAAGGCGGGCAAGGCCCTCGGAGACAAAGTGAAATAAGACCCCCAAACAGGCATCAGGCTCGACGTGACGAGGCCTTCGGGAGATCCCGAAGGCCTTGTTTTTTCGTTGACCTTCTGTTATAGGTCGCCACGGCGGTGCGCGGGAATCGGGATCGGAAAAATCCCCATGCGTGGGGCCAGGATCAAGAGTTCTGGATCGAACCTGAGTCTGGCGGCATCCGTGTGCCGGAAAGGGGAGGACAATCGTTTTGGCGGGCAAGCGAATCTTGAGCGGGATGAGGCCGACGGGCCGGCTGCACCTGGGAAACCTGCACGGTGCCCTGAAAAACTGGGTGGAACTGCAGGAGGCGGGCACGTACGAGTGCTTCTATTTCGTCGCCGACTGGCATGCCTTGACGAGCGACTACGACCGGACGGATTCGATCCGCTCCAACACGCTCGACATGTTCATCGACTGGCTGAGCGCGGGGCTCGATCCGGTCAGGAGCACGCTCTTCGTTCAATCCGCGGTCAAGGAACACGCAGAACTGTTCCTGATCCTGTCCATGATCACCCCGCTTCCCTGGCTCGAGCGGAATCCGACCTACAAGGAAATGAAGGCCGAACTGGCCGGCAAGGACCTGTCCACGTTCGGATTCCTCGGCTACCCCGTCCTTCAGGCGGCCGACATCATCATGTACAAGGCCTACGGCGTGCCGGTGGGCGTCGATCAGCTCCCCCACGTGGAACTGACCCGGGAGATCGCACGGCGGTTCAATTTCCTGTACCGCGAGATCTTCCCCATTCCCGAGCCGCTGCTCGCGGATGTCCCCAAGCTCCTCGGCATCGACGGACGCAAGATGAGCAAGTCCTACGAGAACGCGATCTACCTGAGCGACCGCGGAGACGTGCTCACGAAGAAGGTCGGCGCCATGTTCACCGATCCGCAGCGGATGCGGAAGTGCGACCCGGGGCGGCCGGAGCTGTGCAACGTCTTTGCGATGCACGGGTTGTACAGCGATCCGGTCGAGGTGGAGGAGATCGCCGTCGACTGCCGCCGGGCGGGGATCGGCTGCACCGAGTGCAAGCGCCGCTTGGGGGAACGGATCGCGGAGGGCCTTCAACCGATCCACGAGCGACAGGAACATTATCGGCAGCATCTCCATGAAGTGACGGAAATCATTCGGGAGGGAAATCTCCGGGCCGCCGCCATCGCCCGGCAGACCCTGGAGGAAGTCCGGGAAGCCGTGAAGATCTGATCATGTCCTATGAAATCAAGCTCGACGTCTTTGAGGGACCGCTGGATCTGCTGCTCTATCTGATCCGGAAGAACGAGATCGATATCTACAACATTCCCATCGCCCTGATCACCCGTCAGTACCTGGAGTATCTCGACCTGATGAAGGCCCTGAACCTGGATCTGGCGGGGGAATACCTCGTCCTGGCCGCCACGCTCCTGCACATCAAATCCAGAATGCTCCTGCCGGTGCCGGAGGAGGAGGACGGGGGCACGGAGGACGAGGCGGGGGATCCGCGTGCGGAGCTGGTTCAGCAGTTGCTCGAATACCAGGCCTTCAAGGAGGCGGCGCTCCAACTCGATCGCCGGACCCTTCTCGAGCGGGATGTCTTCAAGCGCGGTGCGCCGCCGGAGGCCCTGCCGGGTGAAGAGGGCGAAGAGACGCCCATCGAGGCCGACATCTTCACCCTCGTGGAGGCCTTCCAGAGGATGCTCTCGCAGCTCGACCAGGCCGACCTGATGGAAATCGACCTGGAGCGGATTTCGCTCGCGGATCGCATCAACGAAATCATGGACAGTCTCGCCCTGAGGCGGGACATGACGTTTGCGGAACTCATGGGCGAACAGATCACCCGGCAGCGGATTGTGTACACGTTCCTGGCGGTTCTGGAACTGATGAAGCTCAGGATGATCCGCGTCTATCAGGCCGCGTCGTTCGCCGCCATCCGTATCTTTATCGTCGGGGAGGAGTGACCGTGGAAGAAGATATCGCCATTCTCGATGCCCTGATTTTTTCCTCCGAAACGCCGCTGACGGTCGAACGGATGCGCGAAATCCTGCCCCAGTACGACCGGCAGGGCATCCTGGGCCTTCTTAAGACCCTGGCGGAACATCACGAGGCGCGCCAGGGCGGCTTCGGCCTGTGCGAAATCGCCGGCGGCTGGCAGTTCTACAGCCGCCCCGATCTGGCCCCCTGGGTGCGGAAGCTCAAGGCCGGGCGGCCGCAGATGCTCTCTCCGGCGGCATTGGAAACCCTGGCGGTGGTCGCCTACCGGCAGCCGGTCGTCAAGGCGGACATCGACCGCGTCCGCGGGGTGGACGTGGGAGGGACGCTCAAGGGACTGCTCGAAAAGCGCTTGGTCAGGATGGTGGGGCGCAAGGACGTTCCCGGCCGGCCGATCCTCTACGGGACGACGAAACGCTTTCTAGAGGTCTTCCAGCTCAAGGACTTGACGGAGCTTCCCACCCTGACGGAACTCAAGGACATCCAGGCGTGAACCCCGAACGTCTCCAGAAGATTCTCGCCCGCGCTGGTGTGGCCTCCCGTCGCCAGGGGGAAGAGATGATCCGGCTGGGGCGGGTGCAGGTCAACGGCGCCGTCGTCCGCGAGCCGGGAACGAAAGCGGACGCGGCACGTGACGAGATTCGCGTGGACGGTCGCCGGATCCCTCCGGCCGAGGAACGGCTCTACCTCCTGATGAACAAGCCGCGGGGTTACGTGACGACCCTGCGCGATCCAGAGGGGCGGCCGACCGTACGCGATCTCCTGATCGGCGTGACCGAACGGGTGTTTCCCGTGGGCCGCCTGGATTACGAGACGGAAGGCCTGTTGCTGTTCACCAACGACGGTGAATTTTCCCAGCGCCTGAGCCACCCCCGCTATCGCATCACCAAAACCTACCGGGTCAAGATCCAGGGGCGCATGCCTGCCCGGGATCTCGTGGCTCTCAAGGGAGGCGTGAACCTGGAGGACGGACCGTTCCAGCCGCGGGAGGTCAGTCTGGACAAGGTCAACGACCGGAGCACCTGGCTGACCCTGACCCTCGCGGAAGGGCGGAACCGCGTGATCCGGCGCGCCCTGGAGGCTTTAGGCTACCACGTGACTCGACTGCGGCGGACCGCCATCGGCGGTCTGAAACTCGGGACGCTGAAGGAGGGAGAGATCCGCCCCCTGTCTTCCCGGGAGGTCGAGCGTTTACTATCATTGCGGTTTTAATAGAAGAATTCTTAAAATTTGTCTTGACAATCGGTGAAAAATAAATAATAGTCGCCCAAAAATAAAAGCAAATTATCGTGTTATTCATAAAACGCCCTCTGCCTGAACGACTCTGAGGCGTGTTGATCAAGCCATTTGAGGAGGCCATCATGAATAAATCCGGACTTATCGAGGCGCTGAGCAGAAAAGAGAACCTGACGGAGAAAAAGGCGATTGACGTGGTCAATCTGGTGTTCAAGGGGTTCGCCGCAGAGTTGAAGAAGAACGGCAGGATCGAAATCCGCGGGTTCGGCAGCTTCGTGGTTCGGGAGTACGGGGCCTACACGGGCCGCAACCCGAAGACCGGCAAGAACATCAAGGTGGAACCCAAGCGGCTTCCCTTCTTCAAGGTTGGGAAGGAATTGAAGGAGCGCGTCGACAAGGGAAAATAGAGATTCTGTCGGGCGGGGGGCGATTGCCGATCCCGTTCGAAAAGGTGGACACGGGGGGCGGATCGCCCCCTTTTTTTTGCATGCACGCCTTGCGGCCCGTTCCCCTTCCCCGATCGTCACGGCGCTCCTGCAAGGAGATGGGCGCCCGTCGTGCAGGCGGACCACCGTCGCGTCCAGCGCGAATGACGTTGGGGCGGGCATTTCCTCCCCTACATCATCCCTTCTTCCCGGAAACTGAAAAACCGGTTCTCTCCGATGATGATGTGGTCGTGGACCAGAATGTCAAGGAGACGGGCCGTATCCTGAACGGATTTCGTCAGGCGCACATCGGCATCCGAAGGCCTGACATGGCCCGAGGGGTGGTTGTGGGCGAGGATCAAGGCGGAGGCCTTCTTCTTCAGGGCCCTTTCGATTACCTTCCGAGGATAGACGACCGCCTGGTTGACGATGCCCTCCTCGATCAGTTCACTGTCGATGATCCGGTTCTGGGCATCCAGATAGATCACCCGGAACTGTTCGTCCTTCAACCCCCCCATGACCATCAGACAGTAGTCGTACAGCTCTTGGGTACAGGAGATCTGGGACCGCTCCCGGGCCTGTTCCTTGAGGTAGGCGCCAGCCAGTTCCTTGGACAGCTTGAGGAGGATGGCGGTGTGGCGTTTCACGCCCTTGACGGTTTCCAGTTCGGCGATCTCGGCGTCGAAGACCGCCTTGAGGCTGCCGAAGTGCGCGATCAGGGTCTTGGCCAGGAGCTTGACGTCTCCCCGCGGGATGGCATAGGTCAGGAACAGTTCCAGCGCCTCGTAATCCTGAAAACCGCTCAGGCCCTGCGCCTGGTACCGCTCCTTCAGGCGCTTGCGGTGGCCGTGGTAGTGAGGACGTTCAGCGGGCACGGGTCTTTCCTTCCCGGTGGGTGGAGGTATGGGGGAAGGGGAGCGGTCGCGCTTTTACGGCCGGGTCCCTTCCCCCGCGCTTCAACGATCATGCACCCAGTCGGCGGTTGACAAAGTCCCAGTTGATCAGTTTGTCAATGAAGGCCACCAGATAATCCGCTCGCCGGTTCTGCCAGTCGAGGTAATAGGCGTGCTCCCAGACGTCGATCGTGAGAAGGGGCTTGAGGCCCTGCGCGACCGGTGTGTCGGCATTGGCGGTCTTGACGATCTTGAGCGCATCCCCGTCGGCGACGAGCCAGACCCAGCCGCTCCCGAACTGGTTGGTTCCCGCCGTCTTGAGCGCATCGACGAAGGCGGCGTAGTCCCCCCAGGCCGCCTTGATCCGGTCGGCTACGGAGCCCACGGGCGGGCCGCCTCCTCCCGGCTTGATCCCCTGCCAGTAGAAGGAGTGGTTCCAGGCCTGGGCCACGTTGTTGAAGATACCGGTTTTCGCGGTGTCTCCGGCTGTTTTCTGGATGATGTCCTCCGGTGCGGCCGCGTCCAGGTCCGTTCCGGCGATCAGCTTGTTGGCGTTGTCCACGTAGGCGCGGTGGTGCTTGCCGTGGTGGAACTCCAAGGTGCGGGCGCTGATGACGGGCGCCAGCGCATCAGGGGCAAAGGGCAGTTCGGGTAGTGAGATGGGCATAAGGACTCCTTTCGATCGTTTTGTCTTAACGTAACCATCGCGCCCGGTGAAGGCAAGCCTCCTGAGCGGAAAAAACGGCTCAACCGGAGAGCGGCATCTTGCCGGCTGCGAACATCTCGCGCAGCTCCTTCTTGCTGAATTTTCCCACGCTCGTCTTGGGAATCTGGTCGATGAAGGCAAACTGTTGCGGGATCCACCAGTTGGCCTTCACCTTGTCTTTGAGGAACGCCTTGAGTTCGTCGGGCGTCAGGGTCATGCCCGACTTGACGACGATGCAGCCCACCGGCCGTTCCTGCCACTTCGGGTCGGGGACGCCGATGACGGCCGCCTCCAGGACGCTGGGATGGGACATGATCAGGTTCTCCAGGTCCACGGACGAGATCCACTCCCCGCCGCTCTTCACCAAGTCCTTGGTCCGGTCTACGAGGCGAACATAGCCCTCCGCATCGATCGTCCCCACGTCCCCCGTGTGGAGCCAGCCCCCCGCGAAGACCGGCTTGGAGCGCTCCGGGTCCTTGTCGTACTCCTTGGCGATCCAGGGGCCGCGCAGGAGGATCTCCCCCCAGGACTTTCCGTCCATCGGGACCTCCTCGCCCTTCTCGTCGACGATCTTCATCTCGAGACCGGGGGCGAGGATGCCGGCGCTGGACTTGACGTCGTACATCTCCGACGGGGAGAGGTGGTCCATGGTGCTCTTGGGCACGGCGGCCAGGGCGAGAGGGGTGGTTTCCGTCATGCCGTAGGCCTGCATGATCGGGAAGCCATACTTTTCGTTGAGACCCTCCATCAGAAAGCGGGGACAGGCCGACCCCCCGGAGGCGATGGTCTTGAGGGAGGAGAAGTCGTGCCAGCCGCCCGCCTCGAGGTAGTTGTACAGCATCATCCAGATCGTCGGCACGCCGGCGGTGAAGGTCACCTTCTCGTCGGCGATGATGCGGCAGATCTTCTCCATGTTCATGAGCTCGCGTCCGGGCAGGACCTGCTTACAGCCGAAGCCAACCCCGCCGAAGGGGCCGCCCCAGGCATTGGCGTGGAACATGGGGACGATGTGCAGCGAGCAATCCCGCTCCATGACCCCCAGCATGCAGCCCACCGCAAAGGAGTGAAGGATGAGGCCGCGGTGGCTGTAGACGACCCCTTTCGGATCCCCGGTCGTGGCGGAGGTGTAGCAGATGAGCGCGGGATCCCATTCACTCAGGTCCTCGGGCCAGTCGTACGTTTCCGGAAATTCGGCGATCCATTCGTCGTAGAGGACGACGGGCGACAGCGTGGTCTGGGGCATCTTGCCGGTCTGGGAGAGGATGACGTACTGCTTGACGGTTTTGAGCTGGTCCTTGACGAGTTCGATGAAGAAGACCAGATCCTCGTCAATGAACAATACCCGGTCCTCCGCGTGGTTGATCACGTAGGCCAGATGGTTCTGGGGCAGGCGGAAATTGACGGTGTGGAGGGCGGCGCCCGAGCAGGGCACGCCGAAATAGAGCTCCAGATGGCGGTGGTTGTTTAGGGCGACGCTCGCGACCCGGTCCCCCCGCTTGATGCCGATCGCGTTCAGGGCATGGGCCAACTGGCAGGTTCGCTTGTAATAGTCCGCGTAGGTGTAGCGGAAGATCTCTTCCGGATAGACGGAGACGATTTCTTTCTTCGGGAAATATTTTGCCGCTCGCAGGAGAAACGTCTTCAAAAGCAGGGGAAATTGCATCATAAGGCAGGCCCTCCTTTTTGCTCGTTCGGGTTTACCCTTGGCTGACGCCCGCGTCAGCCCTCACGCGCCGCCGGTCCCCCGTGCCGCGGGACGCGATGGCGAATCTTCGTGCACCTCCTTTTCCCCGGGTCCAGTCAAATGCGCCCGGAACGGTTTTGCCGAGGCTCGAACCACGGCCTTTTAAAACATGCCCCTGATCGCATATGAACAGAATCGGAGGGCGTTGTCAAGACAAGGGATGGGTTGTGTCAAGAGCAAAAAAACCTGTACAGTTGCGACGCCGCCCTCGTCAATATTTTCAGTAAGCAATTCTTGGGGAAACGGGGAGCGCTCCACCATGCCGTTGTTACACCGGCTGTTACAGTGTAACAGCCGGTGTAACAGCCAAGCAGCTCGCTCGATTGTTGATTCATGTTGAGATAATAATGTAATATCAGCATGATACGTCATTTGATGCCATGGATCAACGAAACGGCATGGGATGTGCATTTCTTACGCGATGTCCATCAAGCAGGTAAAAGTTTTATCCATAAGGTTTGAGACACTATTAGCAGAGTCATGCTTGTAGATGTGTAGACTTAAAAATGAATAAAGGAGGAGGAAAATTTATGGCGAAGGAAGTGAAGGAGGCAACATCCTGTTCCGTCAGTGGAAGTGACACGCTCCAACTGATCGACGAAACACTGCGCGATGGAACACAAAGCCTGTGGGGAATGATGATGAGCTATCATATGATCGAGCCGGTTCTCGGCGAAATTGCCGAGGCCGGTTATTATTCCATCAATGGCCCCTTCCATGGCGCACAACCCTTGATCAGTGTCCGCTTCTTTAACGAAGATCCAAGGATCCTGTATCGCATGTTCAGTGAAAAGGTGAAAAATTCGGATTCGAATATTTTCCTGACTGCCTTAGGTATGATGACAAATATCACGCGTCCGCCTGAAAACAAAACAATGGTGCGTCTCTATTACAAGGTGATGAAAGACTTGCTACCGGAGATGAACCAGGCCATGATCGTCTGCTGCACGCGAGACGAGATCAAAAACGAATTTCCCTTTCTGTTTCCACTGCTTCGATCACTGGGGATGGAGCCCATCCCTTGGTTTGCGATAGGGCACGGTCCCCGGCACACCGACGAGTTTTACGGCGCCCAGGTGAAGGAGGTTGCCGAGAAATACAAGCCCATCAGTCTTTGTATCAAGGACGTGGATGGATTGCTGACTTCGGAACGCCTCCGGACGCTCATCCCCGCCATGCAGAAGAACGCCAACGGCATCCCGCTCGAATTCCATTCGCACGGCATGAACGGTCTGCATACGTATAACGCCACGGTCGCCATGGAGCTGGGAGTGAGGAAAATAGGGACTTGTATCCCTCCGCTGGCATACAGTTCTTCCCATCCTTCAGTTTTCGATATCGTCCGCAACGCCGAGGGAATGGGCTTGAAACACACGCTGAATCTGGAAAAACTTAAAGTGGTGGAGGAACGTCTGACGAAAATAGGAAAGGCCTTCGGCCATCCCGTCGACAACCACCCGCTGCCCTTTGATCTGTCGTACTATAAGCATATGATTCCCGGAGGCGTGATCTCTAATCTCACCACGCAGCTTCAGCAATTGGACATGCCGGAAAAGCTGCAGGAGGTGATGGAGGAGATTCCCCGCATTCTTGAAGATCTGGGGCAGCCAATCATGATCACCCCGTTCTCGCAGTACATTGTGACCCAGGCGGTTCTCAATGTGCAACTGGGACGCTGGGAACAGTGCGTTGACCCCATGATCGAGCATGCCGCCGGGCATTACGGTGTCGAAGACGCCGGGCTTCCCAACATGGATCAAAACCTCAAGGACAAGCTCCTCAGTCTTCCCCAAGCCAAAAAGATCAGGGAAAAAGGCGATGGGAGTATTGTCGATTACATCAATTCGGAGCCCTCCCTTGAGGAATTAAAAAGAAACATGGGAATGTCACCCGATACATCCGACGAAGATTTCATGATGACGTATTTTCTGGGCGGGCCTATGGGGAACATCACCCCCGGCGGACCCGATACTTACAAGAAGTATTTATAGCTGAAGGCGATCAGCATCAAGGAACCGGTCATTAGAGAAAAGGAGGCAGAATTTTATGAGCACAGCAAATGCGGATGGCCTTGTGCCGGTTGTCGCGGCGGTAAACAGCGTCTTCTATCGCAGACCCAGTCCCGGAGAGCCCCCGTTTGTGGAGGAAGGGGATCAGGTCAATGAGGATACCGTTGTCTGCCTACTCGAGATTATGAAGTGTTTTCGTTCCGTCAACGCCGGCGTTAAGGGGAAGGTGGAGAAGATTCTGGCGGAGAGCGGAAGCATGGTCAAGAAGGGATCAACGGTGATGTTCATCAAGCCGGAGTAACCGGACCGGCCCGGAAGGAAAGATCGGGGCTGGTGGCCGCGGGCAGCGGCCGCCGGCCCCCTTTTGAGGTAAAGGGGTTTATGAAGAAAAGAAAAGTGCTGGTCGCCAACCGAGGCGAGATTGCCGTCCGTATTATCATGGCCTGTCAGGGGCTGGGGATAGAGACCGCCCTGGTGGTCTCGGAAGCGGACAGGGACTCCCTGGGGGCGAGACTGGCGGACGAGGTGGTCTGCATCGGCCCTCCCCAGGTCCGTGAGAGTTATCTCAACCTGCCGAAGATCATGAACGCCGCGTTGAAGACCGGCGCCGATGCCATCCACCCGGGATATGGATTCCTCGCGGAGAATCCGGAACTGCCCGAGGCCTGCGAGCGGAACGGGATCATCTTCATTGGTCCGCGCTCGGGGACCATGAGGCAGCTGGGGGACAAGATACGGGCGCGGAATCTGGCCGGGAGAAGCCATGTGCCGATGACCCAGGGCAGTGAAGGTCTCGGCGGTTTCCATGCGGTGGAAGCCGAGGTTCAAAGAATCGGATTCCCGGTTATTTTCAAGGCGGCGGCTGGTGGCGGCGGCCGGGGGATGCGTATTGTCACGGAACCGAAGGACCTGAAGACCGCCTTCGATATGGCTTCCAACGAGGCCCGGCAGGCCTTCGGGGATGCGACGCTGTTTGTCGAGCGGTATGTCCCGAATGCCCGGCACGTGGAAGTCCAGGTCATCGGAGACAATTCGGGGAAAGTCATCCATTTGGGACAAAGGGACTGTACGACGCAGAGGCGTTACCAGAAGGTCCTCGAGGAGGCCCATCCGCCCAACCTTCCGAACGATTTAAGCGACAGGATCCTGGAAGCGGCCGTCGCGCTGACTTCGAGCATCGGTTACAACAGCGCGGGCACGGTGGAATTTTTGGTCGATAAGGATCGCAATGAATTCTATTTCATGGAAGTGAACACGCGGATCCAGGTTGAGCACCCGGTGACCGAGGAGGTCACCGGCATCGATCTGGTCAGGGAGCAGATTGAGGTTGGCTTCGGCGCCCCCCTCTCTCTGAAGCAGGAAGACGTGCGCTTCAAGGGCCATGCGATCGAATGCCGAATAACCGCCGACGACGCTAAAGATGATTTTATGCCGTCTCCTGGCGATATAACCTATTTTGCCTTGCCGGAAGGCGATCATGTCCGGATAGACACCCACTGCCACCCGGGATGCACGATCAGCCCGTATTATGATTCATTGCTGGCGAAGCTGATCACGACCGGGGACACCCGTGCAGAAGCGCTGGCGAACATGAAGGCCGCCCTGACGGATTTCAGGATCGAGGGGATCGAGACGAATATCCCCTTCCTGCAGTTTCTGGTGGATCAGCCCGAGTTCATTGCCGGGGATATCCACATCAAGTGGATAGAAAACACCGTCCTGCCCAAGTTTGTCGAATCCCTGAAGCAGGAGCGCTAGGCGCGGCAGGGGTTGTCCCCGTCACGGGCGGACGGTCGCGGCCCGGCAAGGGCCGGGGAAGCGGGTAACAAGAGACAAGTCTTCCGACCGTGTGTTGTTGTCCGAGGGCAAGATGGCAAAGAGCCCCTACCGGCAGATCGAGAAAATCGAAGCGCAGGAAAAGGGCGGCCCATACGGGGCCTGGTGGAGGGAGTTCTGCGGAAACTATCGGGAGCTCCTCGTCCAGGCCCGCAATCACAGTTACACGGCCCTCGAAAAAAAGCTCGCCGCCACGGGCGAGAGGATCACCTGCCGGAAGGGATGCACCTATTGCTGTTTCCACTATATTTCGGTGCCGCTGGCGCACGGCATCGTGATTGTGGATTACCTGTACGGCAGAAAGCATCTGCTGAGGGCGTTCATCCGGAACTACGAACGGTGGCGTCACAAGGGGAAGGCGATCTCGAAGACCCTCGATGAAACCCGCGCCCGGGCCTTCTTATCGGCGATGTCCATCCACGAGATCATCGCCGTCACCCGGCCCTTGTCCATGCGTTATCTTGAGAGCAATATTCCCTGTCCCTTTCTCGAAGAGGAAGCCTGCCTCATCTATGCCGTCCGGCCGCTGCCCTGCTCGGGACAATTTTCCGTCAGTCCCCCCGAGCGGTGTTCTCCCGCCGCGGCGGAAGGAGCGGTGATCCATCAGCTCGTGGCCGACGACGAAGACCTCCTGAAATTTTTGGAATTGGCCGGGCCCCGGCTGATGGTGTATGAAATGACCCTTCCGACCCTGATCTACCGGTTCCTGACCGAAGGCGCCTCATCGATATAAGATTCCATCCGCTGCTGTTCCAACGATATTCGAGTCGATTCATCTGATAGCCAAACACGTGGCTGGGTCTGCGCGGTTGACTTTCTGGCTTAGCCCGTTTTCTGTAAAGACTCCGCCAAGATGGAAAGCAAGATTGCGTAGCGGAACGAATGCTGCCTTAAAGAAAATGTGAAAACCGGGCTAATCCGGGCACCGGAAACCGTAGAGGAAAAACCGTCATGACCAGAGGGCCGTTTATTAATGGAGTCCGAGCAGAGCCCATTGACAATTTTAGAACCTATGATAAGGGTGCCTCATAGCATTAACGTCCTATTGTGATTTGATCCGTAGCGAGGTGAAAGCAAGGTGCGTTTTCATCTCGCTTTGAAAGAGCTGGAGTTCAATGATCATAAACGCCGCTCCGATATCCATGACCAGGCGCTCAAGGAATCCTAAAATTTATCGACAAGATAGGACTCATTAGCAATGAATAGACAGTTATACGGCATTAACTCATCTTTTAAGAAACACATCGTTAAATCATGGGAGCAATGTACATCCCTTGCAATTGATCCGGAACTCAATAAAGCCCCTAGGATTACAGAAGAAGAATTTCTGATCTGCCAGAAACGAAAGCAATTGTTGCTGAAGATTGTACAGCCCATTATCAGTAAATACAGCCCTTTTTTTGATTATGCAGGGTATAGCATCACGTTAACAGACGAGAAGGGCATCATTCTTTACTTTTACGGGAAGGATGAATTCATCAGAGAATCATGTGAATTGGGCTATGATATCGGTTCGAACTGGTCTGAAGAATCCGTTGGAACGAACGCAATAGGCACTTGTCTTGCCAATGGTCAACCGATTTGCATTGTTGGTGACGATCACTATGTGAGGCAATGGAGAAATTACGGTTGTGCCGCATCGCCGATTCGCGATCCATTTTCGGGAGAGATTATCGGCAGTATGAACCTGGCGTGTCATGTCAATAACTTTCATGTATTTTCATTATGCATTGCTGAATCACTGGCGATCATATTGGAAACAACACTACGCGTTATGTCAAATACATACGATTACAACAGGCATGACCTTATCATAGAAAAGTTCTTGGAAGCGTCCAAGGAAGCCGATATGCGAGACGGTATCATCGCCATCGACTTGAATGGAAACATTATTGCGACTAACAAGGTTGTGCATTCTATGCTTGTGAATGAAAGATGTGCACAGCATAAGAATATTTTTCAGCTCAGATCGAAACTTCAAGAGATATTGAGCCGATCAAAATCATCGGCTGTTTCCTTCAGTACAAATATCGAAAAGAATGTGAATAGTGATGAAACTTATCTGGCTAACTTTAGACCCATATTCGACAACAATAAAATTCACGAAGGCTGGATAGGCCGCTTATTAAATATTTCATCGGAGGGCAAGGCTTATGGAAGGACAGTGGTGGGCGGTGTAAAGGAAAATTACTTACAGCCGATATACATCTCATCCAGCATGAGCAAAGTCATCAACAAGGCCAGAAAAGTCGCCAATTTTTCATCAACAAAATTGATCCTCGGCGAAAGTGGGGTAGGAAAGGAAATAATAGCAAAGTTTATTCATGTAAACGGACCCCGAGCGGCTCATCCGATGATTTCTCTGAACTGCGCGGCAATACCGAAGGAACTGTTGGCCAGTGAACTGTTCGGGTACGAAGCCGGTGCCTTCACAGGAGCAAAACAGAAGGGAAGTCCGGGGAAGTTTCAGATGGCAAATCGTGGAACGATCTATCTTGATGAAATAGGAGACATGTCGCTCGACCTCCAAGCCTACCTACTTAGAGTGATAGAAGAAAAGAAAGTGACACGCCTTGGAGGCACAAAATCCATACCCATTGACGTACAAATTATTACTTCAACCAATCGTGACCTCAAGAAACTTGTCGAAGAAAATAAATTCAGATTGGATTTGTATTATCGACTCAATGTAATAACCATTCGCATCCCGTCTCTCAGGGAGCGAAAAGATGATATTTTACCTCTTGCAGAATTTTTCCTGGAGAAAATGAAGGGGAAATTGGATGGTGTTAAGAAGAAACTGTCGCCGGACGTCATCGAGGCCCTTCTGAATTACAATTGGCCCGGTAATGTCAGAGAACTGGAGCATGTCATAGAGATGGCGCACGCTATATCGAACGGAGAAGTAATCAACCTAGGCGACATTAAGGAAGAAATTTTATCAGAGAAATCCAGATCGAGCAGATGCTTCATTTCAGATAAAACGACAAACAGGGAAGATGATAAAATTCAAATGGCCATTAAAATGTCCGCAGGAAACATGTCTAGAGCGGCTCAAATTCTTGAAGTATCGAGAACAACTTTATACAGGAAAATGCGAAAGTACGATATTCCTTTAAAATCATCAAACCGTCTGAAAGATATTGACAAGCGAATGGAGGATCTTAGAATAGAAGGACGGTTCTGATGAAGCGCGTTCCAGACTCAACAATAGGCCTTGGATGGTGAAGATGCATCACCAAGCCGGGATCGATGTGGGATCCACGACCGCCAAGCTCGTGGTCTGCGACGATCGGGGGAATCCCGTTCACGCGGACTACCGCCGTCATCAAACCCGGATCCGGGACACGCTGGCGGCCATGTTGGCGGACGCCAACGCGCGGCTGGGCGATCTGTCCACAACCGTGACCCTGACCGGTTCCGCCGGCCTCGGGATCGCGGAGTCCGGCGAACTGCCGTTCGTTCAGGAGGTGGTGGCGTCCACCCGCCTTGTCCGGCGACGCTATCCAGAGGTGCGCACCCTGATCGAAATCGGCGGAGAGGATTCGAAGATCGTCTATTTCGACGACCGGCACGGGCCCGATATCCGCATGAACGGGAGCTGCGCCGGCGGCACGGGGGCCTTCATCGAGCAGATGGCCGTGCTCCTGCACGTTCCCCTTGAAGAGTTCGACCGTCTCGCGGGGGCGGGGAGGGAGATCCACACCATCGCGTCGCGCTGCGGGGTGTTCGCGAAGACCGATATCCAGGCGCTTCTCAGCGGAAGCGCCCGGCGCGAAGACGTGGCCGCCTCCGTGTTGCATGCCGTGGTCCTGCAGGTCATGGCCACCCTGGCGCGGGGCGTGGACGTCCGGGCAAAGGTCCTGTTCGCCGGCGGCCCCCTGACGTTTTTCCCGCACCTGCGCCGGGCCTTCATCCGCCATCTGAACCTGTCCGAGGGGGAGGCGGTCGTCTGCGACCGTCCGGAGCTGCTGACGGCCCTCGGCGCGGCCCTGTACCACCCTGAAGGCCGCGGCGCCATCCGCCTTGCGGAACTCCGGTCCAGGATCGTGGCGCCGGTCCTCCGGACGGTCGGTGGAGCGGGGGAAGGCTTGTCTGTCCTGTTCCGCGATCCGGCCGCCTACGCGCTCTGGGAGGCGGAACACGCCCGCCACCGGGTCCCCCGGGTCCCGCCGGAAGACCTGGGCGGGGTCGACTGTTACCTCGGGGTGGATGCGGGATCGACCACGACCAAGCTGGTGCTCATGGACGCAAAAGGGCGGGTCGCGCTTACGCACTACGCGAACAACGATGGAGATCCCCTCGAGGCCGTCCGCCGGGGACTCGACGACTTCCGGCGGCGGTGTGCGGAGGTGGGTGTAAGTCCGCGGATCGCGCGGGCGGCCGTGACCGGCTACGGAGAGGGCCTCATCCGCGCCGCCTTCGGGATCGACGACGGGATCGTGGAGACCCTGGCCCACACCCGTGCCGCCCGCACTTTTCTCCCCGAGGTATCCTTCATCCTGGATATCGGCGGGCAGGACATGAAGGCCATGACCCTCCGGGACGGCCATGTCGCGGACCTCCAGATCAACGAGGCCTGCTCTTCCGGATGCGGGTCGTTTCTGGAGACCTTTGCCCGTTCGCTCGACCTGTCGGTCGACGCATTCGCCCGCCAGGCCTGCGGGGCGGCAAGACCCGTCGATCTCGGTACCCGCTGCACCGTCTTCATGAACTCCAAGGTGAAGCAGGCCCTGCGCGACGGCGCCACCATCGCGGACATCTCCGCCGGCCTCGCTTACTCCGTCGTGAAGAACTCCCTCTACAAGGTTTTGAGGCTGAGGGACCCTGCCGTTCTCGGGGAGCGGATCTGCGTGCAGGGCGGGACGTTCCGCAATCCGGCGGTCCTGCGGGCTCTGGAGGTGCTGCTGGGGCGCCCCGTGGTCCGGGCCGATCTGTCGGAACTCATGGGCGCCTACGGTGCGGCATTGACGGCCCGGCACCGACAACGCCTGACGCCGGCGTGCCGGACCACGTTTGACGGGCTTGATGTCCAGCTCTTCGCGGGGGCGATCCGCAAAAGCGTGCATCGTTGCCGCGGCTGTGAAAACCGCTGCCGGGTGACGACCCTGCGCTTTCCCAACGGGCGGCGGTATCAGACCGGGAACCGCTGTGAACGTCACGCCGCGCCGGGCGACGAGGCGGTCTCCCCGGGCGTGAATCTCTTCGAGGAAAAGCTCCGCTCCCTGTTCGACGGCTCCCCCATGGCGGCCGCGCCGGGCCGGCCGACATTCGGCCTCCCCCGGGTGCTCAACCTGTACGAGAACGCCCCGTTCTGGATCACCTTCCTCACGGACTGCGGTTTCGGCGTCGTGCTGTCCGACCCCTCCAGCATGCCTCTGTTCGAGGCGGGGGTCGGCACGGTCATGTCGGACAACGTCTGCTTCCCCGCCAAGCTCGCGCATGGGCATATCCTGAACCTGCTCGGGAAGGGCGTGGAGCGGATCTTCTTCCCCCAGGTGGTGTACGAGCACCAGGTGGACGACCGTGCCGGGAACAGTTATAACTGCCCGGTGGTGACCGGTTATCCCGACGTGATCAAAAGCGCCATTGACCCGGAAGGCCGGCACGGCGTCCCCGTTGACAGCCCGGCGGTCAGTTTCCGGGACGCGGGTCTCCTCAAGCGGCAGCTCGCCGCCTTCGTCCGTCCGCTGGGCGTCGGGTCCCGTCAGGCCTTCCGGGCCGTGCAACACGCGCTCGATGTGGCCCGGGAAAAGAAGCGCCTGCTGCAGGACCGGGCGGCCTCCATCCTGGAGCAGGCGGAACGGGACGACCGGCTTGTCATCGTACTGGCGGGCCGGCCCTACCACGCCGATCCGCTCATCAATCACGGCATCCCCGAACTCCTCGCGTCCTGGGGGTGCGATGTGATCCCCGAGGACGTCCTCCCGCTCACGGAGGAGCACACGCTCGGCGACAGCCGGATCCTCACCCAGTGGGGCTATGCAAACCGGATCCTCGCCGCGGCGAAGTTCGTCGCAGGCCGCCGTCGGGTGGAGATGGTTCAGATGACCTCCTTCGGCTGCGGACTGGACGCTGTGATCGCCGACGAGGCCCGGGAGATCGCACGCCGGGGGGGGGAAGCTCCATACGCTGATCAAGATGGACGAGATCACGAATCTGGGGGCCGTGAAGATCCGCCTGCGCTCCCTTCTGCAGGTCGAGGCGGACCGCCGGGAGGAGGGCCGAAGCCCGGCGACCGTCATGCCGGCGGAGCGCCGATACCGCGTCTCGGACCGTGAACGGACGATCCTCGTGCCCTGGTTTTCTCCCTTCTATTCCCCGCTTTTGCCTGTCGTGTTTAAGTCCTTCGGGTGCCGCTTAGCGGTCCTTCCGCCCCAGGAACGCGACGCGGTGGAGACGGGGCTGCGCTTCGTCAACAACGACATGTGCTATCCCGCGCTCCTCGTGATCGGGGACATCGTGAACACTTTCCGTTCCGGCAGGTACGATCCCTCGCGAACGGCTGTTCTTCTCACCCAGACGTTCGGACAGTGCCGCGCCTCCAATTACCTGCCCCTGCTGCGCAAGGCCCTGGATGCGGCCGGATGCGAAGACGTGCCGATCCTGTCTTTTTCCACCCTCGACGGCCAGACGCCCTCCGGGTTCGGCATCGACCGGAAAAAGCTCCTGCAGAAACTGTCTCTGACGCTGGTTTTTGCGGACGCCCTGGCTCGCCTGTACCTGGCGACCGTTGCCCGGGAGCGCTCACCCGGAGAGGCGACGCGCGTGCACACCGCATACCTCGAACGGATGGAGGAGGGTCTGGCGCAGGGCCGCTTTTCGGTGCTGCTGCGCCTGCTGCGCGAGGCGGTCGCAGTCTTCAACGCGGTTCCCGTCCATGACCGTGCACTGCCCGTTGTCGGGGTCCTGGGCGAGATATTCGTCAAACACAACGCCTTTTCCAACCACCACCTGGTCTCCTGGCTTGTGGAACGCGGTGTGGAGGTGGTGATGCCGTCTCTGGCGGGATTTTTCCTGCAGCATTTCATCAACGAGGACTTCAACCGCCGTGCCGTCCTCAGGCGGATGGGCGGCGCGGAACGCCTCATGCTCGCCCTCCTGAATCCCCTGATCCGCTTCCGTTTGCGGCAGGTGGAGGCGGTCCTGGAGGGGTTCCGCTACAATCGCCCCGCCCACGATCTCCGCGACCTCGCCCGGGAAACCCGCCGGGCCATCAGTCTGGTCAACCAGGCGGGGGAGGGCTGGCTCCTGACGGCGGAGATGATCGCCATGATCTCCCACGGCGTTCGACACATTGTCTGCCTGCAGCCCTTCGGGTGCCTCGCCAACCACATTACGGGCAAGGGAATCGAAAAGCGTCTGAGAGCCCTGTATCCGGACGTGAATCTCCTCTTCCTCGACATGGACGCCGGGGCCATGATTGTGGTAACCGAAAACTGACCCACCTGAAGGGGTTGTGGTAACGTAAAAA
>ERZ795058.1038-NODE-1038-length-39183-cov-8.804667_pt1 | contig 39183 bp, 29 predicted proteins | sample MGYA00375142_ERZ795058 | MGnify/ENA primary metagenome ERZ795058 (study PRJEB30187, sample SAMN05720210) | activated sludge metagenome | isolation source: anaerobic digester from wastewater treatment plant | place: Japan | collected 2015-04-20 ... | reverse complement strand
CGGCGTCATTCCTGTACACGCCGCCGTTACGTCCACCACGGCGTCATTCCTGCACGCGCCGCCGTTACGTCCACCCCCGGCGTCATTCCTGCGAAGGCAGGAATCTTAACGCGAATTTCTTTTTATTAGGGTCATACCATTGTTGCCAACTACGCGGCAATACCATCAAGACATATCTCATACGGGAAGGGTGACGGGTTATGTGTCCTGAAGTCTTTGGTGTGGATCAGGGCGATATGAAATCAAAGCGTCCATACCCTGATTAAGATTCCTGCCTTCGCAGGAATGACGGGGGGAGGAGCAGGAATGACAGAGAGTGCGGAAACGACGGCGGGCACAGAAGCAGCGTCGGAGACATGTAATTCTTCCCTGGGAACGCCAATCTCCGCATTGGCACACAAGCGGGTCAGGAAAAAGACAGGCACTCGAATTCGCTACGGAATCCTGCCCTGCGACATACCTCCCAAAAACATAGACCACACACGCCCCGTGCCAATAGGTCGATTGGCGTTCCCAGACTGGCGACTTTTATGTTTTTCGTTACAGTATTTTGGTGCAGAATCAGTATCAGTCCTAAATAGCAGCCCAGTAATTTGTTCACAAGCATGTATTTGCCAGTATATCTGCTCAAATTCGACTGCCAGCATGCCTCCAACTATAAATGCGCGGAACTAAGACAACCCTGTATTGTGTTATTCTTAAGGAGTGTTTACCCGAAACGGCATCGCTCCGTTGAAATAACAGTGCAACAGTACGGACGCATTTTTTCTGAAGAAGGGATCTGATGATGAACTATCGTATTCCATTGTTTGTTCTCCTTGGTCTGACACTCTGCCTTCTGCCGATTCACGGAGAGGACAATCCCTATAGCGGCGGCGAAGGCACAGAAGAAAATCCCTACCAGATCAGTACAGCTGAAGACTGGTTCCGGCTCAGCGGCACCCCGGGGCACTGGTCACAGCATTTTGCCCTGGAAGGGGATATTGACTTCGAAAACGCGGCGCTCCACCCCATCGGCAGCGATCAGCAGGGAAAAGCCTTTACAGGCACTTTCGACGGTAAAAAGCACACGGTACGCAACGGGCAGATTACCGTCGGTGACAAAAGCAGCGCAGGCCTCTTTGGTGCCCTCGGAAAAGGCGGCGTACTTAAAAATATATCTGTGGAGTCTTTCACTGTCACCGGAAAAATGAATGTGGGCGGACTGGTCGGCTTTGCCGGAAACGGCAGCACTATTGACGCCTGCTCTTCCGCGGCTGACGTGTCCGGGTTGCAGAATGTGGGCGGACTGGCGGGCAGGCAGGAAATGGCGACCATTAAAAACAGCAGCGCTTCAGGGAAAGTGACAGGAAGCAGCATAGCAACAGGCGGTTTTCTCGGCCTCTCCGGCGGAAGCGGATGGGCTTCGGGCGGCACTATTTCCAGATGCCGTGCCACAGGCGCCGTTACCGGCGCTCAGGTTGTGGGCGGCTTTGTCGGCTCGGTTCAGGGAGGCACCATCTCTCACTGCTCCGCTTCCGGCACTGTGACCGGAAAAAGAACGGTCGGCGGTTTTGCGGGCGGCTCTGACGACACAGTGACTTCCTGCTTTGCCACAGGCGCTGTAAAAAATGAAGGACCCGTATCGGGCGGTTTCGTCGGCAGCAGCAGCGGCACCATCAGCGAATGCTACAGCACGGGCAACGTCAGCGGCAATGCTGATACCGGCGGTCTGGCAGGCAAAATCAGCGGAAGAGTATTCAACTGCTATGCGCTGGGCAACGCTGAATCGGCGGTCAATTACAGCGGAGCACTGGCAGCCAGGATGCTGGAGCAGAGCGCTCTGGAAAACTGCTATGCCGTCGGAACCGTGAAGGGCAAAGCCTTTTCCGGCGGACTCGTCGGCAAAAAAAGTGAAGGCTCCACCATTCAAAACTGCTATTGGCAGCAGAGCGCTGCCGATAAAGCCGACGAATCGGCACGCAGCAAAGAGGTGCTGACAGGCCCTCAGGACGAAAACACCTTTCAGGGCTGGGATTTCGAAAAAACCTGGAGCGCCGATGAAGATCAGAGTGTCAACAAGGGTTATCCCTACCTGAAGAGCACACGCTGAGCAGAACGGGCTCAACTGCCCGGGCATGAAGCAGAATTTATAACGCTGTTCCTTCTTTCGCGGGAGCAGCGTTTTTCTTTGCCACGGCTTACCGGCCTCGGCTATACACTTCAGCGTCAAAAAAAAAGGAAAGGGACAGCAGGTATTAGACTGTCCCTTTGAGTGAGGTTTCCAAAGGAGTGGTTATGTCAGAGACACATCAAACAAGATGATGCCGAAGATTTGCTTCTACCTGTGCCCAATTGACCACATTCCACCAAGCGGCGATATAGTCGGCGCGCCGGTTCTGGTAGTTCAGGTAATAGGCATGTTCCCATACGTCAATGCCCAGAATGGGAAAAGCGTCCCAACTGGTCAGTTTATGCTGGTTCTCCGCTTGCGAAACGATCAGGCGACCGTCGGAAGGCCGGTGCAGGAGAAGCCCCCAGCCGCTGCCTTCCACCTGCAGCGCTGCAGCGGAAAACTGCTTTTTAAAGGCATCAAAGCTGCCGAAATCGCGGTTGATGGCATCCAGCAGCACACCGGAAGGCTCACCGCCTCCCCCTTTTCCTGCAGGTGCCATCACTTTCCAGAAAAGGCTATGCAGGAAATGCCCGCCTCCGTTGAAAGCGGCGCGTTTGCTGTACAGCTGCACAAGATCAAAGTTGCCCTCTGCACGGGCTTTCGCCAAAGCGGCCTCGGCGGCATTCAGACCGCTCACATACGCCGCATGGTGCTTGCTATGGTGCAGTTCCATCGTTTTTGCATCAATATAGGGCTCGAGCGCGTCATAAGCATAAGGCAGTTCGGGCAGAGTATGCTCGGTGAGGGCGCCTGCCGCTTCGTTCTGCGCCTTTGCTTCAGATGCGACTGTGGTTAAAACAGCACCGGCAGCGGCAATACCGCCGGCCGTTTTCAAAAAATTCCGTCTTGAATCGTTCATTTTTCCTCCGTTTAATTCTTTGGTTCACGTGTGTTCCATAGAGAGAACCCAAGCCGGTTAATTTATATTCCTGAACATTTGTTAACTATAGTTAATATCCCGAAAAAGAAAAAGCCCCCTCACACAAAAGGGGGCTTGTACAATCGGGTCAGATAGGGAAATCAGAACTCAGAAAACGACGTCCGGATGGGAAAAACGCAGTCCGGCGCCGTCATGATAGGTGGCATATTCCGTAACTATCGCTCCCTCAGGGGCATACATCCAGTGCCACTGTTCAGCGCCGCCCAGCTGACCCACTTCACCGGGCATCAGCTTTTTCTCACAGCGTGCGATGGCGCATTCTTTATGGGACGGCGGAATCCTTTCTTCCACCCCGGGCGTCGGCTCGCCTTCACCGTAGATATATATCCATCCGTGCCGGGGCTGCCAGCCTTCCATTTTCGGCGCAGCCTCTGTCCGTACATGGCGGTGCTCGGGAATCATCTGCCCGGGCAGCAGGTAAATATCGTGCCCGAAATAATTATCTTCCTGATTGTTGACCCAGAAGATACCTCCCATGCCCACTTCGGCAAATTTGCCGAGACCGAAATCGACGACCCAGAAATCTGCACTCCGCAGACGGGGCACAATGGGATAGCCGAATTCTTCAAACATTTTGTAGTAGGCTTCCTTTGCCTTCGCTTCATCGAAGGTGCCGTCTGCCTTGTAAAAATATTCATTGGGATGCCGGGTAATCTCACGCTTCTCCGCAGATGCCATGACAATTCCTTTCCTGGTCAATCCGGCAGCGGCTGCTGCAGCCATGCCGGCCATAAATTTCCGTCTGCTTAAAATCATACTCGCAGCCTTTCAACCTGTGTTGCGCTGCCGTCAGCAGCATTTTCCTTTCAGATCATTATACAGGGCAAAAGCCTGTTTCGGCGATTCGAGCCGGTGCACAACAGCACCCACCGCCTGCGCCATGGCGACAGGGTCTTCCGCACCGAAAATATTTCTGCCCATGTCCACACCGAGAGCACCCTGATCCACCGCCTTGTATGCCATGGCAAGCGCTTCTTCTTCAGGAAGTTTTTTGCCGCCCGCAATGACCACCGGAATAGGGCATCCGGCAACCACAGTCTCAAAGCCGGGCTCGCAATAATAAGTCTTGACAAAATGCGCACCCACTTCAGCAATCACCCGGCAGGCAAGCCCCAGATAGCGCGCATCGCGTACCATTTCCTTGCCGACTGCGGTAACGCCCAGCGTGGGCATGCCGAAGGCGTTTCCCTCATTGATAAGATAGGCGAGATTCTCCAGCGTTTCCCGCTCATACTCGGCACCGATGCAAACCTGTGTAGTCACGGCGGCGGCGTTGAACGCCAGCGCATCTTCCAGAGTCACCCCGATCACCTCATTGCTCAGTTCTTTCAGCACGGTGGCGCCTGTGCTGCAGCGCATCACCAGCGGCTTGCGCACTTCCGGGCTGATGCAGGAACGGAAGGCGCCCCGTGTCCCCATAAGACAATCCACATGCGGGATCAGCGGCGGCACCACAAGATCCAGCCGTTCCAGCCCGGTTGTCGGCCCCATAATATAGCCGTGGTCGAAAGCAAGCATAACGGTTCGCCCCGACTTCGGGTTAAAAATCTGGGACAGGCGGTTCTTCATTCCCCAGTTCAGGTGCGCCGAACCTTTCAGAAAAAAGCCCGGTGTTTCCATGGGAATATCCACGCCGTACTCTTTTCTTGCATCCGCATAGTTATCCGCATCAGGCATGATCCGTTATTCCTTTCATAAATCCTTTGAAAATAAGAGCAATGGAAGTTGCACCGGGATCGGCGCTGCCGATGCTCTGCTCACCGATGTTGCGCGCTCTGCCGAAACGCGCCTGTAATGTTTTTGTAAATTCTGCACCGGCCTCCGCCGCTTCGGCTGCACAGTACAGAGCGGCGGCAATGCTTTCCCCTGCCCGTGCACTGGCAGACAGTGCCTCCACGGCAGGAATGAGCGCATCCAGGAGTGTTTTATCGCCGGGCTGCGCCTTGGTCTGGGCATGAACACCTGCCAGCCCCGCCTCAAAGGCGCAGGCTAAGGCTTCGCCGTCAAGAACGTCGAGTCCTTCGGCACTTTCCGCCATGGAAATGAACATCATACCCAGCAGCGGACCGATGGCGCCGCCGTCCACACCCATGACCGCCCAGCCGATCTCCTGCAGCAGAGTGGCAATCTTCTGGCTTTCATGGGATTTAACGGCATGCAGCACTTTGCCCATGGCACGCGCCATGGTGGTACCATGATCGCCATCACCGCCCACCGAATCAAGACGGGACAGATAGTCCTGCTTTTCCAGAACACTGGCGGCAGCACCTTCAAACATACGTGCCAGACCGTGATAATCAAGGGTGTTCATTTCCGGCTACTTCCGTGTCCAGGCAGGCGCATCACAGGGCGCATCCCAGAGCGCTTTCAACTCCTCATCCAGTTTCCCGATGCACATCTGAAAGCCGCCCATTTCCTGCACAGTCAGATATTCACCGACGAGCGACCGCGCCAGTGTGATGCCTTTGTCTGCCAGCAGCTGATTGACCCGGCGCAGCACCAGATACAGTTCCATAAGCGTTGTGGCACCGGCACCGTTCAGCAGCACAAAAAGTTCATCACCCGCTTTCGCATCGATGTCATCGAGAAGGGCGTTCAACATGATTTCCGCTGTTTCATCGGCACTCTTCAGAGACTGGGTACCGCCGCCTGCTTCGCCGTGCTGACCCATACCGACCACCATGGTGCCTTCGTCTATGGCTGCAATCACTTCGCCTGTGCTCGGATGGGTGGCACCGGATACGGCAACAGCGAGAGTTGCCATGCCCGCTTCCATGCGCCGGGCGATCTCCGCACATTCTTCCAACGAGCGTCCCGCTTCCGCCGCCGCTCCTGCCACTTTGATGACCGGCAGGCAGCCCACAAGACCGCGTCGGTTCTCCGGGTCGTTCCGGGGTGCACAGGAAATGTCTTCGTGCGTCAGCACCTGTTCAAAGCGGATCCCTTCTTTCTTTGCCATATCACCGGCAACTTTTGCGGAAAGAACATCGCCCGCATGATTGAGCACGATGAAAAGAATGCCCGCATCTCTTTTCGCTGTACGAAGCGCCTCAAGCACCTTGGGCGGACCGGGCGCTGCAAAGATCTCACCGGGCACACTGATGTCCAGCATGCCTTCGCCGACAAATCCGCTGAGAGCAGGTTCATGGCCGCTTCCGCCCAGCGTCACTACCGCCACTTTATCCTGTGCCTTTTCCGAAGCGCGCAGCACAAGCCGTGAGTCGGAGAGCGTGACCTTACCGGCATGGGCAAGAGCAAAGCCCTCCAGCAGTTCCTGCACAAGATTTTCAGGCGCATTGATCAGTTTTTTCATGGTCATGAGAGGGCCTTTCCTTTCGGCACACCATTTGGTGGTACTACTGCCTTTTTTCCATCAGCTCAATGATTGCCGTACCGTCCTTGATAAAAGCGCAGCGCAGCTCTTCTGTGGCATCAAAAGGAGGAATAATGACCTCCTGCCCTTTCAGCGCTTCATCAAGAGACTCCACAATAAAAGCGGCATGTGCCGTGGAGCAGACCTCGGCAGGCATGGCGGTATCTTCAGTAAAACGCAAAAACTCAATTTTGTACGGATGCGCTCCGGGGTCCGTTACATACACGCCCGCCCCTTCGATCAGTGTTTCATTGGGCTGCACTTCAGTTGTAGGAACACCAAAATGATGAAATTCGGCCGCCATAGTACGCTCCTTTGTATAAGGTTGTGAAAAAGGCTTCAGCCTTCAGACGCTACAAGTGTACTCAAGGCTGAAGCATGCTTGCAAATAGTCTGAATGCACAGCGGTCCGAAGAGGTATCGCGGCGCTGTCTGCAGGTCTTGCATAAAAATATACTTATTGTATTTCGTAATCTTTCGGTAATTATCAGATCTGTATACTGAGGCAAACAGTGACCCCCATGTTTGAACCTGTTCGGATTGTATGATCATGAAAATTCTTGTTTCTGTTGTCGTTCCGGCGTATAACGAAGCGGCATGCCTGCCGCCGCTGGTACACGCCGTACATGCTGCCTTCGAGCCCTTAAAAAGCTATGATGCCGAATATATTATAGTCAATGACGGAAGCACCGACGATACTGCCGGGGTGCTGCGTGAACTTGCCCTGCATTGCCCCCGCCTCAGGTGCCTGCACATGACACGGAACAGCGGCCAGTCGGCAGCGCTTATCGCCGGAATGCGCGCTTCAAAAGGAAGCATTATTGTCACCCTGGATGCCGACCTCCAGAATGACCCTGCCGATATTCCTGCTCTTCTGGAGGCGTTGCAGGAGGGTGACTGCGTGTGCGGATACCGGAAAAAGCGCAATGACACGGCGTTCCGCCGCCTCACGAGCTATCTGGGAAACCGGGTGCGCCGCCTGATTGTGGATGATGGTGTCCGGGATGCGGGCTGCGGGCTCAAAGCTTTCCGGCGGAACTGCCTTGACTTTATCGTTCCTTTTCATGGCGTCCATCGTTTTTTTGCCGCCATGGTGCGTAACGGAGGGCTCACTGTTACAGAAGTGCCGGTAAATCACCATCCACGCAAGCAGGGAAAATCCAAATACGGCTTTTTCAACCGCTTCTTCTGGGTAATGCAGGACTTTTTCGGTGTTGCCTGGCTGAAAAAACGCTACCTCCTCATTTCTTTCGAAGAAGACGCTGAGAAAAATGAGCAGGAAAGCCAAAATCAGGAACCTCTTACACAAGCAACCACATCCCGCGATGGAGAACCGATCCATGTCTGACCTCTGGATAAAATCGGCTGCCGTGCTGCTTCTGGCGGCGATTATTTTTTCTGTGAATGTGAGCGGCTATGATCTATGGCCGCCCGATGAGCCCCGCTATGCGCTTGTCGCACGGGAAATGCTCAGCACTGGCGATTACTTCCTGCCCAAAGTAAACAATGAGGGTTATAAGGAAAAACCGCCGCTTTTCTTCTGGTGCATTGCCGCCTGCGCCAAACTTACCGGAAGCGTAGGGCCTCTGTCCGCTCGAATGCCTTCTATTCTGGCGGCTTTGACTGTCCTCATTTTCACTACGCTGCTGGCAAGAGCGTTGTTTTCCGACCGGATCGCCTTCTGGTCGCTGCTGATTCTGATGACGACCCAGCGCTTCTGGTGGAATGCGCGCTTCGGCCAGATTGACATGCTGCTCACCGCCTGCCTGACCGCCGGGCTGTATATGTACTGGCGCTGGGAAAAAACAGGCCGCAAGGGTTGGATACTCCTCTTCTACCTTTTTATGACCGCCGGGCTTTTTTCAAAAGGTCCCGGCGTCCTTGTTTTCCCTGTGCTTTTCGTGCTGACCCGAACCTGGCGCAGTCCGCACCGCATGCGCCACTGGATCGGTCTGGCGGCAGGCTGTTCCTTCTGCGTGCTGCTGTATGCACTCTGGGCGGTGCCTGCCCACCTCGCCTTTGCTCAGGAAGCGGGAAGCGATGCCGGCGCCGTGCTGGGATCCAACCTCCTGCGTCAGACACTGGGCCGCTTTTTTCTCGGCGTGAGCCATGCCAACTGGCCGTGGTATTACCTCACCACACTGCCTGTGGACTGGCTTCCCTGGACGCTTTTTCTTCCCTGGATTATCTATTGGGTATGGACGCATCGCAAGGACACGCCTGCCATATCCTTTCTGTTGAGCTGGACACTGCCTGCCTTTATCTTTTTCACGATCGCCATCGGAAAGCGGGGCGTTTATCTGCTTCCGCTTTTTCCCGCCTGGGCACCCTTTTTTGCCGCCGGAATACTGGACTTCATGGATAAAGCCGTCATTCACTGGCGGCGGCGGCTGGGCTGGATCTACGGCATAGCTCTAATCCTGCTGGGACTTGCCCCTGCGGCACTGCTCTTTACGGAGCACCGGAATTCGTGGAGCCCGGGTTTACTCCCCATCAGTCTAGCCGCCTTTGTCTGTACCGCCACGCTGATACCCCTCTCCGGGAAGAATAAACTCTCTTTTCTGCCCCAGCAAATCGCCGGCTCTTTCCTGCTGATCTATCTTTTAACAGCCATTCTGATCCTGCCTGTCATTAATCAGCATAAATCCGCACGCTTCTTTTGTACGCCTATTGCCGAACTCGCCGACAAAGGAGTGGATTTTGACCTGTTTTCCGTCGGCTTTGCCAGGGAAGAATATATCTTTTATTCAAGACACTTTTTTAAAGAGCTGCATACCGAAGCCATACCGCTGCAGGCAAGAGAAGATTTGTCGCCGATGCAGAGCCTGAAGCTCCAGAAAAAACTTGCCCGTGCACTGGTAAAGAAGGCCGGGAAAGTCCCGGTGCAGGACATGGGCAAAATCCGGCCCGATGAACTGGAGAGGCTGCAGGAAGCAGTCCGTCAGGCACTGGATCAGGAAGATTGCCCCATCCAGCTTGCCGAAGAATTCAAGGAAGGGCTGGAAAAGGAAAATGCCATCCTTTTTGATGCCTTCGACTCACCGAAACCTGCCTTTCTCTACGTTCAGGATGAAGACTGGCGCTGGATCTATGCCATTCATCCCGATGTGCGCAATGCCGTTATGCTGTCACAGGCGAATGTGGGCAGTCGCCATGTACTCCTCTTCGCCAATCCGGCAGGAGCACACCTCTTTTATGCACTGAACTGAAACACCGACACCCTATCTCAGGATCTGCCGTGCTTTTGAAACCGATCCATTGGATCTAACCCAGGATAACCTTCCCATGTCATCAAGCCGGTACCTTCAAAAGAGCCCTGCTGCAGAACTGATGGCGGTCATGCTGCTCCTCCCTCTGGCAGCGATTGTCGCCGCCATTCTGTCCGAATACTCCGGTCTCGACCTTTTTCTGGCGCGCCTGTTTTTCAATGAGGCGGCACAGAACTGGCCTTTAAAGTCCAATGTGATTACAGCCTTTATTCTGCATAAACTTCCGCAGAAGATGCTGGCTCTTTTTGCTGTGCTGCTTCTGCTTCATGCGGCTGTTTCCTGCTTTTACGCCAAATGGCGGCACTGGTGCCGGGTAAGCGCCTACCTGCTGGTTTCTCTGCTTCTCTGCACCGGAGCAGTTGCGCTAATGAAACACAGCACTCATATCCAGACGCCCTGGAGTCTGATCCTTTTCGGTAAAGACATGCCCTACATTCGTTTTTTCGATCAGGTGCCGGCAGGCACACCCATAGGCAATGCTTTCCCCGGCGGTCACTCTTCCGGAGGATTTGCTTTCATCAGTTTATACTATCTGGCAGGCGCCTGCTGCCCGGAATACCGGTTTCGCGGGCTTTTCTTCGGTCTGTTTCTGGGCACACTCTTCGCCGTCACGCAGGAAGTGAGAGGCGCTCATTTTCTGAGCCATGATTTATTTTCTCTCGCCCTGTGCTGTCTCATAAGCGGAGCGCTCTCCTTCCTGTTTTTCGGCGCTCCGAAAAAAGACCGCCGGCTTTCCGAAGAAGAAGAATCAGACCCGGAAACGCACGGGCTTTAAAAGCGCAGGGTACATTGAAGCCACCCGGGTTCCGGAAGAGAAAACGCAAGCTCAATCTGAAGGAGGCGGGCGTAGGCGGAAACAAGCGCAAGCCCCAGTCCTGCATGTGCCGTAGCGGAAAAGGTCTGGTTCTTTCGCCAGAAAGGCTCTGTGAAGCGGGATACATCCGACAGGGTTACTCCGGATACCGCATTGCCGATCAGAATTTCTCTTAGCCCGCTGCCACTGAGGACGGCAAGGCGGATCCGGCCACCCGCAGGCGTATACACGACCGCATTGGAAAGAAGATTCTCAAAAACGGCAGCAAGAAGAACGGGATCGCTCTCAGCAGAAAAATCTTCTTCCATTGCCAGCTCAAGAGAAAGCCGCCGTTCTTCCGCTTCCCCCTGATAGCGCTGGCAAACCTCTTTCAGCAGTGCACCAATACTGCTGCAGTGTACTTTTTCCAGAACCTGCTGCCCCGACTGGCACCGGGACAGGGAAAGCAGCAGCGATACCAGCGATTCCATATGGCGGGCAATCGCAAGCGCATCTTCAAAGTAGGAGCGAAAAGACGGCATATCGGAAACCGCTTCCGCAAGACCGACTTCAGCCAGGATTTTCAGCTCGGCAATAGGCGTGCGCAGCTCATGCGCGGCATCGCCGGTGAAACGACGTTCCCTTTCAAAGGCCGCCTGCAGCCTGTCAAGAAGATCGTTCAGCCGCAGACTGATCGGCCGCAGTTCCTGAGGCATTTCCGATGCGGGAAAACGGAAAGACAGATCATCCGTCCTGATGGTGCTTGTCTGACTGCTCAATAAGTCCAGACTCTCCAGAGAACGGTTCACGCTCAGCCAGATGCCGGGGAAAAGCCCCAGCAGAAGGGCAAGTCCGGAAAAGAAGAGCCCCTGAAGAAGACGGCTGATGATCGTTTCCAATTCGGTCAGGGGAACGGCGAACGCCATGACAAAGGTGTCGACTGCAGGCGCTTCCTCTTCGTGAGGCAGAAAGCTTAAGGCGACAAGCCGTCCGTTCCGCCCGTCCGGCAGCCGGATGCTTTGAAAAACAGGATCCTGATAAAGAGGCAGACGCACAGGCAGGCTTTCCTCTCCCAGAGAGGGGGAACGCCCCACCGATTCTCCGCTCCGTGTCCAGACCTGATAGTACTCGCCACTGTCTGCTGAATAATGCTGCTTCAGTTCCGCCTCGAGAAACTCAAAGTAGAGGGTACCGTCCGCAAGCTGCTCCGTAGTTCGCGCAAGAATAGAGGCGCGCTCCAGCAAAACAGAGTCAAAATGCAAGCCCAGCTCATACTGCACATAGGCAAAAAGAACCAGCCCGGATATCAGGAACATGACAACCAGAGAAAGGCTGATCCAGAGCAGTAGCCGGTGTCGCAGAGAGTTCACGCCTGGGGTTCTCCGAAAAGGTAACCCATGCCGCGCCGGGTTTCTATCCAGGAGGGAGCGCCCGGAGTATCAATCATCTTCCGAAGATTGCATACGGCAGAGTCCACCACATTACTCATGGGACTGACCCGCTCATCATAAATCTGACGTTCAATTTCCGCACGGCTGACCACTGCGCCCTGACGGAGCGCAAGTAATTCAAGGAGTGCATATTCGCGGGGGCGAAGCGGCAGATGCCGCCTCCCTTTCAGCGCCTCCCGCCGGGAAAGATTGATTTCCAGATCACCGAAACGAAGAACGGAGGTCTTCACGCCGTAACGCCGCCGAAGCAATGCCTGAATCCGGGCGACAAGCTCCTCGAAGGCAAAAGGTTTGATCAGATAATCGTCGGCACCGATATCAAAGCCTTTGATCCGATCCGCTACAGCGTCCCGCGCTGTGAGAATGAGAACATGTGTCTGCACATCCCTTTCCCGAAGGCGCTGAAGCAGAGAAAACCCGTCCAGCTCCGGCAGCATAAGATCCAGAATCACAACATCGTAATCGCCGGACTCAGCCAGAAAAAGCCCTTCTTCTCCGTCAAATGCCTGATCAACCGCAAAGCCCTGATGACGCAGACCCCGGGCAATGTACGTCTGCAGGCGTTTGGAATCTTCAACCAGAAGAATACGCATGACCTTCGATTTCCGTCAGAATGAACAAACCTTTTGTAAGTCCAGATGATACGCAGGTATTTGAAAAAGTGCCGACCCGAAAACATTTCCGGGCCGGCACGAAAAAAGAGGAGGGTAATTAAATGGTCAATTCGTCAATCACTTTGCCGTCTTCGTCGATGGCTTTGATTTCGAGCCGTTCAGGCTTGGCATCTATCACCCAGAAGTGGGCAATGCCCCCCTGCTTTTCATTATACCAGTGCAGCGGCTTGTCGTCCATATTCCGGGGATCCACACCGAAGGTACCATCACCAAGATAGACCGTGCCCTCTCCGGCAGACACAACCTGATTGCCTTTCAGGGGCTTCGTCCGCTTGAAGACATGGTCGTGATGTTCAAGACCAACAGTCAGCCCGTATTTATCAAATAGAGGCAGCCAGTGCTCGCGTCCGGAAGCGGAGGGCGCACCGTCAAAGTCACGATAGGCGGGGTACAGCGGCACATGGTATGCCGCAAATTTGTACTTGACATGCTGGAATTTCTTCAGTTCCTGCTCCAGCCATTCCGCCTGCGTGCCTCCATGAGGAACCAGATGGCCGCTGTCCAGCATAATCAGCGCAATATTGTCGCCCATCTTGTGGGAATGATAAACACCGCCCTGACCCTGACGACCGAAAAAACTCATGTAGAAGGGCGAACGCAGATAAATGTCCTCCGTTTCATACCCGTTGGTTTCATGATTGCCGATCGCTGTCACCAGAGGAACCATTCTCCCGCCCACATGGAGCAGGTCATCCTGATTATGGAACCACTGAATCCAGTCTGTGAATTCAGCATAGATCCCGTTGGCATAGGGAAGGTCACCGCCGATTACCAGAAAATCCGCATCCTGCTCACCCGCCCATTTCAGCAGCTTGCGGTTGCGCGGACCGATATTCATATCGCCGCCGTTAATAAAACGTACCGGCGCATTACCGCCGGGAAGGGTGCGGAAGGAGCGCATGTCTCCGTAGCCGTATTTCTCGTCGCCCGCCACAAAATAGTAGGTGGTGCCCGGCTTCAGACCGCGGAGGTCGGCACGGTAAAGAGCACGACGGTCATAAAGCTCGACAAGCGTGCTGTAATGCTGCGCTTTGCACTTCATGGCATAGGCGTTGATGTCATCGCCATGCGGCGCGGTGTCATAATACACCATTACTTCTTCGCCCTTGCGCTGAATCGCCAGATTGATGTCCATACTGGTCGTGGGATCATCGGAAAAAGTAAGGTAGGTATGCAGCGGTCCTTTACGGGGTTCCCGTATGCGTGCCGTCTGTGCTTCCACCGTTTTTGTGCTGCCCAGGCTGCTGCCCAGATAGACGCCCATACCAAGAGCGCCGGTTGTTTTCATGAATCCGCGCCGGGAGAGATCGGTTCCCTTATCTTTCGTGGACATAAAAACGACTCCTTTCTTAATGTGTTCTATGCGCTAAAAGCGCTGCTGCAGAGGCATCACAAACCTCCGTTTCTCCGGGAAATTCCCGCTTCAGTTCTTTCCAGAAAAAAATACAAGAATGACACCTCGGGAAGAAATGCCGGACGCCCAGCAACGCAGGATACCTGTACGCTTCAAAACATCCTGAATACGGCTGCTTTTTTCGCCTCTTGTAAAATCCTGTTTCCTATGGTACTACCCGACTGTGCGGCAAGTCAAAGGAAGATCAGAAAAGGAAAGCAAATTTTGGAAATAAAGATGCGCTTTGCTATGCTGATATACGGATTCGTGCTTGGCAAAACCCATCATTACAGAGAAAGGATATGATGATATGTCTACCAACTCTTCGAAGAAGACCGCATTGAGCAGTGCCCTTTCCCGCCGCGCTTTCCTGCAATGCTCCACCATGCTCACAGGCGCATTTGTGCTCGGTGCTCCGGCTATCGTGCGGGGACAGAATTTGAACGACAAACTGAACATCGCCATTATCGGCGTGGGTGGCCGGGGCACAGGAAATCTCGGTGGCGTTCAGGGCGGCAACAACATTACTGTCCTTTGCGACGTAAACCAGAATCATCTTGATAAATTTTCCAAACACTTTTCCGCCGCCCGTCTGGAAAAAGACTTCCGAAAAGTGTATGACCATCCCGAGGAATTCGACGCCGTCGTCGTAAGCACCTGCGAGCATACTCATGCCTTCGCTACCCTGCCGGCGCTGCAGCTGGGCAAACATGTGTACTGCGAGAAACCGCTGACCCACGGCATCTGGGAAGCCCGCGTAATTCAGGAAGCAGCGGCAAAAGCCGGTGTCGCCACGCAGATGGGCACCCAGATCCATGCGGAAAACAACTATCGCCGTGTCGTCGAACTGATCCAGACCGGTGCCATCGGTTCCGTGAAGGAAGTCCATGTGTGGGTTTCCCGCGCCTGGGGCTGGCACGCCACGAAAGAAGAGGCGGAGCAGGCAAAGGACATTGTCTTCATACAGGATTTTCCTGCTGACACATCGCCTATTCCTGAAGGGCTCGACTGGGATCTGTGGCTGGGTCCGGCGCCCGAACGCCCCTTCAACGATGTCTATTTCCCGGGACCGAAATGGTACCGCTGGTGGGATTTCGGAAGCGGAACCATGTCCGATCTGGGCAGCCATTACATTGATCTCCCCTTCTGGGCACTGGAACTCGATCATCCCCGGACCATTGAAGCCTCCGGTCCGCCGCCCCATCCCCATCTGGCACCCGCTTCCATGCAGGTGACCTATGAATACGCGGCACGAGGCGAGCGCGGGCCTCTCTCTCTCACCTGGTATCAGGGTGTGAATAAACCGCAGATATGGACAGATGGCGGCATCCCGAAATGGGATGACGGCATTCTTTTCATCGGCGACAAAGGTATGCTCCTTTCCAATTACGGAAAATATGAGCTGCTGCCGAAAAAAGAATTCAAAGGCTTCAAGCCGCCCGAGCCTTTCATCCCCGAATCCAAAGGACATTATGCGGAATGGATTAACGCCTGCAAGACGGGCGAGCCCACCACCTGCAACTTCGCCTATTCAGGAAAACTGACAGAAGCGAACCATCTGGGCAATATCGCCTATCGCCTGGGCAAAAAACTGGAATGGGATCCCACATCCCTCTCCTGCCCCAATGCACCCGAAGCAGCGCCGCTGATCCGCCGCGCCTATCGCGCCCCCTGGGAACTCGCCTGAACAATTTCCGGGCACTGAACTGAAATAATACGCCCGGGCACTGTCGATAGAAGACATTGCCCGGGCTTCTTTTTACCGGAAAACCGGAATGCTTATTTCAGCACCGCCCCTGTATTGGCACTGGTCACCAGGCGCTGATAGCGCTTGAGCCAGCCGCTAAGCGCACGATCCGGCGGCGCCGGACGGTTCTTTTCACGTGCCGCAAGCGCTTCTGCCGACAGCTTCACATTCATGGTGCGACCGGGAATATCGATTTCGATTATGTCGCCGGTCTGAACCAGACCGATGGGTCCGCCCTGGCTCGCTTCCGGGCTCACATGACCGATGCAGGCTCCGCGTGTACCGCCGGAGAAACGCCCGTCCGTGATCAGGCTCACACTCGCACCCAGACCGGCGCCCATGACCGCCGAGGTCGGCGCCAGCATTTCACGCATGCCCGGTCCGCCCTGCGGGCCTTCGTACCGGATTACAATAATCTCACCGGCGACCACCTTGCCCTCGAGAATGGCATGCATGGCATCTTCTTCGCTCTCAAAAACCACAGCCGGACCCGTATGCCTCAGGATGGCGGGATCCACACCCGCTTCCTTCACCACGGCTCCCTGTGGCGCAAGATTCCCGAAAAGCACCGCCAGCCCGCCTGTGGGACTGTAGGGCGCATCCACAGTCTTAATCACTTCCGTATCCAGCGTCCGGGCACCGGCAACGTTTTCGCCGAGGCTTCTGAGCGTCACCGTCATGCAGTCGGGGAAAAGAATGCCGGGCCGCTCCATCAGCTCGCCGAGGATGGCACTGATGCCGCCTGCTCTGCCCACATCTTCAATGTGCCATTTATAGCTGGGTGAAACTTTGCAGATATTGGGAACCCGGGCACTGACTTCGTTCAGACGCTCCAGCGGATAATCCACACCCGCTTCCTGGGCTATCGCCAGAGTATGCAGCACCGTATTGGTGGAGCCGCCCATTGCCATATCAAGTGCGAAGGCGTTATCGATGGATTCGGCATTCACAATATCGCGGGGACGGAGATCCGCCTCCAGCACTTTCAGCAGCTGCCGGGCGGCACGTCTCACCAGATCACGACGCTCTTCAGTGTCGGCAAGGATGGTACCATTGCCGGGCAGCGCAACACCCAGTGCTTCACACAGGCAGTTCATGGAATTGGCGGTAAACATGCCCGAGCAGGAGCCGCAGCCGGGACACGCTTTCTGCTCCAGATCTTCCAGCTCGGCTTCACTCATCTCGCCGATTTTGTATTTACCCACGCCTTCGAAAACGGTGATCAGATCCACCGCCGTGCCGTCATCCATTTTCCCGGCACGCATAGGACCGCCCGACACGAATACTGTCGGGATATTGCAGCGCATGGCACCCATGAGCATGCCCGGCGTAATTTTATCGCAATTCGGGACACAGAGCAGAGCATCAAAATCATGGGCGCGCACCATCGTTTCCACGCTGTCGGCGATGAGCTCACGGGAAGGAAGGCTGTACCGCATTCCGGCGTGTCCCATGGCAATACCGTCGCAGACACCGATGGTGTTGAACTCAAAAGCAATGCCGCCTGCTTCTTCGATAGCGGCTTTGGCAATCCGCCCGAATTCCGCAAGATGCGCATGCCCCGGCACAATCTCCACAAAGCTGTTGCAAATGCCGATAAAGGGCTTCTTAAAATCTTTGGAACATTTCACCTGACCGGTGGCATAAAGCAATGAACGGTGCGGAGCCCGCTCAAATCCGTCTTTCACTGTGCTGCTGCCCATGAATACTTCTCCTCTATGGCTAGGTAGTGGGTTGCAAAAATTAAAGTATACGTCCTCATCCCTTGTCAATCAAATCAGCGTTTTTTTCACCACGAAGGCACGGAGGGCACCGAGGCTCACGGCGTTTTTATACCACTCCTGGAAGCATCGGGTTGAAACTCTTCAAGACCGGCGCACAGGTAAAAATATCCGTGCGGCATATCTTTGTCTACTTCGCCGGCGCCTGTCCTTATCAGGATGTCTTGCGTCATGCGTTGCAAAAAACTAAAGACGTATCCCGTTCGTTGCTGACCAGATGTTCAGCAGCCTCCGAGGGACTTGATAGAAGACAATACATGCCACGGAGGAAAGGGGGAGTTGAGTTTAAAGAGCGAAAAACAGGCCTGTCACAGTAAAATCCGCAAGAAACCGTCCTCAAAAATCCAAGCAGGCCGTGCCATGTCCAAAAAACAGTACTGTCCTGAGTCAGTGTGAACTATCCGGGCTAATCCCCGACTCAGATCCGTGGTAATCCGCTGTGGTGATTCGTCTTAAGAACCCGGGTGCAAAAAAAATCGTTGATATTGAGGGTGTGGACTAGTCTGCCACATCTGAAAAAATGAAAGTCTGTCATGGATACATCGTTTGTTCAGGAAAGCAATTCCGGTACGATGGCAGCAATACTCAATCAGAATTTTCAGAAGAAATTTCTCTATAAAGACTGGCTTTGCTACTATAGAGTCTCAGGTATTACACCCTGCCGTTAACGGACTCACTGTCAGATCCGGAAAAACGCTTGGATTTCCGAACGACGTTCGAAGTCTTCTTTGAATAGAAATTGTATTTCAATGTTGAATCCGATATCAGAAGGGAGCCACCGTGTCATACGCTATTTCCGAGTACCACGATACAGACGCCATTTACCGTGATTTGGACACCCTCATGGCTTTGCCGCCCGTGACGCTCCGGCGCGATGCCATGCAGCAGTGGCTGGAGCAACTGAATCAGCGCTGCGCAAAGTCAAAAGCAATGATCGCCGAGGCGAAAGAATTTATTCCCGGCGGCGTGCAGCATAACCTCTCCTTCAACTACCCTTTCCCCCTCGTCATGGATCGCGCAGAAGGTCCTTACCTCTATGACATCGACGGCAACCGCTACATCGATTTTCTTCAGGCGGGCGGCCCTACCGTCCTCGGTTCCAATCCGCCTGCCGTCCTCGAACAGGTCATCGAGCTGCTTCGCCATTGCGGTCCTTCCACCGGTCTCTTCCACGAATTCGAATTGAAAATCGCCAAAGAAATCGCAAAGCACATGCCCGCTGTCGAAATGTTCCGCATGCTCGGCAGTGGCACGGAAAGTGTCATGGCGGCGATCCGTGTCGCCCGCCTCGCCACGGGCAAGAAAAACATCATCAAAATGGGCGGTGCCTACCATGGCTGGTCCGACCAGATGGTGTACAGCCTGAAAATTCCTAAAACCCGTCGCTTCGAGGCCCACGGCATCCCACGGGCCTGCGTGAAATACACCACCGAGGCAGCGAATAACAACCTGAAGGATCTCGAACGCCGTCTTTTCAAAAATCGCTTCCGCGGAGGTACCGCCGCTGTCATTGTGGAGCCTGTCGGTCCTGAAAGCGGGACCCGTCCTGTGGCGCGTGATTACAATGCCGGTGTGCGCGAGCTCTGTGACCGCTATGGCGCCCTCCTCATTTTCGACGAGGTGGTGACCGGCTTCCGCCTCGGCATGGGCGGTGCCCAGGGCTACTTCAATGTCCGCCCCGATCTCACCATTTTCGGCAAGGTCGTGGCGGGCGGTTATCCTGCAGCGGGCGGCGTCGGCGGCAGACGTGATCTGATCCAGCGCATGGCCGCCGGATTGGAAAGCGGCAAAAAGCGCGCCTACGTGGGCGGCACCCTGGCCGCCAATCCGCTGAGTGCGGCGGCGGGCTATTTCGCCATTCAGGAAATGGAACGCACCAACGCCTGTGTCAAGGCGGGCCAGGCAGGCGATCGTCTGACCCGGGGTCTCCGCACCATGATTGAAGAAATGAAGCTGCCCTTTGTCACCTACAACCAGGGCTCCATCTGTCACCTCGAAACCATTGGCGGCATGTTCATCAAGCTGGACTATCTGCGCATCCTGAAAGTGCTCAAGGAGATCAAGGTGCGCAAGCATGCCATGGAAGAATACGGCGCCGCTTACATGGCGGAGGGCATCATCACGCTTGCGGGAAGCCGACTCTATACGAGCATGGCGGACACTGACGAGGTCATCGATGACGCTCTGGCACGCTTCCGCCGTGTCTTTGAAAAAGCAGACTGGGACGGGGCGAAAGGGAAGCAGTCATGAGCGATATTCACGCAGCAAGAAAAGCGGTACGTGCCATGGGGCTGCGTCTCTTGGAAACGGGTCTGGTTATCGGCACCTGGGGCAACGTCAGCGTGCGCGCCGGTGGCAAGGTGGTCATCACACCGAGCGGAGCCGACTACACCCTGTTACAGGAAGAAGACATGCCTGTGGTTGACCTGGAAACAGGCGCCTACGAAGGGGCGAAGCCGTCGAGTGAAAAAGGGCTTCACCTCGAAGTCTATCGCCAGAGAAAAGAAATCAACGCCGTGATCCATGTCCATTCACCCCATGCAGCCACGCTGGCGGCGGCGCGCAAGCCCCTGCCGCCCATTCTCGACGACATCGCCCAGCTCATCGGTCCCGGCGTGCGTGTTGCCGACTATGCCCTGCCCAGCACGAAGAAGATCGTGCGCAAGACCTTGCGCGCCCTTAAGGGACGCATGGCGGCGCTCATGGCGAATCACGGCGCCATCTGCCTCGGTCGCGATCTCGAAGAAGCCTACCTCTGCTGTCAGGTGCTGGAGAAGGGATGCAAGGCTTATATCGAGGCGGAGTTTCTGGGCGGTGCGAAAGGTATCAACTATTTCGAGGCGGCACTCATGCACCAGTTTTTTCTCCGCAAATACTCGAGGCAATGGAAGGATAAAAACCCGACATGACCCCTCCGCACTATCCGGCAGACTGCTGAAACATGAAAGCGGACAAGACATATGTTCTTGCCGTAGATCTCGGCACCTCAGGCTGCAAGACTGCCCTCGTCTCCCTCGGCGGCGAAGTCGCTGCGTGGCATTTTGAGCCCGTCGAAACACGCCTCTTCGGCAACGGCGGCGCGGAACAGGAACCGCAGGACTGGTGGGATGCTTTCCTCAAAACCGCACGGGCTGTTCTCGACAGCGCCGGAGCAGCGCCGGAATCGATTGCGGCGGTCTGCTGCAGCACTCAGGGCGAAGGTACGATCCCGGTCGATGCTGAGGGCAAGGTGCTCCATCCCTGCATCCTCTGGATGGATACCCGGGGTGCGGAATATCTTCGGGAAATCACCGGAAAAACCCTGCGTGTGGCAGGCTATGGCCCGCTCCGCCTCCGGCGCTGGATCCGGCTGACCGGCGGTGCGCCCTCCCTTACCGGGAAAGACCCCGCCGCACACATGCTCCTGATCAAACATGCCATGCCCGATATTTACCGAAACACCGCCAAGTTCCTGAATGTCCCCGACTACATGAATCTCCGGCTGACCGGACGCATTGTCGCCACACCTGATTCCATCCTCACTTCCTGGGTGACAGATAACCGTGATCCCGCCCGCATCGTCTACCATGACGGACTCGTCCGGAACAGCCAGATCGAAAAGGACAAATTCCCCGAGATCGTCCCCTCCACGGAAGTGATCGGAACGCTCCTGCCTGAAGTGGCGGAGCAGCTCGGCCTCCCTTCGACCGTGCCCGTTGTCGCCGGCTCCATAGACACCACCGCCGCCGCCATCGGCTCCAGAGCCGTGGCGGATTACGATGCCCATCTCTACCTCGGCACTTCTTCCTGGCTGGCGGCCCATGTTCCCTTCAAGAAAACGGATATCTTCGCTTCCCTCGCTTCGGTGCCCTGCGCATTGAAAGACCGCTATCTCATGATCGCGCTGCAGGCAACGGCGGGAGGCAACCTGACCTTTCTCCGCGACAAGATTCTCTATCATAAAGATGAGCTTCTTGCGGAGGCTTCCGTACCCGATGTGTACGCACTCATGGATCAGATAGTGGAAAGAACGCCGCCGGGAAGCAACGGCGTCCTCTTCACGCCCTGGAGTTTCGGCGAGCGCTCCCCTGTGGAAGATCCGCTCATCCGCGCCGGCATCCACAACCTTTCTCTGGAAAACTCGCGGGAGGATATTATCCGCGCCTTTTTCGAGGGTATCGCCTTCAACAACCGCTGGCTCCTCAAGCCTGTGGAGCGCTTCCTGGGGCGGAAGCTCGAAGCCATCACCCTGACCGGCGGCGGCGCCAATTCGGATGTGTGGTGCCAGATCTTTGCCGACGTGCTCCAGCGCCGGATACGCCAACTTGCCGATCCCATACAGGTGAATGTCCTCGGTGCCGCCTTCATCGCATTCCTCGGTCTCGGCAGGATCACAAAAGAGGAAATCCCCCATATTGTCCGGCATAAGGCGGTCTATAAACCCCGCAGCGAACTGCGCACTCTCTACAACGACCTCTTCCGGGAATTCGTTGCCCTCTACGAAAGGAACAAAGCCATCCACCACCGGCTCAACCGGAAGCGCACCCGCTCATAACGCTGAAGAGCCGGCAGGTGATATGCTCCTCAACCGTTAATTGGCAAAGAAGGGTTCACCGCAGAGACACGGAGAGCACCGAGGCACACAGAGAATTTTAACCACGAAGAAACGAAGGTTCACAAAGAAAAGATAAGTAGTGCTCCAGCCAGTTACAAAGTTCCCTGCTATAGCCCGGCTTTCAACTCACCCCGGCGTCTTCCCGTTTTTTTGCAGCTCAGCACACCTATCGAGGAGTTAAGCCACAACAATGCAAAAAAATCCGTGAATAAATGCAGGAACAGATTACTAAAAAAGCACTGGCAGCCATCTGTTATTTGAGATAAAAAGCCTCTCTCTAATAAACTTAGAGAGTGCATTCTCTCAGACGGGTTAGTTCAGCACACCCGTTCCGAAGCCCCGGTTCTTTTTGATAGAACCAAAGACATTGACCGCTCTTAACATGGAGATACCCGCATGAATGAAAGGCATCCGATTATGAAGAGAACAGTGTGCGTCATATGGACATGCGCCCTTACTTTGGTGGCAATGGTACCGGTGGCGCGGGCAGGCGAATCGGATGATGCGGGTTCGCTGGCACTGCGTCCGGCAAAAGTGGAGCGCATTCTCCTCGGCGGCGTGGTCGGCGATCGCGTACAGGCCAATATCGACGCCTGGCTGCTCAGTGCGCCGCTTGCCAACCCCGGCATGATCGAGATGTTTCGTGTGCGCGATCGCAAGCCGGTGCCCGAACTGGTGCCGTGGGCTGGCGAATTCATCGGGAAGTACCTCATCAGTGCGATCCAGGCCCGGCGCATGACGGATGATGATCGGCTCGACTCCTTCCTGCGGGAAGTGATCCCGGAGTTCATTTCGACCCAGGCCGAAGACGGCTATCTGGGGCCCTTCCGTAAAGAGGAACGGCTGCTGGGACATTGGGATCTCTGGGGCCACTACCACGCCATCCTGGCATTGCTCATGTGGTATGAAGATACGGGTGACCCCGCCGCTCTGGCTTGTGCACGCCGCACAGGCGACCTCATCTGCTCGCTCTATTTAAACACAAACCGCAGACCGAAGCATGCCGGTGCGGATGAAATGAACCTCGCCATCATCCACGGGCTCGGCAGGCTTTACCGCGCTACAGGCGAAGACCGGTATCTCGCAATGATGCGCGTGGTGGAAGAAGACTGGAAAGAAACGGGGGACTACTTTCGACAGGGTCTCGCAGGAGTACCTTTCTTCCGGACACCACGGCCACGATGGGAAAGCCTCCATGATTTGCAGGGGCTGGTGGAACTGTACCGGATAACCGGCAACGAAGACTACAAGACAGCCTTCGTTCAACTGTGGCGGAGCATTGCCGCCTATGACCGGCACAACACCGGTGGCTTTTCGACAGATGAAGGCGCTGTCGGCAATCCCTACACACCGGGAGCCATCGAGACATGCTGCACCACGGCCTGGAGCGCCCTCACCCTCGATATGCTCCTGTTGACCGGCGAATCACAGGCGGCGGATGAACTCGAGTGGTCCCTGTACAACAGCATTCTCGGTTCACAACATCCTACCGGCCGCTGGTGGACCTATAACACACCAATGGACGGCAAGCGTGAAGCATCGGCGCACACGATCGTATTTCAGTCCCGTGCCGGCACCCCGGAATTGAATTGCTGCTCCGTCAATGCGCCGCGCGGTCTGGGCATGCTTTCCGAGTGGGCCTTGCTCAGCGATGCATCGGGCGCGCTGATCGTCAATTATTACGGTCCCATGTCTGCCGGGGTCATGCTGCAGGATGCGGGAAAGGTCGCTGTGAACGTGGAATCCGCCTATCCTGCAGAAGCAAGCGCAACGATCCTGCTCGGGTTGGATGCACCGGCCTCCTTTCCGCTGCGACTCCGGATACCCGCCTGGTCGAAGCACACCACTGTCACCGTTGCCGGCGATGTGCTTGACGGAATCGGGCCCGGCTCCTACCTGACCATCGAGCGCACCTGGTCGGATAACGACCGGATCGAGCTGGCCTTTGACTTCTCGATCCGGACGTGGGTAGGCGACCTCGATCAGGCGGAGTGCGTGTCTTTGTTTTCGGGGCCGATACTGCTTGCCTTCGATCAGCGCGACAACTCATACGATTGCGATGAACTCGCGCCCCTCGATTTCATCCATCTCAGCTATACACGCATAGCCGATAACAGCCGGTTCTCCTGGATGCCCCTCTTCGAGTTCAAAGACGTGAACGGCCATGCAGTGCGGCTGCGCGACTTCGCCAGCGCCGGTGCAACAGGCACGGAGTACCGCTCGTGGCTGCCTGCGGCAAACACCCCGCCGCCGCCCTTCCATCTTCTCGAGCCCGCCCCGCAAGCGGCAATACCCGCAGGGCCATTCAAGTTCACATGGACTGGTCCAAGAGACGGGGCAGCGCAAACGTACACAGTCGAGATCAGGGATACTAACGGTGCATTGACCTGGCAGAGCGAACCCACGCGCCAGCCCTGGTGCGTGGTTCGGGCGGAGCTTACGCCCGGCACGCCCTATGCCTGGCGTGTGCTCGCGCAGAACACGCACGGCCGGATTTTCAATGAGGAGGGACCGCGGCGCTTCGTTGTCGACCCGGACATGCCAAACCTATTCGTAGATCATCCGGCGCTGCTGTCGTTCAGGAAAGACGGCCTGGCGGCAAGCGGATTGCTTGACGGCGACGGGTCTCCGGAATACGGATACCTCGATGAAGCGTGCGGCATAACCCGTGGAACAGACCGGAACGGAAAGGACGGGGGCGCGGTTCGCTTTGCCGGGGACGGTCTCTTGCGCTATCGCATGCCCTATTTCCCCGGAGAGCACTATTCGTTTCTCGCCTGGGTCTGCCCGGATATACTGCCCGAGACCGGTCTGGCGCAGGTGTTCAGTGCCTGGTCACGCAGCGGCGACGATCCACTGCGCGTCGTGATCGAAGGCGCTCAAATCTACGCACGGATCGAAGGCTCTGGCGGTGCGAATACGAAAGGTCAGCCGCTCACGGCGGGAGAATGGGTGCACATTGCGGCGGTAAAGGATGGCGCGCGACTGCGCCTGTATTGCAATGGAACGCTCGTGGACGATACCGCCGCTCCGGCGAAGCTCGTAACGACTGCGGAAGATTTTGCACTCGGCGCCAACCCGCATTTTTCAGGCACCGAGCACTTTACCGGGCGGATCGATGACTTCGCCTTTTATGCACGCGCACTCAGTGAAGCGGAGATTCACAAAATGATGAAGCCCTGACCGCCGCAGCGGTGCCTGCATTTCCGGTCGGGATTCTCATACCCCTGATGGAGCGGAGTACCGGTGCGGTGACCTGCGGGGGCAATGGACAGAATGGACGGAGAAGAACGGTCAGCCGTCCCAGGGTATTGCGGAGCGGTGGCAGGGAAAAGCCTGCCCGCGCTGTTCGGGTAATGCCAGAGGACAACCCCTGCATGCGGGCGTTTTTCTACAGAAATCTTTGGCTGTCCAGACAATCAGCCCGTGAAATTCCTGATAATCTTTTACCGTCCCGGCAAAATTTTTCTCAATCAGCGCCTGCAGAGGATGATAGGCGATCTTTTCAGAAACGAGGCCGCATCTTGAAAAAATTCGCTTTGTATAGGCGTCTACCACAAAAATCTTTTTATGGCAGGCATAAAGCAGGATATCATCTGCCGTTTCCGGTCCGATCCCTTTGAGAGAAAGCAGCTCCTCTCTGAGTTCCTTCAGAGGACGCTCCCCAAGTTTTTTCATACTGCCCTGATAATGCGTCAGCAAATGGCTGCAGAAGAGGCGCACCCGCTCCGTTTTCTGGCGGAAATAACCGGAAGGCCGCAGCGCTTCTTCAACCTCTTCGGAAGCAGCTTCCGTGAGCGCTTCGGGACTTAACCAGTCTTTTGCCTTCATATTGTCCAGCGCTTTTTCCACATTTGCCCACGCCGTGTTCTGTGTCAGAATGGCGCCCAGCGCAATCTCAAAAGGGGTATCGCCCGGCCACCAGTGCGTCAGTCCGAAATGACGCTTCAGGGCTTTATAAATATTTTTTACTGTTTCTTTTCGCGTTTCCATTGCTGCCTGCTTTCAAAAAGCCGCAGCAGCGCAACAGCACAAAATGCCGCTGCACCCACTGCCGCCAGAACAATCATTTTATATCCTGATGTCACACGATCGAAGAGCACCGCCAGAATCCCGGCACCAAGCGCCACGGCATAGAGGGACAGAACAACCTGCTTCTGGCTGAGCCCGAGCGCCAGGAGGCGATGATGCAGATGCTCCCGATCGGGGGTGAAGAAGCGGCCCGAGCGCGCCCGCCGCAGCCTCCGCATAAAACTGAGTACCGTATCGAGAAGAGGCACCGCCATAACCATGACAGGAACCGACAGTGCAATGACCGCTGTTCCTTTCTGCCGCTCAATCACCGTTGAGGCACCCAGCAAAAATCCCAAAAAAAGCGCTCCTGCATCCCCCATAAAAATGGAAGCCGGATGAAAGTTGTAACATAAGAACGCCAGCGTAATCCCGAACAGAAACGCCATGATCGTGCAGGAAAAAACACTTCCACTTCGAAAAGACACAAAAAACAGCACTGCAGAGCAGATACAGGTCAATCCCGCCGCCAGCCCGTCCAGTCCGTCCGCAAAGTTGACGGCATTCATGATACCCGCTATCCACAGCGCCGTCACCACCAGGGCAAATCCGCCGATATAAACAGTTCCGCCGAAAGGATTGGACAGCACTTCACTTTTAAACCCCCAGAAATAGAGGGAAGCACACAGCAGCAGCTCCAAAGGAAGTTTAATCTTGCTCGTCAGATCGCAGATATCGTCATACACGCCCAGCAATACAATCAGAAAACCGCCCGCCGCCAGAGGATAAAACTCCGGAAGCAGCCGATGCGGTGCAGCAAAAGCGAACACGATAAGGAGCAGCAGCCAGGCAAGAAAAAAGGAAAGCCCGCCCAGATACGGCACGGCACGTCGGTGCACCTTGCGTTCCTGGTCAGGCTGATCCAGAGCACCCAGTTTCAAAGCCGCTTTCCTGCACAACGGCACCAGCATAAACACCGCCAGAAAGCTTACCAGCGCAACACTTGCATAAAAAAGATCCTGCTCCCTCATGGCGCTTTCCCTCCGGGAATGGCTGCGCAGAGAACAGGATGCCCGCGCCTGCCGTGATACCACTGAGGCGACCACACCTGCAGCGCCGAGCCGGGAACAGCACCTTTGACTCCGATTGCGGCCAGACTGGACCGAATGGCAGTCACCCGCATTTTTCTTTCATCCATCAGGCACCGGTCGAGGCCGAAAAACAGAAAGGCTTCTTCAAGATCATGTGTCACTACTCCCGCCCCGTCATCGTAAACGGCAAAAAGCCCGATACAACCTTCCGGCGCCTCTGTCAGAAAAGAAAACAGACGCTGCCCTTCTTCCCGGCGCTCCCACACATCAAAGCATGCAGCCGCCAGCAGCGCCCCGCTGCCTGCGTCCAGCAGTGCAATATGCATACCCCGCTCACGCCTGCCCAAGTCTTTTTCGCCTGCAAAGAGATGCACACCCCGCCGGGAATCTGCACCGCCGCCGCTGTACACAAGAAGCGGAACAGGTGTCTTTACGCCGGTGGTCCCGATATTGCCGGAAAAATCGATCGCGCTGCCTGCCAGCAGAAAAACCAGGGCACGCTCCGGAATGCCCCACGCAGGGGGCGTGGAGAGCCCCAGCGCTCCGGAAAAGCTTTGCCAGGAAATATCCAGTGCGCCGCTAAGCGGTTTCAACGCCTGATCATAGTGCTTCGGAAAAAGGGCCGCCCCGCCCAGCATACCCAATGCGGTCATTTTCTCCGCAGAACAATCAGTACCCGTCAATTGATAAAAAGCGGATCTCCCTGCGGTCAATACTTTTTCTCTTGCACTGTCCGCATCATCAAGAAGTGACGCCAGTGCCTGATAGGGTTCCGGAGCGGGAGGGTTGAACAGAGAAATCCCCTCACGAAGCGTCTCCTTTGCACGCGCCCGTTCTCCCTGTTTCGCCAGCCATCGGGCACGCTGCATAAAAGATTCAGGTGCGGCAAGCATCTGCTGGCGATACCGGGGCAGGTACACCAGATTAAAAAGCAGAAACACAGCAGTCAGAAAGAGCCAGACAACCAGCACTGTAACCAGGGGCTGCTGCTCTGCTTTCCGCGGCGTCTGATTTTCTTTTTCGGCTCTTTTACTCATGGGTACATCTTAGACCAGAAAGCAGGAAAATACCAAGAAGAAAAGGCTGTTATGCCTTGAAAAGCGAACCCCGGCAGCGAGAAGCAGTATCTCCCTGCCGGGGCCGTTTTTCAATCTGCTAAAAATCAGTCCTGAGGCTTCTTTCCATTCTTTGCTTTTCGCGTGAAAAGATCATAAAGCACCGGCACCAGAATCAGGGACAAAATACCGGAAGCGAACATGCCGCCCACCGAAGCGATGCCGACACCGTTGCGCATTTCCGCACCGATACCTGTGCCCAGCGCCAAAGGCATCATGCCCAGAATGCCAGCAAGCGTAATCATGATGATGGGACGGAACTGATCGCATGCCGCATCAATCATGGCTGCATGCCTATGCACTCCTTTTGCAACCATCTGATTGAACTGATCCACAATCAGAATGGCGTTATTCACCACGATCCCGATGAGCATGACCACGCTCATGAGCACAAAAATAGACATGGCATGCCCGGCAAAAAGGAGCGCCCAGATCACACCGATCAGTCCGATGGGCAGTGTGACGAGAATCAGGAAGGGCTGCTTGAAGCTTTCAAGCAGTGCAGCCAGTGTAAGGATGACCAGAATAATGGCAATCAGACCTGCTTCCGCCATTTCCGTCTGACCTTCCTTCATTATCTCATACTCTCCGGCAAAGTTATGGTTGTAGCCCGGAGGAAGCAGATTGTTCGTCTCAATGATCCGCTCAATTTCTTCGACACCGTCACCCAGTGAAAGATCGTGGGAAAGATCGGCAAAGACCTTTGCCACACGTTTTTTATCTTTACGCGGTATCTGCACCGGTGTGGTGCTTTCCTGAACCGAGCCTACCGTATTCAGCGGAATGGGGCGACCGGGCGCTGCAGGCAGAAGAAAGTCCCGAATTTGACTCTTGCCTTCCTCATCGGAGAACTTCACCACAATATCATAGTTCCGGGCATCCTGCTTATAAGTGCCAGCCGTGATGCCCTCCAGGTTGCCACGGAGCATCATGCCCAGCTGCAGAGGAGGTATGCCCATATCGGACAGCACCGTCCGGTCGGGTCGCACACGCAGCTCAGGTTTGCCGGACCGGACACTGGTATCCAGATCAACGAATCCCGGGGCTTCCGCTGTTTTCTGCGCTATCTTCAGTGCCAGCGAGTCCAGAACCGTCAGATCCATACCGGATACTTCCAGTTGAATAGGCGCTTCCTGGCCGCCTACAAAAGACGGCTGCGCCACGCTCTGGATACAGTCCGGGAAATTCGCCATGCGGCGGCGAACTTCCTCCATGAGGTCTTCAATGGTTTCCTCGCGCTCCGTGCGCTCATTGAAACGAAGCAGAATCTGCGCCAGATACACGCCGTCGGAAGAACGGCCGAAACCCGCTTCCACCTTGCCTACACGCGACACATAATGGCGCAGATGCGGAAGTGTCTGCACAAGCGCCTCCATTTCTTTCAGTCTGCCCAGGGTGGTTTCCATGCTGTAATAGGTGGGAAATTCCGCCTTTACAAACAGCTCCCCGCGGTCGGGGCTTTCACCAAGCGACATGCCCAGCTTTTTTGCCTGGCCCAGGGTAAATACAAAAAGGAACCCAATGCCCAGCACAACCAGAAGCGCTAAAGGACGGTATCTTTCTGTGAGAACAAGAACACCGCGATACATTTTCACCACAAGACCGAACATCCAGTCCCAGGCACGCTGCATATAAACAAGCGGATGCTTTGAATCTTTTTTAACCGGACGGAGGATGAGCGATGCCAGCAGCGGTGTCAACGTAAAGGAAATAAAAAGAGACACCACAGTCACGATAAGCATTGTCCACACAAAAGGCCCGATAAACAGGCCGACCATGGTCTTCATCACAGCCAGAGGAAACAGCACCACCATATTGGTCGATGCGCTGGCAAGCACGGCAACAAAAACTTCTTTCGACCCTACACGCGCCGCCTCTTTGGGAGGAAGTCCCGCATTCAGCCCGCTGACGATGGATTCAATCACCACAATAGAGTTAGTCACGAGAATACCTACCGACAGACCCATGGACAGCAGGGTCATGGTATTCAGCGTATACCCCAGCATCTGGATGAAGAAAAGCCCGATCACAAGCGTCAGTGGCATGGTCACGGCGACAATAAAAGTAGATCGGATGTTGTACAGGAAAAGGAAAAGAATTATCGCCGTCAGAATTACGCCCTGAATCACATCGCTCCAGGCACTGTCGATCACGGCGCGGGTAAAGGTACCGTCATCGGTGACCCACTCCAGCACCATGCCGCCCGGAAGTTCTTCGTTGATCAGCGCAATGGCTTTCTTCACTTCATCCACCACGGCAACAGCATTGGCTTCAGAGCGCTTCACCACCTGAATGGAGATTGCGGGGGTACCGTCGAAAAAGGCGGCTTCGCGCTGCTCCTTGGTTGTCATAAAAGCACGGCCCACATCCCGAACATAGCAGCGGCTTCCGTTGTCACCCGTGATCTCCAGATCATTGATGGCGTCAACCGTCTGCATGTCACCGTCAAATTTCACCACATATTCCGAGCCGTCCGAACGGATGCGGCCCGCCGGAATGGTGCGTACACCCGATTTGATCGCCTCCACCACATGCAGTGAGGTCAGACCCCGTGCCGCCACCTTGTCACGGTCAAGCTGCACATGCACTTCACGTTTGGCTCCGCCCACAAGTGTCACATCAGCAACACCCGGAATCACGGTCAGCCGGTCACGCAAAGTGTTGTCACCGTAATCGAACAGTTCTTCCACAGTGGCATCACCGGTCAGTGCCAGCGTAATGATGGGCGTGGCATTCACGTCAAACTTCATGACAATGGGATCTTCCACATCCTCGGGGAAGTCATTGCGCACAAGATCCAGTTTTTCCCGGACATCCGTCGCCGCTATGTCCACATCTATACCCAGCCGGAATTCCAGCAGTGTCTGGCAGGCGTTTTCAATACAGGTGGAGCTGACATGTTTCAAGCCGGCAATGGTCACCATTTTGTCTTCGATGCGCTTTGCAATGTCCGTCTCAATTTCTTCGGGCGTAGCACCCGGATAAACGGTGATCACCGTGATATAAGGAATATCAACGGAAGGCATCAGCTCCAGGCCCATCTTCCGGTATGCATTCACTCCGAGAATTGCCAGCGCGATGATCAGGCAACTCATAGCGACAGGACGCCGCACACTTAAATCAGGAAGTGACATCAGGCACCCTCCTCGGACAGGCTGACCTGCGTTCCGTCTTCCACCAGAAACTGACCCATGGTGACGATCTGCATGCCCGCTGTAAGTGCATCGTTTGTAATTTCTGTCCAGCCTGCTGATTCCAGTCCGCGGACAATCTCTATGCCCCGTGTGCGATTCTCCGATACGGTGAACACCACTTCTTTCCCGCCCCGCCGCTGTATCGCCGTGGAAGGAATACCGACGCCCTCCCGGGCAAAGAGCACGGCGGACAACTTCGCTTCCGCACCGGGGGCAACACCCGCCGGGGGATCGGGCACAAGACATCTCACTTCAAAATTACGCAGCTTCGCCTGAATTTCGGGGCTTTTAAAGGACACCGGATAAACACCCAGATCGATCCCCTGCACACTCAGCTGCAGCTGTGTTTCTCCCGGAATAATTTCAGCATAATATTCCCCCGGAAGAAAGGCGGACAGCTCAAGCAGACCGGGATCCACAATACGAATCAGGGGCGCACCTGCCGCACCGAACTCGCCTTCTTCTTTAAGCCGTGCGCTCACGATGCCGTCCATGGGCGCATAGATCAGAGAATCTTTCAGCGTCTTTCTGGAAATTTCCACGGAAGCCTCCGCCTGAACAAGCTGCTCAGACGCTGCCTGCACACCTACCCGGGCACGTTCAAGACCCGCCGAAGCAACCTTGAATCCGGACTCCGCCTTTTCCATGGCATCGGGTGTAATCGCTTTCTGATCGTACAAACGGGTATACCGCTCGTAATCAAGATGCGCCTTGTCATATTGTGCCTGAACACTCGCCAGCTGTGCTTCCGCATCTTTCTTGCCCGACCGGGCTAATGCAAGGTTCTGCTCCGATACGGCAAGCGTCCGCTCTACCTTGATCTTGTCAATCTGGAAGAGTTTTGTTTCACCGGTTTTGACCGCATCACCCACCTCAACGAAGAAAGAAGTGATTGTACCGTCAATCAGCGGAGGAACCATTGCTGTTCTTTTGGCATTGAGTGTGCCTTGTGCCGCTATCGTTTTTTCAAAGAGCCGCACTTCTGCGGGCGTCGTACGGATAGACACACGCTTCGCAGCTTCTTCTGAAGCCGCTGCTGTAGGTCTGGACGAACAGCCCCCGAAGGGAAGTGCGAGTAAAAGCAGCGCTGTGCTGCCGTAACAGGTCAGTTTTTCAAATTTCATAGAGAAGACACCTTATCACCGCGGAAAGTAGCACCCATCACATTGCATGCCACCGCTGCGGTCACTTGTTTCTGATATTCCGCGGCAATCACAAATGACGCCGCACTGTCCCGACGGGACCTTGCTTCCATTACATCCGACGTGTTTATCACCCCTTCATGAAAACGCACTTCTGCTTCACGCAATGCCGCCTCCGCCGCTTCGAGGGCTGCAGCTGCAAGCACAGAATCAGACTCCGCATTATCAACTTGCAGGCGGGACTGATACACCTGCGCCATCAACGACAGACTTTCCCGCTCCAGCGCAAGATAGGCGCCCTTTTTGTGCAGCCGCGCCGCTTTATATTCGTTGATATTGGCAAAACCGTTAAAAACTGTCATCATCCCCGTAAATCCCAGAGCGGTCATGTAGGGATAGGTATTTTTACTGTTGGTCGTGTGATTGCGCGCAGAAAAAAGAGCGAGCACAGGAAGAAATTCGGTAATGGCGATTTTCAGTTTGTCTTCTTCTATTGCTGCCTGACGGTCTGCAATGGCGAGCCGCGGGTGATGGAGAAGGGCATGCATAATCCAGTCCGCCGTTTCTCCCTCAGGAAGCTCAACAGGCGTTTCCGCATCCAGTGTCAGAGAGGCAAGAGGCGACAACCCCATCACTTCCAGAAGCCCCGAACGTGCCTCGGCAAGTTCCCGCATGTTCTTTTCGCAATCCCGCCCGCGGGACAGAACCAGCGTACGCGCCTGCAGCACATCGGACTCCATCACAAGCCCCGCGCCATAAAACGCCTCCACTTCCCCGCACAGCACTCTGGCAGATGCATGCTGTGAGGCCAGTGCTTTACCTGCCTCTTCCAGGGCGAGACACTGGAAATACAGACCTGTCACCTGCAGCGCTATCATCTGACGGGCATAGTCTGAAACAAGCGTACCGATGGCTTCCCCGTGGCGATGAGCGTCATAAAGAAACCAGGTTGCCGGAGCAAAAACAGGCATCTGCGCTTTCACCATCGTTTCACGGACAATCCGATCCTGCACGGAAACAGCAAAAGGTCCGAACATGGATGAGGAAGGCGTTTTATTCAGTTCCGTGGAGGTATAGCTCATTTCTATGGACGGAAGAAAGTGCGAGAAGGCAACCTGCCGGTTCAGCCGGGCAATACGCGCCTCTATATCCGCCGCCTGCACATTCAGGTTGTTTTCCAGCGCCAGATCAATACACTGGTGCAGGTTAAGTGCGCCGGATTCGGAAAGCACTCTTTCCGTACGGGCTTCCAGGGCAGCACTGAAAGACAGGGCATGCTCCGACCGCACCGCCTCAGGATTAAACCGGGCACAGCCAGCAGACACCAGACAGAGGAGTAGAAATAAAAGAATTTTCATCGTTTTACTTGGCATGGAGTGTGTCATCCTTTAAAAAATCAGGAAGGGGCAAATCAAGACCCTTTAAAAGCAAGCGGGACAAATGACGGGAAATCATATTCTGAAAATCCGCATCCTGACGGTTTTGATTCGGCATGTACTGCACAAATTGCGCTGAAAAAACATAGTGTCCCAGCTGACCAAGGAGCGTATCCGTCCAGCAGCGCGCCTCTGCAAGAGACATGCCGGGCTTGCAGAGTCTGAACACTTCGGTCAGCTGCTCAAAGTCGGGCAGAATGATCTCTTCCGCCAATTTTCCCAGAGCAGGCGTCGGATTCAGAAGCATACGCATGAACAGCCGCCCGTACCACCCGGGATGAGGATCCGGAAAAAACTGAACCATCCGCTCTTCCACCAGCGCACAAATCACTTTGGCACGGCTTGACGGCTTGTCCTGCCACGCTGCCCTGTCCGCAAGATACTGTCCGGCAAGGGTACAGCGAACACGGTGCATGACATGGCGAACCACTTCCAGATACAGGTTATCCTTACTGCCGAAATGATAATGGATGGCGGCTATATTGGCACCTGCTTTCTGCGCAATCTTACGGATGCTCACGCCCTCAAGCCCGGCATTGGCAAAAAGCTCTCCAGCCGTTTCTAACAGTATGTCTTTTGTTGCCGGAATATTTTCGTCCATGTCGTTTCTCCTGGTGCCGACCCTCTGCCCCACTGGCACGCTGAGGGATTCACTGGAAGAGAGTATACACTAAACAATCGTTTAAATCAAATGTTTGATATGCGCACCAAAAATAAACTTTACTTTTCTTAACTTGTGGTGTATAATAACGACAGGTTATGTCATGTCAGGTGTTCGATATGAACCTGCAAGTGTGATTTTGAGGCCATAATAATCAAAGGAGAATTGTCATGAAAAAACGCGTTATCACTTGGGTGATCGGTCTGCTGGTTCTCTCCAGTATTGCGGTAGGCGTTGCTATTGCCGCTTCTGATACACCTGCCACGGATGTCGAAGCAGTCGGTGCCCCGCAGATTGCGGTGGTTGACAGCGCAGCGATTGACGGTGCCGGTGGTGCCGGTGGTGCTGCGGGCGGTGCTGGCGGTGGTGCGACAGGCGGCGGTGGCGCCGATGTGAATGTCGCCCAATACTGATCTGTATTTTCTCTACGTTATGAATTATAAATACCCGGGCCCCTTTCGGGGTTCGGGTATTTTGTGTTTTTTTGTATCCCTTCAGTAAAGGGACATCACCTCAAAGGATGCACCGCCACAGGAGAAGGGGATGCGCCTGTACCGGTTTTCAGTGTGGTGCACTCATTCTTCTTCGCAGATATAAATCCAGCGGTACTGATGAGCGGCGTCAGCGGCAATCACAATATTCCCTTCCTCAACACGGGCATCCAGGCGGCTGCCCCGGCTCGCCGGCGTCGCCCCTTCCGCATAGGCTTCCACACTGCGAACACCGGTACTACACGGCAGCCGCAGTGTACCCGCACCACCATAATAAAGAAGCATCGATGCGCCTCCGGGTACTTTGCGATCCTGTCTTAAAGGTGCCCAGGCGATGAGAGGCATCGGCTGGTCGGCAAACTGTGTTGTTGTGCCGTCCACCGTTATTGCCTGTGTATACTGTCCCGCAAAAGCAAGCAGCTTCCCGGATGCATCTGCTCTGAACGTCATGGCGTTCATGCCATCGTAAGAAATTTCTCTGCCATCGATTTTAAAATGATCCAGGTGTAGTGTATTGGGCGGCAGCGCCAGGCGCTCCATCAGCTTCTGATCCTCTTCCTCCTTGCGTGCAAAACCGCCCGGCCAGCATTCCTCCAGCTCACGCAGGTGAGGCGCCACAGCCAGCGCACCATTGGGAAAACGGCAGCAGATGTATGGTGTTGTACGGGAAAGGTATTCGGTGTTGTCGTTCTGATCCCCAAAAATGCCCGTAGCCGGATAGGCACCGAGTGCATGCAGTATTTCAAACCAGAAGCGCGTTTCATACCCGAGACTGCGGGACTGATCATCCCGGGGCCTGAACGCTAAGACGGATACAGATCCTGTGCCAAGGTGCCGCCGTGTACCAACAATATGTCCGCCTTCACGGGCAAGCACTTCCGTACCGTCTGAAGGCTGCACAGGATAAATACGATCAACAGTGAAATCCGTCAGAACAGTCATTTCAGGCAAGTGCCCCAGCGCACCGGAAAAACGGATCTGCCGCCCGGGCGCCAGCAGCCCTTCCTGTACAGTAGGCTCGTAACCCGCACCGGTCAGCGCATTCCACTGATCCCGGGCAGGCGCACCATCTCTGGTGACTACAGGAGGCGGCCCCGACCAGATCACAGTGCCACCGCCCGATGCCAGTTCTTCCATCCAGCGCAGCAGTTTCTTGTCAGGAAAAGGCTCGAACAAGGTGACCAGTGTCGTAAATTTTCTGCCGCCCAGAATAATGGCACCATCCTCCACCCTCCCTTCCTCCAGCAGTTTTTCCTGCGTTACATAGTTGGCATAGGCATACTGAGTCATCCAGCTGCCGAAGCGCTCATTGGCGGCAACAAGATCCAGCGGATAAAGCATCAGCACATCCACATCGCGATGCTCCATATCCTGGACCATTCCGTACATAGGTCTGCCGGAAGCGCCGAACGCCTCGATCACAGCCATGCGCCGTTCGCTGATCGCTCCGGGCATACCCCAGTGAGCGGCATAGGCATAGGGCACACGGTTGAGAATCCCTGTGGAACAGGCGACTGCAGCTCCGAAGTAGTCCCTGTCCAGCCATCCGCCTTCCGTATGATCATTACCCCCGCCGGTAAGAAAATCATTCCACTTGAAATAATCATGGCACGCCGACGCCGCCTGATGCACCGTGCAGGACCAGAGGAAATTGGAGGTGTATTCGTACTGGTTCTGAGGATGAGGCCGTGCTTCCACATACCAATGATCAATAGTGGGGCTCTCCGCCCAGGTCGCATGGGCACGCGCCTGAAGCAAATGTCCCATCCGCATTTCAAGATGTTTTTTCGCTCCGGTAAAAAGATCCACAACACCATTCTGAATCAGCCGGTAATAATTCGATCGAAAAAGAGCGGTGCGCCGTATATCTTCAGGAGACGCACCAAATACATGCTGAATCTCCAGTGTTGCCGTCAGATTGTTTGCCGCATCCTCCTGACCCTGCACAAAATAAATCATATATTTTGCAAAGTCTTTATACTCCTCGCCATACAGTTCGGCAAAGCGCTTTTCAAACCCCTTGCTCACATAACGCACAGCAAACTGACCGTGATCATGATGTCCGAAATAATTCCAGTCCTGCTGAATATGCATTTCATCGCTGTAAAGACCATTCAGCACCACGCCTGCATCCGCATAGCAGTCGCCCAACTTTTTCAGATAGACCGATGCACTGTCGCTGAAGTAATCCATTTCCGGGGTGGTATAGTGCTGCACCACCAGGACACGATTTTTGCCCGGCACACCGCCGCTGCCATGAACCCGGATGCGCACCGCTTCATAATCGCCCGAACGGTTGATGTTGTGCTCATAAACCTGCACCGATGCGGTATCGGAAATATCTACAATACTGTCTGGAGGAACGACCTTGTAAGGCGACTGGGAAACCGTATGCTCCTGGAAAGCAAAAACACGGATACCGGCGTCCTCAATGTTTACCACACCTTTGTTGTTTGCCCACCGCCGCTGCCGCCAGAGCTCCACACTGTATTCACCGGATTCAGGGTCACGAAGTCCTTTTCTGAAATGCATCCACCGCCCTGACTCGCCTGTCTGCTCACGATACCCGTTCCCAATTTCCAGAGGCGACAGAAGACTGAGTTCAAGACCCAGACCGTAGTTCTGAACAAAGCGGCTGATCTTGGCAATCAGCTCCACATATTCCGGTCTGTCCGGCGTCAGCAGGCGGGGTGCAGTCTGTCCGCCTTCCCGGTACTGGGTAAAAAAATAATCGAAGGAAAGGATTAAAGTCCTGTATCCTGCTGCCTGTGCCTGCTCACAAATCTGACGCAGACTCTCAACACGCTTTGTGTAGGTCAGACTGAGATCCACCGGTGTATCTCCTTCTGCCAGCTGGCGCAGCTGTTCATCATTAATCAGGATAATGCCGGGCGCAGGAATCTGGAATGCAAAAGCGCCGGGAAAAGAAGCAAGTTCTCCCTGATACACAGTTTCGGGTACTGAAAATTCCGCTTCAGCAGTGGCAAACCCGGCAGCACACAAACCAACAATCGAAAGAAAAACAAACGGGAAGAAGGATTTGACCGAAAAAGACATAATAAACAGATTCCTTTCACGTGATATCAAGAGTCTGGTGCTTCCAGAGCAAGTAACCGGGTGGCACAATTTTAACGGGACAAAGCTGAATATATATCAGGCTAGCATAACCGGCAATAAAAAAGTTAATGCGAGGAGGTACCGGTTTCGGGAGGGAACAGGGCATAAAAAAGCCGCGCCAGAACGAAGCCTGGCGCGGACAAGTCAAATCAGGTTAAAAAATGTGTCTTACGATTAAAGGGCTGCTGCCATCACACCCAGTGTCTCGGCAACACGACGGTTGGCAAAGGATTTTCCTTTTTCTTCGTAGCGCTGGAATTCAACGTGACCATCCATGTAAAGCACGTTGGAGCCGCCGGGAACGTGGTTGAAAAGGTTCAGCGCAACAGCGACGTGGTCGAACATCACCGGAAGAACGCTCTGCGCCTGTGCACTGGCCGCCGGGTTGTTGATGTCGGTGATCAGGAAGCGCTCGATACCTTCACGGAAGCGGTAAATGGTGTTGCCCTGACCATTGCCCAAACCGGCATGAGATGCTTCAAGTTCGATATCTTTGTCAACAAGCTGAGCAATGCCGTTGATTTTGTTTTCAAGATACAGGGGGCTCAGTTTGGTCAGCAGTGCTTCAACACCGGCAATGAGCTGGCTGGGACCGGAGAAGGAGGAGGCATTCGCCGGAATCTTGCTGGCTTCGCCCACAATCTGCATGATCTGCAGGATCGGCTGAACGCTCAGACCGGGCTCTTCATAATCATAGCGATCAAAGCACCAGCCGAGGTAAGTGTAACTGGAATCTACGGCACTGGCAAATTTTG
>ERZ795058.1028-NODE-1028-length-39413-cov-7.667971_pt1 | contig 39413 bp, 42 predicted proteins | sample MGYA00375142_ERZ795058 | MGnify/ENA primary metagenome ERZ795058 (study PRJEB30187, sample SAMN05720210) | activated sludge metagenome | isolation source: anaerobic digester from wastewater treatment plant | place: Japan | collected 2015-04-20 ... | reverse complement strand
CTTATGAGGCCCCCTTGAGCCCTCGAGCCCTTGAACCATCGAAACCTGCAGTTGAAGCATGCTCGTAGAACTGGGAATCAGAAACTTCGCCATTATCGACGAACTGAAGATCTCCTTCGGGCCGGGCCTGAACGTTATCTCGGGGGAAACCGGCGCAGGCAAGTCTATCCTCATCGGCGCAATAGGCCTGCTGCTCGGAGGACGGGCCTCTTCGGAACAGATCCGGTCTGCGGAAGACAGCGCCGTGATTGATGCGCTTTTCGACCTTTCCGGTGAGGAGAAACTGAAGGAAAGAATCTCCTCTCTCGGATACGGAGACGGCGATGATCTCGTGCTCAGGCGCATCATCACCCGGGCCGGGAAGGGAAGGGTATACATAAACGGAGACCTGGCGAACCTGGGAGTGCTCTCCGCTGTAAGCGGCGCGCTTGTCAATATCTGCAGCCAGCATGAGCACCAGGTCCTGCTCGATCCGGAAAGCCATCTCGACATCCTGGACGAATCGGGGGGGCTCAGGGGCCTGCGGTCTCAGTACTCGGAGGAGTACCTCCGGTACATGGAATTGACGCATCGCGCGGCGGAACTCTCCGCTGCCTCCCGTCAGGGCGCCCAGAAGGAAGAATTTCTCCGCTTCCAGCTCAGGGAACTGGACGAGGCCGGCATTCGCGCCGGCGAAGATTCGGAACTGCTCGACGAGAAAAATATCCTGCGCAACGCGGGGAAACTCCGGGAACACGCCGAGCGGGCCTTCGGGATGCTTTACGGCAGAGAGAGATCGGTTCTGCAGGAGATCGGCTCGGCGGTCAGGGATATCAGGGAAATCAAGAAAATCGATCCCGGCTTTGCCGCCTCGGACCAGGAGATTGATTCCATTGTCTTCGGAATAGAAGACCTGTCGCGGCTTCTGCGGGATTACGCCGGGCGCATTGCCGTCAATCCCGCCCGGCTGGATGAAATAGAAAACCGGCTGGAGCTTCTCTCCCGCCTCAAGAGAAAGCACGGCGGGACGCTCGAGGGCGTGCTGAAGAAAAGAGAGGAGATCCTCAACGAGCTGGATACATTGTCCTCCGCGGACGAGGAAATCGGCCGCATCCGGGCGGAAATGGGCGGCATGGAGGCTGACCTGAGGAGGAAGGCCGAGGCCCTTTCCTCAGCCCGCAGGGAAAAGGCGGCAATTCTGAAAAAGGCCGTGCAGGGCGAACTCCGGTCCCTGCGGATGGAGCAGGCGGCATTCGATATAGTTTTTTCCGGGGCGCATACCGGGGAAGGCATGCCGGAGCTGAACGCCAGAGGCTGCGATACCGTTGAATTTTACTTTTCAGCCAACGCCGGCGAGCAGATGAAGGCGCTCCGCCGCATCGCCTCCGGAGGCGAGCTGTCGAGGATCGTCCTGGCGCTTAAAAAGGTTCTGGCGGGGGCCGATTCGGCCGGGACGCTGATCTTCGATGAGGTGGACAGCGGGATAGGGGGCGCCGTGGCGGAGGTCGTGGGCGAGAAGCTGCGCGATGTTGCGAAAGGACGCCAGGTGCTGTGCATCACGCATCTGCCGCAGATCGCGTCGTTTGCCGAACGGCATTACCTCGTCACCAAGGAAACGACATCGGGCCGGACGGTCAGCCGCGTGCGGACGCTGGACGGCCGGGAGCGGCTGGAGGAAATAGCCCGCATGCTTGGAGGCGTGGACATCACCGGAGAAACAAGGGCGCACGCAAAAGAGGTCCTCAAAAAAGCAAGGCGTGACGGGCGGTAAATCAGGTGTCAGGTGTCGGGTTTTTCAGGTATCAGTCGTTGGCCTTGGGCGTCAGGCGTTTCAATTTTGCCTTTCCCGCTCAATTCAATAGACGCAATGGACTCAATGGACGCGACAGACTCGATAAACATTTCCTGCGTTTCGCGCAGTTCGGCGCCCGATGCCCAATGCCTCAGTAGGAGAAAGGGATGCTCAGAAAAGCACGAATCGGAGATGTGAAGACGATACATCTGCTGATCAATACATCTTCCGGAAAGGGGGAGATGCTTCCGAGATCGCTGATGGATATCTACGGCAGCCTTCGCGACTTTTTCATTTACATTGACGAGGATACGGGACGGCTGGCCGGCATCTGCGCGATGACTATTATCTGGGAGAACCTGGCGGAAGTACGCTCCCTTTTCGTGGAAGAGTCCTGCCGCGGAAGGGGCATTGGAAAAATGCTCGTTGAGGCCTGTATTTCCGAGGCGATTACGCTTCAACTCTACCGCATTTTTACTCTCACGTATCAGAAGGAATTTTTCCGGAAACTGGGGTTCGGAGTAGTGGAAAGATCAACGCTTCCGGAAAAGATCTGGTCGGATTGTTTCCGCTGTCCGAAGTATCCTGATTTCTGCGACGAGACAGCGATGATAATTGAGTTGTGATCGTAAGTCGTCAGGGGTAAAGAGTAAGGCGTAAGTTAATGATAAATTCCAAATTACAAGCACCAAATTCCAAACAAGCACCAAATCAGAAATGCTAAAACGCCGTTGCGAACCTCAGCTCCATATTTGGATTATTCGAATTTGGAATTTGTATTATGTCTGGGATTTGGTGCTTGTAATTTGGGATTTCCGACCTGAATGGCATTTATTATGAATAGATTTATGCTTCGTAACTTCGCAACTTCGCATCTTCGTTTTATCGCGGCGCTGGTGCTGCTCGCGGCGCTATGCGGCGGCTGCGCCGCACTGAAGGAAAAAAAGACGGAGCCCCCGAAGAGGGTGCCGGTTCCGGAGCGGCTCGTATTGAGCGCGGTAGAGCCGCCGGTTCTGGCGGCGCCTTCCGGAAACGGGTTCCTGGACGATCTCGACCAGAGCTCTCTCGAGACGGCCATAAGCAGGAGCCTGCAATATTACGACTCGCTTCCCGCCTCCCGGTCTTTCCGGATCGGCAGGGAACAGTATTCCGTTCAGGATATGAAGGAGACCCTGCTTGCCTTTCTCGATATCATCCGCGGCCCGGAACCCGCGGAGGTCAAGATCGGGAAGATACGGGAATCTTTTCTGTTCTATAAATCCGCGGGACACGGCGGCCGTGATTCCGCGCTGTACACGGGCTATTTCGAGCCCGTGCTGGAAGGCTCGCTGAAGCCGGACGAAAATTACCGGTACCCCGTCTACGGCATCCCGGACGACCTTGTCGTGATCAACCTGGGACGCTTCAGAAACAAATTCAGGGGAGAGAGGATAGTCGGCAGACTGGAAGGACGCGAGATGATTCCTTACCACGACCGCCGCACCATCGACGAATTGGGAAGCCTCCGGGACAGGGACCTGGAGATCGTATGGCTCTCCGATCCGATCGGCCTTTTCTTTCTCCATATCCAGGGGTCCGGAACGATTGTGCTTCCGGATGGAAGCTCATTCCAGGTAAGCTATGCGGATTGCAACGGGCGGCCTTACCGCAGCATCGGAAAATATCTTCTGGAGCGGGGGCGTCTGACGGAACAGGAGATGTCCCACCGGAGCATCGTACGCTTTCTCCGGGAGCACCCCGAAGAAATGGCGTCGGTGCTCAATCACAATGAAAGCTACGTATTTTTCCGGAAAGTGACTCCCGGTCCCATCGGGAGCCTCGGAGTGCCGGTCACCGGCGGCCGGTCCATCGCCACTGATCTCGATCTTTACCCGCGGGGAGGCCTGGCCCTGATCAGCCTGCGAAAACCCGTCTTCGACGCGGGGGGCGAGATCGTCTCCTGGGCGCCCGTCCTGCGCTTTGTCCTCAACCAGGACACGGGAGGCGTGATCAAGGGAGCCGGGAGAGTGGATCTCTTCTGCGGCAAGGGAGATGAGGGCGAGCGGATCGCGGGCAGCCTCAAGGAGCGCGGAGAGCTCTATTTTCTGGTCCGGAAAAAAGCTGAACCCGGGGATCAAAGAGCAGGAGCAGCAGCAGGCCGTTAGCTCTGGATTCTCGACTCCGAACTCCGGCGCCCGGGGATCCTGGCTTCTTTCCCGTCGCCTGAAACCGCGCCGTTTGTTGGCCCGGAGCAGGTATGGAATCGGTTCATCCCGCTCTTTTTCGCGATGTACATGGCAATATCGGAGTTCTTGAGAAGGGTATCGGCGTCGTCCCCGTGATCCGGGTAGACGGCTATGCCGATGCTCGTGGTAATCCGGAGCCGGTGTTCGTCTACGTCGAAAGGTTTCTGGAACAGTTTCAGAATTTTTCTTGCGACGACAGAGGCCGTGTCGGTCCTGGTGAAATCCGTCAGGAGAATGAGAAATTCGTCTCCGCCCATGCGGGCCACCGTGTCGGTCTTTCGTAAAAGCTCCGTTAGCCTCTGGGCCACTTTCTGCAGAAGCATGTCTCCCACGGAGTGGCCGAGCGTATCGTTGACTTCCTTGAATTTATCCAGGTCCAGCATCATAACCGCAAACGGCTTGCTGTTTCTCTTGTACCTGGCCATTGCCACGGTGAGCCGGTCATGAAACAGGACGCGGTTGGGAAGTCCGGTCAGACTGTCGTGGTACGCGAGGCGCATGATCATTTCTTCGGCGAGTTTCCTGTCGGTGATGTCCCGGATTATGCCCCGGAAACCTGACGGCTTTCCGTTTTCGTCGGAAATCAGGGAGACGGAAGCCTCTATGTGCCTGGTTGACCCGTCTTTTCTTTTAATCTCCCATCCCGTGGCGCGGTCGGGGTTTCCCGTTTCCAGAACCGCCCGGAATCTTTCCAGCATGGCGCCTGACGCTTCTTTTGTGGAGACGGCCATGCTGCCCTTGCCGAGCATTTCCTCGCGCGAGTATCCGAAAATTTTCCTGCACGATTCGTTGAAGAAGGTCAGGCGCCCGTTTATATCCACTTCATAGTATCCGTCCTCGATGTTTTCGAGGATCGTGCGGTACCTTTCTTCGCTTTCCCGCAGGGCTTCCATCGTTTTCCTGCTTTCGGTGATGTTCATGGCGTTGCCGAGAATAGCAGGTCTTCCGTTGTAAAGTATCGGCGTCACCGTCTCGATCATCCACAGGATGCTTCCGTCCTTCCGGATCAGCCTGAACTCGTAAGGAGCCGTCCTTTCGCCCTTGAGCATCCGGATCGCGCTGGCGCGGGCGGATTCGCGGTCCTCCTCGTGAATCATCGATGCCGGCTCCATGCCGACTATTTCTTCCCTCGGCCAGCCTGAATAAGAAGCCACGTTGTTGTTAAGGAAGAGGAATTTCCCGTCCTGTACGACGTAAACGCCCGCATGCGAGCTGTCCGCAATAGTCCGGTAAAGGTCTTCGGCCTGCCTGCGCCTGAATTCTTCCTGTACTCCGCTGAGGGCGAAGGCAAGATTTTCGGCCATGCCGTGAAGCAACTCGAGTTCCTCCGCGTCGAAAGCCTGGACGCGGTCAGCGCAGACGTTCAGCGCGCCGTAAAGGGTGCTGTCGTGAATGAGGGGAATCGATGCGGCTGAAGCGATCCGCCGCAGAAGGGCTTCATTTCTCCAGGAGCCGGTGGACTCCACTTTTTCGATATCCTGGCATACCGCAGGCATTCTCGTCCGGAGGGCGATGCCGGTGGGTTCGCTTCCCTCTTTCGAATCGCTCCAAGCGATTTCGATGTCATCCAGATAATCGACGCAGTCCCCCGCGCTTGCGAAAGGCGCCACCAGGTTTCCTTCGATCAGGCCGATCCAGACCAGCCGGTAGGCCCGCATCTTGTGGAGCGTCTCGCATACCTGCGAAAAAAGCCGGTGCGGATTGCGGTCCTTGACGATCAGCTCATTCACCTTGAGAACGGCGCGAAGGACCTGGTTCAGATGCCGTATTCTCTTTTCGTTGCTCTTCTGTTCCTGCCGGTGCATTTTCTGCCGGATGGCCTGATTTACGGCCGGTCCCAGCCTGATCAGCCGGTTTTTGATGAGATAATCGGATGCGCCCATTTTCATGCACTCCGACGCCTGCTCGTATCCGATCGCTTCCGAAACGATTATGACGGGGATGTCGAGATCGCGTTTGCGGAGAATCTGAAGGGCCTGGAGCGCGCCGAAGCGCGGAAGGGAATACTCTGACAGGATCAGATCGACCCCGTTTTCAATGGCGGCGATGAAGTCCTTTTCGCAATTCACCGCGGCGGACTTGACCTCATAGCCGGTTTTGTGCAACTCGAGCAAAATCCGCTCCGTATCGGAGGGGCTTTCCTCAACAAAGAGCACATTCAGAGAGGTCGGGGAATTCGGAATCATAAACCGGCCTTCTCCCCGGCTTTTTTGCCCGGGCTCCACTGGTTCGTCATGCTCGAACCGGCCGCCGCTGTATGGGCCGGCTCCTTAACCAGACGGCGAAAAAGAGTGTTAAGCAGACAGGCCGTGATAACGGCCGAAAGGGCCAGAATCAGCCCTCCCTGAAAAGCCATATTCCGTATCTGGGAATCGATAAGATTTTTCTCAATGCCGACGTGCGCAAAACCGACGAGGCCTTTTTTGCCGCGGATAGGAACGATCGACTCATAATACTCATCGCCTGCCTGTCGCGTCAGGCACTCGCCTTCCCGCATTTTCCTTTCGACGGCGGGACCGGCGTCCGCGGATACTGCACTTGGCGGAAGCCCTGTATGATAAACCATCCGCCCGTTCCGGTCCGTTATGTATGAATAAGACACTCCCAGGTTGTTGTCCAGGATCTCTTTTACCATCCTGTTCACTTGCTCTCGCGAACCGGGCGGAAAAGAGTCGATATTCGCAACAGCCGAGCTGATGCCCCGGGCGATCGTCAGAGACCTGTCCGTCAGGGCTTTTTTATAATTCCTTTCAAAATGAATCGCGTCCGAGACCAGGACAAGCGACACCACCGCGATCAGGCCGGATATCGCCGCAATAAGAAATTTGGCCCGGATGTTCTTGATTCGATTCACTTTCAACATTTTCCGGAGAGGGACGAAATTCTGCGTCCTCTTTTGCGCAATACACAAAGACCCTTAAATATTATCGGTTGATTTTAACCGAACTGAAGAGGGCGGTGATGAAATAGATCGACAGCCGCAAACTTCCGGAAATGCTATTCCGCGGGCGCAGCATTCAAAAAATCTGAACTTTTGTCTTGATTGTTGGTTATCGTTATGGTACGTAGGCCGGGAAAAATAAGGGGTTGCGGTTGTTCCGGGCCTTGCGGACTATTCGATAATCAATCCTGTACCCGGCTTCATAGCAGAGGGACACCCGTTGCGGGTGAATTGAATATTCCAAAAATTGAAAGGGGGAAAATGAAGTATGACGAAGGCGGAGCTGATTGCTGTTATGGCTGAGGATGCGGGGATAACAAAAATCGCAGCAGCAAAGGCGCTGGATTCCTACGTGGCGAGCGTAGTGAAGGAGCTGAAGAAAAACGGGAAACTCGGCTTGGTGGGATTCGGGACCTTTTCAGTCGTGAAGAGAAAAGCAAGAACCGGCAGGAACCCCCAGACTGGCGACAAGATCAAGATCGCCGGCAAGAAAGTCGTGAAATTCAAAGCCGGGAAACTTCTGGCTGACAAAATCAGATAAATAATTAAAAAGGCCTTATGTCATTTTGGAAACAGGGACCTCCGGGCGACCGGAGGTCTTGTTTTATCAGCCGGGCTGTTCATCAGAAAAGCAGGGTGGCGGCCTTTACTCTTCACCTTTTGCTTTTCACCTTTTACTTTTTTGTGTTATTGATTTCAGATTAAAATTGAGCGGATGATCATGGAAAGAAAAAGGATTTTAAGCGGGATGCGGTCGACGGGCCGGCTGCATCTGGGCAACCTGCACGGCGCTCTGGGAAACTGGATCGAGCTGCAGAACGACGGACGCTATGACTGTTTTTATTTCGTTGCGGACTGGCATGCCCTGACCAGCGAGTATACGAACACGGAGCCGATCAGGGAAAACATTCGGGAAATGGTGATAGACTGGATGAGCGCGGGCCTGGACCCCGCGAAAAGCACGCTTTTCATCCAGTCGGCGATAAAGGAGCATGCCGAGCTGTTCCTCATCCTGTCGATGATAACTCCTCTTCCGTGGCTGGAGCGGAATCCCACCTACAAGGAAATGAAAGCCGAATTGGCGGATCGCGACCTGTCCACGTTCGGTTTCCTGGGCTACCCGGTGCTCCAGGCGGCCGACATCCTGATGTACAAGGCATTCGGAGTGCCGGTCGGCATCGATCAGCTGCCGCATGTGGAGCTGACGCGGGAAATTGCCCGCAGGTTCAATTTCCTCTACCGGGAAGTTTTCCCCGTGCCGGAGCCGCTGCTCGCGCATGTCCCGAAACTGCTCGGCATCGACGGAAGGAAGATGAGCAAGTCGTACGACAACGCCATTTACCTGAGCGATCGGGGGGACGTTCTGAAGAAAAAGGTGGAAGCCATGTTCACCGATCCGCAGAGGAAGACCAAAAAGGACCCCGGCGACCCGGAAATCTGCAACGTATTTTCATTCCACAGGATCTACTCTTCACCGGCGGAAGTGGAAAGCATTTTCCGGGACTGTCCGGCGGCGCAGGTGGGATGCGTGGAGTGCAAGAAAAGACTGCTGGCCAGGCTCGAAGAAAAACTCGCCCCGATGCATGAGCGCCAGGACTTTTATCGCAGCCGGCCGGAAGACGTCCAGGCGGTGATAGACGACGGGAACCTCAGGGCCCGCCGCATCGCGCGCGTCACCATGGAAGAAGTAAGAGCGGCCGTCATGATCTGATTCGCGGTTATCACATGGGTTACGAAATCAAGCTCGATGTCTTTGAAGGGCCTCTCGATCTCCTGCTCTATCTTATCAGGAAGAACGAGATAGACATATACAATATTCCGGTCGCCGTCATCACCGAACAGTACCTCCAGCACGTGGAAGCGATGAAATCGCTCAACCTGGACGTGGCGGGGGAGTACCTGGTCATGGCTTCCACTCTTCTGCTGATCAAATCGAGAATGCTTCTGCCTCCCGACGAATCTGATGAACAGGACGCCGAAGAGGGTCCGGACCCCAGGGCGGAGCTGGTAAGGCAGCTGCTGGAATACCAGTCCATCAAGGAGGCCTCCCTGAATCTCAGCGCGAGAACCGTTCTCGGAAGGGATATTTTCAAGCGGGAACCCGCGCCCGAAGCAAAGGAAGAGGCCGAAGACGAGCTCATTGAGCTCAGCCTGTTCGATCTCGTCGAGGCGTTCCGGAAGGCGCTGGCGGAGCTTCCCAAGGAGGAGCTGATGGAAATCGATCTGGAGAGGATTTCCCTTTCCGACCGGATCCAGAACATACTTGAATGCCTCCAGCAGTCCGGGAACATGCTTTTTCAGGATGTCATAGGTGAATCGCCCACGCGGAAAATGATCATCTATTCTTTTCTGGCTGTTCTCGAGCTGATGAAACTCAGGATCATCCGGGTATTTCAGGTCGATCCTTTCGGGGCGATCCGGATATTCCCGGCGGTTTATGATGCAGGTTCGGAATTCGGAGTCCAGAGTTCAGAGTTCATGCCGGACTGATCATATGCCGGGATCCCGCCCGGTATCCGGGATACGATCATTACAGTTGAGAGAATGCGATGGAAGAAATCCTGAATGAAGACGGAAGAGAAAATCTGAAACCGATTCTCGAAGCGCTGTTCCTGGCTGCGGAAGCACCGCTTCCTGTTCCGAAAATCTGCGAGATACTCGGCGAATTCAAGCGGGAAGAAGTCGTCCGCGCCCTCCGCGACCTTGTGCGGGAATACGACGAGCGGAGAGGGGGCTTTTCCCTGCATGAGGTGGCGGGCGGATTTCAATTCCGAACCAACCCCGAGCATGCCGCGTGGATCCGGAAACTCAAGGGAGGGAGGCCGGTTTCGCTTACTTCCGCCACCATGGAGATCCTCGCCATAGTTGCTTACCGCCAGCCGGTAGTGCGGGCGGAGATCGACCGGATTCGGGGCGTGGACAGCAGCGGACCGCTTCGGGGACTGCTGGACAAAAAACTGATCCGGATGCTCGGGAGAAAGGACGTCCCCGGAAAGCCGATACTCTATGGAACAACCAAGAAGTTTCTTGAGACTTTCGACCTGAAAGATCTCTCTGAACTGCCCACGTTGAGCGAGCTGAAAGAACTGGCTGAAAGCAGTCCTGAGTCCGGAGTTCCGAGTCCGGAGTTCGATGAGGAAGAACAGGCGCAAGGGGTGGAAATTCAGCATCCTGATGAGAGTTCAGTATTAATGACAGATAGTCCGGAAACTGAACTTCAGGGTTCAGAGCCGGCTGACGCTCCGGATTTCCAGAACAGGAGCGAGGAATCCAAAGGAATTCAGAGCTCAGTGCAAAATAATATGGAAGATCAAGACGCTGATCTGATCAATAATGAAAAGCATGAAGCGGAGTCCTGATCGTCAGCATATCTGACTCAACGACTCGGGACTCGTAACTCCGGGCTCGGAACTGGTTTCTATTCCATGGAACGCCTCCAAAAGATAATCGCCAACGCCGGTATCGCCTCCCGACGCGCCGCCGAACAGCTTATCAGGGAGGGCAGGGTGTCCGTTAACGGCGTTGTTGTTACGGGGCTCGGATCGAAAGCCTCCCTCGACGACGAGATCCGGGTCGACGGTAAGCTTATCTCGACGGAATCCTATAAAGTCTACCTGATGCTGAATAAACCCGCCGGTTACGTGACGACGCTGCGGGACCCCGAGGGAAGGAAAATAGTCATGGACCTGATCGGGGACATGCACGAGCGCATTTACCCGGTCGGCCGGCTGGATTACGATTCCGAAGGACTGCTGATTCTGACTAATGACGGAGAATTCGCGCAGAAACTGCAGCATCCCAGCTACATGGTTCCAAAAATTTACGCAGTCAAGATCAAGGGAAATCTGACCCGGAAAGGGATCGCGGAGATTTGCGCAGGAGTAAAGCTCGAGGACGGTCTTTTTGCCCCGCAGGAGCTGAGAATCGATAAGGTCAATCCGAAGAGCACCTGGCTGAGGGTGGCTATCCAGGAGGGGAGAAACCGGGTATTGCGGCGGCTTTTTGACAAGTTGGGCCATCCCGTCCAGAGGCTGATCCGGATCGGGGTCGGAGATCTGGCGCTCGGGAGTTTGAAGCCGGGGGATTCCCGGCACCTTAAAGATGCAGAGGTCCGAAAATTGAAGTCTTTTTTCCGAAAACAGAAAAATTAATCCTTGACATCGGTATAGGGTTGATTTTATAGTCCCAATGCCTGCAAGGGACCAGCCCTGAGCAAATCAAGGGGGGAAAAATGAACAAATCCGAATTGATCGAAGCCCTGAGCAAGAAAGAGAACATGACTGAAAAGAAAGCCATGGATGTCGTGAACCTTGTCTTCGATGGTTTCGTCGATGAGCTTAAAAAAGGCGGCAGGATCGAAATCAGGGGCTTCGGCAGTTTTGTCGTCCGCGAATACGGCTCTTATACGGGAAGAAATCCCAAAACAGGATCGAATATCCAGGTGGCCCCCAAAAGGCTTCCCTTCTTCAAAGTCGGCAAAGAGCTGAAAGAAAGCATAAACAAACCATAAGAATAGAAAGAATCAGAAAAGCCGGGATAAAGGGGATCATTAAAATGATCCCTTTTTTGTTTAAGGAGCATCACACAAAGACACAGAGGCGCACGAGGCGGCGCTCGCGGTTCTTTGTGTCTTAGTGTAAGTTTTAGATACTGATATGAATACGAATTTGACCGAAGGGACAGATCCGGGAAAAAGAAAAATTCCCGTCCTGCATATTCTCCTTTTCCTCCTCACGGTGGGTGCAACGCTGGTCGCCGGCAGTCTCCAGCAGGGGGCCGATCTTCTCGAAAATCCCGAAGATATCTGGAAAGGAATACCCTTTTCCTTCACCCTCATTCTTATCCTGGGCGCCCATGAATTCGGCCATTATTTCGTCTCGCGCATGCGCGGGGTCAGAGTAACCCTGCCTTATTTCATCCCGGCTCCGTCCATTATCGGGACATTCGGCGCGTTCATTAAAATGAAATCCCCTATTATGGACCGCCGGACGCTCCTGGATATTGGAGTGGCCGGCCCCCTGTCCGGACTGGTCGTAGCGGTTCCGGTCCTGTTTGTCGGGCTTATCCTGTCGGAAATAGTGCCTGCCGTTCCCCAGGCGGGATTGTCGCTGGGGAGCTCACTCCTTTTTTCATGTTTGAACTGGATCGTGCACGGGTCCATTCCCGACCAAATGGACGTGATGCTTCATCCCATCGCTTTTTCCGGATGGATCGGCCTGCTTGTAACCTCCCTGAACCTGCTTCCCGTGGGCCAGCTCGACGGCGGCCACGTAGCGTACGCCATTTTCGGCCGCAGGCAGCGTATTGTCGCCGTGGCGATCATGCTCCTGCTGGTGATACTCGGCATGACGGAGTGGCCGGGATGGCTCTTCTGGGCGGCGTTCCTCCTGTTCATCGGCGTCCATCACCCTCCCGTTATTTACGACTGGATCCCCCTGGACGGGCGCAGAAAAAAGATCGGCTGGCTCACGCTCTTCCTGTTCGCGGCTACCTTCACGCCGAAACCGTTCTGAATAGGACTCTGGACTCGGAACTTCTGTTAGTGCCTTCCCGAGACCGCTTTGAGGGCCTTGACCGCGCCGAGAAGGGTGCCGCCGATGAGGACGATGGAAGCGCCCGACGGAAACTCTACGGTGTAGGACGCAAAAAGGCCGCCCATGCAGATTATTATTCCCACCAGAACGGAAATAACCATTATCGTGCGGAAGTCGGAAGAGACTTCATGCGCGACGGCAACCGGAATGGTCAGCAGGGCGATCAGCAGGACGATCCCCACTACCTGAATCAGCGTTACGATGGAGAGCGCAATCAGGACCAGGAGGCCCGTGTTAAGGAGCCTCACGGGCAGGCCCCTGGCCCGGGCGAATTCCTCGTCCAGGGTGATCGCGATGAACCCCTTGTAAAAGACCGCCATGCAGACGATCACGATCAGGATCAGCAGGAAGGAAAAATAGATACTTGAACGGGAGACCATCAGGATATTGCCGAAGAGAAAGGTCATCAGGTCGGGTGCATATCCGGGGGTCATGTAAATGAAACCTATGCCGATGGCCATGCCTACGGCCCAGATGATGCCGATAATCAAGTCGTTTCGATAGATCTTGTTTTCTTCCAGAGTCCCGATGGCTACGGCCGCCAGGAGCACGATGGCAACCGCCCCGATCAGGGGGTTAAGCCCCAGCCAGTAGGCAATCCCCAGACCGCCGAAGGCGGTATGGCTGAGGCCGTCGCTGATAAAGACCATCCGCTTGGCCACTATGAAAGGGCCGATAATCCCGCACAGTATGCTGGCGAAAATACCGGCGAAGACGGCGTTCTGCATGAACTCGTAGGTCAGGATATCGGGCATGGAGGATATTATCCGTCGGAGCTCGGGTCGGGGTGTTCATGATGATGAAGAAAGACATGGGGTATTCCGTGACCGAGCAGTTCTACCGGGCACCCGTAAATCTTCTCCAGATGGGCCGCCTGGAGTTCCCCCCGATCGTGAAAATAGAGGTTCCTGTTTACGCAGGCGACATGGTTGTAAACGTGCGCGTAAGGAGTCGGGTCGTGGGTGACGACGACGATCGTTTTCGTGCGGTTAAGGTCCCTGAGCAGGTCGAGAAAGTTTGTCTGCGACGTGAGGTCGATGGAGGTCGTCGGCTCGTCCAGCACGATTACAACAGGGTCCAGAACAAGCGCCCGGGCGATCAGCATCCGCTGCATCTGCCCTCCCGACAGATCGTGGATGTTCGTGTGGCGCACCTCCTCCAGCTCCAGTCTTTCGATGACGCTTTCCGCCCTCTTGATCTGTTCCCGGGAGTAGCGCTTCAGAAAGCTCTCCGGGCCGATCAGGCCGGTCAGGACCATGTCGAACACGGTTATGGGAAAATTCCTGTTCGTCCCCGCCGACTGGGGAACGTATCCCAGCCGGTTTATCACGCTGTGGTCTAAACGGATCCCGCCTTTCCAGGGGGTGTAAATGCCCATGATAAGCTTGACAAGCGTCGTTTTTCCCCCGCCGTTCGGACCCAGCAGGAGAATGTAATCCCCCTCGCAGATATCAAGGCTGACGTTTTCCAGAACGGCTTTGGAGTTGTATCCGAATGTCACGTTTTGAACTTCGATCAGCTTTTTTTTCATCGGCCCAGAGCCTTCCGGACGCTTTCCGCAGTCCGCATCATCCCCCTCGTCCAATCCCGGTCGAGGGCGTCTATTTCAGCGAGTTTCGCCCCTATCTCCCCGGCGACGGCCGCCGCGTTTTTCCGGTCAAAGCCCTTCTGGATGAGTATGGTCCTGATGCGCTTCTCTTTCGCCAGGCGGATCACATTCCTCAGATGGGCGGCGCTCGGCGGCTTCCCTTCCGTTTCTATCGCTACCTGGCTCAGTCCGTACCGCGAGGCGAAATAACCGAGCGCGGGGTGGAAAATAATAAAAGTCCCGCCCTCCATGCCCTTCATCATTCCGAGCAACAGCCGGTCCAGGTCATCCACTTCCTGAAGGAAGCGGTTCAGATTCTTTTCATAAACGGAGCGCCCGGCCGGATCGCGTCCGGACAGCGACCTCGCGACGTTCGCCGCCGCCTGCCGGACGGGGAGGGGAGACATCCAGAAGTGCGGATCTTCGCCCAGCAGGCCGATTCCTTCGGACATATTCACGATGAGCAGCCTCTTCAGCCGGCCGGCGGCGGGATCGATGTATCGCGTCTCGAAAGGAAAATGGGGAGTCCCGAGCTTGAAATATATGTCGGCCCGGGAGAGCGAGACCAGCTGCCTGGGTGTAGGCTCGTACGCGTCATGATCGAGGTGGCCGGGGATCATAACCCGGACATTGACCCTTTCGCCGCCGATCTTCTCCACAATAAAAGCCTGCGGCGGGACGCTTACCATGATTTCCAGCCGCGCGGAAACATCAGACGGGATTGCCGCGAATGCAGCAGTCAGCAGGAAAACCGCCGTCGTTGCGGCAAGCCGAAGATGCGAAGACGCGAAGATGCGAAGATGCGATCCGATCATGGGGTGTCCGTCCTGAGCGTAATGCCTTTCCGTTATGTTATTTTACATTCTATTTTCTTTTCATGCAAAAAGCAACTCCATAGCCTCCTTAAATGTTTCGATTCTTTCATGATTTCGGGTTTCCGTATTGAAACCGGAACTTGAAACGGCTATAGTAGTATCATTCCGCGGGGGAGCTTGCGTGTGCTGGAAGGTTTCTTGAGCCAGTTTGAGACGTATGTGCAGGGGGCTTCTTTCACCGCCTTTCTGGCAGCATACCTGGGAGGCGTGCTGGTAGGCTTCACCCCATGCGTATACCCGGTCATTCCTATCCTCGTCGCCTATGTCGGAGGCAAGGCGGGAAATTCACGAACCGCCGGTTTCATCATGTCGGGGACATACGTTCTCGGCATGGCGATCGTTTATACTCTCCTCGGCGGCTTTGCGGCGCTTTCCGGAATGGTTTTCGGACAGATCCAGGCGAATCCGTGGGTTCATTTCATCGCGGCGAACATATGCATTCTCTTCGGAATGTCCATGCTGGATGTGTTTCATCTGCCGCTTTCCCTCCAGGGCGTCCTGGATAAAGTCCGGCCGGCGCGCGCCTCGGGGCTGGCCGGCTGTTTCTTTCTCGGGGCGACATCCGGATTCCTGGTTGGCCCCTGTACCACTCCTATCCTTGCCGTATTGCTCATGCTTGTTGCCGGGGGCGGGAATGTCCCGCTGGGAATGGGGCTGCTTTTTGTCTTTGCCCTGGGCATGGGGACCCTGCTGATGATCGTGGGGACATTTGCCGGTCTGGCGGCGGCGCTGCCGAGGAGCGGAAACTGGCTCAACCTGATCCAGAAAGCGGGAGGGATCATCCTTATCGGCATCGGAGAATATCTTCTGATCGTAGCGGGTCAGGCATGGGTATAAAGACGAAGATGCGAAGATGGGAAGATGCGAAGTTGCGAAAAAAGGTATAGAGGAAGTGGTTAACTTTCCTATCCTCCTATCCTCACATCTTCGCAACTTCGAACTGCAAAACGAGCCTTGCGCTCGAAAAGGAGATAACATGAAAAAAACAGCTTTAATTACTGCATTGGCATTATTGACGGTGGGGCTGGTCTTTTCCGCCCCCCCCTCCTTTGCCGGGAAGGCCGGCCAGCAGACCTTGCCTGCGCCGGATTTCAGTTTGCGGGATATTGCAGGGAATGAATACCGCATGAGCCAATTCCGCGGCAGGCCGGTGCTCCTCATATTCGGAACGACATGGTGCCCGAATTGCAGGACTCAGATTCCCGAAAACAAGAAGCTGCATGAGCGATATGCGAACCGCGGGCTGGTCTTTTTCAATGTCAACATTCTCGAGTCACGGGAGAAGGCGGCCTCCTTCTCGAAAAAATGGAAACTTCCCTACCCGACCCTTGTCGACGCGAAAGGAAATGTCGCGGAAATGTACCGGGTTGTCGGCGTTCCGATGCGCATCCTCGTGGACTCGCGGGGAAATATCACCTGTATCTCCTGCCGTAACCTGGAAGAGAAGATCAAACAGGCGCTCGCCGTTTCCGGGAAATAGATTAGTCTTGACAATACAGGCAAATAGAGTAGTTTTCGACAGCAAGGAATCGATCTATGCCGTCATGAAAAACCGTTCTCGTCGATATGTTTCTGAAAGGTGTTGCGGATGCGAAGACCTGAAATACTGATCGCGGCCGTGCTGGCCCTTGTTGCCCCGGCATTGTTTCCCGCCGGCGCTCCGGGAGCGGCGAGAATGACGCTCGAAGAAAGCATCCGTGAGGCGCTTTCCCGCAATGTGAGCGTCCACTCGGCCGCCGAAGGGACCCGGGCCGCCGAGTCGAGGAGAAAGGAAGCGTTTACCGGTTTCCTGCCCCGCTTCAGCACGTCATACAGTTACACGCATCTGAACGAGCCGCCCCACATGACCATCCCCTCGCTGGGCGAGGTAACGACAGGCACGCGCGAGAATTACCTGTGGTCCGTGGAAATGCGGCAGCCGCTCTTCGCCGGCGGAGGCATTCTCGCCAATTACCAGATCAGCCGCCTGGAAGCCGGCATTTCCCGCCGGGAGGAGACGGCCACAGTCCAGGATACGATCAGGGATGTGACCGTTGCTTATTTCACTATTCTGAAAACGGAGAAAATCCGCGACGTAGCCCTGCAATCCGTGGAGCAGTTGAAATCCCACAGGAATGTCGCCCGGAATTTCTTCGCCGTCGGACTGATACCGAAAAACGACCTGCTCACGGCCGAAGTGCAGCTCGCCAACGGCGCCCAGAACCTGCTCCGCGCGGAAAACGATGTGGATCTGGCGAAAGCTCAGCTCAATACGGTCATGCGCCGGGACGTCAATGAGCCGGTCGACATAGAGGACATGCTCTCCTACGAGCCTTATTCCAAGGATCTCTCGGAATGCCTGAAGACCGCCATGGAGAACAGGCCCGAAATAACGGCCCTCGCCTTGAGGACCGAAGCGGCAAAGACGGGAGTGACTCTTGCCCGCAGCGAATATTTCCCCAACCTCAATCTGGTGGGGAACTATTCCAAATTCGGGGAAGGACCCGATCTGGCGGGGACCCCGTTCCGGGACACGGAAAACTGGTATGTCATGGCCGTGGCGAGCTGGAACTTCTGGGAATGGGGGAGAACAAGGTACCGGGTGGGAGCAAGTCTGAGCCGCGAAATACAGTCAGCCGACGCCCTGACGGGTTTCAAGGACCGCATCGCGCTGGAAGTAAAGAATGCCTATCTTTCCATGAGAGAGGCGGAAAAACGGATTTCGGTAACCCGAACGGCCATCGGCCAGGCCGAGGAAAATTTTCGAATAAACCAGGAGCGCTACCGGGAGCATATAGCCACCTCGACCGATGTCATAGATGCCCAGACCCTGCTGGCAAGGGCCAGGGCCGATTACTTCGGGGCGATCAGCGATTACCGGATCGCGATCGCAAGGCTCGATCGGGCGATGGGGATTTCAAGCGCGCCAGGCGTCAGGAATTAAGTATTAGGTGTTAGGCGTTTCAATCTATCAAGGGAGGTACAGCCATGCTGGAAATTTTGAGAAAGACTCTTCTCATCGGAGCCGGTCTCGCTTCCCTGACCAGGGAGAAGATGGAAAGCGCCATCAATGACCTGGTACGGAGGGGGGAACTGACGGAAAAAGAAGGAAGAGAACTCGTGGACGATCTCTTCAAGCGGTCCATGGAGATGAAAAAAGACATGGAGGCGCGGATGGAAAAGATCGTGGAGGATACGCTTACCCGCTGGAACATTCCGACCCGCAAGGAAATTCTCGAACTCAGGGAGAGAGTCGAGCGGCTGGAAAAAACAAGCCCGTCGGTGCAGGGGAAGGATTAGAACAGCCGGTCAGATCGATGCGCATCCGCAGAGAAGGCGTAATTTTCCGGACATATCGGCACATCCAGAGATACCGGCAGATACTGGGCGTTTTATTCCGCCACGGTTTCGGCGACCTGATCAACCGCCTCGAGCTCGGCCACTCGGTGGAGCTCGGGGTACGGACCATGTCCGGGAAAAGTCTCCGGATGGACAGGAAGGGCAGGGCCGAGCGGCTGCGGATGGTTATGGAAGAGCTGGGACCGACTTTCACCAAGATGGGGCAGATCCTTTCCACCCGGCCCGATCTGGTGCCGGCGGATCTCGTTGCGGAGCTTTCCAAACTCCAGGACGAGGTCCCTCCGTTTCCGTTCGGAGATGTCCGTGAAATAGTGCAAGCGGAACTGGGTATGCCTCTTGACGCCGTTTTCGAGTGCATGGAAGAAGCTCCGTTTGCTGCGGCCTCGATCGGGCAGGTCCACCGGGCCAGGCTGCCCGCGGGCCGCGAAGTGGCGGTTAAGATCCAGCGGCCCGGAATCCGGGAAACGGTCGAAGTCGATCTTGAGATACTGCGGGACCTTGCCGGCCTGGCGGAGAGGCGCATCCCGGAGTTGAAGCTTTACCGGCCTGTCCGCATAGTTGACGAATTTGCGCGGATCATCAAAAGAGAGATGGACTATACGGTGGAAGCCGGAAACATGGAGCGCTTCGCCCGGCAGTTTCAGGACAACCACCGGGTCCGCGTCCCCGCCGTGCACCGGGCCTTTTCAACGGAACGGGTGCTCACGATGGAATTCGTGAGCGGGATCAAGATCTCCGAAATCCTGAAGCTGGACCAGGCCGGTCTCGACAGGAAAGCAATCGCTGAGCGGGGCGCGGATCTTGTCCTGGAACAGGTATTCAAGCACGGCTTCTTCCACGCCGATCCGCATCCCGGAAATATCGTGGTGCTGCCGGAAAACATCGTCTGCTATCTGGATTTCGGCATGATGGGTTACGTGGACCGGCGGTCGCGCGAGGATTTCGCGGACCTGGTATACGGGTACGTGCAGAAGAGCGAGGAAAAGACCGTTGCCGCCCTGCTCAAGATAGTCGAGACGGAACAGGAGCCCGACCTCGGCGAGCTTGAGCGCGATATACGGGATTTCATGGAAATCCATCTTTACAGGCCGCTGAAAGAGATCCGGCTCGCCGGTCTTCTGCAGGATTTCATGGGCATCCTTTCGAAACACAGGCTGATCCTGCCCGAAAACATGTATCTGATGATAAAGACGCTTTCCCAGATGGAAAGTCTGGGAATGATGATGGACCCCGATTTCGACATGACGGAAAAAGCGGCCCCCTTCATCCGAAGGATAAAGGCGGAGCGCTACCGTCCGGGAAGAATTATCTCCGGACTGATCGATTCGGGGGAGGAGTGGCTGGACCATGTGCGGTCGGTCCCGGCCGAAGTCCGGGCGTTGCTGAGCCAGGTTCGTCTCGGCAAGGCGCAGATCGGTTTCGAGCACAGGGGGCTCGAAAGCCTGATTTTCGAGATGGACAGGTCCTCCAACCGGATCGCGTTCGCCCTGATAATATCTTCCCTGATTATCGGATCGTCGCTGATCATTGCCACCGATATCGGGCCTTATCTCTTCGGTTTTCCGATAATCGGACTGGCCGGATTCACCGTTGCCGGGATATTCGGAATCTGGCTCGTTATCGCCATCTTCCGCTCGGGGAAGCTGTAGATAGTTTCGAGTCCCGAGTCTCCGGTTTCTGGTTATTCAAGGACGGTTGCTTCAATGCGTTTCAGGTTGTTGCCGCAGGATAAGATAACATTATGGGAGTGCAGGAGGTAAGCGGAGTACAGATGGACCAAAGGCAGATGATATCAGCGGTTGTCGGGGCCGTCGCCGGCCTCGCTTTTTTGTTTTTTCTCCCCCAGGCAGTTCCCGCCCAGGAATATTCGCTTCGCGACCTCCTCAAAATAGCCCTCGAACGCTCCGAAAGGGTCCGGATTGCGGAGGAGAACGTCTTCATTGCGGAGCAGGGGCGAAAAAAGGCTATTTCCGCTCTCATTCCGAGGGCTACCTCTTTTGCAACCTATACGGCTTACGACCAGGCGAAACTGACGTCCGGCGTCACGCCCACCAGCGCCCCTACAGTCATTCAACCCAGCGACTTGGCCACGTGGGGCGTGCGCCTCGACCAGTCATTTTACATGAATATGCGCGAATGGACGGCCTTGCACCTGGCCAGGCTGAATATAACCAGGAGCAGGTACGAGCTGCAGTCCGTCCGGGACGATTACCTGCTGATCGTCTGCGGCGCATATTTCGACGTGATGCGGGCGCAGAAAGGCCTGGCGATCGCGGAAGCGAAGCCCCCTGATGTCATTTCGAGGAGCACTTCATATGTCATTTCGAGGAGCGAAGCGACGAGAAATCTTTCAGTCAATCAGTCCCAAAGATTTCTCATCCGCCGCGGCGGATTCGAAATGACATTTAAAGATCGCTCAGGACGGTGCTTTTTTTAAAAACACCTTACTCCTCACTCCTTACGCCTTACGATTATGGTATTTTCCCGCATTTCGCGCGTTTCACGCTCGTTATTCCTTTTCAACGTAGGCGTAGGCGCTGTGATAATGGATGCTCTCCAGGTTTTCCGCTTCCACGCTGTACCAGGTGAAATTGGGATCGCTGTTCAGCTTGACGGCGATGCTGCGGACCACGTCCTCGACGAACATCGGGTTTGAAAAAGCCTTTTCCGTCACGAATTTCTCATCCGACCTCTTGAGCAGGGAGAATACTTCTGCGCTCGCGGATTCCTCGACTATCCTGATCAGGTCTTCTATCCAGAAGAAGGATTTGAAACGGACGTTCACAACCACCATTCCCCTCTGGTTATGCGCGCCGAATTCGCTGATCTCCTTGGAGCACGGGCAAACCGTCGTCACCGGAACCTTCACCCCGACCAGGAAATCGGTCTTTTTGCCGTCGGTCTCTCCGCTGAAGCGGCAGGTGTATTCCATGAGACTCTTGGCATGGGAAACGGGGGCTTCCTTCTCCACGAAGTAATTGAATTCGATTTCCATGTGCGAGGATTGGGCATTGAGCTTTTCCCGGATTTTCGAAAGGATCACTTTAAACGTCTTTATATTGATGCGACCCCGATATGCATTGAGCACCTCAATGAACCGGCTCATGTGGGTTCCCTTGAACAGATGCGGGAGATTCACGTACATGCTGACGGTGGCATTGACGTGCTGGACGCCGTTTTGCCGGTCGAGAACTATAATCGGGTATTTGATTCCCTTTACCCCGACCTTCTGGATATTTATTTTTCTTTTGTCCCGCAGATTCTGAACGTCAACCATATTTGCTACCGGTTCAGGGGTAATGGGTAATGGGTAATGGGTGTTGGGTATCAGACCCATAACCCATGACCTATGATTCCTTGACTTGTTCCGAATATGAGGCGCGGGCGTCTTCCGACTCCCAGACGGTTACCCGGGAGATGCGGACGGGGCTTGACTTTGCCTGCCCGGCGACGAACCCGTATATGTAGGCGGCGATCTGTTCGGAAGACGGGTTCCTGTTTTGAAACATTTCCAGCTCGTTCAGACATTTGTGGTCGAGCGCGCCGATCGCGTCTTCCGTCCAGCGCTTCAGTTTCCTGAAGTCGATGAGCAGCCCGTCTTCGCCGAGTCCGGGCGCGCCTGCCGATACCTCCACGACAAAGTTATGGCCGTGCAGCATCTCGCATTTGCCCCCGATGTCCCGCAGCATATGGGCGGCCGAAAAATGCCTCTTTATCGTCACCTCGTACATGAAGAAATCAATACCTTAAAGGGAAATTCCTGTCAAATGAATAGGTTCCCGGCAAGTAATCGGGTTACCATCGGCGCGGGAGTTGAATTGCCAGGCTGAATATGATACCTGACCTTTATTCTCGGAATAAATCCGAAATCCCAAGCACTAAATCCTAAACAAATCGAAAATTCAAAATTATAAATCCAAAAACCTGAATCAGCCTTTCTAATGAGAATGCGATCGTTATCTCAGTTTGGGAATTTGGATTTTGAGATTTGAATTTGTTTAGAGTTTTAGAGTTTTGGATTCAGGATTTATGCAAATCAATTGAGGGAGGATGCGATGTCTTTATCCAGAGAAGAAGCCTTTGCGCTTCTGAACCAGTACGTCAAAAACGAGAGGATGATAAATCACTGCCTCGCTTCAGAGGCCGTAATGAGGGCACTGGCCCGGAAGCTCGGCCGGGACGAGGAAAAATGGGGCATCGCGGGACTCCTGCACGATCTGGACGTGGAGATCGTCAATGCCGATCTCGCCGTGCACGGGCTCGAAGCGGAGAAGATCCTGAAGGAGAAAAATGTTGATCCCGAGATAATCGACGCGATCAAAATGCACAACGAAACGGCTGCAGGAGCGCCGCGGAGCACGGAATTCCAGCACGCGCTCGCCGCCGGAGAGACCATCACCGGCTTGATCATCGCAACCGCCATGGTCTATCCCGACAGGAAAATCGCGAGCGTCAAGCCGAAATCGGTCGTGAAACGGATGAAGGAGAAGGCGTTTGCCGCGTCCGTAAACCGGGAATACATCCGCGAATGCGAGAAAATCGGGATCCCGCTGGACGAATTTGTCCAACTCTCTCTCGATGCCATGAATGGAATCAGCGGCCGGATCGGGATGTAATATTTAGACGTTAGACGTTAGAAGTTAGACGTTAGACGTTAGACGGTTGGACGTCAGGCGTCAGGCGTTGGGCGTCAGGTGTTACGTAAGGAGTGAGGAGTAAGGCGTAAGGTGTTTTAAAAAAAGCACCATCCTGAGCGCGCCTTAAATGTCATTTCGAATCCGCCGCGGCGGATGAGAAATCTTTTGGACTGATTGATAAAGAGTGAAATTTGGTCTGACCGTATTCATCTAAGTTAAGAGCCGTTACCCGGCGGGGTAACGGCTCTTTTGTTTTTGGAGGTGTCGCATGAAAAAAAAAGGGTCAAGGATTTTTATCGAGAGCCTGGAGCGCGAAGGAGTCGCTTTGATTTTCGGCTATCCGGGCGGACGGGTAATCGATATCTACGACGAGCTGGAAAGGACGGGCTCCATCCGCCACATTCTCGTCAGGCATGAACAGGGCGCAGTGCACGCGGCGGACGGTTACGCGCGGGCGTCAGGCCGCGTCGGGGTAGCCCTGGCGACCTCGGGGCCGGGGGCGTCCAATACGGTATCCTGGACCTGATAGGCGAGGCCGAGCGGCCGCTTCTCCTTACCGGAGGCGGCATCATCACGGGCGGCGCATCCAGCGAGCTCCGGAAATTTGCCGCCGGAACAGGGATCCCCGTCACCTCCACTCTGATGGGACTGGGAGCCTTCCCCGGGTCGGACCCCCTCTGGCTGGGCATGCCGGGGATGCACGGGACTTATTACGCGAACATGGCAATCAGCCATTGCGATCTCATGATCGCTTTGGGAGTGCGCTTCGATGACCGCGTTACCGGCAGAATCGAGACCTTCGCGCCGGATGCCCGCATCGCCCACATCGATATCGACCCCTCTTCCATCAACAAGAACGTATCCGTCCATTTCCCCCTGGTGGGCGATTGCGCAGCCGCTCTCAAAAAGTTGAATCTCATTCTGGCCGGGTCAGGAAACACATCGCGGAACGGGAACAGGAAAGAGTGGCTCGACCGAATTTCCGGATGGAAAAAAGATCATCCTCTGACATATTGCAGAAACTCAAGCGCAATCAAACCGCAGTATGTCGTCGAGGCGCTCGGGCGATTGGCGGGCGGGAACGCCGTCATCGCCACAGAGGTGGGCCAGAACCAGATGTGGGCGGCCCAATTTTACAGTTTCGAGGAGCCCAATACTTTCCTCTCTTCGGGCGGCCTGGGCACGATGGGATACGGGCTCCCTGCCGCGATGGGCGCGCAGCTCGCTTTCCCGGACCGGCTCGTGGTCGATATTGCCGGGGACGGCAGCATCCAGATGAATATCCAGGAGCTTGGCACGCTCATGCAGTACCGGATCCCGGTCAAAATCGTCATTCTCAACAACGGCTACCTGGGGATGGTCCGGCAATGGCAGGAGCTTTATTACGAAAAGCGCTATTCGCAGACGGACATGTCGGCGTCTCCCGATTTCGTCAGGGTCGCCGGGGCTTACGGAATCCTGGGTCTCCGCGCGACAAGGCCCGGCGATGTGGAGCCGGTGCTCAGGCAGGGGCTCGGGCATCCGGGGCCGTGCCTGATGGATTTCCAGGTGGACCGCGAAGAATGCGTTTTCCCGATGGTGCGCCCGGGCGGCTCTATCCGGGAAATGACGCTGGGGGCAAGGGGGATGGTGAACTGATCGAAATTGCGAAAATGCGAAGGTGCGAGGATAGGTAGCCTGTCTTTCCCCCCTTTGGTAAAGGAGGCCGTGTCGCAATTCCTTTTCTGTCATTCCGTGCAAGCGAAGCGCGGCACGGAATCCATTACTTTCAGTAAGTTCTGGATACCGGCTTTCGCCGGTATGACGATTCCTATTATGACACAGCCTCAAGGGGGGAGGGGGATTTTACTTTAATAAAGACAGAAATTGAGTGTAAACTTGAGACCTGAGGCTAATTGTTGTTGACATTCCCCGATGTCTTTTGGTAGGAAAAGATTTGACCGCCTGGATCCGCATGGCCGGACTGGGACGGAGGTAGGTGCAGCTAATGACGGAAAACAGGCCTGCCGTCCCGGGGACGGCAGGCTTTTTTTGCGTCCCCAGGACCGGTAAATGCCTGAAATTCCGGGGAAGTGAATGAGAATCATAGAATCCGTCAAGGAAATGCAGGAGTACTCTGAGGCCCTGAGAAACACCGAGCACCGCATCGCCTTCGTCCCCACAATGGGCTATCTCCATGAAGGCCATCTCAGCCTGATGCGGGAGGGACGGAGCCGGGGCGACTGCCTGACCATAAGCATTTACGTCAATCCCACCCAGTTCGGGCCGAGCGAGGACCTGAGCAGTTATCCGAGGGATTTTGAAAAAGACAAGAAGCTGTGCGAAAGCGTCGGGGCGGACGTGATCCTTTTTCCACCGGACCGGGAGATGTATCCCGAGAACTACCAGACGTACGTCGACGTCGAAGGCGTGACCCGGAACCTCTGCGGCCTTTCCAGGCCGGGGCACTTCCGGGGAGTGGCCACCGTCTGCGCGAAGCTTTTCAATATCGTCAAGCCGCACGTGTCTTTTTTCGGGAAAAAGGATTACCAGCAGCTCGTTACCATTAAGAGGATGGTAAGGGACCTTAACATGGATATGGAGGTCGTCGGGCTGCCGACCGTCCGGGAAAAAGACGGGCTGGCCATGAGTTCCCGGAACACCTATCTCAAGCCGGAAGAGAGGGAATCGGCCCTCAGCCTGAGCCGCTCCCTGAAAAAGGCAAAACAGATGTACGACGGCGGGGAAAGGAACGCCGCAAGGATAATAGAAGAAGTTACCGGATACATCAAAAGCTTTCCGCATACCCGGATCGATTACGTCCAGATCTGCGACACGGACACGATGAAAGACATGGACGCATTAAAGAGCGAGGCGGTGATCGCCCTCGCCGTCCGGGTCGGTAAAGCCCGGCTAATCGATAACTATGTGTTCGGGGAGCCGCTGAGCATCCCCTGAATAACTCGGAACTCAGAACTCAGAACTTTTGAGGTTATTATGCAGCGCACAATGCTGAAGTCGAAGCTACACCGGGTGACCGTAACGGATGCAAACCTCGATTACGAGGGCAGCATTACTATAGATGAGACGTTGATGGACGCCGCCGATCTGTATCAGTTCGAGCAGGTGGATATATATAACGTCTCGAACGGAGAGCGCTTCTCGACTTATGTCATCCGCGGCCCGAGGGACTCGGGAGTCATCTGCCTGAACGGCGCCGCGGCGCGGAAGGCTTCGAAGGGGGACATTATCATCATTGCGAGCTACGTCTCCATGGCCGAGGAAAAGTCAAAGTGCTGGGTTCCCCGCTGCGTGTACATGAGGGACGGAAACCGGCCCAGAGGGCGGAAGCAGGCGGGAAAGAAGAAATGATCGCTCTTCAGCCTTGTTTTTAATCGGGCGGGACGGCTTCGTCCCGCCTTTTTTATTGATAATACGGCATCTTTTTGTTAAAGCTACGCTCTACTTCGGGTCTATTTTTCCTCCATGCGCAAACAGCTGAAAAAAATCTTTTTGACGGGTCTGGCCGTCGTTGTCCCGGTGGGCGTCACCATTTACGTTCTGATATTCCTGATCGGGTTGATGGACAACATCCTTGCCATCATCCCTTCGGGCATTCATCCGGACAGGCTCCTTTCTTTCCATATTCCCGGCCTCGGTTTTATTTTTACGATGATCCTCATCTTCATGGCGGGGCTGGTGACGCAGAGCTACCTGGGAGGCAAGGTGGTCAGCTGGGGGCAGGACGTATTCAACCGCATCCCCGTCATCCGCAATATCTACCAGCCCACGAAACAGATTGTCGATTCCCTCTTCAGCGGAAAAGGGAGAAATTTCAGGCGCGTCGTTCTTGTTGAATTTCCGAGCAAAGGATTGTATACAATCGGCTTTGTAACGGGTTTGGCCCGGGGGGAAGTCCAGGAAAAGACGTCGGAGGATTGCATCAATGTGTTTGTCCCCACTACGCCGAATCCGACTTCGGGCTATTACCTCATGATTCCTGAAAAGAGCGTGGTGGACCTGGACATGAGCGTGGAGGAGGCGTTCCGGTTGATTATTTCGATCGGGCTTGTCGAGCCTTCCGAGGCGCTGAAGCGAAAACCGCCGGAGACTTGATATCAATATAGTGTGAAAGGAGAGCAAGGGTATGTTCATATCCTCCGAATCTATCAAAGTGGGTCACCCCGATATAGTCGCGGACAGCATCGCCGCAAACATTATCGCCGCCATCATCGATGAAGAGAAGAAGATAGGAATGAAGATCGATAATATGCCCCACTGCGGGCTGGAGGTCTTCCTGGGCAAAGGCCTGTGCGTTGTGGGAGGGGAGGTCGCGACCCGGATTTACGTCGACGTCGAAAAGATCGTCCGGCAGACCGTCCTCGAGCTTGGTTATATCGACTATGCGCTGGGTCTGAACGGCAACTCGATGGGGATCCTGAACGCCATCATTCCCCAGTCGCCGGACATAAACATCGGCACCCGGGCGAACCTCGGCAAGCACAAGGAGATCGGAGCCGGAGACCAGGGGATCATGTATGGTTTCGCCTGCGATGAGACTCCCGAGCTGCTCCCGCTGACCTATGTGCTCGTCACCAGGATGATGCGGGTGTTCGAAAATTGCGGAATACCTTATTTCGCTCCCGACGGAAAAGGCCAGGTCACGGTCGATTACGACGACAGGACGGGCGACCCCAAGCGGGTAGCCAAGGTCCTCATGTCCAATTCGATCGACTACCGCGTGGCCCCGAAGTCCCGCAAAACCATTGAAGCGACGGCCAAGAAGCTTGCGTTCTCGAGCCTCGGGAAATGGGTGGACCGGAGGACGGAATTTCTCTTCAATCCCACCGGCGAGTGGAATGCGATGAATTCGTGCAGCGCCGCTGATTCGGGCGTTACCGGAAGGAAGCTGGTCGTGCAGTTCTACGGAGGATACCCTGGGGCCCAGATCGGCGGAGGGGCGGTCGTTAACAAGAGTCCCGAGAAGGTCGATTTCTCGGCCGCGTTCGGGGCGCGCTATGCGGCGAAAAACGTCGTTGCGGCCGGCCTGGCAAGGAGGGTATCGATTCAGCTCGCCTACGCGATCGGCATGGCCCGCCCGATGTCGGTATATGTAAATACTTTCGGCACGGGAAAAATGCCCGACCGGAAACTTGGAGAACTCATCCACAAAGTATTCGACTTCACTCCGAGGGGAATGATCGAGAAGTTCAATCTCCTCGACAGCGCCATGTACCGGCGGCTGCCCAAGACCTTCTTCCTGGACAAGTATAACTGGGAAAAGACGGACATGGTCAAGACGCTCCGGAAGGAAGTAAAAGCTAAAATATGAAATTCGACATCAAAAATATCAAACTGGCGGAAGAGGGAAGGGACAGCGTCGAGTGGGCGGGCAGGAGCATGCCTGTCCTGAATTCGATAAAGGAGAGGTTCGCCAGGGAGAAACCCCTGAAGGGGGTGCGCATGGGCATCTGCCTTCATGTGACGACCGAGACCGCGAACCTTCTCGATACGCTCAAGGCGGGCGGGGCGGAACCGGCTGTCTGCGCCTCCAATCCCCTGAGCACGCAGGATTACGTTTCCGCCTACCTGGTGAAGCATCTGAAAATTCCGGTCTTCGCAATCAAAGGAGAGGATACGAAGACCTATTACCGGCACATCCGGGCGGTTCTCGACACCAGGCCGATGATGACCATGGACGACGGCGCCGACCTCGTCTCGATAATCCATTCCGACCGGAAGGACCTGATCGACGGCATTATCGGCGGAACGGAGGAGACCACGACGGGGGTCATCCGCCTCCGCGCCATGGCGGAAAAGGGCGTTCTGCGCTTCCCTCTCATCGCCGTGAACGATGCCAAAACGAAATACATGTTCGACAACCGCTACGGCACCGGGCAGAGCACGCTTGACGGCATTATCCGCGCCACCAACCGGCTGATAGCCGGGTCGGTGTTCGTCGTCTGCGGCTACGGATGGTGCTCGAAAGGCCTCGCGATGCGGGCCGAGGGGATGGGAGCGAACGTCGTCGTCACGGAAGTCGACCCGCTCAAGGCGCTCGAGGCGGTGATGGACGGGTTCCGGGTCATGCCGATCGCGAAGGCGGCCGGGATCGGCGATTTCTTCTGCACCCTGACCGGCGACATCGGCGTCATCCGCGAAGAGCATTTCCTCAAGATGAAAGACGGCGCCATCGTGGCGAACTCCGGTCATTTCAACGTGGAGCTCGATATCGGCGGCCTGCGCCGGATATCGAAAAAGGCAAGGTCGATCCGGACGTTTGTCGACGAATTTACGCTTAAGAACGGCAGGAAGATCTATCTCCTCGGAGAAGGACGGCTCGTGAACCTCGCCGCCGCGGAGGGGCACCCCTCCAGCGTCATGGACATGAGTTTCGCCAACCAGGCGCTCTCGGCCGAGTACATGGTCCGAAACGGGAAGAAGCTCAAGAACCGGGTCTACAGCGTGCCGGAACCGATCGACCGCGAAATAGCCCGGCTCAAGCTCGCGTCGATGGGGGTAAAAATCGACACCCTGACAAAGGAGCAGAAGAAATATCTGACCTCGTGGGAGATGGGGACCTGATTAGTTCCAAGTCCCAGGTCTCAAGTTTCAAGTATTCCGGTGCGGGTGAAAACATAACTGGTAAAACTTAAACAAAATAAAGTTTTTTAAGTATAAGGAGGGTTTTTACCCTCCTTTTTATTTTTAAAAATCGGTTTGCTCTTTTCAGCCGCCGATTTAAAGGGAAAATATTTTGACAGTTCATAACAGAAACAGATCAGGCGATCTTTAACAACTTGAGACCTGAAACCTGAAACTTATGACTACCGGAATTTTGATCATCGATGACGAGGAGGGAGTGCGGAGATCGCTCCGCAAAGTCCTCGAGAGGGAAGGTTATTCCGTTTACCAGGCGGAAAACGGTTTGAGCGGGCTGGACGTCCTGAAGGAAAACTGCGATGAGATCGAAATCGCCGTTTCCGATTTCCGCATGCCCGGAATCGACGGTCTCGAGACGCTGGTTGAGATCGAGAAGATCAATCCCGAAATAACGCGGATTATCCTGACCGGGTATGCAACCATGGAGAGCGCGATCGAATCCGTCAACGCCGGCATAGACGGGTTCCTGACCAAGCCTTTTGACAATTCGGAATTGAGGTCAAGGATCCGCGAATGCGCCGTTCGCAAGCGGCTGAAGCCCTTTGTCTCCGAGCAGGTCCTGTCGGCCCTGCAGGGAGAAAAGACCGCGCTTTCTCCCATGAAGCGTAAAGCCACCGTCCTCTTCAGCGACATCCGCGGATTTTCCCGCCTTGCCGAGAAAATGGGGCCGGCCGAAATCTCCGAACTGCTGAACGCGTGCTATTTCTGGCCGCTGGACAACATCATCTTCGAATTCGACGGGACCCTCGACAAGCATATCGGGGACGGCATCATGGGCATCTTCGGGGCGCCGTTTTCTTCCAGCGACGATGCAATGAGGGCGGTCCTGAGCGCCCTGGCCATGCGGGAGCGGATGGAGGAAGTCAACCGGAAGCTCTCCGGGCGCGGCATCAATCTCTCCATCGGCATCGGGATCGGCACGGGCGAAGTGATGGCCGGCGTCTTCGGATCGAACCGGAAAAAGGAATATACCGTATTCGGATCGGTCGTGAACCTCGCTTCGCGGCTGGAGAGCATCGCCGGGGAAGGGGAGATCCTGATCTGCGAAGACACGCGCCGGGAAATCGACGGGATAGAGGTGGAGAAGCTTGAGGGGATCTCCCTTCCGGGCATCAGCCGCCGCGGAGATGTTTATCGAGTGATCGGAAAAACTAAATAATGCATTGACAATTCGGGCCTTATCCGTTATGCTTACTACTTAAAACTGACGCGGGGTGGAGCAGTCCGGTAGCTCGTTGGGCTCATAACCCAAAGGTCGCAGGTTCAAATCCTGCCCCCGCTACCAAAGAATTGCAAGGGGTTGGCCGAATCGGTCAATCCCTTTTCTGCATTTTGGAGGGGTTTTTCTAACGGATTTCTAACGGCGTGAAAAGTTTTCTGCAGAAGATCGACCTGCTGACGGTTGAAGTCCTCATCGTTGAACAGATGTCCGTATGTATCCATCGTGATCTTGATACTTGAATGCCCCATTTGCAGGGACATGTACTTGATGTTCTGCTCTTTCTGCTTCCCGCGTCTGTCCCAATTCTGCTTTCTCTTTGTCACGTACGATTGAAGCAGGGCGGGATGAATATCGGTCATCAGAAAATTCTCGAATTCGGGGTTAAGCTTCTTCTCGATGATGTGCTTGTATCCCGAGAGGGTGGAGGGTTTGAGATTGTTCTCGGCGTGATTCTTGATCCAGAGATCGGCGAACTCCTTGAAACTCGTTTTGGGAATTTCGCGGTAGGTGCCCGTTGCAATCTCAGACATTTTTTCGATCAGGACTCGTTCAGCGTCTTGGCGCTTCCCGCCTCTGAACCACTTGCGCTTTCCATTCAGGGCAATGACGGCGTAATAAACGTTGCCCTTCTTCTGGACACTGCCTGTCATTTCTTTTTGGTTCCTTTCTTTTTGCGTTTTGCCCTTCTCTGGCTCACCTCCTTCCAGTTCCAGGCACCTCAGGGCAAGATGCAGGAACGGCGGTATTGATCTTAATCCCGTTTCTCAATGGCTTACGGTCATAGCGGCCAATTTTAAAGCTATTCAGCTTTATTTGATACAATGCTCATCCTCTCTCTACCCATATATGTCAGCTGTGCATTCTCTTACAAGAAGAAATCTGAATCTGAAATTCGAGATTCGCAATTTGCATGATGAACAAAAAGGGTGTAAGTACCGTGACAAGGGTGAAATCCATGACTTATTTACTCTAATAAATCAGCGGATGTTTTTAGATTATGAAGAGCCCAAGTCGTAAATTTGGGATGAGCGATCGAGTTATTCCGTTAGGTACCGGTTTAGCGGCTATACCCGAGCGTCTTCTTCTGGCTCATGCACGTGGCGAGGTTCTTTTCATTGCTGGTGCAGGTGTATCCCAACCTTCTGGTTTGCCCGATTTCCGGGATCTCGTCCTCAGGGTCTACTCTCAAATAGATAAACCCGTGTACGATGTGATTTCGAATATTCCATGTACGGCTCACAACCAGTGGAGCCCTGATATATCTGCATTGACCAATCAACAAGCCGCAGAGGTCAAGCGATTTATTAATTGTGAATATGATGTAGTTTTGGGAATGCTCGAACGAAGAATGGATGGAGAGACGCATACCAGCAGTAAGATTAGAGAAGCTGTGGCAAGCGAATTGTTTATCCCTAAAATAAAGCCTGCTCCAGTTCATCGAGCTCTAATGAGACTCGCCGATCGTGGTGGAGCCTTGACAATAGTTACTACAAATTTCGATCTGCTTTTCGAAGAGGCTGCGAAAACATTACGTCAGGCAGTCCAAAGTTATTCCCTCGGTGGAATCCCGCGACCTGGATATGGTGAAGCTTTCGCGGGCGTTCTTCATATTCACGGGGCATTTGATCGTAATTTATCTAGGACATCTGATTTGGTCTTAACTGATCAGGATTTTGGAGAATTCTATTTAAGGAGGCGGGTCGTTCCAGACTTCATTTATGATGCAGCCCGATTATTCAACCTTGTCCTCATTGGATACAGGGCAAACGATCCGCCTATGAGATACCTTCTAAATGCTGTTGCTGCTGACGGCACGCGATTTTACGATATTAAAGAACGTTTCGCCTTTGTGGGGACCGGCAGTTCTCCTGACCCAGTTGAGATGGAAGATTGGAAGGGTAGGGGAATAACACCAATACCTTACGATTTGGGAAATAATCATTCTATTCTCCTCAATACTTTAGAACGCTGGGCGGCTTTTTCACCCATTAACGGAAAAAGAAATCGAGTTGATACCGAGGTGAAGCGAATCGTCCGAAAAAACCGTAGTAGCGCAAGTGACCCAGATCGAGATCTGTTCGATCATATTATCCGTCGTAGTGACTCGAATGAACGCGTCCGACTAGCTGGATTGGCATCTAAACAAAAGGCAGACTTCAGCTGGCTTGATGCCATTACCGAGATTGCAGCAGAAAACGATTGGGAGCGCCCTTAATGAGAGCTCGGTGGGTCGATCTTAATGAACTGGAAAGAGTGGCATATCGCGCTGCTACAGCATTCTTGACTGGAAGACTTGAAGAGCGTGCAACAATAAATTGGGCACTGCGGCTGAAACCTAAGGATAGAGCCAGTCGGTTAGCGTTACTGGATTTGATCGATGGTCCAGGAGGACGAAACATTAGTGAGCCCTGGAAATCCGCATGGAACTTAATGGAGGAGAGTTGGAATAGTAGCCCATTAGTCGATGATCGTTCCTCAACTAAGGTCTATCATGTACAACAGCGAATACGTGCCGGAGAGAGGTCAGAATTAATCGTTTCAGAAATAGTTGAACTGGTTAGGCCCCGCATTAAAGTCGAGCCATTTTCAGATTTACATCTCAGCTATAGAAAAGTACCAAAGCAGCCAAAAAAAGTTGAGGACTTATTTTCGACGGCACTGACAAGCGGGAAGGTCATTGATCCCGACGTTCTGAAGATTGAACAGATAAATGATCTCTCGTTTCTAGTATCATTGATCTTGGCTTTAGATTCTGCTGTTTTCAATGGCCTAGATATAGCGGAACGTATAGAATGGGATATAGAACGCCATCTTTGGCAGCTCCATCGAGTCTACTATGTAAGAGCTCATGAGCGAGCAGGAGTGCATGAGCCAGATGATTTTCATCGAGGTATTGCACCCGCGGTAAAGCTTCTGCACACTGTTGTTGCGAGACTTATTGCCGTCGATATTTCTAGAGCGGCTGGTATTGTTAGCCAGTGGAAGTTCACGAACAGCCCTATCTACATTCGGCTTTGGGCGGCACTTTCGAGAGATCCCCGTATTACAGCGGCAAGTGAAGTGGGTGCGATGCTCTTATCATTAGATGATAGACGTTTTTGGAACCTCAACTCTTATCCTGAAATTGCTGAATTGAGAGCAAAACGCTTTTCTGAATTTAGTACTCATGAAAAAGCGCAGCTCATAACCCGAATTCGAAAAGGACCTCCGCGAAGTAACTGGCCAGGCAAAGCTGATCCTATTCGAGTAAGAAAAGCCCGCCTTTATCGAGCAATTATGGAATTAAGGCGAATTGAAGTTGCGGGAGGCACTCTGCCGCAACGAGACAAAATCTGGATGAATGCAAGGATAACGGAATTCTCGGAATTGGTTCAGATGAATCGGCTCGACGAAGGATTCATAGACGGTCCTGAGGTCCGCTGGGTTAGTCCGAAACCAGACAGTCGATTCGACTTGCTTTCTGGTGAGGAGCGTTTAAAGGCATTAGAAAATAATCTCTCTTCATCCCGTGGTGGCGGGGTAGATGATCTCGGGACGCGTGCAGCAAGCTGGATTAATAATCCAGGAAATGCAACCCAAGTTCTTGCTGATTTAGAATCTTTAAATGATGGCGGAGCTGCCTTCCCAAGGGTATTGGAGCGGTTCGGCTGGGCGCATTCACCAGTTAAAGAACAAAATGAAACAGCTCAGCGTGATTTGAATGCTGAAGCAGTAGGTGTTCTCTCGCTCATAATCAAGTTGCCGGAGGCAACTATTCGGCAAGCTGTTAATGGCATTTCACATTGGTTTTCTGCTTGGGAAAAGGAAGTTAGCCTGCAAGAGGGGAGCACTGCTTGGCTTAAACTCTGGCCTATTGCTTTAGAATCTACAAATGTCGAGCAAGATCCTGATGAAGGCGTGTACATCAACACGATAGCACAGTCAAATGATACTGCCAGGGAGGTTGATACGCTCAACAACCCAGTTGGAAAACTTGTCGGCTTTTTTTTAGCTGCTTGCCCCAGTCTTAAAGAGAACAAGAGCCCATTCGATAGTCATGACAATCTGCGCATAATGCGTGATAAAATTGTCAATGCGACCGGTCGCTCCCAGTTGATAGCTCGGCTTCGCTTGATTGAATGGCTGCCGTATTTTCTGCAAGCCGATGAGGAGTGGACTCAGAGGAATCTCATCAAACCCTTACTCGATGATGATGAAAGCTCGCTAGCTCTTTGGCGTGCCGTTGCGCGTAGGACTCGCTTTGCAGATATTCTGAAGATTATTGGTACCCCGATGGCAGAGCGTGCAACCGACTCGCGTCTGGACAGAGAAACTCGAAAATCGCTGACTTTCAGTCTGGTAGTTGAATGCCTTTATGCATTTTACGAAAAACGAGAGCCCGTTATTCCCTTTGCTCGTATTCAGCAGATGATCCGTTTACTTGATGACGAAACCCGTGCGTACGCAGCTGAGGCGATTAATCACTTTGTCCAAGAAATTTCAGCGCCAAATGAGGACCGAACCTCCCCAATGCCTGAGGAACTTTTCCGATCCGCGGCTTCACCATTTCTTCATAAGGTCTGGCCACAAGAACGTTCGCTTACGACACCCGGAGTGAGTCAGGCACTAGCAAACCTTCCTGCAATAGCACAGGGGGCATTTGCTGAAGCCGAGCAAGTTGTCGAGAGATTCCTTGTGCCTTTCGAGTGCTGGTCAATGATAGATTATGGGCTATATGGCGAGGAAGATCGTGATCCAAATGTCTCAATTATCGACAATTATGAAAAGGCGGAGGCCCTCTTGCGACTTCTTGATTTGACCATTGGCACATCCGAAGGAGCTGTCATTCCCCATGACTTAGCTGATGCTCTCGAACAAGTTCGCAAAGTCGCCTCCAGCCTAGCGGAGAATCGAAAATTTCGTCGCCTTGCAACCTTGGCTCGCCGATCATGATGAGATCTTAGACTTGACCTCTGATTGACTTTTTATTATGGGGTATTCAACTCAACACGAAAATTTCGAATCGATACACGAAAGAAAAGTAATATTTATTGAGGAGAAGACAATGAGCAATCTCATGCCAAAGGATATCATGGTTGATGTTGAAAGTGTCTTAAGAGCTGTGCAGGTCGATCCTAAAGGTCGCGGTAGAGCATATTTAACAGCATATCAGATTCTAGAACAGCTACCTCAGCCGATGAAAGACCAGCTTATTAGAGAACGCGGCACTCCGGGTATGGGTGCAGGTAGGCCCTATGCTGCAGCCAGCGTAGTATCAGATGCTGCCGAAAAGATTCCCGGGATAGAAATTGTCTTTCTTGAAACATCATCTATTAAAATATTGCTGAATGAAACAGATATAACCCCTGGTAATAAATATGTGGGCCTATATAGACTATGATCCATTGATAAGACACTAACTAAGCCCAGAGCTGCCGGACAGAGAAGGCTGCTCCGGATCAGTTTCGGTCACACGTGAAAGAGAATCATGCATCTTTATCACTATGTCTCGCTGGATGGGACAGCTACTGATGAATATCGCAGCGACCTTATAGGCAGGCGAAAGATATTTTTTAGCGATCCTAGCACGTTTGATGACGCTTTGGATTGCAACGTTCCAGGATGGGAGTCTGCAAAACGTAAGCTTATCGATTGTCGGGTTTTCTGCCTCTGCATGGAGGAAAGAGACGATAATTTGATGTTTGCCCTTTACGGAGATCAGCATAGGGGCATAAGGCTTAGATTTTCAGTCAACATTGATTTACCTTTGGGCGAGTGCACGCATTTGGCGAGGGGTAGGCCAGTCGAATACGTTAGGGATTTACCGCCTTATGACGAGCAGCGCGCGCACATGTACTATTTTTACAAGTCGGCTTCTTGGGAATACCAGCGGGAGTATCGCGTACTGATGCAGAGGGCGTACGGCAATTATAGCGAATCGGAACTGACTGAAATCGCCTTGGGGCTGCAATTCGACATGAGCTACATTCGGAAGCTGGTCGACTGGGTTAGCTAAGGTAGGCACGTCAACATCACATTCAAGAGAGCCGTTCGCAGCAGTAAGTTTTTCGGTATTGAATATAAGCCCATCGTCCTTTAATACTCCGTTGCACTGGATGGTATTCAGCCTTAGCTGTCAGGTCAGTTATCGGTACCATCAGCCTCTATATTTTTTCTTCTAAAAGAGAATAGTGAAGGAGATTAAGACATGAGTAAGCCAATAATACCGAACATGCGGACATGGCCTCGTAACCTGAGCAAAGGTCAAGGAGGAGGACTTTCTACATCGCAGTATGGCGGTATGTCCACATCACAATATGGCGGTGCATCTATATCGCAATACGGTGGGTTGTCCACATCACAATATGGGGGTATGTCCACTTCTCAGTATGGTGGATTATCTACGTCTCAATACGGCGGCCTTTCGACTTCTCAGTATGGCGGTTTATCGACTTCGCAATATGGCGGTTTATCGACTTCTCAGTATGGTGGCCTGTCGAAATCCCAAGGAGGGGGGATGTCTACATCCTCTATCAACGTCTACAGAAGTAATATTCCACCATGGCCCTATTTTGTTAGAGAACTTGAAGCAAGGGGGTACGGCTGGGCATCCGAATTAATAAGACAGTATTTGCCTGAGTTTTTGTGGCCGGAGAACTTTTTTAAGTAAAAGGGGTCACGTCTGTAAACAGCCCCAGCTTTTATCGCCTATGTGCATTCCACAGATTGGTGCCGCAAAATCATGTCCGCGAACTCCACGGCTGCTTGCTAAGGTACGTATTAATTTAAAATATAAAAACCGTTTTTCGGAACGGCTAACCTACCACCCTTGAGTGGGTCCGGTGTTTCATCGAGTTTTCTTCCGGGATTTACAACCAGGTTCAGGCCGGTTGTTATCGCACCTCAAATAGGTTTTCAGAGAGCTATTGCTTGAATGACCTTTGGATTACAGACCTGAATGTCGCAATAATTACGAAATAATCACAGTTAGATAGATAGGGCTTCTAACGCCTTTCTAACGGCTTGCCTCTCTTTCTCATCCACTGGACTATTTCCTTCTGGGAAAATCTGAGGGACTTTCCGGCTTTCATGTACGGGAAATCTGAAAAGCCGTGCTGAGACTGGTTGACCCATTGATAGATCTGCTCTTTTGATTTGCCGATCAATTGTCCGAGTTCTTCGGCGCTGATGATCTTGTCCGGACCCTCCTGCCCCTGTAGAAGCGGTAAGAGCTTTTCCATGACCTTCTCCGCAATCCTGTCGATATCATCGTTTTCGAATTCCGTCCTCATGTGCCCTCGTCCTGGTTGGTTGCCCTTCCCGAAAACTCTCAACCCTGAAAAAACGCCCTTTGAATTTCCAATCATTTCAATATCAATTTGCGGTCAAAATGGCCCTTCACGTAGGGTAGCTCATCCCTGCCGCAATGCCCTGAATTTCTCGATTACAGAGGCGGGGATGCTTCCTCCCTGAATCCAGCGCCTCATGCTTCTCTCTTCCACCCCGATTTGCCGGGCTGTCCTGCGGATGCCGTTCTCCCTGACGTCATGGGCAAACGACGTCATAGCTTCATCTTCCGCTGTGTAGCGCTTCTCCATCAGGAGGAGATTGACCTGGACGCAGTTCCCGCAGGTCACGGTATCCGTGCACTCGCAGGAGAGCGGACCGTTTGCCCCATTCACTAAGTGGGCTATATGTTTTTTCATGATTCCCGGCATAGGGCAGACCTCTCCCTGTGCTCCCGCAGCACTCTCCGATGTATTGCTGAGGCGGCAGGCCGGTCGTGATTCCGGCTCTTCGGGAATGACCCTAGCCGCCTCAGTTCAATGTCCCCCCTTATATATAATGTTTTCGATGCAGGGATTTTTTGGCAAAAAATGAAAAAATTTTTCAAAAATCTTTCAAAAACCCCTGCATGGGAAACATTATATAGTGAGAGCCCATGAACGGATCGGGGCACAGCCCATCGAATCGCAATGAGAAAAAGGAGGTGATCAGGAGGCAAACAAGATGGAGTTTTTCGGCTCGCGCACAGGGAGGAGGGCCGGAAACATCCGGCTGCTGAGAGCGAAAAGTAGGACCATCAGGAACAGATCGAGATTTCATTTGTGAAGAATGCCGTACCGGGGCACATAAAAAAATGCGAGCTCACTGGTTCAAAAACCGACAACGGAAAAAGAAATGAGCAATTATGAAACTGAACGACAGGAAAAGTCCGAAACTCGATTCGCACCTGTTCAAAGAAATGGAACTGAAGAAATGAACGGCCTGATTTCATGCTGGTCCTCCGAAATTGTGGCAAAAGGCGAGCGCATACGGTCAGAGCGCAATCATATTGGAGACATAAGCCGTAAATCTGAGATCAGCGAATACAGGCCCTCCAAAATGCCCAAAAAAGTGTATTACGCGTTAACGCATCGGAAGAAAAAAGAAAATGCCCGAAAATGGAGTGCTTTGCGCATACACGCCTGCATACGGCAAAAACAAAGATAATCCATCAGCTTATGATCAAAAGAGCGAGTCGAGCGCATACGCCCCAGCAACCAGAGGTTGCGTAATGTGTACACCAAACCGAGTCCCACCGAAGGAGGCGCCTATGG
>ERZ795058.1014-NODE-1014-length-39798-cov-13.525300_pt1 | contig 39798 bp, 29 predicted proteins | sample MGYA00375142_ERZ795058 | MGnify/ENA primary metagenome ERZ795058 (study PRJEB30187, sample SAMN05720210) | activated sludge metagenome | isolation source: anaerobic digester from wastewater treatment plant | place: Japan | collected 2015-04-20 ... | reverse complement strand
AAGGAGCTCTTCATGGTAAGGGCAAGGGTGAGCGAGTCAGGGAGTATGTACCTCGTTTCAGAGAGGAAGACGAGGGCATCTCCCCCATAGGGAGAGCCAATGAAGTCAAACTTCTGGGTATCCCAGTGTCCATCCGGCAATCCCGCATAGCGTTGGGCCATCAGGAAATCGACTGCCTCTCGTCGATACATATGGGGAGTCGCCATGCTCCCTTCAAGGAGGGTAGTAAGAATTCCTTTATTGAGCTCCTTGCCCCATTCAAGGCCGGCCAAGAGCGCCCATGCCGCGACTTCTTCATTATCCCCTTCATTTGGGGCGGTCGCCTGGTCTAATGCGAACTGCCCGTAGAGGCGCAGCGACGGAGCCGGGACCCAATCGATTTCAGCATGTGCGATGGCGTTCAATGTGGAATGATTATTCAGGTTGTGGAGTATGAATGCAGGATTGAGATATTGGAGTTGGAAAACCTTATCCTTGTACATCACGTTCTCGCTTACCGCTATGGTGAGCACATCCCACGGTCTGAACTCCAGCCGGTGGGCCAAGAGCACTTGGAAGTGATCATAGGCTGCATAATGGGTATCAAAGAAGATCATGAGCGCTTCGTACTTGAAATACCGTGAAAAGGTAGTAAATCGCGCATATTCATGGTAGTCGACATGATCATCGACGACAAAATTACCGATCTTCGAGTTTCCCCACGAAATCTTATCACGGCTGAGTGAGAAATTCAGCTTGTCGGTCCCCATCGAGAACACCGCCCGCTTCGGCCACTGGAAGTCAAAGTGCTTGCTTGCCGGCAAGACGTTGGTCGCCCATTGCTTCGTGTACTGGACCAGTGGGGTCTCACAATCAAAGTACCTCAGGTTGTTCGCACCACTGGTATCGGGGATGAGCGCGCCAACAAGAGTGTGCCCACTCTCCTGGAGCCGAGGCAACGTATCGTCATACGTGTACGGCCCATACCCGTACTGCAGGTCGGCATAGGTATAGAAGTAGTCGGAGAGCGCCATATCCAGCCGGGCTCTGGCCAACGGCCTGCGGTCGACGAAGGAGTACTCCCATGCCCCTTGGGAGGAGAAGTCGGTGTTGGAGTGTCCATATAGCTCAAGCGAGAGATCGAGGTAGGCGGAGAGGGAGAAGCCATCGCTCAGGTTCCACCGTAGCCCGGTCTCCAATGTGGTGGCGATCGAATCGTAGAGCTCCCTCCCCGTCTCTTTCAACCCATCGCGATCAATGCGGGAGAACATCTGGGATGCCTCGGCCTTCGTCCAGGGCCGTGACCCCGACGGGGTACCGGAGCCCGTGATGAGGAAGAGCAGGTCCATCTCGCTATAGAGCGAGCTGGAAAGCGGGATCACCTCCTGCTGCCCGGTTGCAGCAGGAAGTGCACCCATCACGATGACCACGATCAGGAACAGTGGAAGGAAACGACGCATGCTCCCATTCCTCAGATGCTGTACGTAACGCCGATGCTCAGCTGTACATCATGTGTCTTGGCGCCCGCTTTGTTCTGGTAGTTGATCACATTGATGTAATCCAACTGTCCAAAAGCCTTCAGGCAATCCAAAATCTGGTATGACCCCTTCACTCCCGCAACAATGGTATGCGAGACCGCATTGCGCGCTGCGTAGCCACTGTCTAGATAGTTGCCAAAAGCATCATTTCCATTATCGGTCGGTGTAGAAACCAATGGCTGCTGATCTTTTCCAACCTCATTGAAAACAGTGAACATGTCGAAGGTTCCATGAGCCATGTAGAAAAGATTTGTACTTGCTGTCCACTTGCCGAACGATTTCACCCCACCATTGAGGTTGACGACAAGGGCGTCATTGCCATAGGTGTAGCCCAAGAACTGTTGATTGTACTGGGTGTCTGCTCCGTTTGTGAATTCCCTTATTGCTCCCACATAATTCAAGCCATAATCATCAGGCGTTCCTCCTGTTTTTGGTGTGCTGTTGTTGAGGTACCTCAGATAAAGGTAGGGGTCGGTGTATGCGAATTCAAGCGACCCATGAGCCATGAGACCCTGTAATGGCGCCACAGCCTTCACCCCTCCAAGAAGCCCAAAAGCCTCGGGGAAATTAGCTTTTGTAGCACTGGGTTTATCCTCGCCCGGCATAGAGAATTCATCAACGGCTGCCTGCATATAGATATTCAGCCCCTTGATGGGGGTGTAGTCGAGCTCAAGGGCCAGGACGGAGTTCGCGTTGGAGCGGATATAGTAGTTATGGAAGATGGCGGCGGGATTGAGGAAGCGCAGGTCAAAGTAATTCTCCTCACTCTGGTACATGATGCTCTCAGTGAGGGCGAGGCCGACCTTATCCTTAAAGAGACGCCCCTCGAGACGATGGGACATGAAAAAGTAGAGGCCGTTTTGTAACGCAGTCTGGCCAGCCCCCTGTATCGGGCCATCATCTTGTCCGTTTGCTACAGTATCATAATAATGCATCGGATGGGGGAAGAACGAAGTCAGGAAGGTGTACTTGAAGCGGTCGGAGAAGGTGGTGATACGGGCCAAGTTATGATACTTGAACGTGTCACTCAGCATGAGGTTCCCACTCGTCCCGGCTCCCCAGTTGAGGCGATCGCGACCAAGCTGGAAGCTCCAGTGGTCACCGCCTGCCGCTACGAAGGCTCGATATGGCATGTTGAAGTCGAGGTCCCATATTTCAGCCGGTGGCACCATTGGGATATTGCTCCCGAAGACTGATGAGCCGAACCCATTCTTAAGGGTGTTGGTATTGCCGACGGTGAACTCGGAGTAGCCGTAGAAGTTGTTGGCCGGCCATGTCTCCAGGGCGACACCGAGCAACGGCTTTTGCTCATTGAAGCCACGAATCCACGTCTCTCGACCGACGAAATCGGTGGTATTGGAGTGGAGATAGGCCTCGAGCGTGGCATCGAAGTTCCAAGAAATGCCGATTCCCTTGCCCTGGATTTTGGGTTCGATTCCCAACTGCTTCACCACGTAATCATACGTGGGCAATAGGTTCTCATTCAGTTGGGCACGATTGATCTTCTCCATCATCAAGGTGAGTTCGGCTTGGCTATACGGTCCAGTCGTTGATGGCAGACCCAACCCTTGTGCCATATATAGGAATTCAATGGCTTGGTGGACATCGCTATCCAGGCTAAAGATTTTCTGTTGATTTGAAGCAGCCGCTACGGGAGCTACCAACACAAAAGTCAAAAAGACCATCAAGGCAAACCGAATTTTTTTCTCCATCACTGAGTCCTCTTTAGAAAATTGATGTCATCAGTATAGCCCAAACTCTTTGACAATGTTGAACAATATATTGTAATTCGAAAAGAAAAACCCTTTCACAAGATTTCCCTCTCTCCAGCATCGTGAAAAGCACAAGTGAGGTGCGCTACATCCGCCCTATTTCCTGCTGTCCAGATCAACGCAGGTACCCCGATGGGCCAGGCTCCTCCTCCATTTTGGATCGTATTGCCTGCACTGTTTTCACCACATCACGGGCGATTTCATCGGCCCCAAAACGGATAGGCACTCCATCGAAGTTACTATCCATGCCATCGAGGAGCGCGGGGTCCTCGATGCAGGCTCTGATGATCTCTGCCTGCTGGACGGCCTTCCGTTCAAACCAGCCGATTCCATATTTGACCACATAGGAAGCGGCGTCGGCAACCGTATAGTAGACGGTGGTGACGAGGAAGGGACGGCGTAGGGAGATGGCCTCGAGCATCGCGTTGATACCCGCCTTGCCCACCACCACATCACAGGCGTAGAGGTAGTCGTAGATATTGTCGACAAAGCCGGCTGTACGGACGGTGACGGATCGACAGAGCTTCGCTTGCTCCAAAAGTCGCTTTTTGGCTCTCTTGTGCACTCCTCCGACCAAGACGACCTGGACTTCAGTTCCCTGACGCTCGAGCGCATTGATGAGGGCGATGGTGCCGATGCCCTCTCCGCCGAGGTTAATCAGGACGGTGAACACCTCCTTCAGACCAAGCTTCTCCCTCGCCGCCTCTTTGGTGAGCTTCTCGGCGCCGGCGCAGGAACTTTGGATTGGGAAGGCGCGGAGCTTGGTTCTCTCTTCTGGGAAGCCGGCTTTCACAACATGATCGGCTCCCTCCTTGGTGGAGATATAGAAAGCGGCCAAATCGGGGTGAAGGCCTTGCAACGGGGTGAAGAAGACATCGCTGGCATAAGAAAAGATCGGGATGTCCCGTCCCAAACGCTTCAGGAAGGTCGGCAAGATCATCGAGGGCATATAATGGGTGCAGATCATCGCGTCCCAGTGCTCTTCTTCAAAATATGCCGTGACGGTCCGCCCAAAGAAGAGCCACTCAAGCTTGGGCAGCACCCAGGAGATGAACCGACTGTGGTCCGCTCCTCTGTTGACGATGCGCTCGATGAGCGGAAAGCGGAGCTGCACTCTCCACACCCTCTGGTTGAAGGCGTCGAAGCGTTTGGCACCGAGGAGGGAGAAGTAATCGACCATCACCGCCTCGACGCCGATGGCGTGGAGGGCATCTCCAATCGCCTTGGCGGGGATATAGTGTCCCTTGCCGGCGTTGATGTACACACAGGCGACTCGCATCTTGGATTCGTTGTTCATGAAAATTCCTGTTTTGAAAGTTGCAGCGCCCGTGCAATCGTCTTGTCCATATCCAAATAGGCGTACTCTGCAAGACGTCCACCCAAAAGCAAACGCCGCTCTCCATCGGCAAGGGAACGATAGCGCCGGTAGAGAGAGAGGTTCCGCTCATCGGCGATGGGATAATACGGCTCTCCTGTCTGGTGATACTCCTCCGGATACTCGTAGCTCACCCACGAGACGTCGGTTTCAGTGAAGGTGAAGTGGGCATGCTCGATCGATCGGGTATAGGGGATGGAGGCATCTGTGTAGTTGATCACCGCTACCCCTTGTTGATTTCCTCCTTCCAGCCGTTGGTGGTCGAAGCGGACCGAACGATACTCCAACTTGCCCATCGAGTAGTCGAAGTAGGCATCGAGGGCCCCGGTGTAGAGCACCTTGTCGGCGAGGCTGGAGAGATGGGCCCGATTCTCGTTGAAATCGGTGTCAAGGAGCACGGGAACCCCATCGAGGAGCTGGTCGATGATCGTGTTGTATCCCGCCATCGGTATTCCTTGGTGGGGATCGTTGAAGTAGTTGTTATCATACCGCCAGCGTATCGGCAGGCGGGTGATGATCGAGACGGGCAGCTCGCTGCACACCCTGCCCCACTGCTTTTCCGTGTAGCCTTTGATGAGCGTCTCGTAGATGTCCCGCCCCACCAGTGAGATGGCCTGCTCCTCGAGATTTGTTGGTCTCCCGTGGATTTCTGTGCGTTGCTCCTCGATGCGCGCCTTCGCCTCGGCAGGGGTATAGACATCGTTCCACATCTGATGGAAGGTATTCATGTTGAAAGGCAGATTATAGATTCGATCATGATAGCGGGCGATGGGGCAGTTCTGGTAGTGGTTGAAGGTCGTGAATTGATTGATGTAGCGCCACACTGTCTCATCGGAGGTGTGGAAGATGTGCGCCCCATAGGTGTGCACATCGATGCCATCCAGACGCTCGCTGTGGATGTTCCCACCTGTGTGGCCCCGGCGCTCTACGACAAGTACCCGCTTCTTCTCTTTGACAGCCTCGTGGGCGAAGATTGCGCCAAACAGTCCCGATCCGACAATGAGATAATCGTACTGCATCTCCCCTCCACAATGATGTGAGGAATATTTCTGATAAAGAAAACGGCACTCCCTCCACATTGAAGGAAATACCGCTTGATCGGGCAGAGAGGATTTGAACCTCCGACCCCTTGGTCCCGAACCAAGTGCGCTAGCCCCTGCGCTACTGCCCGGCGTTGTCATAGCCGCTGTCAAATATATCGACAGGCCCCCTGAATGTCAAGCAAGCGCACGGGCGGCGGTCCGCCGCTTCATTGACAGTGGTGGGGACAAATGCTATTTTTCTCAAGACTGTCCGCCCAGCGGACCATGTACAGAGAGAAAGAGGTTCATCATGTCCGACAATGACAACACGCAGGATACGAAGGCGAGTGAGGAAAGCAAGGTCCTCTCCTTCGATAAACAGAAACCAACCACCGAATCCAAAGCACCGAAGAAACAAGCAAAGCAGAAACCAAAGCAAAAGCAAAAGATCACCATCGGGTGGGCTCTGGGCATGTTGATCTTGATCCTCATCGCCATCTCCTTCGTCGCGGCTCCGGCCCTCGAGGCCTTCATCGGCAAGAGAAGCTCCTCTTCGTTTGTCTTCGGCAAGTACGGCAAGGAGAATATCTCCTACGCCTACGGCAACCACTTCTACAACCAGGTGCAGAATTACGCTGACCAGTACAAGGGCAGCAGCACCGATGGGACCCAGGTGCTCTATCAGATTTGGAAGGGCGCATACGACTCGACGGTGATCTACACCGCGGTCAACCAGCTGGCCAAGAAAGCCGGCATCATTGCCAGTGATGAGGCCGTCAGGCGGGCCATCATCAACAGCGGTGTCTACGACAAGGACGGCAAGTTCGACGTCGAGACCTACCAGAAGGCCTCCACCGATGCCAAGAACAACCTTGAGACCCAGATCAGAAGCTCCTTCCCCTATCAGATCGTCGTGGACGATATCGGAAGCGTCCTCTCCTCCAAGGCGGAGGCGGGCTATGTCGCCTCCTTGGCTGAGAAGGGACGTTCCTTCAACTACGTGGTCCTCTCACCGACACTCTACCCCGATGAGGCGGCCGCCCGCTATGCCCTGGAGCATGAAGAACTCTTCTCCACGCTGGACATCTCCGTCATCTCCCTGACCGACGAAGAACTCGCCCTCTCCCTCTCCAAGGACATCCTGCTCGGCGTCACCACCTTCGAGGAGGCCGCAGAGGCCCACAGCCTCGACTCCTTCGCTTCCGCAGGTGGAGCGGTCGGACGGCTCTTCTACTACGCCATCGAAAACAACTTCACCAATCCCTCTGACGCCGCCCTGCTTTTGAGCGCCAAGGATGGCGATCTCCTCGGCCCCTTCGAGAGCCAAGGCGCCTGGACCATCTGGAGGGTGAACAGCCACGCCACTGCCCCTGACTATACCGACGAGGCCACCCTCTACGGCATCAAGGCGTACATCGCAGCCCATGAGAGCGAGATGATCGAACCATGGCTCGATGAGTTCGCCGAGCAGCTGAAGGCAGAAGCGATGGAGACCAGCCTCGATGAGGTCGCCCTCTCCCATGACCTTGACCTCATCTCCGTCTCCTCGACCCCGTACAATGCCGCGCAGTCCTCGTACATGGCGGACCTCTCCTACACCGACCCGGCGGGAATGCTCAGTCAAGCAGCCTCCTCCTCCGCTGTCGCGCTGACCCTCTACACCAGCGCGGAAGAGACCCTGCTCGACCCGATCAAGGTCGGCAGCTCGCTCATCCTCGTGGAGACCGGGACCGATGAGAAGGACGAGGGGATGGGCAGCTACATCACGATGTTCTACGACTACCTCAGTGGCAGCCAGAACCAGCAGGACTTCACCCAAGCCCTCTACACCTCCGAGAATCACCAGAACGACTTTTTGTCGACCTTCTTCTCGGTCGTCCTTGGACAATGATCTGAATGCATTTCACGGGAGGGCCGGCTGATCGCCGGCCTTCTTTTCGGTGGCATCGCCTCCGTTTCTATGGTAATCTAAGGCCATGGAACACGAAGTCAAGACCGAACAACCGCTCTTGGGGAAGGATGGAAGGATCATTGAAGAGGGGTGGGCCCGTCGCCCGCTCTGGCGCTACGATCGCAAGGCGATCAAAGGCGGTTCTCTGGTCATCAAGGAGTGGGAGTACTGGGCGATCGTCAACCAGAGCCAAGGGTATGCGCTGACCGCCACCATCAGCGATTTGGGCTATGCCGGCTTGATGGCCCTCTCCTACATCGACCTGAAGCGGCGGCAGGTCGCCCAGAGTGACGCCATCGCCCTCCTGCCGCGCGGCACCATCGGCTTGGGGCCGGATTCGCGCGCAGAGAGCCAGGTCAGCTGGGCGAACAAGAAGATCCGCCTCGCCTTCTTCAACCGCGGCAACTCCACCCGCCTGATGGTCGCCTGCCCGTCCCTCGTCCTGCCCGACGGGACGGTGGGCCTGGACTTCGACCTCACCCTCAAACGCAGCAAGGATGCCGAGAGCTTGGTCATCGCCACCAGCTGGGAGCAACAACGCAAGGCATTTTATTACAATGAGAAGGCCAACTGCTACAGCGCCACCGGGACGGTCAGACGGGGAATGGAGAGCGAGGAGCTGCTCCTTGGTGAGGCATGGGGGGTCCTCGATTGGGGACGAGGACGGTGGACCTATCAGAACACCTGGTACTGGGCGAGCCTCTCAACCATCGTGGAGAACAACACGGTCGGTTTGAACCTCGGCTACGGATTCTCTGACCGCTCCCCCGCCAGTGAGAACGCCATCGCCTACAACCACACCATCCACAAGATTGGCGAGGTCACCTTCGACTATGACCGCAGCGACCTGATGAAGAGATGGCGCATCACGGACAGGGAGGGGCGCCTGAACTTGATCTTCGAGCCGTGGGTCGACCGGTCGACGCTGACCAATATGCTCATCATCAAATCGGTGCAACACCAGCTCTTCGGCGCCTATAGCGGCACGCTCACCCTCGATGACGGCTCCCTCATCACCCTTGATAACGCTGTCGGATTTGCCGAAGAAGTCTATAACCGGTGGTAAGCCGATGTGTCTGTCTTGCAAGACGTTGTCCATTTGGATAGACTGGGTGAGCTCATTGTGAACATCCGGTCATTCACCGATAATCTACGCACATACCAGCAGGAGACCCATGTCAGATTCCATTACGTTTGCGGACCTCGGCCTGTCCGCACAGACCATCAGCGCCATTCAGGCCAAGGGGTTTGAGACCCCCACCAAGATTCAGAGCGCATGTATCCCCCTCCTTTTGAAGGACCAGGTCGACGTCATCGGCCAGGCACAGACCGGAACCGGCAAGACCGCCGCCTTCGGCCTTCCGATCCTTGAGATCGTCGACCCCTCCCTGGCAAAGGTCCAGGCCTTGATCCTCGCCCCCACCCGTGAACTCGCCGTCCAGAACAGCGAGGAGATCAATTCACTGAAGGGAGATCGTGACCTCGAGATCGCCTCGGTCTACGGCGGCGCCTCGATGGAGTTGCAGCTCCGCAAACTCAGACGCGGCGTCCACGTCGTCGTCGGGACCCCGGGGCGCGTGCTCGACCACCTCAGGCGCGGCTCGTTGGTCCTCGACAACCTCAAATTCATGGTCCTTGACGAAGCCGACGAGATGCTCGACATGGGCTTCATCGACGATATCGAGGAGGTCCTCAAACAGACGCCGGAGCAGAAGCGGATGCTCTGCTTCTCCGCTACGATGCCGCCGGCCATCCAGAAGCTCGCCGAGCAGTATATGCAGAAGCCCGAGGTCGTCAAGATCCAAGAGGAGACGATGACCAGCATACTGACCGACCAGGCGTATGTGGAGCTGAGGGAGAGCGACAAGCTTGAGGCGCTGACGCGCATCATCGACATGGAGGAGATCTTCTACGGCATCGTCTTCTGCCGCACCAAGGTCCAGTGCGATGAGGTGGGGCAAAAGCTCGCCCAGCGCGGCTACGACGCCGAGGCGCTCCATGGCGACCTCTCCCAGAACCAACGGGAATCGATCTTGGGCAGAATGCGGGAGAAGCGGCTCTCCATCATCGTCGCCACCGACGTCGCCGCCCGCGGCATCGACATCAGTGATCTGACCCACGTCATCAACTACTCGGTGCCCGAAGCCCCCGAGGCGTACATCCACCGCGTCGGACGTACCGGCCGTGCCGGCAAGCGCGGGATGGCCATCACCTTCGTCACCCCCCGCGAATACAAGCGCTTCGCCTTCATCAAGCGAATCGCAAAGAGCGACATCGAGAAAATCGCCATCCCCGAGGCGGGCCAGATCATCAAGGCGAAGCGGGAACGAATCCTCGCCTCCCTCACCGAGATAATCGAGAACTCTGAGATCAACGCCCAGTACCCCAAGATGGCCAACACGCTGCTGCACGACCGTGATGCAAAGCACGTCCTCTCGGCGGTGCTGCAGCACTTCTATGCCGATCAGTTGGACTATGACAAGTACCGCGAGATCGCCCCCACCAGAGAACGCGGGGGACGGGAGGAGGATGGGATGACCCGTCTCTTCATCGCTCGTGGTCGGCGTGACGGGTTGGACAAGCGTCTCTTGGTCGACTACCTCATCGAGCGTGTCGGCGCCCAGGACCGGGACATCCAGAACGTCTCGGTACAGGACGAGTTCTCCTTCGTCACCGCCCCGACGAGGATCGCCGACCAGATCATGGAGACCTTCAACGCCATCTCCCCGACGGACAAACCGATCATCACCCGGGCAAAGCCGGACAACCCCAACGGGAAGAACCTCACCCGGGGTCGCATCGAGGGCAAGCGCGGTCGCGGTGATGATCGGCGCAATCGCCCCTACTCGTCCGGTGGCTCATCTCGCGGTTCCTCACGGAGGAGGCCTCCACGCTACTGAGTCCCCTGTCGTTTTCTTACCAACTATGATATACTCTTTTTTTAATGAGCTGAAAAATCAGAGAGGATCATGAAGCACAGTCTCCTTACTTTCGTTGGAAAGCATGCCAAACTAACGCTGGTGATTATATTTGCCATCACCGCATTCTTTCTCTATCACGCTACGTTTCTCACCCTCGATGCCGACTACACCACCCTCATGGCCGATGTAAAACCACCTTCGACCTACGAAGGTGGCGTCGATAAGAGCGCCCATGCCCCTCTCTTGACCACCGACACAGAGATCCCTGATACGATGAGTCTCACCACGCGGGGCCTGGGGTCGTACCTTGTCGCCGACAGCGAAGGTGCCACCCCCCCTGAAGAGAACCCCTTCACCTCCTCATACCTCGTCATGGTGGAGAGCCCCACCCTGTACAGCGGCGCCACCCTCTCCTTGATCGAGGAGACGATGCACGCGCTCCCCGAGACCGGATTTGTGGGAGAACCGTTCTCCGTGCTCGACTTCGTCACGCTGGAGAAACGCGGCAGCCGGTTGGTCAGCGTTCCCTTCTCCACTCCCCGGGAGCGCTTCCAGTGGAGCGATGAGGACGCGTTGCTGCTCAAAGAGCGGATGGAGAACGACCCGATCATCAAGGGGTACCTGGTGAGTGAGGATCTCTCCAACATCCTCTTCTCCTTCCAGTCGCTCCCACTGACCCAGGAGATGGAGGATGAGCTCTCCGCCTGCCTGGACGTCTTGCGCGAGAACGGGGTGACCGTCTACATCAACGGCATCGCGGCGCTGACCAACCGCCTGATGTTCTACCTCGGCCGTGACCTCTCGATCCTCCTCTCCTTGTGCTTCGTCGCCATCTTGACCATCTACTACTTGAGCTTTCGGGCGAAGCGGAGCGTGCTCCTCCCCCTCTCCATGTCGGCCATCGGCATCATCTGGACCTTCGGGACGATGCGACTTTTGGGCTATACGCTGAACATCGTCAACATCGTCACCCCCTGCATGGTCCTCAACCTCGGCTCCTCCTATGCGATCCACATCATCGGCGAGTACTATACCGACTACCCCAAGGGATTGAATGCCGTCCAGTCAACGCGAAAGATTCTGCGCACCATCGTCTTTGCGTGCATCACCACCGTCATCGGCTTCGGCAGCCTCCTCTTCTCGCAGACCCCGGCGCTGCGCGAATTCGGCATCTCGGTGGGCATCGGGATCATCTACTGCGCCATCCTCGCCGCCACCTACCTGGTGGCGCTGCTTACCCTGGTCGTCCCTCCCAAGAGGGAGCAGATCACCACCTACAAGACGGGCTACCTCGCCCGGGCAGTGAACGGCATCGAGCACCTCGTATTGAAGTATTGGAAAATTTTCTGCGCGCTCTTCCTCCTCATCATCGCGGGCTACGCGCTGACAAAGGACCACATCCCCATCAACACCAACTACATGTCCTATATGCCGAAGCGCGATCCGTTCTCCCAAAGCTCTCAGCACTTCTCCAGGCAGATGGGCGGAGAGACCCCCTATATCCTCACCATCGAGGCTCCAGAGGGGGAGGCGCAATTCTTCCTCCAAAGCGAAAACCTCACCCAGGTGAATGCGTATGAGAGCGCCATCGCCGCGCAGTGTCCGGATGTGACACGCATCCTCTCCTTCGCCTCCTATGTCAGTTTCGCCAACCAGGTCTACTCCGGCCAAGCCGGCATCCCCGAGACATCGGGGCTGCTCAACCTCCTCTCCCGGATGATCATGCTGATCAGCCGACAGAGCCAGCAGGACATCGGGGACATCATCAACGCAGACGGCAGCGCCTTGACCATCTACCTGCAGAACTATGACAGCGAGGAGCAGACGCTCTCCTCCATCGGCAGCGCCAAGCGCATCGAGGCTACCGTCCTCTCGCTCCTGCCGCTCCTGCCGGCGGGAACAACGGTCACCCTCAGCGGGGAGCCGCACGTCAGTCTCTACTTCAGCGATACCCTGATGGCCGACCAAGCCCGCTCGACGTGGATCAGCTACATCCTCGTCTTCTTGGCCGTCTTCATCGCCTTCCGCTCCCTCTCTTTGGCTCTCTACTCCATCATCCCCGTCCTCTGCGGCGTGATGGCGAACTACGTCTTCATGTACCTGCTCAACATCCCCTTCGACATGATCACGGTCATCTTCTCCGCCGTGGCCGTAGGGGCCGGCGTCGACTACGCCATCCACTTCCTCATCCGCTACAAGAACAAGGTGGGGCTTGATGGGCGGAGTGTCCAAGAGCTGCTGGGCGAGACCATCAGGGAGACGGGACGTCCGATCATCCTCACCTCGCTGGCCATCGTCGGCGGCATGCTGATGCTCCTCTTCGCCTCCTACACCCCGGTGCGCTACTTCGGTACCCTGATGTCCCTGGCGCTCCTGGACTGTATGCTGGCCACGCTCTTCATCATGCCCTCGATGATCATCCTGGTCACTACCCTTTCCCAACGCTTCAAGAACCGACCGTCACGACCGGCTTGATGAGTGAAAGCGACTGCACAGATCCTCATACCGCTCGCCCACCTCAGTGACGACGGTGGACCAAGAGCGGTAGATCGTCCGCTTGGCCGCCTCTCCCGCACTCTTGACCTCTTGGGGATGGGAGAGCAGTCGCGTGACCTCCCCCCCAAACGAGGCGGCATCATTGGCGGCGACAAAGCCGTTGTAGCCGTGGTTCGTTTGCGAGGCCGTCGCAGAACCGCGGGTATTCACCACCGGGACTGAGAAGGCGGCCGCTTCCTGGATCACCAAGGCCGAGGTGTCGTACTGGGAGGGGAAGAGCATCAGCGAGCTTGCGGCAAGAAGCGCCTTGATGAGCTCCCGGTCCGTGACCCTCCCGGCGAAGCGGACCACAGAAGCCAACCCCGCCTTCTGCACCAAATGCTCCAACGCCGCCCGATCAGAGCCGCTGCCGACGAAGAGCATCCAAAAGGGAACCTCACGGCGGGGGACCCTCGCCAACGCCTCGACGAGGAGGGTGAGGTTCTTCTCCTCCTTCAGCTGTCCGATGTAGATGAGCAGCGGACGGTCGTCTTCAAGACCCAGGTAACTACGTCCCGCACGGCGATAGCTCAGGTACTCCTCATCAGTGGGGATGGAGAGGTCGCAGCCGTTTGCCACAACCTCCACCTCCCGGTCAATGCCGTACTCAAAGAGCTTCTTACGGCTCCACTCGGTGGGGGTCCACACCTCATCGGCCTCCTGAAAGTGGTGGAGAATCCTCTTCATCACCTGGTCGGTGATGAATTCAGAGTGGGTCAAGCCCAGGATGTCGTCTTTGAAGAGCGTGTGGAAGGTCGCCACCAACGGGACACGCTGGAGGCGCCGCACCTCCTCGCCAAGAGGCCCCAGGTAGAACGGGGAGTGGCTGTGGATGATGCTGTAGTCGATGGCATGCACCCTCTGAAGGAATTCCCGGTCCTTGTGGATGATACCGTACGGCTTGATGCCGAAGACCGGATGGCTCGCCGCCCTGATGGTGTAGTCGATCTGGTGCTCCCGGTCGTAGGCATACCCCTCCTCAATATGGGAGCCGGAGACGATGGCGTGACAGCGATATCCATTGGCGATCAAATGGGTACAATAGTTCAGCACGGTCAGGCCAACCCCATCCATCAGCGGGGGGAACGAGTCGCTGAACTGCCCGATACAGAGAGGTTTCATCACATCACCCTCGCAGGAGTACCTTTTGACACAATTCCTGCATGTGTCAATAATATACTCATTCGAGGGCTCCTCAGTCAATCTGAGGAGGGGCAGGATCTGCGCTGAAGGTAAATTGAGAACTCAATAGTAGAGTTCAAAGCTGATGGTAAGCTTCCACTCGACATCGGAGGCTTCACGTTCGCCTTTGAAGGCCTCCATCAGGTCGAAGAAGTTCATGCCGAGCGCCACCCGCATCGGGTGACTGGGGAATTTCTTGAGCACCCCCCACCCTTCCAAACCGACGTTGGCCAAGAGGACCCTGCCGTTCTCAGCAGCAGGATCACCGAACACGCCGATGTCGAGGAAAGGGACGGCATATGACTTGGCGAAGCCGAAGTCGATGAAGTCGATGGTAAGGTTCAGGTTCATCACCGCCCCATAGGTGAGCTTCGTGCTGTTCAGGTGGCTGAGCGTACCCGTGCGGTTCAAGAATCCACGGAAGTAGTCGTTGAGATTCAGGTTCTCGTTGGAAGGGAGGAACTTGAACTTTTGTGCCTGTTCTCCCATGTAGAAGCCATTGAGGCGTACCGACGGGTTCATCCTCCAGAGGGCGAAGGGGAACCAGGTGGCGCTTCCTTCCACATACCAGTACGAGGGGTCGCTTGCTTCATCCTGTTGGTACTGCCGCATCACATGCTTGAAGGAGAAGACAAGGCCTTTGCGGAACTTGTGGCCACTGGAGATGTAATCGATCCGCCCGCTGTTGGAGAGTGTATTGCTGACTTCGAGATAGCTCTTCACCGCTTCGTTCGAACGCGTATACGACACGCCTTCCGAGGCCGAGACACTCCACTTGAGACCGAACGGAAGCGAAAACCGGGTCCCGAGCGTGGCGCCAAGGAAGATTTCATCCATGCTGGTCTCTTTCTGCTGTTGTTTGCCCCAGGCGTTGATACTGAAGGAGAACGGGAGGCCCAAGAAGTTCAGGTCATGTTGGGTGAGGGTGGCAGCGAGTTTTATCTTGGTCAGGTAGTCGTACCATTCGGCTGTGGCGTTGAGGGAGTATCGCCCGCCATTCTGGTAGAAGGGCCCATAGTTGAAGCCGAAGCCGAGCACCTCGGCGTTTGCCTCGTCCAAATTCCAGGTCGGATGCAGCTTTCCCCAGCTACGCAAACCAAACGACGTCTTCATCAAGCGTAAGTCTCTCACCCCGACGTTGTAATTGAAGAGGAAGTTGTCGTTGGTGGGAGTGAAATCGCCATCGAGTGCGATGTCAAGCTTGGTCGAGAAGATGGGAATACCGATTGTCGAAATGGAATAGTCAAAGGAACCGTTCGGATTACTGATCCGCTCACGGTCATAGACGAGCGACACCTTCATCGAGGTATTGAGCATATAAAGGTCGGTGATATAGAGCTCGAGGTGATCCTTTCGATTCTCCCAACTCTCCAACGTCCCATCATTCTGTGCGGTATATCCGGTGAAGTTCAACTCCCCGAAGGTTCCAAAGAAGTTGGTATCCTTGGCTTTGACCCCGAGCAGAAGTCCGGTCTCATCGTTGTCGAACTTCGGATACGGAAGGATGATGAGGGTCTTGGAGTCTTGAACGAAAAAGGTGACGACATACGACGCGAGGCCCGTATCGAAAGACGCGATCTCATAGGTATAGTCGACATCGATGAAGAGCTGGGTGTTGACCAAGAGCTGGCGTTTGTTGTCCAAGGCCTTGACCAAGGCTTCTTCGCTCTGGTAGATCGGCTCCTCCCCGCTGGGGGCGATCGTTCTCCTCAGAGCACTCTTGGCGGTCTTGCCGGTCACTGAAAAACGATAGTCAGATATGGTGTATCCAGTCACCTGATCGACAGTGATCAACGCCTCTGCCGCAAAGGCAGCAACGCTCACCCCCATCAACACAACAACAATCAGGAGACTGATTCTCCGTTGCAACCTTCCCATACACCCTCTGTATAAAACTGATATCAGTACCACTTGCCAAGATATATCACTTCCAACAACACTGTCAATAAATCAAGGCATATGTGGTTGTGATATAGCCATATACCACCTCAAGCCCACGGAGAGGCTTGAGGTTACAAGAAACATGAGGGAAAAAGGACTCTTGGCCTAGTAATAGATCCTCACACCGATATGCAGGATGTGGTTGAAGCTTGGTCCTTCCCAATCCTTAAAGATCGTGTTCCTTCCGTCTGGAGCAGTGAGAGTATACGGCTTCGCCCAATCGGCGATGAGTTGGTACGAGGCAGAGAGCGTGATGGGCATGGTGTCCAGCTTCTTCGAAGCACCGAGGAGAACCGAGAGGGTGTGCTGGAAGGTATTGTCCCAGAACGCCTTCTCTGGATAGGAAGCGGCATCCCAATACAGCATGTACTGCCAGATATCGAAGCCGTACTGCCCACTACGCGCCTGGTACTTCACCTCGGCTTGTGCATTCCACCCCTTGGGGAGGCCGATATCGAGGGAGAGCAGGAACTCCTGGGAGTTCGGCTGAAGCGGATAGCCGAGCTTCTGTCCTTTGTTGACATACATTGACTCGGCGTAGGTTTCGTAGATGGAGTATAGATCTCCATTTTGAACAATCCGCACCCTTCCGGTTTTATCGGACCACTCTGGTTGTCCATTTTTATTATCATACCATTCATCGCTACCGATTGTGGCGGTCGCTCCAGCCTCATAGGCGCTTCCAGATATTGTTATTGTTTCAGCATCATCAACCTTCTTATACGTCACCGTCCTCCCGGTGTCCGTGATGAAAGTTGCCTTTGTCAAACCATTAAAATCCAGCACAGCCGTCTGCTTTCTTGTTGGATAGTGCGAGTAGACGAATGGGTTGATGTAGGTCCACTGGGCAGTGAGGGTGGAGAAGGTGCCGATGGGGATCGGGATGACCGCTCCGAGTTGGAAGGCGAACATATTCCTCGGTGCCTTGAGCATGGTGATGAGGTTTCCCACCTTGTTCATTTCGTTCATGGCCATGGCGCCGTAGAAGCGGGCTATGCCCGGGAGGGTGTAGGAGAAATCAAGGCCGGCGAACATGCTGTCTACGTCTCCGGTGCTGTTCTGTACGAACATCAAGATTGACAAGGGGTTGAGGTAGCCAAGCTCGGATCGCTTCTGCCAGACCGATGCCTCGAAGATCGCGAAGGTAAGGTTCTTCGTGACATCCAATTCAACCCGGTGTGCGCTGTAGTTGTTGTTGAATCGATAATCGACGGCATCTTGGGATGACAATGGATCTGACGGGAAGGTATGCGGAACCCCCTTGTATTGGTTGCCTCCAACTGAATAGGTACTGAGCGATCCGGTGATGAATGCATAGCGGAACCACGGGGTTGGGGTGAGTTGGAGCTCGATCGCATCGAACTCCTTTGCGGTTGAGGAGAGCAGGAGATTGTTCAAGCCGGGGCCCCAATCGCGCTTGATGGTCCCCCACCGGAGGGTGAGGTCCCCATGAAAGAACGATGCGGTCAACTCAGGGTTGTAGAGCAGCCCTTGATAAAACCCATGGGTGGGGAAATCTGAAGGCTGGCTCCCTCCATCGAAGAGGTTCATGTAGAACCCCTCGCCCGGGATATTGAATTCATTTGGGAGGAAGAGATACGGGTTCAGGTTGTCCATCGCGAGGCCAAAGTCCATGTTGAAGGAGATGTTGGGTCCGATATCTCCCCTGAGGATCGCCTTGAGTGCGTTCCGGCTGTCATACTGCGTGGGATGCGCCAAGTCGAACCGTTGGTTACTGTCGATCTGGATACCGAATGAGGCGCCGAGGGTACGTTCCGGATCGAGGAACCGCAGGTACCCGGTGGAGAAGAGATCCTTCAGGCCACTCGGGGAGTTGCCGTATACCGTTTCAAACTCTTCAAGGAGGCGCTCGATCTCCTCCTTCTCCCCTGAGCGCAATAGATCCGCGTTGTCCGCCATCGCTTCAAGCAGGGTGACCACCGTGCTCACCGGATACGGCTTCACCGAGATGAGGTTCTCATCAAAGAGGCCCCTGATCCGTCCGCTTTCCAGTATGTTGTAGACACGATGGTCGACCGGCACCGAAAGGTGGTTGGCCGCCGAGAGTGGCGAGAGGATGAGCGTTCCGGCGATGATGAGCAAGAGGCTGATGGTGTTGCGTTTCATATGGGATTCCTATTGTCCTATGGTATTGAGCTGATCGATCAGCCAATTCTGAACGGCTACGATGCGTCGTTTGAACGCTGACGGAAGATCGACGGAGAGGCCCAAGACGGAGACCGTCGGGTCGCGCCCTTCGATCGTGGTGAGCGCGACGAGGAGGAGCCCGTCATCCAACTGGTAGGTCCCCATGTTCATGGAGAGCTGCCCACTCTTCACCGCGGTGAAGAGTCCCAGCACCTTCATCGAGCTGATGTTCTCGATGGCCACGAAGATCTCTCGCTCGCTGTTGGTGTAGGTGTGTTCGTAGCGATTGCCTCCGAATGAGGTGTCCCGTTGGTAGACGTAGCTGTGGGCAGTCTTGGGAAAGACCGTCGCTACGGGATCGGGCAGAAGTCTGTTGAGGTTCTTATCATCCTCCATGTAGGCGGAGCGCTCGATCAACGTCCGTTCCTTGTCTCCGGCCCGGTGGGAGATGTAGGTCACCCCTTCCTGGGTGGAGATCGCACGAATCTTGTTGAAGATGGCAAGTTGCCGGTCGCTGGGGTCCATGGCCTGCAAGGCCGGGGGATAGGGGATATAGTTCACCGCCCCCAGGGCGAAGCCCTTCTCGATCTTCTGAGCGACTTCCGCACGGGACGCCGCCTCGGTGCCGGCGACAAAGTATCGAGTGATCGCGGGGCCGTTGAGAGAGATTCCGTAGATCATCTCTCCGTGGGCGAGCTCGTCGTACTCCGCTTCGCTCAACATCGGCAACGCTCTCCTCACCTCTTCACTCGCCGCGGGAAGGCCCATCATGATGGCACAGAGCAGCACCCCGATCAGCACAGCGCCCCTGACGGGGGCGGCACAGCTCTTCTTAATACGCATTTTCATTGACAAAGCCTTTGAGGAAGGTGAATAGCACGATTCTCATGTCGAAGAAGAAGCTCCAGTTCCGGATGTAGTACAGATCAAACTCGATCCGTCGTTCAAGGGAGGTATCGCCCCTCCAACCGTTGACCTGCGCCCACCCGGAGATTCCCGCCTTGAAGCGGTGACGGAGCCGATAGCCGGGGATTTCGTCGTTGAACCGTTCCACCAGCTCGGGCCGTTCAGGTCGTGGCCCGATCAGGCTCATGGAGCCGCCGAGGACGTTGAAGAGCTGCGGCAGTTCATCGATGCTGGTCTTTCGCATGAATTTGCCGATCCGGGTCACCCGAGGATCATTCTCGACGGTCCACCGGGCCGTATCGCCCTCGCTCATATCGGTACGCATCGAGCGGAATTTGTACATGGTGAAGACCTCAGCGTCACGAGTGACCCGCTGCTGCTTGAAGATCACCGGTCCCGGCGAGGTGAGCTTGATGATGAGGGCGATGACGGCGAGCAGTGGGGAGAGGATGATCAGGGCACACAGACTGGCGACGAAGTCAAAGGTCCGCTTGGCCATCCGTTGGAAGACCCCCATCTCAGCGGCATTGAGGGTGAACATCGGCGTCCACCGGAAGTCCGAGACCTTGGTGCCGATATAGGATTCAGGAAGGTTGGGCAACATGATGACCCGTTCGTTCAAGAGGTCCACCGCTTGGCCGATCATGGCCCGTTGCCGTTGTTGCTCCGCCGGGGGGTAGCCGATGACCACCATATCGGGCTTCTGCGCTTCCACCACATCACGCAACAACGTGCCGTTCAACTGCGGGACCTCACCGATGGGGCCATCCGAACCATCGTACTGCCCCACTACGATGATACCCTCCACGGTATCGCTGTGCAGGTCGCGTTCGAAGTTGGTGAGGTTCTCACCATACCCGACCAACAGGATTCTCCGGGTGTATCTCCCTTTGGCATATGCCCGCTTCACGTAGTTGGACACGAATGTACGTCCGGTCACCAAGAAGATCACCGAGAAGATGAGGTGTAGCCCAATGGCGATTCGAGTGATTTTCCCCAGGTACAGGAAGTACAGCATGACCACCAAGAGCAGGAATGCCTCGAAGGTACTGAAGACCATCGCCGTGGCTTCCTTGCGCCAGGCGTGCTCCAGATCATCGGCATACAACCCATTCCTGCTGATGAAGTAGAGGTTGAAGAGTACGACATATCCCACCAATTTCAGGTACGACACGAAAGAACCGAAGGTGTCGCCACCGGGGATGACGTAGAATCGTAAGAATCCCGCAAGAAGCCAGGAAGCGGTGACGGCAATGACATCGGTAGCCACACGGATGGCGAGCAAGGAACGTTTGCTTTGTTTCATACCGGCTCACACCTCTTTCTCTGAAATACAAAGTCACACAATGGTATCATACCCTGTAACGTTACGAAACACCCATTGAGGTAAATCATCCTGTCAGCCCCGTCTAAAAGCTCTTGGAGACCCCGACCGTGAACTGCGCGTCCTGGGTGTGGGAAGAAGCGCTCTGGGTCGTCTTGTGATAGATCCTCCGCCCGATCCAGTCGATCTGGCTGTAGAGGGAGAGCCCCTTGACCGGAGTCTGCCAAAGAGCGGAGAGCGAGATGATCAGGCGCTCGGTGACATCGCTGCCATACGGTGGTGGCCCATCGAGGGCACCGGTGGGATGAGTGGTATTGTCGCCGAAATCATGAGGCATGCGGTAGGTCATCTCCCCTTGGCGGTGGATCGTCACCGCACCGCTCAGATCGAGCAGGTTGGGGATGGTGTAGCCGATGGTGGCCGAGTAGACCAGGCTGTCCGAACCCCAACGATGGCCGAGGTAGTCGATGAGGACCACGGGGCTGACTTGGTTCTTGATGAGACCACGAGCAACCAAGAAATCCACTTTATGGCGACGGTAGAAGGCCGGGTCGATCAACACGAATTCAGCTTGTGCGGTCCAATATCCGCGCCTCTGTTGCCATGAGTAGGAGAGGTTGGTCAAAAACGCCATCGCATTTGCTTCGCTGCCCGTCTCTGATGGGAGTTGATATTGGTCGAGGGCGGCTTGAGCGTGGAAGGAGAGGCCATCGATGATGGCGAACTCAGCCTCCAGCGACGCGATGGCGTTGGCGTGGTGCGGGTCATAGACGTTGTGGTAGATGTAGGTCGGGTCGAAGAACTCCAAGGAGATACCGCTCAGCAAGACCATGATGTTCTCACTGATGGTGAACCGCGCCCAAGGGAGCGGCTGGAACTCAAAGCGGTGTCCGACGAACATTCGGTTCCTCGATTGGGCCACAAAGTCAGTGAAGAAGAGGTAGAGCAATTGGATTTTTGCCTTGGGATAGAAGAGCGAGGCCGACAGGCTGGCATGGTTGGAGATATGGTCGCCGATGACGAGGTCCCCGGTGGTTCCATGGCCCCACTTACGGGGCCCCCGCCCGAGGCTGACCTCCCACCACGGTCCTGCCAGAGTGAGCTGGGAGTGGCGGGGAAAATCCGCCTCGAAGTTCATGCCGCTGCGGTAGATGTTCGTATTGAAGACCTCACGGTAGAGATACGCCGAATCGGGAAGGATGACCGTATCTTTGTCGAACAACGCCCCGATGGGTCCATCGAACACAGGAGCAGTATTGGGGTGGGGATCGAGCGTCTCTGAATAGGCTCCCACCCCCACTTCCAATGAGGTGGCAAAGTAGAAGGTATTGCCGTACTGCATGGCGACACCGAGGTCGATCATCGGGCGGCGCTCATCATAGCTGTACATCCAATCGGAGTAGGTCTTGAAATCGCTGGGGTTGGTGTGCAGGTAGGTTTCCGCGTTGAGCGTCGGTGTGATGCGCCAAGCGAAGCTGTCGCTCACCCGATTGATCGAGGGTGCATTGAGACGGGCGGCGATGGTGGCCCAGAGCTCTGAGTACGGGCCATCAGCGGGGATAGCCTCGAGCAGTTGCACCGCTTCGTAGCTGTTCCACGGCCGGGACGAGGACGGAAGCGGTCTGCCGGTGAGCCGGTAGAGGGTGTCCATCTCCTGGTAGATCGGACAGTTCAATGGGATTTGTGCTGGAGTGGCGGCTGCAAGCGGTACGCTCATACAGAACAGAATACAGACGATGACGGCAGCACGACGTTTCATGAAGACTCCTCCCGATGACCTGCTGTTACTGTAGAATAAGCGGGAAAAAAAGAAAAGGCATATGTTGGCCCTCAAATCTTCAGGTGGTCATCGTAGCGGTCGGAGAGCAGGCGCTTCGTGTAGGAATCCTGTTGCTTGAGGATTTTTGAGCCCCGGGTGATCTTGCAGAGCGAGATGCCGTACGCGGCGGCGATCTCCCGTTGCGGCTTGCCGCGGTAGAGGTCCTTCATCAGGCTCCACCGGAGGTGCAGGTCCTTCAGCTCATTGGCCGTGAGCATCTCCTGTAGCAGCTTGGCCATCTCGGCCGGATCGGTGGTCTCGGCAAAGACCTTCACCAGGTCGTCCATCGCCAGATCAGGGGTATCTTCTTTCATACGATAATACTACAAAGAGAAACACCGGCGGTCAAGGAGAGACTGGCCTCCCTGTCCATCTCACGCTATACTACCGAGCAGGAGAATCATATGGACACACCGACAACCTTGAGCAAAGAAACACGAAAAGTCCTGCTCGTGATGCAAAAGAACGAGGTCACCGAACACCTCATCTACATACGCCTCGCCCGACGGGTGAAGGACAAGGAGGACAGCGACATCCTCTTGCGCATCGCCGATGAGGAGCTGCGCCATGCCAAGATCTGGGGGAAGCTCACCGGCGAAGAAGTCAAGCCCAATCGGGTGAAGGTTTTCTTCTACACCTTCCTGGCAACCGTCTTGGGCTACACCTTCGTCCTCAAGAAGATGGAGATGGGCGAGGACAAGGCCATCAAGGGGTACACGGAGATGATCGCCGAGCTGCCGCAGGCCAAACAGATCGCTGCCGATGAACAGCGCCACGAACAGAGCCTCTTGGCGATGCTGGACGAGCAACGCCTCCAGTACGTCGGCTCGATGGTCCTCGGCCTCAACGATGCGCTCGTCGAGCTCAGCGGAACGCTCGCCGGCCTCACCTTCGCCTTGGCCAACAACCGCCTCATCGCCCTCTCCGGCCTCATCACCGGCATCTCGGCCACCCTCTCGATGGCCTCAAGCGAGTACCTCTCCACAAAGAACAGCGGCGGGGAGAATGCGGCCCGGAGCAGCATGTACACCGGCATCGCCTACCTCTTCACCGTCGCCGCCATGATCGTGCCGTACCTGGTTTTGGATAACCCGTACGTCAGCCTCGCCGTGATGCTCACCATCGTGGTGGTCATCATCCTGCTCTTCACCTACTACATCTCTGTGGCCAAGGACCTGCCGTTCGGCAAACGCTTTGGGGAGATGGCGGTCATCAGCCTGGGTGTAGCCGCCATATCATTCGGAATTGGAATCCTTGTCAAACGGTTCCTGGGGATCGACATCTGATGAAATACATCGACTTTCACCACACACACCTCTCCCAGATCGCCCTTGGCTGCGACCACTACGGTGCGGCCATCAGTGAAGCGACCGCCCTCAAGCAGCTGGATATCTACGTGAAGGGAGGGGGAAACCTCCTCGATACCGCCGCCATCTACGGCCAGGACAAGGCCGGGGAGCCATCGACCAGCGAACAGGTCATCGGCAGATGGCTGGCCGCCAACGGCCTGCGCAAGAAGCTGTACATCGCCAGCAAAGGGTGTCATCCCCACAAGGAGGACATGCACAGAAGCCGCATCAGTGAACGAGAGATGCTGGACGACATCAGCCGGAGCCTCGACCAATTGAAGACCGATTACCTCGACATCTGGTTCTTCCATCGGGACAACCCGGCTATGGGGGCCGATGAGATCATCGACATGGCCCAGAGCTTGGTCGACCAGAAGCTGATCCGTCACCTGGGCGCATCGAACTGGAGAACCACGCGGATCGAAGAAGCCAACCGCTGGGCCACCGCCCGCGCTAAGGCCCCCTTCGTCATCAGCGAGATCCAGTGGAGCCTCGCCCACTGCACCCCCGAGATCTGGGGTGACGATACGATGGTCTGCATGAACGAGGATGAGCATGCGTGGTACACCGAGCACGACTTCCCCGTCATGGCGTTCGCCCCCCAGGCGAAGGGGCTCTTCTCCAAGCTCATCGCCGGAGAGGAGGCGAGCCTCAGCGAGACCGCCCGACGCCGCTTCCTCACCGAGCGCAACATCGCCCTGGTGCCGGAGGTACGGGCGCTGAGCGAAGAGCTGGGCGTCTCCCCCGCCGCCGTGATCATCGCCTTCCTGACCAGTCAAAAGAACCCGACCATCGCCATCGCCGGCTCCAGTCGGGTTGAACAAATTACTGATACACTCAGCGCCAGCTCCCTGACGCTGAGCGAGGAACAGGCTGCCGCCCTCCTCTGATCAGCCGAAGAGGTAGGAGTTGAGCAGGTTGTTGAGATACTCCTGCTTGCCGCTCCGCTTCTCGATCTTGGCCTTCTTGCCGTATTCGGCCAGCTCGGCGAAGCTCATCTTCCCCTCGGCGAAGCGCTTGCCCTCGCCGCTGTCGAAGGAGCTGTACCGCGCCGTGATGAAGTCATCGAAGAGCCCGTCGTCGATGATCTTCTGGGCGATCTCAAGGCCGAGGGCGAAGCTGTCCATCCCACCGATGTGGGCGATGAAGAGATCCTCGTCATCGGTCGAGTTGCGCCTCCGCTTGGCGTCGAAGTTCAATCCACCGCTCCCCATGCCACCGTTCTTCAGGACGATCAACATCGCCTGGGCGGTGTCATAGACGTTGGTGGGGAACTCATCGGTGTCCCAACCGTTGAACATATCGCCCTGGTTTGCATCGACCGAACCGAGCATGCCGTTGTCTACACAGACCTGCAGGTCGTGGGTGAAGCTGTGGCCGGCCAGCGTGGCGTGGTTGGCCTCGATGTTGCACTTGAAGTCCTTGTCCAGACCCCAGTTCTTCAAGAAGCCGATCGTCGTGGCCGCATCGAAGTCGTACTGGTGCTTCGTCGGCTCCATCGGCTTGGGCTCGATGAGGAAGTTGCCTTTGAATCCGATCGATCGCCCGTAGTCGCGGGCCATCATGAGGAAGCGGGCGAGGTGCTCCTGCTCCCGCTTCATATCGGTGTTCAAGAGGCTCATGTACCCCTCTCTCCCACCCCAGAAGACGTAGCTGGAACCGCCGAGCTTCATGTTCACGTCAAGGCTCGCCTTGATCTGCACCGCGGCGCGGCTGACGACGTTGAAGTCCGGGTTGGTCGCCGCCCCGTTCATATAGCGGGGGTGGCTGAAGATGTTGGAGGTGTTCCACAAGAGGTTCACCCCACTCGCCTTCTGCCGGGCGAGCAGCTCATCGGCCATCCGATGGTAGTCCTTCTCGTATTGGACCGCATCATCATTGTCCGGTGAGGCGTCGATGTCGTGGAAGCAGTAGAAATTGGCCCCCAACTTGGTGAAGAATTCGAACGCGGCGTCAGCCTTGGCAAGGGCATGCTGCCACCGATCGCTCTTGGCGAACGGGAAGGTGATGGTCGGCTGTCCGAACATGTCGGTGCCATCGGCACAGAAGGAGTGCCAATAGGCGACGGCGAAGCGGAGGTGATCCTCCATCGTCTTGCCGCCGATGACCCGCTTGGCATCGTAGTACTTGAATGCCAACGGATTCCGACTCCCCTTGCCCTCAAACGGAATCTTCCCGATTCCCTTGAAATACTCCTGTTCTCCTACAAAATATCCCATGATCCCTCCTCCTTGTAGAGCGGTGATACCGCCTCTACATACGCTTGATACCGCCGATAGGCGGCCATATACCGATGATTCGCCTCACTGTCCACCATCCGTGACTTCTCTTCGTCATAGGTGACATGGGAGGCGACTATATCACTGATGCTTCCCCCTTCCAGCGCCCACAGCGCCTGCAGCGCCGCGCCGAAGGCCGCACTCTCGCTCACGGCGGGGACCACGAGGGGAAGAGCCATCACATCACAGGCGATGGAGCGCCAGATGTCGCTCTTCGCCCCTCCCCCGGTGAGGATGATCTTCGCCGGCTCAAAGCCGAGAGAGACGAAGGCATCGAGCCCACCGCGCAGCGCATAGACCGAACTCTCCAGAGCCGAGCGGGCGATGTTCTCCACCCGCATATTGGTCAGATCGAGGCCGGCGATGACTCCCTTGCCATTCGGGAGGTTGGGTACCCGCTCACCGGTGAAGTACGGCAGCATCGTAATACCCCCGCACCCGATGGGTGCGCTTTCGGCGAGGCGGTCGAGCTCCTTGACCCCGTAGCCGAAGAGGGCGCGGATGCTCTCGGTGGTGATGGTGCAGTTCATGGTGCACAGCAGCGGCAGATAGCCGCCCGTCGATGAACAGAAGGCGGCGAGCCGGCCCTGCTCGTCGGCGATGACCGTATCGCTGTACCCGAAGAGCGTACCGCTCGTCCCCATGCTCATCACCAGGTCGCCGCTCTCCACGCAGCCGCAGCCGATGGCGCTGGCCATGTTGTCCCCCGCCCCACTGGAGACCGGGATCCCCTCCCTGATGCCCAGCTCCTGGGCGGCCCTTCGAGTAACCCGGGCGCCGATGTCGGGCGAGTCGATGAGCGGTGGCAGGAGAGCGGCGAGGTTACGTTTGTCATCGACGGCGTAGAGCGCCTCTTCACACCAGCGCCGGGAGCGTACATCGTAGAAGGCGGTGCCCGATGCATCGCCGGCTTCGGCCCAGTAGGTGTCGGTGAGGTAGTAGTTGATGTAGTCGTGCGGCAGCAGGATGTGGGCGAGCTTGTCGTACGCGTCCCTGCGATGTTCCTTGAGGTGGAGCACCTTGGGGAGGGTGTAGCCGGGGAGGATCTGGTTGCCGAGCAGGGCGAAGACCGCATCCTCCCCCCCGAGTCGGGCGGTGAGCGCCTGACATTGAGCGGCGGTCGATGTGTCGTTCCAGAGCTTCACCGGGGCCAGCGGGGCGCCGTCACTGCCCACGGGGACGAAGCCGTGCTGCTGAGCGCCGACGCCGATGGCCACGATGGCGTCCTTGATCTCGCTCGACAGTTGGGAAAAGCAGCTGCGGATGGCATCGAGGTACCATACGGCCTCTTGTTCACTGGTGCCATCCTCCCGTTGGATGATCGCATGGGGGGCGCTGACGCTGGCCAAAGCGCGCCGCGTCTCGACATCATATGCAAGGACCTTCGTCGATTGGGTCCCAGTATCAAGGCCTACAACAACTTGCATGCTCTCCTCCTTGTATATCTTAGAATCAGGGAGAAACGGGGACATTGCCATAGACAGGATTGGCAATTCATATGTATTATTGACCTATGAAGCTATTGGATGCAGTCTTTGTCTTTCAAATGCAGGAGGAACAGGAGCTCCTCTGGCACCAGAGAGTCCACAGCCATACCCAAGGGCAGTTCGAACTACACTACTTTGTCAGCGGCTGCGGCACCTTCACCAACGCCCGCAGCCGCTATGCCATCCATCCCGGATCACTCTTCGTCACCTCGCCCGGGACCATCCACAGCATCGAGGCGGGCGGAGGGGAGCTGCTCACCTACTACGCCACCCTCCTCTCCTGTCCCAGCGAGGAAGAGCTCATCGAACATCTTGAGGCGCAGAACCCCTTCCATATCGGCACCAACTGGCGCTTCTTCTTCGAGGAGGTCCGCGACAAGGGGCTCAGCTCGAAGGAGGAGATGCAGAAGAGCGCCATCCACCAGGTGCTCGGCCTGCTCTACTCCCTCGCCGCCGGCACGAAGATGGAGGAGAACAAGGGGGAGGACCACCGCCTTGAACGGGCCATCAGGTATATGCAACGCCACCTCTTCGACAAGGTGAGCCTCGAGATGATCGCCTCCCACATCCAGCTCGACCCCTCCTATTTCGTCCGCCTCTTCAAGAGCCGGATGAACACCACCCCGATGCGGTACTACGCGAACCTCCGCCTCGAGGCGGCCCGGGCGTTGGTCACCAGCACCAACCTCTCGGTCAAGGAGATCGCCGCCAAACTGCAGTTCTGCTCCGAGTTCCACTTCTCCAAGTGCTTCAAGGAGTCGACCGGCCAAAGCCCCTCCTCCTATCGACGCAGTCACCTCCAGCTGTTGGGCAATTGATCGAAGTCGCCCAACTTCACCCATCGCCACATCGGACAGAAGCGCCGGATCCCCGCCTTGGTGTCTCTTGTCAGAAGGACCTCCTGTGCCACATCCACTTCTCCCACAAATGGGCTATCCCGTACGCCAGGTGACGATTTTGCTGGGAGAAGTGGGAAAAACATCAAGATAACCTATCACATTAAATGTAAGATGTTGTAAGTTTTAGGTATATGTTAGAGGTAAAACATTGTACATATGACATATACTATCTCTTTGTATTCTAATGATTTATATACTTATTTTCTTGACTTCTTCTTACATCCTGACTACCATATAGATGTAAGAACAATGTAAGAAGGAGAGAGGATATGCAGAAGTTCCGGACCATACTCATCGTCGCGTTCTTCCTCTCCCTCTCTTCCCTGCTCTTCGGGGCAACATTTGGTGAACCGGTGGTACTCTACCTCCATGCGTACATCCCCGAGCGGACCACCTTCATCGCAACCGACGATGGCCTCTTCGTAGAGTCCAATGTCTACAACTTCACCTGCTCGATGATCGAGCAGGGGTGGGAGAGAATGGTCATGGTGGTTGCAAACTGAGCGAACACACAAGCGCGTCCGGACAGACAAGCTTGCACACCGAAGCCAGTGCACATGCACTGGCTTCTTTTTGATTCAGGTGAAGACCTCTTTTGCAAAGGGGATCGAGGCCATGGCACCGCTGCGGCTCACCGTGATGGAGCTGGCCTTCGTCGCCCGGTACATCGCCTCCTCAGGACCGTACCCCCGTCCGATGGCGGAGAGGTAGTAGCCGATGTAGGTATCGCCGGCGGCGGTGGTGTCGACCACGTCGGCTTCGATGATCGGTTGATGGATTCTCAGATTCTCGAATCCATAGTAGGAGCCGTCCGTTCCCACCGTGAGCAGGATTTCGGTGTCCGGGTAGCGGGCCACCAGATTTTCGAGGATCAGGGGAAAGGGCGAGCCCTCCTCCATCCGGGCCAGGGCCGCGCCCTCGATCTCATTGACGACCAAGAGGTCGAGCCGGTCGAGGGGAAGGGTGAAGACCGACGGATCGAAGGGGGCGATGTTCATGCAGACCCGCATCCCCCGCTCCTTGGCCCGGGTGATCAGGTGTGCTGTGTGGACGATCTCATTCTGCAGCACCAGCATATCCCCTCTCCCGAAGTCGGCGAGCGTCTCTTCGATCTCCTCCACCGTGATGGCCTTGTTGCCCCCTCCGTAGAGGATGATGGCGTTCTGCCCCTCCCGGTCGACCTGGATGAGTGCCTGGCCGGTCGCCCCATCGTAGGAGCGCAGGTAGCGGGTATCGACACCCCAGCGGTTGAGCAATTCGACCAAGAAGGCGCCGTCCTCTCCGATCTTGCCGGCATGGTACACCTCGCTGCCGGCCTTGGCCAGCGCGGTGGATTGGTTTGCACCCTTTCCCCCCGCACTCTTGACCAGTGAGCTGGACTGGAGCGTCTCCCCACCCTTGAGGATGTGGTCCACGGTGAAGATCAGGTCGATGTTGGTCGATCCATAGGTCAAAAACCTCATTGTCCCTCCTACAGCAAGGGGGCGGCCAAGCGCAGGATGATTCCTACCAGGCGGCTGTACCACTTGCGTGTGCGTAAAAATTCCGTATCGATGGGCCGACAGATCGCCAGCGTGTCCTCGATGTCGTCATAGACCTTGCGGACCACCGAGGAACCGTAGAAGAGCACCCCGTTCTCGAAGTGCAGGTAGAAGGAGCGATAATCCATGTTGATGGTCCCGATGATGGCCACCCGATCGTCACTGACGAACATCTTGGCGTGCAAGAAGCCCGGCGTGTACTCATAGATCTTCACCCCGGCGTCGAGGAGGACGCGGTAGTAGCTGCGCGTGACGGCGAAGACGTACTTCTTGTCGGGGATATGCGGGGTGATGATCCGCACATCGACGCCGCTTTGCGCGGCGATTTTCAATGCCGTGATCATCTCGTTGTCCAAGATCAGGTACGGGGTGGTGATCCACACATAGCGCTTCGCCATGCTGATGATCTGGATATAGGCGTTCTCCGCCACGTTGTTGTCATCCAACGGATTGTCGCTGAACGGTTGGACGAAGCCATCGGTGTGCGCCGTGATGGTCGGTCGATGGGCGGCGAAGTTCTCGCTGCGACCGGTCGAGAAGGCCCAGAGCTGGAGGAACATCTGGCTCAGCGACCAGACCGCGTCGCCCTTGAGCTTGACGGCGGTGTCCTTCCAATGGCCGAAACGCAGGAGGCGGTTGGCGTACTCATCGGCGAGGTTCACCCCACCGGTGTAGCCGATGTTGCCGTCGATGACCACCACCTTGCAGTGATTGCGGCTGTTGAGGCGGCTGTTGAGATGGGCCCGCAACGGGTTGAACGCCACCACCTCGATGCCCAGGGCCCGGAGGCGGGTATCGAAGTGCGAATCCAATGTGAAGAGCGACCCGGCATCGTCGAACATCAGGCAGACGCGCACACCCCGGCGTATCCGGTCGAGCAACACGGCGAGGACCGCATCCCATACTTCGCCCTCGGCGACGATGAAGAACTCCAGGAAGATGAAGGACTTCGCCTTGGCCAGCTCCTCAAGCAGGTCGATGACCCATGCCTCACCGGAGGGGAAGTACTCCACCTCGGTGTTCGACCACACCGGGTAGCCGGTGATGTTGACGATGTACTGCGCTTGCCGCGAGAGGGTATTGGAGTAGCTCGCGAGCGCCCGCATCGGCAACAGGTCGCTGTAGGAGCCGCCCTCGACCCCCTTCTGGTAGACGACGTTCAGCTGCTCGAGGCGGTCGCGCAGGCGGCGATTGAGCCGGCGGTTGCCGAAGAGGATATAGAAGATTCCCCCGTAGACGGGGAAGAACATGAAGAGGAGCATCCACCCGATTTTGTAGGCGGGGTTGAGGTCACGTACGACGACCACCAGCGTCATGACGATGGAGAGGCCGGAGAGAATCTGGAACCATACGGCATTGTTCTGGACATAGAAGAGGACGAGAAAGAGGGTGGCGAGTTGGACGACGATGAGGACGAGGGAGATGAACAGTCTTCCAGTCAGGAACCGTAAGAGTTTTCTGAGCATCACTTCCCCCTTGGCACGAGTATAGCATCACCTGCTCGCAGAGGCAAAGCACTATGAGCGAATACTGAACTCACAGCCACAGTAGTGCTGTCGATACAGATTCATCTCCTTTGCCAAGCGGATGGACCGCTCAAAGCCCCCCCGCTTCTTGAAGTCGATGGCCTCAAAGCCATCGAACCGCTCCCCGACCGAGAAGATCTGTCGGCTGTTCTTGAAGCGGCTGACGGTCAAGGTGGTGGAAAAGTGCTCGATGCCCAACTCGCGCGCCTTGTCATGGGCTTGGGCGAGATTGTAGGCAAAACAGGCTCTGCAGCGCGCGCCACCCTCCCGCTCCCCTTCCAGCCCCGCGATAAATCCCAGCCACTTCTCGTGATCGTACACCTCCGTGATGACCTCCATCTTGTGCAGTGCGGCCACCTTCAGCAGCTCGCCGTAGCGCTTGGCGTGTTCAGCCTCGGGGTAGATGTTCGAGTTGGAAAAATAGAGCACGACCGTCCACCCCTCAGCGATGAGGCGCTCGATTGAAGCGGTGCTGCACGGACCGCAACAGACATGGAGGAGGATGGTCATGGACACAGGATATGCAAAGTGCGTCACCCTTGCAAGGGAGGCTTCTTGTCGGTAGAGTAGGCAGGTGTATGGGAGGCTTGGTATGAAGCGCATTAAGAATCTTGGACTCTGGTTGTCTCTCCTCGTCACCGTCGTCGTCATGATGCTCAAGATCCCCAACCTCTACAAGTTCATCCTGCTCGCCCTCTTCATCGGGGGGCTCCTCTTCATCCGCCGCGGAGTCTTCCCATACATGAAGGCGAACAAGAAGGCCACCAGCTCCAACCCCGACGACTGGCCGGAGGCGTGGCCGCTCTACCGCAGGGCCATCAAGGCGGGGGTCCAGAAAACGTACGTCATCACGGCGGCGAGCATGTTCCTCCAGCGGGGGGACCGCGATGAGGGCAAGCACATCTTGCTCGACTATTTGGCCACCTCCAACGGAAAGGACCCGACTCTCGACAGCATCGCCAAGACGATGCTCAGCATGGCGTACTGGATGGAGAATGACCTGGAGAGAGCGATCGCCCTGGTCGATGAGGTCCATCAGGGCGGCTATCGCGACAAGAACCTCTACATCAACTACACCACCTACCTCATCGCGGCCGGACGCCTCGATGAGGCCCAGGAGCTGATCAACGAATCACACATCCAAAGCCAGACCAGCCCGGGCATCATCGACAACCAGAGCTGGATCCTCATCCTCACCGGACGATGGGAGGAAGCGGAAGAGCTGTTGGTCAACCTCGTCTCCCGTGTTCCGCACTTTGCCGAGCCGTACGTGCACTATGCCCAGGTCCTCATCCACTTCGGTGAGGTCGGCCTTGCCATCGAGCAGTTGGAGCGAGCCGCCGGCTGTTCCTTCTCCAATACCTCGGCCATGAACAAGAAGACCATCGAAGCACTGGTGGAGGGCCTAACCGATCCCGCGACCCGCATCAAGACCGCCAGGGCCATCGATCGCGATGCAGCGGCGGTGGCAAACGGCCGGCTGCCCGCTTCCATCGAGGGGGAATACGGCCCATGTGAAGAGCCGATCCTCACCGGGTTCGCCGTCCGCAAGCCGTTGCCGAAGATTGTCCCCAAGGGGGAGCGCGAACCGAATCTGGAGCTCACCGAAGAGGACCTGAAGTTCATCGAGGAGCAGGAACGATCATAGGGCCAGCGTAAACGAAAGCCCCCAGACAAATCCCGCGGCCGCCTGATCCCACCCACCATAGATGGTGAACGGCAGGGTTCTGATGCCCAAGAGCGAGATATCGGTATGGAGCTCAAGGCCCAAACTGACGTTCGCTTTGGAGGGTATGGAGCCGAAGAGCAGGTCGCAGTAAATCGCCACCGAGCTGTTCTTGAAGATCAAGGACTCCCCGATCGACGGGCTGAAGGAGACCGGACGCCACCCGACGGTGAGGTTCAGACCCACCAGGTGGTTGGCGCTGTTGGTCGAGACGGAGAGGTCGTGCCCCTGCGCTTTTATGGTCGCTGCGGCGGTTCTGAATCCGTCGAAGCTGAAGAGCGGCACATTCCCCTTGCCGTCGGGGGCGAAGCGTCCCCACCCCTCCACGCGCCCATAGAAGCCCATCGGCTCATACCACACCTCGTTCTCTGTCCGGAAGGAGAGGAACGATCGAACCCTCTGATAGTCGCTTAAGAACTGGTAGGAGAGGGAAAGCGTCGACAAGCCAAGACGCCAATCCTGCTCTTGCCTCAAAGTCAACACCGCCTCCGCCTCAGTCGTGGCGATGATGGTGTGCCCACCCCAGTACTGGTACGTACTGGCACTGTCGAAGTGTGAGAGATGCTCAACGGATTGGGAGAGCGAGAGGCGCAGCTGGTCGGAGAGGGTGGAGAGCCGTCCCTCCACCGCAGCCCCGAGCGAGAGCAACGGCCTCTGTGACTTCGCATCATAGAGGAGCGAGGTGTAGGCCGAGGTGCGCATGTGGGAGAAGAGGTGATAGTCCACCTTCGCCGTCAGCACGGGAAGGGCACTGAAGGTATCGCTGGAGGAGAGGCTGAAGATTCCCCCGAGGTTGGTCTTCACCGTAAAATCACCGGTGGAATACTGATAGCCCAATCCGAGGCTGAAGTCATCGGTGAGGGATTTCTTGCCCTCACTGGAAAGCGTGGGACCGAGGAGGCTGAAGGGCGCGTGCATCGTCACATGCTCATAGAGCTCATAGCGATTCTGGCTCGCCTCGAGCTTGACCTGTAAATCGCCGCGCCGGTCCACAAGGGATGGCCAGCAGTTGCACTTGGGGAGGGCCGCAAGCCGTTCAGCTTGGGAGCGAGCCGATTCGTACCCCTTCTCGGCGAGGTATTGCACCCGGGAGAACTCCATGAAGGAGACGTCCTCGACTCCATTGCGGATCCAGATGACCTCATCGAGGTTGGCCTTCAGCTCCTCGACCCCCGTCCGCCGCTTCCCGATGTCGAGGGTGACGTTGAGGATCGTCAACGGATTCTTCAGATCGAGGGTGTCGAGATCGTAGAAGGTCGTCGAGACGATGACCGAATCGGCGTATTCGAAGGCAAGGTTGACCGGCACCAAGTTGGTGATGCCGCCGTCGACGAGGAGATGGCCGCGAAACTCAACCGGGGAGAAGTAGACCGGCAGCGCGAAGCTGGCTTTGAGGACGGTGTAGAAATCCCCTTCGCTGATCAGCACCTGGCGCTTGGTCACCAGATCCTCGGCGACGACGATGATGGGGATGGAGAGCTCCGAGAGATCCAAGTCATCACCGAGGACCGAGGCGAGGTGGGAGAGAAAGCGCGAGGGGTCGAGCAGTCCCCCGTTGAGCGGGAGACCGAGGTCGAAGAGCGTTTGGATCGAGACACCGGTGACGGCGCTGTAGATCTGGTCAGGGGAGAGGCCGGCGCTGTAGAGGAGGCCGACGATCGAGCCCATGGAGTTGCTGATGATGAAGTCGGGGACGATGCCCTCCTCCTCGAGGTAACGCAACACACCGATGTGGGCGAATGCACGCGCCGAACCGCCGCTGAGCACCAAGCCGACCGGTGAACGCTCGCCTCCGGTGCGGTCAAGGATCCGCGTGCGGAAGGACGCTTCGCCATAGGCGATGGGAAGGTCGGCGCTGAGGATGTCGTCGGCTCGCTGGGCGAAGAGCCCGGCAGAGAGCATGAGGGTCATCAAGAACAGCAGCAACAAGCGTTTGGATGTGTTCACAAGCTCCTCCAATATATCCACTGTAAAGCAAACAAAGTGAAAAAACAATTATCAGTGCTCTGTTGCTTTTTCCAACCATCTTTGATAGCATGACTCTCGCATCCGCCGGCGTGGTGAAATTGGTAGACACGTCAGACTCAAAATCTGATGGATGAATAATCCGTATCGGTTCGATTCCGATCGCCGGTAACTGAAACCCTACCAGGGGATCTGGTAGCCAGCAATTCTGATGTACACGTTCTCACTTCGGTGCGGATGTGTACTTTTTTTAAAACTTCTCCACCAGATACAAGTACTCTTTGACATGGATGTTCCGGTTCGCCAAATTCCTGCTTCCCCGAAAGGTATTGTAGGTGGTCTCCAACACCTGTGTTTTCCCTACTGAGGAGAGGAGGCTGAGCATCTCCTCGAGGCGGATGAACCCCTCGGAATTGAACGATATCAAGAGAAACTTCGCCTTGATCGTCTCGATCAGCTCCTGCAGTGCTGCATGGGCGGCATGGGGCTTGTTGTACGGAGATCTATTCCAGTCTTTCGGTATTCCGGAGACCACACTGGTCTCCTCAGGGCGCCGGTACTGTGCGATGAGATTCAACATGAAATAGTTGGAGCCGTACGGGTGTTGGTTGTAGGGAGGATCGATGTACGCCACATCGACTTCTTCAACATCGCCTACGATCGCATTGGCGTCACAGCGGAAGATCTCGACCACCGAATCGAATCTGCTGAGGACGGGCCTCTGTATCGTTATGTCACCGAGAATCCGCGCAAGCGCATCTTGATTGGTCCCCCCGAATTGGCCGAGGCCCGTGTGCCGGTTCTTATAGAACCCCTTGAAGACGCCGGCGGTGTTCGCGTGGATCGAGGCCTCCGACAAGAGCGGGGCGATGAAGAAAGGGTGCAGCTCCTCCGGCATCTCTTGGATCAACGGCAACGCGGTATCGAGATAGCGGGCGTTGCGCGGGGTAAAGAAACAACGCTCACCCGCGCCGATGGCACCCATCTGCTTGGGTGCATAGAGCTCATTGATGAAGCCATCGGCCACCAGCTCTCCCTCGAGATGGGATGAGAGATGGGCAAACCAATGATCGAACAGCTCCTGATCGAATTCAGATCTGTTTGTCAAATAGCATCTGTTTATGATCTCAGAATACCCTTCAAGGTCGTTGACGACGAGATGCTCCGAGTATTTTTTCAGGAACCGGGAGACGATGCCGCTGCCGCTGAACACATCGAATGAGGTCACCCTCCCCTTGTTCAGTCTCCGCTTGACAATCTCAAGGCCCTCGCCGATGAAAGCCAGCAACGCCCGCTTATTGCCGAGGTAGGTGATCAACTGCGTTGTCAGGAACTCTTGGGATTCTTCACCCACTGCCGCTCCTTCATCATCCCGCTCTCTGATCTGCATGAATCGCTTCCCTCCCCTCAGAAATGGCTCGAGCCCTAAATATAGCGCACTCTGCATTGTTTTCCTACTTCCCACACGGATGCGTTCATCGTCCTGTCGCCTCCCAAACAATTCCTTGATGCGTATGAGATACATGCTATACTTCAGGTGAGTGAGTACTCACTCACCATTGGCGATCGGAGGAGTGATGCAGGAGAATCGCAAGCTTACCAAACCCACCTTCGACAACCTGAGCGAAGAGAAGCGGCACCTCATCATCCGGACCGCCACCAGCGAATTTGCCCGCAACGGCTTTGAGAACACCAACATCAATACCATCGCCGAGAAAGCGGGCATCAGCGTGGGATCGCTCTACAAATACTTCGAGTCCAAGCAAGACCTCTTCCTCTTCACCATCGCACACGGCACCGATGTCCTCAAGGATGTCCTCTCCTCCATTGTTCCCGCAGAACTGACGCTTGAGGAGAAGTTGAACGCCTTGGTCGAGGCCATCCAAACGACAAGCCGGGAGCAGAAGGAGCTCATCCGCCTCTACAGCGAACTGACCTCGGTGGGCAACAGTGAGCTGGTGGAGCGGCTCTCCTATGAGATCGAGGCGGTCTCGGCGACCATGTACACCGCCTTGATGCGGGAGGAACAGAAGAAGGGGACCATCAGGGGCGACATCGAAGCCCCCATGGCCGCCTTCCTCATGGACAATCTCTTCATCTCCCTGCAGTTCTCATACGCCAGCGAGTACTATCGCCAACGCTTTGGCATCTATCTTGGTGCCACCATTGAAGAACGAGACCGTTTCGTTCGCGAACAGGTGGTCGCGTTCATCATGAACGCATTGAGACGTGAGGAGGAGCCGTGACAGAGAACACATACCTACTCTCATATGATGTCGGAACGACGGGGATGAAGAGCTGCCTCTACAGTTGTGCCAAAGAGCTGCACCTGGTCGCCTCGGCCATGGAGAAGTACCCGCTCCACATCCTGGAGGGGGGCGGGGCGGAGCAAGACCCACAGGATTGGTACAACGCGATGGCCGTGACCACCGCCCTGATCCTCAAGGAATCGAAGGTCGAGGCCTCACAGATCAAGGGCATCTCGTTTTGCTCACAGATGCAGGCCCTGGTGCTGGTCGATGAGGAGGGGAAGGCCGTCAGGAACGCCTTCAGCTACCTCGACCAACGAGCCGGGGAAGAGCTGCGGGAGGGCATCGCCCGCGGCTTGACGGTGGCCGGGGCCAATGTCGTCAAGCTCCTCGTCTCCCTTGCCATCACCCGGGCGGTGGCCTTGAGCGTCAAGGATCCGGTGTGGAAGTACCAGTGGGTCAAAAAGCATGAAAGCGATCACTTCAGCCGGGTCCACAAGTGGCTCGATGCCAAGGAGTACCTCATCGGCCGCCTCACCGGAGCGTTCGTCATGACGGAGGATTCGGCCTTCGCCACCCTCCTGCTCGATGCAAAAAAGCGGGTGTGGAGCCCTACGATGTGCCGGATGCTCAAGGTCGACATGCGTCATCTGCCCACCATCATCCGCTCCACCGATGAGGTCGGACCCCTGAGCAGCGAAGCCGCCGCCTTCTTGGGATTGCCCCAGGGCATCCCCGTCTTCGGCGGCGGAGGGGATGCGGCGGTCATCGGCCTCGGTGCCGGGGCGGTGCGAAACCAGGACAGCCACATCTACATCGGCACCTCCGGCTGGTTGGGCACGGTGGTCGAGAAGAACCTCGTCGACCCGGCCACCATGAGCGCCGCCATCGTCAGCGCCGTCAGTGGCCAGTACAACTACTTCAGTGAGCTCGAGACCGCCGGCAAGTGCCTGGAGTGGGTCAAGGACCACCTTGCCCTCGATGAGATCAACCTGTATTTGGAGAAGACGCTCGTCACCGACTCCCCCGAGGCGGTGGCGACCAACCTCTACGAGTATCTGACGACGGTCATCCAGACCGCTCACCCGGGAAGCGACGGGGTCATCTTCACCCCGTGGCTGCACGGCAACCGCTGTCCCTTCGAGGATCCGAATGCACGCGGCATGTTCTTCAACATCAGCCTGGAGACGGGCAAGACCGAGATGATCCGCAGTGTCATCGAAGGCATCTGCATGCATATGCGCTGGTTCCTCGAAGTCCAGGAGAAGAAGACGAAGACCAGCGATCCCATCCACTTCGTCGGTGGCGGGGCGCTCTCACCGGTGACCTGCCAGATCCTGAGCGATGTCCTTGGACGGAAGATCCAGACCATCGCCGACCCCCAGAATGTCGGCGCACTGGGGGCAGCCATGCTGGCTGCCCAAGGCTTGGGCATCTACCACAGCGTGGAGGAAGCGACCACGGCGATTCCGTTGGGGGCGCTCTATGAACCGAATCCAGAGCACAAAGCGGTCTACGACCGCAACTACGCCGTCTATACCGCGCTCTACAAGAGCAATAAAAAACACTTTGCGGCCCTCAATGGGCTCTAGGAGAAGATGAACATGGCAGAGCTGCAGACCACACCCTTGAGCAGGCGGGAGAACCTGATCCAAGTCATCAAATTCGTCCTCTTCTCCATCAGTGCGGGCGTCATCCAAGTCCTCGTCTTCGCCCTCTTCGAGGAGGTCTTCCACCTCCCCTACTGGCCGAGTTACCTCACCGCCCTCATCGCCAGCGTCGTCTACAACTTCACCGTCAACCGGCATTTCACCTTCAAGAGCGCCAACAACGTCCCCAAGGCGATGCTGCAACTGGGCATCTACTATGCGATCTTCACCCCGCTCTCCACCTGGTGGGGCGATGCCTTGGTCCGCCTTGGCGTCATGGACTACATCGTGCTCGCAGGGACGATGGTGATCAACTTGATCACCGAGTTCTGTGTCAACCGCTTCATCATCTACCGCACCTCAATGAATACCAGAGAACCAAAGCACCATACAGGAGATACCCCATGAACACACAATCTGCAATCACGACCTATCCCGACGCCCAGGCCATCACGGCACAACTCGATGCCTTGATCAAAGCGCCCATCCACAGCATCGCCCGTGATGCACTGGCTCGGTATGAACGCGAGTATTTTGATGAAAAATGCCCCCGCTCCAAGCGCATGATCGAAGAGGCCAAGCACTATATCCCCGGTGGAGTGCAGCACAACCTCGCCTTCAACCACCCCTTCCCCCTGGTCATCACCAAGGCGGAGGGAGCCTATCTCCACGACCTGGACGGCAACCGGTACTTTGACCTCCTGCAGGCGGGGGG
>ERZ795058.1001-NODE-1001-length-40182-cov-21.967877_pt1 | contig 40182 bp, 44 predicted proteins | sample MGYA00375142_ERZ795058 | MGnify/ENA primary metagenome ERZ795058 (study PRJEB30187, sample SAMN05720210) | activated sludge metagenome | isolation source: anaerobic digester from wastewater treatment plant | place: Japan | collected 2015-04-20 ... | reverse complement strand
TATGATCAGGTCTGGCTTCCGCCTTCAAAAAAAACACATCAATTATATTTTTCTTGTATTTTTTCGCTGATTTGGCTGCCATACATTAAACCTCTGAAAAGGGGAAATGAAATCTGTGAATAATGAGGCTATTTTAAAATTACAATATGTCAAGCAATAATGGAAAAAAGAAAAATACAAGCCTTCTGCATGAAGCGATACCGCACATAGAAGAGTTACGCAAACGCCTCATGTATTCTGCTATAGTCCTTATTCTAGCAACAATCGCCGCATTTTCATTTTCTGAATATCTGATAAATGCGCTGACGGCATTTCTTCTTTCCGGCAAAAATATCACTCTTCATTTTTTTGACATATCCGAGCCGTTCACATTCAGAATAAAAGTTTCATTCATCGCCGGAGTTTTCGGAACTATTCCGTTTCATATATTTCATATCACACGGTTCATTCTTCCCGCACTAAAAAAAAGCGAGAAACGTATGCTTGCGTGCGTCATCACAGCAGGAACCATTCTTTTCTATACAGGCGCATCGCTTTCATTTATGTTTGCGCTGCCGCAGACAATAGATATTATGCTCGGATTTGCTCCTCAGAATATGACAAGTTCGATAAACGCCAACAGCTTCATGAGCTTTATCTCTTATTTCGTATTTTTCGGCGGAATAATTTTTGAAATGCCTGTAATATCATTTGTTTTATCAAAAATAGGAATTCTCAAAAAAAGAACACTGTACCGCAAAAGAAAATTCGCTCTTATAGCAATCTGGATAATCGCCGCAGTAATAACACCGCCGGATGTTTTATCACAGACAATAGCGGCAATACCGATGATGCTGCTTTATGAAATATCAGCTTTCATCGCATTTATCTGTGCGCGCGAGTGATGTTTTGCAGTTGCGTCTTTTGATGCAGACTTCGCATCGTTCGTCCGGACAAAACTGACAGGAAAAACAATCGGGGCAGTTGTTTTTTCTTGGGGATGCGGAATCAGGAACGAAAACCATTCCCTTAACTCCTTCAATCTTTACAAAGCTCATAAAACCTCAGCGCAAGATCCTCAGGCACAGCTCTTCCGGGTTTATAATAACCCAGGTTTTCCCTGTGGTCTCCATGATAATCTGATCCGCCGGTTACTATCAAATCATACTTCGAAGCAAGTTTCAAGTAAAGCTCGGTTTGTTTTTCGGCTGCAATAGCTGAATATGCCTCTATACCGTTTAGACCAAGTTTAATAAGCTTCTGCAGATATAATTCAAAAAGATCATCATCAATATTCAAGGAAGAAGGATGGGCAAGCGATGAAAAACCGCCGCTTTTACGAATCATGCGGAAACCGTCTTCGGGAAGAATTTTTTTCTTCGGCACAAAACCGGGTTTACCGGAACACATAAATTTAGTAAAAGCATCTTTTATATCGGAGGCATATCCCTTTTTTATTAAAGCCCTTGCAACAAGAGGTTTTCCGGGCGAAGATGATTCGTTGAATCCGTCAAGATCAGAAATTGAAATATCAACTCCCGAATATGCAATATCATCAATCATTTTATAAATACGCTCAGCTCTGCACTTTTTAATGCCGCTCAAAACAGCACTCATTTCATCAGATGCTTTTAGATTATAACCAAGAAGATGGAAGTCGCCTCCGTCAAACTCGATGCTGAGCTCACAGCCGCCGACAACTCTCAAAAGGCCGTTAGTTTGAATAGCCGCTTTTTCAGCCGCTTCAACGCCGTCCATCGAATCATGATCCGTAATTGCGATCAGACTTAAGCCTTCTTCACACGCCCTTCTCACAATCTCTTCAGGAGAATAAATTCCGTCGGACGCGGTCGTATGAACATGCAAATCAATCATTTGTTCAAGCAAATCAAACCGCGCATATTTGTCAATCTCTTGACAAATGGGAATTAATGACAATTTTCACCTGAATAGTGATAATTGTCACTTACGGATAATCGTTTTTTAATTTATATTATTTCTAAGGAGTAATTATGAAAAAAATATACTGTATTGTAATTTTAATATCAACTGCAGCAGCTTTTATATCATGCGCGAAAAAGCCTGAAAAAAGTTCATGGGAAAAAATATTTTCAAAAAAACTGGAACACTCTCATTACTTTGTAGGGTTTTCAAACGAAACTAACGGAATAACAGTCGGTTACGGCGGAAAATGTTTCTACACGGAAGACGGCGGACAATCCTGGAAAGAAGCCGTCAATGAATCGGCATGCCGTTTCGGTCTTGATATCAATGGAGAAAAAACGGCATGGCACTGCGGCAACGGAGAGAACATAAACATCACCGAAGACGGCGGAAAAACATGGAAGAAAGCCGGAAGTTTTCTTTCAACCAGATCGCCGGATCACACCAGATGCATAAGTTTCAGCGAAAATCAGAAGGACGGCTGGGCCGCAAGCCGTAAAATTTTAGGTATAACAAATGACGGCGGCAAAACATGGGCACAGCCGGAACTGCCGGAAGGAATTTCCGACATCGGAGCTGTATTTTTATTATCACCTGCGAGCGGATATATTTTTGACTGCACATTAAATAAACTTTTCTTCACTGAAGACTCAGCAAAATCATGGACAGCTATTGATTTGCCGAAAGAAGCAAAAAGCATTTCAACAGATGCATCTCCGATGTCGGTGATCAATGCGGATCAAAGCGGGAAAATATTATTCATTACCAACAAATCAGAAAAAGATACCAATAGAATATCGGCTTTCATTTCATCCAATAAAGGAAAAACATGGAAAGAAGAAATCATCGAAGCCGGTGCGGGATATCTTTTTCTGAATAAAAACACTACGCTATTGACTCATCTAGGTCTTGACGGAACAACAAATCTCTTTAAAGCGAAAAGCAAATTATAAAGATATCAACTGTGCATTGTAGAATATTTTGAACGGTATTCATTCGGCAGCATTCTTGTCTGCCGTTTGAACATCTTCCTGAAATACGGAAGATCATTGAAACCCGATCTGTAGCAGATTTCATCGATAGTGAGTCCGGTATCTCTTACCATCGCACAGGCGATTGAAACGCGAAGCTCGTTAAGATACTGAACCAGAGTTTTTCCGGATGCTTTTTTAAACTTGCTCGAAAGATCAGTTCTGTTGGTTTCAAATATTTTACACAGAGATGAAATTGTAATCTGTTTGTGATAATTGCACGACAAATACTGAACAATACGCATGGCAAGGTCATCGTCATTCGATATTAACCCGCCGGTCGAAACGATTCTGTCAGGGTTCTGATAAACCTGAGTCACATAAAACAGCAATTCAAAGAGATAAGAACGGGATCTGCACGGCCACATATTTGAATTCTGCTCTTTCAGTTCATTTTTTATAAGATTGATTTTTTCAAGAACATGAAACATCGAATTGTGCCCGATCTTGATAACTCCTCCGAAATCATCAGTCTGCTCTACAAAAGGAAGAACATAAAATCTGTCCTGATGGCTTGTGCCCTGAAGCGATTCCGACCGCGGATAATATATATTTTCGTAATTAAAATTGCTGTTTACAACTTCAGGGTGGAAAAAGACGCACTCAAAAAGAACATCTTCAGAAAATTCGGCATCAAGTTTTGAATTATTATTTAAACAAATAATCGAAGGAGCTACGGCAGGAAAAACCGACGAAGCACTTTTTAGAAGCACTGCCCCTCTTCTCACGAGAATAAACGAAAATCTTTCATGGGTTCTTATAGCAGGAGGATTCTCGTGCACAGAAAGATGGAGATTATAACCCTCGTAAAAGTTTTTACCTATGGTCGTTCCTCTGCAAATATCATCCTGCATAACAAATACCGTTAATGGCAATGAGTCCTAAGAACACATTTTATCAATCTTTTTTTCAAAAAAAGCAGTTAAAGCAAATGCTGTCAGGCAACAAAAAAACCGGCTTAAAGCCGGCTTGTTATTTTAATGCTTTAAGAATTTCTTCAGTCTTGTCCGTTTTTTCCCACGAAAATCCGTTACGTCCGAAATGACCATATGCCGCAGTTTTTGCAAATACAGGTTTTTTGAGATCAAGAGTCTTTACGATACCTGACGGCGTAAGATCGAACACCTTTTTAACCGCTTCTTCAATCTTCGCTTCATCAACAGTTGATGTTCCGAAAGTATCTACAAAAACCGATACAGGAAAAGGAACTCCGATAGCGTAAGCAAGCTGAACTTCGCATCTTTCGCAAAGCTCTGCCGCAACGATATTTTTCGCAACATAGCGAGCCATGTAAGCCGCAGAACGGTCAACCTTCGATGGATCCTTTCCGCTGAAAGCCCCGCCGCCGTGGCGACCCATTCCGCCGTAGGTATCAACGATAATTTTTCTGCCTGTAAGACCGGAATCACCGTGAGGACCGCCCACTACGAAGCGGCCTGTAGGATTTACGTAATATTTAGTCGAATCATCAAGAAGACCGGTCGGATCAAGAACAGGAAGAATAATCTTCTTGATAATAGTTTCTTTTATTTCATCATAAGAAACATCTTCATCATGCTGATGAGAGATGACAACAGTATCAATTTTAACAGGCTTATGACCTTCATATTCAATAGTCACCTGACTCTTTGAATCGGGACGAAGCCATTTCAAATCACCGCTTTTACGGAGTTCGGTTGCTTTCAATAGAAGATTATGCGAATACATGATAGGTGCCGGCATCATTTCAGGAGTTTCCTTGCACGCGAAACCGAACATCATCCCCTGATCGCCTGCGCCCTGCTCGCCTTTAAAAAGACCTTCGCCGGAAACACCCTGAGAAATGTCAGGAGACTGGGTGTGAATAGCATTAAGAACTGACATAGAATCGCAGTCAATACCGTATTTGGGATTATTATAACCTATTTCTCTGACAACACCGCGGACGATACTCTGAATATCAAGAGTTGCCTTAGTCGTAATCTCACCGCCGACCAAAACCATACCCGTAGTAGCGAAAGTTTCGCATGCAACACGCGAATTAGGATCAGCTTCAAGGCATTTATCCAACACAGCATCAGAAACCTGATCACAAAGCTTATCAGGATGACCTTCGCTGACAGATTCTGAAGTAAAAAGATATTTTCTCATTACACACCTCATTTTGGGAAAAAGCTAACAAGACACCGAATTTGGTCAAGATAAAATCAAAATCAGGCGTGCCCGTGCCCCTGTTCTTTCTCACTACTTCTCTGACCGTCCATGCACGGTCGGGCTTTTGCTTCAAGGCGTTCCGCCTTTCCGCGCAATCCCTCACGCAGTTTCCGCACGGAGGCGGAAATATTGCCCGCGAGGTGGTCGCAGACCACAGCGGGAAAACGCAAGCGTTACCTCATAGATTAAGGCGTGAAATCAATTTAAAATCGCATTCGAAGCGAATAGGACTTTCGCTGAGAATAAGAAATAATTTATTGATCTCAATAATAAATTCTTCCGAGTGTCGGAATACAATCAAAGGCTTCGCCTTTGAGATTCCTTGTTCGCATGGATCATGCAAAACACAAAAGGTGTTTCACACCTTTTAAATCCGTTTGTCCATTTCTTTTGCGTCGCCCAAAAGAAATGGACGAAAGAAAAGGGCGCCGCTGCGCGGTGCTTGTCTCGCGTATTCCTCGCACCGGCGTTGCCGGATGCTGCGGACGCTCGAGTTGTGTCGCGCCATGCGCGACGTTTTAGGTTCTTTTTCTATTTAGTCATCCTTTTCTGTAGTACTTTACGCACTTTTGTGATTTTCTATATCATTCTTTATAAAATATCATCTATAAAAGACATCTATTCTTTGCTTAACGGCATCCTTCAGTTCATCATCATATGTACTTTCATAAACCTTTTTCAACAAATCAATAGAAAACAAATCAAACGCCAAGACTCGTAATATATATGTAGCTAAAACAGGATTGAGTAGATATTTTCTTTCAAATTGGGAAACTAAATAATTATTTACTCTGTTATCGCAAAGGTTCGATAAAGCTGATGCTGCAGCATATGCTCCTTCGTGATCATCCTCAATATATTTTTTAAAGTTACTAATCAATTCTTGAATTTCATTATCTGTCAAATAATAATCATATAACTCTTCTCTTAAAACATTTTTATAATAACTTTCATTATCTCCATGATAATCGAAATTCTTCTCAAACAACAATCCTATTTCCTGAAATATCAAAACCGAATCTTCGCTTCCATCATTGATGGAGTTCAACATTTTCCTTATTGTTTTATTCATATTGTTTACGTAAATATCTTCCATTTATAAGAGGCTAAATCAGGCTTATACATATTACCTCCATAATAAAATGTCTTGTCCAATAAACTGGGGTCGATTCATGCATGGCACCACGCAAAAACAGGTAATGGGCGCGGAACGCCCTAAAAACCTTATGGAATCATTGCCTTCTTAAAAGCTTCTGCAGAATTTATAATTGTTTTTTCACTTACACAAAACGTAAGCCTGAAATAGCCTTTCTTTCCGAATCCGCTGCCCGGAACAGCAAGAATCAAATGCTCCTTTAGTTTGCTCACAAAAGCAATATCATCACCGCCCGGGGCCTTGCAGAAAATGTAAAACGCGCCCTTCGGTTCAAAAAAATCATATCCGGCCGAACGGAGAACTTCAACGAGCATGTCCTTCCGCTTTTCATAAAGCGCGACATCGACTTTTTCAGAAGTCATTTCGGCAACAGTGCGCTGCATGAGAGCCGGAGCATTGACAAAACCAAGAGTGCGGTTTGCCATAATCATGCCGGCTAAAAGGTCATCAACAGAATCGCATGCAGGATTAAACGCGATATATCCTATACGTTCTCCAGGAAGAGAAAGCGTCTTAGAATATGAAGTTACAACTATTGAATTTTTATACGCCGAAAGTACCGGAGCAACATGAGCGCTTTTATAAACTATTTCCCGGTATGGTTCGTCGGAAATTAAATATATTTCGCGGTTTACAATTTTGCTTTTTTCTTCAAGAAGACGCGCAAGACCCGCAATATCTTCCGGCGAATATATTTTGCCTGTTGGATTATTCGGCGAATTAATAAGAACTGCCGCCGTCTTTTCGTTAATAAGAGATGAGATTGAATCAATATCAAGAGAAAAATCATCTTTGGTTTCAGCAGTCTTCAATACACCGCCGTGGTTTGAAATATATGAACCGTATTCTACGAAATACGGAGCAGGAACAATAACCTCATCGCCTGGATTCAAAAGCGTCTTAAAAACAACATTAAGACCGCCGGCCGCTCCGACCGTCATTACGATATTATTTTCATTAAGAATGAGACCCTGTTCAGCGGAAGCCTTGACTGCAATTTTTTTTCTTACATCAGCAAAACCCGCGTTGGGCATGTAACCGCTCGTACCCGGAACTGCTTCTTCAGCAAATCTTTTAATAAGCGCAAAAAACTTCTTCGGAGGTTGAACATCCGGATTTCCAATTGAAAAATCAAAAACTTTATCCGCACCGTGAATCTGTTTTAAACGCATTCCTTCTTCAAACATTTTTCTAATCCATGACGATGAACTGATGGATTCTTTTATTTTAAAAGCTACTGGCATTTATTTTTCCTCATTCAAGTATTTTAACAGTTCCTTCACCAAGAACATTTCCGTCCTTACCTTCAACAACTGCCTTGTACGAACTTTCATTAATTATTAAAAAATCCGTGCGCACGGTTTTCGCTAAAGGGTCAACCTTAACAGTCTGCGTTTCTTCCGGAAGTATGTCACCGTCTTCGGTATCATAAAGTTTGATGGTGACGTTTTCTGTTCCGAAAGGAGATGAAAATTTTCCGTAAACAGTAATCATTCCTGTCGTGAAAACTTTTCCAATTTTTACAGGCTTACCTTCAGTATCCGTTCCCTCGCAAAAAACGACCGGATCCTTTTTGGAGCATGATGCCAATAAAAAAAGAAAACATAAAGCTAATATTTTTCTCAAAGCAATTCCCCCTGTACGTCTTCGCCTTCTTCAATTTCGCCCTCATCATCCTTAAGCTTCACAGGCTTCGAAATTATTTCATCTCCCTGCTTCTGCAGAATATCTATTTTTCTGGCGGCTTCATCAAGTTTCTTCCGGCAAAAGCGGGAAAGCTGAACGCCTTTTTCATACCTTCCAAGCGCCTCATCAAGTCCCAGCTCTCCTGTTTCGAGTTCGGATGCTATCTCTTCAAGTTCTTCAAGCGCGGATTCGAAAGTTTTTGTTTCTTCAGTTTTTTTCTTTTTCTTTTCCAAGAACATCTCCTTTATTTACGGAATTTACAACACATCCCAGTGAACCGTCCGAAAGAAGCAGTTTGATATTTTCTCCCTGCTTTGCTTTGTCAACCGAGTTTATTATTCTTCCGGCCGAATCAAGGGAAACGGAATAACCGCGCGCAATGGTCGAAAGCGGCGAAAGTTTTTCAAGAAGTTCTGCTCCTTTTGCAAAGAGCATTTCTTTTGAGCGCGTAATTAAAATCATATCTTTTTCGAAACGAGAACACTTTTCTAAACGAGACGCCGAATCCCTCAGCTTTTCATTTAATGCATAATGAAGGGATTCACTGATACGGTCAAGTTCGTATTCCTTGAACTCAAAAGCGGCTTTGGGCTCTGTAAATATTTTTTTAGTTTCAATATTTGAAAGACGGCCGTCAGCAGAAGAAATAATTTTACGGAGAGCGTAATCCATTCGGCGTGAAAACTGATTAACAGATGCAGAAAGCTGAGATTTATCCTGAACCGCAAATTCGGCGGCAGCAGACGGAGTCGGAGCTGCAAAATCCGCCGCCTCATCAGAAATCGGATGATCTATCTGATGACCGACTGCAGAAATTATAGGTACGCGGGATTCGGCAAATGCGCGCACAACTCCCTCTTCGCTGAAAGGAAGAAGATCCTCGACGGAACCTCCGCCGCGCCCGGCAATTATGAGGTCGACATTCCATTTGTCACGGTTGAGTTCCTTTATTGCTTTTATGATGCTCTTAGGCGCATCACCGCCCTGCACCTTTGCAGGCGCCAGAATTATTTCGAGATTGGGATATCGCCTTAAAGCTACTTTTAAAATATCGCGCAGAGCGGCACCTGTCGGTGAAGTTACAATTCCGATCCGTTTTGGAAGAAACGGAAAAGAACGTTTTCTCGACGCATCAAAAAGACCTTCCTTAGCGAGCTTCTTTTTAAGTTCATCAAGCATGAGCTGGATTTCACCGACGCCTTCAAGCATTACGTCGGCGACTTTCAGCTGATAGCTTCCGCGCTTATCATAAATGACGACGCTGCCGAGCGCGATGATACTCTGTCCTTCATTTAATTTAAATTTCAGCTTGGAATTCATATAACGGAAAAATGCCGCAGAAATAAGGCTGTCCTTGTCTTTGAGCGTGAAGTATATATTCCCCGAAGAATGATATGTTATACCGGTAATTTCTCCTTTAACCCAGACGTTGGATAAAAGCGGATTGTTATCCACACAGGTTTTAATGCGCTGTGATAACTCATAAACTGTTAAAGGATTCTGCATATCAAGAGTCAATCCCGGTCATTTAATTTTGCAAGCATAAAGTGATGGAATAGTAGAAGAGATAGAAATATCTAAAAAGCAATTGAATCCGGAAATTGATAAAATAATGCAGGAACATATAAAAAACGCCGCATAAGCGGCGTTAAGATTCTTATTTGATGTTGTATTTCTTTTTGAATTTTTCCACACGACCGGTAGTAGTAACAAGTCTCTGCTCCTTTGTATAGAAAGGATGACAAGCAGAACAAATTTCCACCTTAACATCTTTAAGGGTGGAACGTGTCTTAACTTCATTTCCGCAAGCGCATTTGATTACGGTTTCGTGGTATTCAGGATGGATTCCGTCTTTCATATATTTTCTCCTTATATTTTCTTAAGAATTCATTGCCTTAAAAAAGGCTCTGTTGCTTCTTGTTGCTTTCATTTTGTCAATTAACAGCTCCATGACCTCGCTCGGGCTCATAGTGGAAATGAATTTTCTGAGCACCCAGAGCTTCTGAAGCTCTTCTTCTTCGAGAAGAAGCTCCTCACGGCGGGTTCCTGCCTTGTTGACATCAAGCGCAGGGTATATTCTTCTTTCGGCCAGTTTTCTGTCAAGATGTAATTCTGCGTTTCCTGTACCTTTAAATTCTTCGAAAATTACCTCATCCATTCGGCTTCCGGTTTCAACAAGGGCGGTAGCGATAATGGTTAAAGACCCGCCCTGCTCTATGTTTCTAGCCGCACCGAAAAATCTTTTCGGTTTATGAAGCGCGTTTGAATCAACACCACCCGAAAGAATTTTGCCTGAAGTAGGAACAACCTGGTTATATGCACGCGCAAGTCGCGTAATCGAGTCAAGAAGAATGACCACATCTTTTCCATGTTCAACAAGTCTTTTTGCTTTTTCAATGACCATTTCGGACACCTGAACGTGACGCTGAGCAGGCTCATCGAACGTAGACGCTACGACTTCACCCTGAACTGAACGCTGCATATCGGTTACTTCTTCAGGACGTTCGTCAATCAAAAGTACGATAAGAAACACCTCAGGGTGATTAGTAGTTATTGCATTCGCGATTTTCTGAAGCAGAATGGTTTTTCCAGTTCTCGGAGGAGCGACAATTAGTGCGCGCTGACCTTTTCCGAGAGGAGTCATAATGTTGATTATTCTTGTATCAATATTTTCACTGGTTGTCTCAAGATTTATACGTTTATTAGGATATATCGGAGTAAGGTTATCAAAAAGTATTCGCTTCTGAAGTTTTTCAGGATTATCATAGTTAACGGCTTCAATTCTAAGAAGCGCATAAAATCTTTCACCATCCTTAGGTGGACGGATCTGACCGGTTACATAATCCCCCGTTCTGAGACCGAAAAGACGTATCTGAGAAGGTGAAACGTATATATCATCCGGACCCGGAAGGTAATTGTAGTTTTGTGAACGGAGAAATCCGAAACCTTCAGGAAGAATTTCAAGAACACCCGAAGAAAATATATTTCCGTTTTTTTCAGTCTGGCTTCTCAAAATCTGAAAAATCAAATCCTGTTTTTTAAGTCCGGAGATACCCTCAACTCCCATGCCTCTTGCAAGAGAAAGCAATTCGTTTATCGTTCGCTTCTTCAATTCTGCCAAATCAAGCTTCTCTACAGCTGCACTCGGCTGTTGTGCTGGAGCTTGCGGTGCAGCAGGCGTGCTGTTTCCGTTATTTCCGTTGTTATAATTTCTTGAATGTCTTCGTGGTTTACGCTCGGAAGTAACCTCTTCGGCAGTAGTTTCTTCTGCCTGCGGAGATTCCTGAATAGTTTCGCTTTTTTCGAGTTCGTTTTCTGTACTCATATATACCTTTTATAAGATGAATGTATTATTTCAATTTACGCCTTTACAGGGAATATGCGGAAAAACGGCGGAATGCCGGAACACGGGATTATTACGAAAAATACACAAACTCCATTTTTTTGATTACTTGAGGCGCTGGGAACCAACGAAGTACATAATAAATTATTAACGAAAAATGTCAAGTTTTTTAAAGCATTATTACGGAATCGTCATTATCATAACTGTTAAAATTTTAGTCTTTATTATATACCTTAATACAATCGTTAGTTGAATAAAAAATTACAATAGACCGCGATAAAATTATTTTAAATTCCGTTATTATTCATGAGGTATCCGTGAATAATTTAAGAACTACAGCTCTTATTAAGAAACAATATTTTACAATTATCGAATCGGCTTGCCGCAAAGGAAAGATAAAACGGTCTAAGTTAATTCATATGGCACTAAGAGGTATGGTTTCATCACGAGTTTCTGAAAACCGTTTAAAAACTTTTTCTAATGTTAAATATCAATATCGTGGGGGAAAATACATAGTTATCCACTTTTCAATCGATCCGGAACTATATGAAGCATGTATTGAACTTAGAAAAACAAATAAACTATCAGTTTCACTGATGCTTAACGAGTGGATTGAAAAGCATTTATTACAACCGACAGAAAATCAGCAATGGTATTCAACGTTTATTTTAAAAGTGGATAACTATCCACTTTTCTACCAAATAGAATCAGAATTTGTAAAACAGACGCAGACTTTACACACGCAGATAACAATTAAACTCGAATAGCCAATCTAATAATTAACTACTATTTCATCCGTACTGAGACAGCTTTCTCCAAGATCAAGCATTGAGTTTATAAAGGATATTTTCTCATATTTTTTTATATCTTCTGCCGCTATGCTCCTTTCACGAATAATATTATCAGCAAGAAGTTTCTGCCGCATAATTCCATTAAGAAGAAATGTTTCAGGAGTGTACCATTTTCCCGAATCATAAAATGCAAGGTTTGAAAAAGATGAATCAGTAACCATGCCTTTTTTTAAAATAAATATTTCATCATAATTATCATTCATCAATGAAGAAAACAGCGAACGGTCTTCATTTTTAAAAAAATATTCTGCATCGCTACATTCAACAGCCACTACAGAACCAATTTTTTTTACTGTATATTTTTCAACAGAATAATTTCGATTATCTCCTGAATAAACTATTCTCAGTTTATATTTCCCTCTTACAGGAACAGAATCAAGCTGAATGTCCTTAATTACAAAAGGATCACTGAGCGGAAAATACTTTGCAAAAGTAGAAGCTATACGCACATTATGCAAATCTAGGTTACAGAGAATTCCGTTTTCTATTCTAACTGTCTCTATGAACCGGAATGGATATTTTTCTAATGAGTTCTTCATATTCCTTTTCAGGATTACTGTATATGGTAATCCCGCCGCCGCTTTTAAAATATAGTTTATCCTTTTCCTTTTCTATAAAGCGGATCATAACACAGCTGTCAAGATAATCTCCTTCACAAATACCAAATACGCCGGTATAAAAACCGCGGTCATAATTTTCAGCACCTTTAAGTATTGAAATTGTCTCTTTCTTGGGAGCACCGGTCACCGAACCTGCCGGAAGAATCTGAAGTAAAAGATTTCCGAAGTCTTCATAGTATTCATTCCGAAGAATACCTTTTATTTCAGAGCTCGTCTGAAAAATACCTCCGTCATTAAATGATATTTTCTCAGCATAACGGTATCGCTCCACATTGATATTTTCGCAGACTATCCCCAAGTCATTACGCAAGAGATCCACAACTGTCAAATGTTCAGCCTGCTCTTTTTCATCATTTATAAGCTTTTCTAGAGAATCGGGATAATCCGAAGAAATAGTACCTTTCATCGGAAAAGTCTTTATTTCCTTCCCGTTTATTTTTACAAATATTTCCGGTGAAAAAACTGTGAACTTATCACGAATTAAAAGTTTATAAGGAGCTGATGATGAAATAAAAATATCATCCAAAGAGTTTTGAGTTTCAATTTCGGATCGGAATGTCAAATTTGAAAGATATGAATTTCCAGAAACAATATTCTTCATAACCTTTTCAAAAGCAAAATTGTATTCCGCGTAATCCGGCGGAAAAATGTTCACGATCTCAGCTTTCATATCCGAATCGAAAGAAGCATTAGTTTCACCGCGAACGTAATAAAAAATGCCGTTCAAAGCACATTCATCAGTCGGACAGAGAATCAAGCTTTCCATTTCGTAATCTACTACAAATATAAAACGGCATCCGCTGTTTCGTAGCCGTGAAAATTCCGAATGAAAATCTTTTTGACCGCAGGTAATCATTTTGCGTCTAATCCGGTAAATATTAAAAATTTAAAATAAGACAATATATGATATACCGCCGTCAAATTATAGATTTTCTTGAAAATCTATAATTTGACTTTTGAATTAAAATTTTTAAAAAAACTGTCAAGAAGAAAGATTTCAAGATATTTCTTTACCGCCAATATAGTTGACAATATCCGGCCGAAATTGTTATTATTAATCAGACTATAATAGCGTTTTACAAATAAAGTAATGATTTTAACCGGACGTAACAATGAGCAATAACCAGCATTCTTCTGAAAGTTCAACAGGATTTCTCGAAGAAACAGAAATAAAAGAACCTTCTATGTATAAAGTCATTATGCTGAATGACAATTTCACTTCCATGGAATTTGTCGTTGAGATTCTAATGAGGGTATTCCGCAAGTCAGCAGAGGAAGCTACCGCTATTATGCTTGATATTCACCGTGGCGGATTCGGGGAATGCGGTACATATACCTATGACATTGCACAAACGAAAGTAATGCAGGTTAAAAATGCCGCCAAACAAAACGGTTTTCCATTACGCTGCAGAATAGAGGAAGCATGAATATTAATACCGAACTTAGCCTGATTCTTCAATCGGCATTCAAGGAAGCAGAATACCGCAAACACGAATATATTTCACCTGAGCATGTGCTTTATGCCGCACTTCATTTCGACTCTGCAAATACTTTGCTAGAATCTGCCGGATGCAATACTGAATTAATGAGAACGGAGCTAAACACTTTTCTCAAAGAAAAATTCGAGCCAGGTGAAAATTCATCCAATCCGGTTCAAACATTTTCACTTCAGAATATTTTCGAAAGAGCCTATTCTCACGTTATATCTTCCCAGAAAAAAGAAATTGATCTTGGTGATATTTTAGCTTCAATATTCGATGAAAATGAATCATATTCCGCATACCTTTTCAGAAAGCAAGGCGTTGAAAAACTCGACATATTAAACGCTGTAACAGAAAACGGCTTTCAGGAAGACAATGAGGCAGAAAGCGCTGAAGAAAAAATAAAAGAAGTTCCTCCTTCAAAATCAGTTCTCTCGAAATTCACCGAAGAACTCACGGCAAAAGCCTCGCGCGGAGAGATCGACCCCCTGATCGGAAGAGAGGATATTCTAGATAAAACAATTCATGTTCTTTGCAGGCGCTTCAAGAACAATCCCATTTTCGTCGGAGAAAGCGGCGTCGGAAAGACTGCTATCGCCGGAGGACTCGCCCTCAGAATTGCTTCATCTAATGTTCCATCAGTTCTTCAGTCGGCAAAAATTTTCTCTCTTGATGTCGGCGCACTTCTTGCCGGAACAAAATTCAGAGGCGACTTTGAAGACCGCCTGAAAAAACTTTTAAACGAAATCGAAGCCGAAAAGAATTCAATTTTATTTATTGATGAAATTCACACCATCGTCGGAGCCGGGTCCGTTTCCGGCGGACATCTCGACATTTCCAACATCATAAAGCCGGCTCTCGCCGGAGGAAAGATACGCGTTATCGGCTCTACAACGTTTGAGGAATTTAGAAAAACAATTGAAAAAGACAGAGCTCTTCTTCGCAGATTCACAAAGATCGACATTGATGAAGTCAGCACTGAAGACGCATACAAAATACTTCAGGGGATCAAGAAAGGATACGAGGATCACCATAATGTCATATATACAGACAGAGCACTTCGTACAGCTGTTGAACTATCCGAAAAATATATTGCCGAGAGAAAACTCCCCGACAAGGCAATTGACGTCATCGATGAAGCCGGAGCTTCCGCGGCTATAAAAAACAAAACATCCGAACGAGCCGTCATAAATCCGTCTGATATTATTAAAACGATGAGCCGCTCATATAATATCTCGGAAGAAGCCGTAAAGACAAACGAATCAGATAAACTCAAAAACCTAAAGACGCATCTTTCGGGTTTAATTTTCGGTCAGGATAAAGCGATAGAAGAAATTTCAAGCGCAGTAATCTGTTCTCGCGCGGGATTCTCTGAAGAAAAGAAACCCGTCGCGTCAATGCTCTTTGTAGGTCCTACCGGCGTCGGAAAGACTGAACTTGCCAAACAGCTTGCGGATTATCTTTCTCTCACTCTTCACAGGTTTGACATGAGCGAATATCAGGAAAAGCATTCTGTCGCAAGGCTTATCGGTTCTCCGCCGGGTTACGTCGGCTATGAAGAAGGCGGTCTTCTTACTGAAGCAGTACGCCGCACCCCTCATGCTGTTCTTCTTCTTGATGAAATCGAAAAAGCTCATGAAGATATTTTCAATACGCTTCTTCAGATTCTCGACTACGCGTCGCTCACAGACAACAGCGGACGCAAGGCCGATTTCAGAAATACAATTATTATCATGACTTCAAATGCCGGTGCGCGGGATCTTGAAAAAAATACAATCGGATTTTCAGGAAAAAGCAACACCGGAGCTGTTGAGGATGCTCTCAAAAAAATATTTTCTCCGGAATTCAGAAACCGTATTGACTCTGTCATCAGGTTCAACGCTCTGGACAAAGAAATGGCATTGCGCATCGTAAAGAAAAATCTTGATCAATTTGCCGCACGTCTTAAAAAGAAAAAAATAACAGTAGAATTTACAGAGCAGTGCGTCGAAGAAATATGCGCGCGCGGTTACTCTGAAGAAATGGGCGCGCGAGAAATATCACGTATAATAAGAAATGAAATCATTAAGACTGCCGCGGAGCTTACAGTTTTCGGAAAGCTTTCAAAAGGCGGAAAACTGACTGTTGATTTTAAAAACGAAAACTTTATTTTTACAGAATCAAATGATAAGAAATCTTGATATCGATCCGGCTTTCCCAGATCCTCTCAAGGCGCCGAAGCACGGTCTCCTCGCGTTCGCGGGGGATCTTTCCGCCGAACGTCTTATAGAGGCATATTCTTCGGGAATTTTTCCGTGGTTCGACGAAAACGATCCGATACTGTGGCATTCACCCGATCCCCGGTTTGTTCTTTTCCCGAATAAAATCAAGGTATCGAAAACTATGCGGCAGATCATTAACCGGAAAGTATTTGAAGTCAGATATGATTCGGCATTTGAAGAAGTTATTTCAGCATGTGCGGATTCGAGGATCGAAGGAACATGGATAACCGAGGACATGATTGATGCCTACGTAAACCTTCACAGGTTGGGTTTCGCTCATTCGGCTGAAGCGTGGAAGGACGGCAAACTCGCAGGGGGACTTTACGGCGTTTCAATCGGCAAAGCTTTTTTCGGAGAGTCAATGTTTTCAAAAGAAAGCAACTCTTCTAAATTCGCGCTGATCAGCCTAGCCCGAAAACTTGAAAATGAAAATTTTCTTTTTATTGATTCGCAAGTCCACACTGATCACGTGGAAAGCATGGGCGGGGAATTTATTCCCCGCGCTGATTATATTGCCATGCTAAGAAAAGCTGTTAAAACGGATCATGAATGGATTTCCTGAATTACTCAAGTCCGCTTACATTTTGTTCTTTATCAAATGAAACAACAACTTCATAGGTAATGGTTTTCTTTTCGCCCGGCTTTAAATCCAGAATATATTTCCTCTGCCCCTGAGAATAAACAGTTTCGTCAACCGGTTCTTTCGCGGAAGGTTCGATCGAAGCATTTTTAATTTCAACTGATATCTTCTGATTCAGCGAAACAGGAATTCTGTCGCGGAGAATAATTTTATTCTGCGATTTCATGTTGTTTTCAACAGTTATTTTATACGAATATACTATTCGTCTTTTTCCGCCGAAAACTCCTTTAGTATCCTCATATTTTTTAACCAAAGTTTTTTCTGCAGCTATCCGCGGTTCGGCTCCGAGAACTACGGTTTCTTTTTTGCCGGAAGGGATATACGGAAGATTCATCTTCCCCATGTATTCATTTTCAAGAAATATCTGAGCTTCTCCAGGAAGCCAAGGTATCTCAGTAGAATTAGTTATCTCTGCCGTAATAAAAGCTTCACGGCTCTGCCAAAGATAAAGCTCAAAATTCAATCCGAGCGACTTGCCTGCAGAAAAAGAATAATCTTTAATCAGCTTTTTCTGATGTTTATCTGATGACAATATGCTCTGAGTCAGCGGAAGTTCTATTTCCATGAATGCGCCGGTTTCACGGATAGCGGTTTCCGGAACTTTCTCTTCTTGGACCGAATCTGCATAATCCTGTTTGGCTAGCGCAAGTGGACGTTCTGCTTTCTTTGCAGATTTAGCGCTTACATACTCATCCTCTTTATCATAATTTCTTTCTTCTATAATATCAAGATACCATGGATTAAAATAAGGTGAAACGATATTATTCGACGGAGCACCTGTTGAAAGAAAGAGTTTAACGTCTTTCCAGTCTTCGCCGGTTTTCTGATACACATTGCCGTAAACAGTCAGATCGACCTTGCCGTTATCACGGCTTCCTCGGATGTCATAAATCATATTCCAGCTTGTATTCGGAATCATGTAGCTGAATTCTATCTTGGCTTTTGCTGCTCGGGCAGAAAAAACAGTCAGCACTATTCTTTTTTCTATATCGGTTCCCTGAGTAGGATTTTTTAAAATCGATTTTGTTCTTGAATAATACACATTCGAATCGGCGTACTGCTGAACCATCATGTTCTGCACATTTTTATTGCGGGCATTATTGAGAAGCTGGTAATTCGAATAATAACTGTCTCCCGCAATCTGAATCAGTTCAAACTCCCATTTCTGAATTTCCTTGCCCAATTCCTCGCGCGCTGATTCAATCTGACGTCTGCGTGCGGCTATTTCTTTTTTCTTTGATACGCAATATGTCAGGGTATCATCCCATACTTTAACCTGGGGAATGCGCGTCTGAAGTTCCTTGGAGGCATTAATGTTCGTAAAATTCAAAACCGAACCGACGAAATCCTCCTGAGTTTTTAGAGATGCCAGATCATCAACATACTGCTGATCCTGTTTTGCGAGTTCCTTAAGCTTGTCTTCAATATCCTGAACTTTTTTCTGGAATCTTTCTACAAGCATCTTCTGTTCAACTGATACTGTTACAATTTTGCCTTCAAAATTTTTCGGCAGGGAAGATTTAACCGACCAGTCAAAAAGACCTTTCGGAAGAGATGTAAGAACGACAGTATTCTCTCCCTTCTTCAGTTCAACCTCGGTTTCTCTTACTATGAGCGACTGATTCTGATATGACTTAACGGAAATAATTTTGCTCGCAGTCTCATCATCAGCCGCCAAAATATTAAGCGCGATTAAAAGCGCCGGAAATATTAAATATTTTTTCATAAATTCTCCAATACTGTATTAGAAATCAACACTACGGTAATGTTACGAATATTTCAAGCTGTTTATATAATCATAACTTATTTGACAAACACGGAGCAAAAATGAAAATCGGCATGATTAAAGGTGAGCAATATGAAATACTGGAATTCGACGCTTCAAGCTATGACGGAATATCTTCCCGGAGAACAGCCCGACAACATCGAGCAGTTCATCAAACTCAATACCAACGAATCGCCTTTCCCTCCGACGCCTCCGGTACTTGAAGCCATAAAAAACGCCTGCGACGGATCTCTGCGTAAATATCCTAACCCGAATGCCGATCCGCTCAGAAAAGAAATGGCATCACTGCTCGGCGGATCATTTTCAGAAAACAATATTTTTGTTTCAAACGGATCTGATGAAATCTTCACGCTGTTATTCAGAGGTTTTATCGAAAAAACGGGTCTCGCGGCTTTCGCTTATCCTTCATATTCTCTATATTACACAATGGCTGAAGCCAACGGCATCAATTATGAAAAAGTACCGCTCACGGATAACTTCGATTACGACCTTGATTTGTTTCTAAAGAAAAAATATGATCTCATAATTCTTACTTCTCCGAACAATCCCACAGGAACATCCCTTACCGTGAAACAGATCGGGGATTTTCTTCAGAAATTCAAGGGGCTTCTTGTTATCGATGAAGCTTATGTTGATTTTTACGGAGGAAGCGCTGTCGATATGGTACTCAAATACGATAACCTTATAGTCACACGTTCTTTCTCCAAGTCATATTCTCTAGCAGGGCTTCGTGTCGGTCTGGCAATCGCAAACCCGGATATAATACAGGGATTTTTGAAACTTAAAGATTCATATAATATCGATAGACTTGCTCTTGCCGGCGCTCTCGCGGCCCTCAAAGACCAGAAGGGATTCAAGTATAACATGCAGATGCTCCGCAACAATAAGGAGTATCTCGAAGAACGGCTCGAAGCGCTCGGTTTTGAAATTGTTCCTTCAAAAGGAAATTTCGTTTTCACCAAGCACGCTTCTTTTCCGTCCGAAAAACTATATCTCGAACTTAAAGAAAGAATGATACTGATACGTTACTTTAAGGGCGACATTCAGAATCAGTACGTGCGTATCTCAGTAGGCTCAATGCAGGAAATAAAAAAACTCATTGAAGAAATTGGAGAAATCATTGGCTGAATTCATTCACAGCATCACAGTAGAATTTGAAGACGTAGACTGTTATGGGATCATTCACCATCCCAAAGCGCTTTATTTCTGCGAACGCGCCCGCGCGGCATTCCTCAGGGAAAATTCAATCCGCGTCACAGGAGAATCACCATTCGGGCTGGTTCTCAGAGATGTGTCGATCAAATACCGTAATCAGCTCGTGATGTTCGACAAGGCCGAAGTATCCGTCCGCTCAAAAAAAATAAACAAAATGAGCTTCGTATGGGATTACATTATAAAGAAAGACGGGAAGAATGCGGTGTTCTGCGAAATTGAAATGGTTGCAATAGATATCAAAACAAAAAAACTGATTGCCCTTCCTGAAAATCTTGTAAATGCACTAAAGAAAATAGAAATTTCAGAATAAAGCGGCTTCGACTATTTCAACCAGCGGATTAAGAACAATCGTCTCATGATCGGAAACGATCTGCCCTCCTTTCACGGCGGAATCCGCGTTTCCGAGTGATATGAAAATCTTTTTTATTTTCGCTTCATCAAACCGCCTGGCTCTCATCAGAAATTCATCCCTTCCGGATGCCGACACGCCGATAGAATCGGCAATATCCGAATCACTCATTCCACTTTTTTTCAATGACACGTATTTCTCAATACGTTCCGCTTCTTTCCATATGAAAGCAAAAATCTGAAGCTCGTGCATTCCGCTTCCAAGAACCTTGCTCAGCAGATAAAGCGCATCTTTTTTCCCGAGAAAAAGCGAATTTATAAAATCAAATATCTTCACTTCTTTTTCATCCGCTACAACGGCAACAACAGTTTCAACCGCAATATTTTTTGAATCATTATAAGAAAGAATTTTATTTACGGCGGCATCAAACTTCGCAAAATCGCGCCCGGTGAGACTCGTTATCGCGGAAAGAACATCCTTCGACGCAAACCTTCCTGCTTCACGGAAACGTTCTGCGCCGTAAGCATGAAGATCACTTTCAAACATTCTCCAAAACATTACCTCAACAAAGTCTTTACGTTTTTTCATATAAGCAGGAACGGTATTTGAAGAAGACATGAGAATTATTGTTCCCGAAGAATCTGAGTCGAGTATTTCATTTATCAAAGTTATATCAGTTTTTTTAATAAGTTTTTCAGCGCCGTAAATTACCGAAACCTTCGCTTCAGAAAACATATCCTGCTGAAGAAGAACTTCGGCAGCCGCAACAATCTCTCCGCTTTCAGCGTGAAACCGCCCTATCTTCTGACCTTTCGGAAAAGATGATAAAATCATTGAAAGGGCGCGCTCTTTCTCTCCTTCTTCCTCGCCTATAAAAAGATATATTTTTACGGCCGCTTCTTTTCCGAATGATTTAAAAAACTGTCTGGAATTCATTATATTACGCGCCTAAAAAGATTGACTCATATCCGCTAACGGGATGAATTGATTTAATATCAGTCAGCCATAGATTAAGTCAAGTAAAAGAGGATTATTAATGCTGCAGATAATTAAATGCAACGCGGGTCATTGCAATGAACTCTCCATACTCTTCAACAACTACCGCGTATTCTATGGTCAGAATTCTGATTTAGATTCCGCCCTCCGGTTTATCCGCGAAAGGCTCGATAAAAGCGACTCTGTAATATTTGCAGCTTTTGAAGAAAACATAATGTACGGATTCGTTCAGCTTTATCCGTCATTCTCATCAGTCGCGATGAAACGCACTTATTACCTCAATGATCTTTTTGTTAATGTCTCTTTCCGCAGAAAAGGAATTGCCGAAGCTCTTATAAATAAATCTATCGGGTTTGCAAAGGAAAACTCAGCCGCAAGAATTACATTGTGCACACAAATTGAAAATAACGCGGCAAAAAATCTTTACAGCAAATGCGGTTTCACAAAAAACACCGCATACGATTATTTCAATTTCACCATTTAAACATAAACGATTCTTTTCTTGCTATATAAAAAGAATTCTGCTATCATAATCAATATCATTTTTTGGCTGTAACGCCGCCAGTTTTCACTTACAGACCAGCACGCATACGGCGTTTCCAAAGAGGGGTTACGATGGCTGAATTAATTCCTGTAATAAATGTCGATAAAGATAAATGCGTCAACTGCCATGCCTGCATCACAGCGTGCCCTGTCAAAATGTGCAACGACGGAAGCGGCGAGTATGTAAAAGTAAATCACAATCTGTGTATAGGATGCGGCAGCTGTCTTGACTACTGTACGCATGACGCGCGCTCTGGAATCGATGATTTTCAGTTGTTCCAAAAATCATTAAGCAGAAAAGATAAAATGATAGCTATCGCTGCTCCGGCTTCAGCCGCCGCTTTTCCAGGCAGGTATCTCAATCTAAACGGATATCTAAAATCAGCCGGAATATCTGCGGTTTTCGACGTCAGCTTCGGAGCGGAACTCACGGTCAAAACTTATCTTGAACATGTAAAAAATGACAAACCCCGTCTGGTTATATCCCAGCCCTGTCCGGCGATTGTCAGCTACATAGAAATTTATCATCCCGAACTTCTTGAACATCTTGCACCAGCAGACAGTCCGATGATGCATACCGTAAAAATGATTCGCGAATTTTATCCTGAATATTCACAGCATAAAATAATTGTAGTAAGCCCTTGTCTTGCCAAAAGACGCGAATTTGACGAACTCGGCTTTTCCGGAGAAATATTCAACGTGACCTGCAACTCATTGATAGAGCATATTAATAATACAGGAATAAATCTGGATAACTATCCGAAAACCGACTATGATAATCCGCCGGCAGAGCGCGCAGTTGTTTTTTCATCACCAGGCGGACTACTCGAAACCGCTGAACGAGAACATCCCGGCATAGGAAAAGTTTCGCGCAAAATTGAAGGCACTAACACGATTTACGCATATATTGACGCTCTTGCCGAATCTCTTTCAAACGGAACAGCACCGCTTCTCGTTGACTGCCTGAACTGCGAACACGGATGCAACGGCGGCCCGGGAACACCGAACAGGCATGCAAATCTTGACCGCATCGAACATCTGATCTCAGAAAGAAAAAATGACATGAAAAAAAGGTACAGTTCATCATTTTCAGGAAAACGGAAGCTCAGGCACACAATCGACAAGTTCTGGAAGAAAAATCTCTACGGCAGAAAATATGAAAATCTCGCGCAGAACAATACATCAAAATTGCCGACACAGCGCGAACTCTCTTCAGTTTACGCTTCCATGATGAAGCATTCCGAAAAGGATATGTATAACTGCTCGGCATGCGGATACGGAAGCTGCGAAAAAATGGCTCTTGCAGTATTCAATGGACTGAACAAAGCGGAAAACTGCCATTACTATAAACACTTTATGATGCTTGCCGAAAAAGAAGACAGCGCAAAGAGCATCGAAGCTGTTCAAAACGCAGTCCGCGACATTGAAAACAGCAACATTGAAGGAATGATTGAAAAAATTAAACTTTTTTCCTCAAAAGAAAAAGACAGCCTTACAAAACTCGGCGACGAAATGAAAAGATCTTCATCAATCTCGGACAAATTCACACCGATTACGAGCGCGATCAACGAAATTTCCATGCAGACAAATCTGCTCGCCCTCAATGCTTCAATAGAAGCCGCCCGTGCCGGCGATGCAGGACGGGGTTTTGGAATTGTTGCAGGTGAAGTAAAAAATCTTGCAAAAAGAACGCAGGAAGAAGTTAAGAAAATCGTTCCTTATTCTGATGATCTCAGAACAGTATTCGACAATCTCGCGGAACAAACCGATATTCTGATAGAAAGCTTTCACGAAATTGAAAGTATCAGTTCCGGTCTTGAAAAAGCCTCTTCCGACATATCAGAGGTTAAAGATATACTCCGAGAAAGAATGGAAAGAAATTAATTTATACGGAGAAATTTTCTTGCCAATGAAGAGCCATGTACATATTTGTACTCTGTTTGCCTATGTTCTTTCGAATTCCGGGCTGATTTTTAAACTGGAGTAAATCATGAAAAAAATAACATTAACCGTTTTAAGCCTTTTTGCTTTATCATTATCAATTTCCTGCGCCGGTAAAAACAAAAAAGAACTTCACATTTACAACTGGGCCGATTATATCAAACCGGAAATAGTTTCCGCTTTCGAATCAAAATTCAACTGCAAAGTCATAGTGGACTATTTTGACTCAAACGAGTCAATGTATGCAAAGATCAAATCCGGCGCAACCGGTTATGACATCATAGTTCCGACAAGCTATATGGCGGAAGTCATGAATAAAGAAAACATGCTTGTTCAAATAAACAAAGACAAGATTCCGAACATTAAAAACATCGATGCAGAAATCATCAAGTCTAAACCCGATTCAGCCATGAATTACAGCATTCCCTACATGATGAGTTTCACGGGTGTCGGATACAACAAGCAGAAAGTTGCTTCTCCGAAAGAAAGCTGGAGCATATTTGAATCAGCAGATTATTCAAAACGTACTACCCTGTTAAACGACATGCGTGAAGTAATAGGCGCGGCACTTAAATATCTCGGATACAGCTATAACAGCAGAAATGAATCCGAACTTCAGAAGGCAAAAGAACTGGTTCTGAAATGGAAAAAGAATATCGCGAAATTTGACGTTGATGAAGCCAAACGTGGTCTTGATTCCGGCGAATTTTTTATCGTTCAGCAGTACAGCGGAGACATCCTTCAGATAATAGAAGAAAATGAAAATATAGGATTCTTTTATCCGGCCGAAGGAACATCTTATTCATCAGACGATTTCGTTATAATGAAAGATTCAAAGAATATCGACCTTGCATATGAATTTATCAACTTCTGCCACGATCCGCAAATATGCGCGGAAAACATGGAATTTGTTTTCTACATGTCTCCAAACTCAGAAGCTCTCAAACTGCTGGACAAAGAAACGCTCAACAATCCTGCGTTTAAGCCGTCTGATGCGGTGATGAAAAAATCAGAAACTATCGTCGATCTCGGAGAAGACAACAAGAAATATTCAAAAATCTGGGACGAAATTAAATCCGGTAAATAGGAATTAAGAATCAATATGAAAAAATTAGAAGGCGGACTTGAACTCGTCCGGGGATATAAATATTCGGCTATTGAATGCGGAATCAGATTCGCAAACCGGCTCGATCTTTGTCTGATTTCATCGGACAAAGATTCCAATGCCTCAGTCGTAACAACAACAAATAAAGTTTTCGCTGCTCCGGTAAAACTCTGCCGTGAAAGAAAAAACAACAAAATCAGGGGAATTCTCATCAATTCCACAAACGCGAATGCCTGCACGGGAGATCAGGGTTATGAAACCGCAGTCAAACTCACTGCCGAAACCGCAAACGGAATCGGCGCGGAAGCGGAATCCATTCTCAACTGTTCAACCGGAATCATCGGCGTTCAGCTTCCATACGATAAAATATCAGCTAAAATAAATTCTTTGACTGCCGCACTTTCGCCTGAAAACGGAAAGCAAATTCCAAAAGCGATAATGACGACGGACACGGTACCTAAATTCTGCTGTTACAGTTTTGAAACATCAAAAGGAAGTTTCAAAATCGCTTCTACCGCAAAAGGAGCCGGAATGATCGCTCCCAACATGGCGACGCTTCTTTGCTTTTCAGTTACTGACGCACCGATCGCCAAAAATGATTTAGACAGAATTTTTTCAGAGACAATAGATAAAACCGTCAACGCAATCACAATCGACGGAGACATGTCAACCAATGACACTGCAATAATACTTTCTCCGGTTTCGGATGAAAATCTTAACAATGATGATCTTGCTGAATTTGAAAAAGCACTCTACGCGGTTCTTTTTGATATTTCTAAACAGCTTGTTACCGACGGAGAAGGCGCCACAAAATGCGTTGAAATTCTCGTAAACGGCGCAAAGACTGCAAAAGATGCGAAGAAGTGCTCAAAAGAAATCGCAGAATCTCTTCTTGTCAAGACTGCGTTTTTCGGAAGTGATCCCAACTGGGGAAGAGTCGCCTGTGCAGCGGGTTACTCCGGGGCAGAATTTGATCCGCAGAAAATGTCGATCAGCTTCGACGATATGATGATATTCAAAAACGGAGCACCCCTTAATTTCGACAAAAAAGATCTCGAATCCGTTATTAAAAAAAAGGAATTCAGAGTTACGGTTGAACTTAACGCAGGAGATTATTCATTCATGTATCTGACGAGCGATATCTCGGTTGATTACGTGAAAATCAACGCGGAATATTCGACATAGGAGACTGATTGTTCGATTCGCTTAAAATAAATTATTATAAATCTGCGGCGCTTGGACGGAGAAAAAACGCTTTTTCAAACGCCTGCCGCAGAATCTCTCAAACCGGATCATTCGATGCAGCGTGCGCCTTAATCGAAATTTTTACCGTCAAACAGAATATCTCAGTAGACCAGAAACGCGAAATTATTCATGCACTTTCGCCTTTTCAGGATTTTCTTATTTCAGCACTTAAAAAATATTTATCGGCGATTGCAAAAGATATTCATTTTTTCATTCCGATACTTCCTCACAATACAGCAAGCGGCGATTTCCTCTTTCTTCTTGATGTTCCTCTTGATACGGACGACATCATTTCTTTTTTCGGTGAAATTAAATATACTTCATCATTTCCGCTCGTTTCAAAAACCGCACGAAACCGTTTTCATCCTTCACGACTTAATGCCATGAGCGCCATGGTTAAAATAGACAAACTCAAAGCGACTCCTGTTCTCAAAGATATTCTATTAAACGACGAAGGAATGTTTTTCAGAAGGGCCGCGGCTGAGATACTTCTTTCTTCATCAATACCGATGAATGACGACGAATACATGACGGCAATGATTTTAACCGGAAGATTTGAAGAAGCGTTTGAAGACAAAACCTTATTTGAAAATACATTAAAAAAACTTTACCCTTCACTTGATAAACGCGCGAAGCTCGACGCACTCTCTTTTTCAGCAACCAACAAGATCATGCTGCCTTTGATCGAATCCGCACTTTCATCGCCGGACGAGGAAATACGCATGTTCGCATGCAGAATGTATTCTTCTTTTGAAAACATCGATAGAGCAAAAATTGTTTCTTTACTTAACGATTCCGACGCAAACGTGAGAAACGCCGCATCAGGCGCGATACTTATAGACAGCGGCAAATATATCCCGGCAATTATGTCTATAATTGAAACAAGCATAGATTCCGGCATATCGCTTTTCTATCTTACCAGCATTGAGAACACATTGATAGGAATGGGAAAAACTATAATCCCTCACATGAAGCGGCTTCTCGAAAAAAACAATTCAGCTGCACTTCTCGCGGCTGAAGTTTTGAGTGAAATTGATGATGATGAAATTTTTAGTCTGATGACTCTTCTTTCCGAAAACGATAATCCCGCGATACGCCAGATAGCGATAGAACATCTCGGCAATATGAGAAACCCTGAACTTTTTGACAAGATTGCAGCATTTACATCAGACAAAAATCCGCAGGTAAGAAAAACAGCGTACGATTCACTGATTCTTTCTGACATCACAAAGGCTGAATATTTTTTAAAAGAGTTAACACCTAATCTTGATTATGATGACAAAACCTATTTAAAGAATGTTCTTTCTGAAATATCAAGAGTTAATTAGAGAACATATCTTTTCGCGATACTCAAAGCCTGGTTCTTGTATGACAATCCGAAAAGATTAAGATGATTGAGAATATGATAGAGATTATAAATATCTTTCCTTTCCCGGTAACCCCTATCCAGAGGAAAGACATCATTGTAGCCTTTATAAAAATCATTCGAAAAACCGCCGAACAGTTCAGTCATCGCAATATCAGCTTCCCTTGAACCTAAATAAACCGCGGGATCTATCAGATAACATCCTTCAGCGGAATTTATATAATTGCCGCCCCAAAGATCACCGTGAATCAGTGAAGGTTTATCTTCCGGAATAAAACTTTCGAGCTTTTCAATCAGGCTGAAAAATAAACTAACTTCATGATCCGTTAAATAATTATTTGACTGCGCGAGCTTCAGCTGATGACCGAGCCTCATATTACCGAAAAACGAAACCCATGATGACGAATAGTCATTAAACTGACGGTTTGCTCCGATATAATTATTTTCATGAAAACCGTATTTATCTCCGGCATCTTTCGCGTGAAGTTCAGCCAGCTCCTTTCCGAAATTATAATCAGAAGATTTTGACTGAGAAGTTCTTTCAATATACTGCATGATTATATACTGATGCCCTGCATCAATAAAAACCTTATAAACCTCAGGCACCCTCGCCCCGGAAGATTTAAGAGCTGCAAGTCCGTTTCTTTCGCATTTAAATAAGTTTTCCGGACCTATTCTGTTCTTTTTAATAAATAAACTTTTGCCGTTATTTATTTCTGCAAAATACGACCCGCTTATCGAACCGCCCGAAACGGGGGTAAAAGATTTCACTTCGGCTGACGCGCCGAAAATATCCTTAATAACCGGTCTTATACTATTCATTGTCTTTCATTATGTGCCCGATTATTTTTTCACAGGTACGCAGACACATTTCATATACTATTTCAAAATCGGCTTCGCTTCCGTAATACGGATCGGGCACATCACCCTCTCCTTTCGGATCGAATTTACGGAAACGCATAATCTTTTTTCTATCAGCATCTGATGCAATTCTTTCAACATTATGAAGATTTTCCGAATCCATCGCAAAGATCAAATCATATCCGGCGATATCGGCCTTTGTAATTTTATGAGCAGTGTGATTGATCGGCACCCCGTGAGAACGAAGCGTTTTAATTGTTCTATGATCCGCGTTTCCGCCTTCATGATATCCAGCCGTTCCGCTCGATGCAGCTTTGACGGAATCCGATATTCCTTTCTCTGCGGCAAGATGATTAAAAACAGCTTCAGCCATCGGAGAACGGCATATATTTCCAAGACACACAAACATAACTTTAGATTTCATTCGTACCTTTAAAAACTTATTGATTTATTTCTTTAAAATAATCACTGTATAAATGTTCTTATTGAGGTCAAATATTATTATGCGGGGCTTAAATGGAATTTTACACTTATGTATGCGATATCTGCAAAAAAACATCGAGAATATCCAAGGATGATTCTATTCCGCAATGCTGCGGAAAACTGATGACAAGACTTTCTTCAAACGAAAATAAGTCAGGTAATCTCGCGGATAAATAAGGGCTCAATGCTTTCGGTTTTTTTATACAGAATAAAGAGCTTTTCCTTCGCACGGCTCAGCGCGACATAAAGGAGTCTGCGTTCTTCTTCAAGCGAATTGAACGCGCACGGAAATACTCCGTCTTCAACTCCGCAAAGAATCACATTATCATATTCAAGACCCTTTGATCCGTGAATCGTTGAAAAAGAAACCCAGCAATCACCGATTTCTTTTTTTATTCTGTCGCCGTAGTAATTGTTTCTGTATAAAACACAGTTTGTTCCTGAAATCGATTGAGAGAGAATCTGTTTGATGATTTCTATTTCATCCTTCCATGAATCATACTGCTTATAAACTATTTCGCCTCCTTTACCTGAAGCAGATTTAATTTTTTTTCTGCTTCTGTTTTTGTTTCTTTTTATGGCTCTCTCTGATATACGGATAATCTCACGGCGCGAACGGTAATTGACAGTCAGAAAATATTTCGATACCGACCGGAAATATTTATGAGGACGAATCATGTAATCGATATTCGCGTCGCGGAAGCCGTATATGGACTGCCAGTCATCACCGACTGCAAAGAGATTAGGCTTATCATCCGGCATAAGATTTTTTAAAAGAAGAAAATTATCATCAGAAGTATCCTGAAATTCATCGACAAAAATATATTTAAACCGCTGTCTCATCTTTTCTCTGAAAGCTATATCTTTAGAAAGAATAGAATTCGCGCAAAAAATTAAATCAGAAAACGTCATAAGAGAGTGCTCTTTTTTATAAAGCTCAAAATCAGATCTGACACTGTCGAGTTCTCTCGTAATTCCTATATCAGTCAGCGTTTTTTTACGCGAATCATCCAGCCTGTGAAGATTCTTCAGAAGATAGAAAACCGTTTTGTTTGAAAGTCCCATGAAATTATCAATCCGCGAAGCAACCATGTCCGAAAGAAATTTCTCCTCGTCTTCCTCGCTCATGACGCTGAACTTCCCGATTCCGAAATTTTCTAAAAGAAGTTCAGGATTTTCCGAAAGAATTCGGTAGCATAATGAATGAAAAGTACCGGCTGTGATTTTATGCGCATCGGCTATTTCCCTGCCCGAACGCTCTCTTATCTCTTCGGCGGCCTTCCTTGAAAATGTCAGAATAAGAATCTCTTCCGGTTTGACATTACCGTCTCTGAGAGTATTTTCGATTCTTTTTACGAGTGTTTTGGTCTTGCCGCTACCGGCACCTGCAATTACAACGCTTATTCCTTCTGTGAATTTCGCGGCTTTTTTTTGTTCATTATTCAGCATACCCATTAATACGGATTTGCCAGAAATTTTTATCACAGAATTTGAATTTTTTTTATAAAATCAGCAGTCAAATGCACTTCATTCAAAGCTAATCGTTTTTACAACTTCAAGTATTTCTTCCTTTTTCAAATTGCGAAAGAGGAATTTCACATTTTTTGAGTGTTGCTTATTATATACTTCTACATGACATGTATTTACTGTTTCACAGTATACAAAATCATATTTATCAGATTCATATATTGCAACATTTCTTTTATAAGTTAATAACATATTCTTTATTATAAGTTTACTTACATTTGAACGAATATCATTATCTGAATCAATGAAATGAATATCATCTGGAATCAATTGAAAAACATATTTAAAATATTCATAGTCATTCTCAAATTCATTTATATCAGTAATATCGTTTATAGTTTTATCATTGATAAATAGTGTGATAATCTGCTTACTATCGAAATCACGATCAATTAAAATCTTAAAATTCTTATCCCCTGAAGCATAAGAATAAGCAATCAGCTTCTTTTTGTAGGCATTCATGCCACTATATTTATATTCAGATGGTATATGAAGTCGTAATTGAGATTTAAAAAAGTTTGCTCTAAGAGCTTGCTCAGATGTCAAATAAATTGGTTCGATTCTTTGATAATACTGAGGATTTGAATTGTTGATACTCAATCTGAATAGAATAATATTAGCCCGCAAATAAGTAGAAAATAATATTGTCATGGTTATTGTGATAATCACAACTAATGATGAAATAATAATTATCCATTTCTTGTTAGGCATAATTCAATCCAATATTTTTTCATTTACTCAGACTAAGCAAGCTGAATTTTAAACACCGTTAAAGGAAAGCAGCGCTAAAAGTCTTTAAAGTCAAATCTTTAATATTATTCTATTCACCTGAGAATCCGTCGAGAAAAGACAGATGTTTCTCTTATTCATTTAGCCGAAAATATAAATATTATCCGAAATTTAATTCAACTGATATTTTTATCAGAGAAATGTTTCAGGCGAATTAAATCACTATTCAAATGTTATATTTCTATTTTTCGATCATCCCCTTTGATTTATCAAAATGATACTTTCGCCCCTTATAAATAATCTCAACTTCTGAGCTTGTTATTTTTAATTCTTTCAAATCATCATATTCATTACCGGATACTTCGTAGTCATAAATCAGTTGAATTGATCCGTCTTTTTGACCCATATATATTTTAACATATTTCACAACACTATATCCGCCAAATGCTATAGCATCAGGAAAAGTATCATTATTCAAATCCGTTAGAATGCATTTACTGGACGACCTTCCTGTTGAATATATATCAATGTATTCAAATCTGCCATTATTCTCGCGAAACAGATATTTATAAAATCCTTCAACTTCTTCTGCCCCGGGACCATGATAGTAATAACTTGTTATCAGATAATAATTACCTAATTGATACACAGAGAAGTCATTAGAGTCAAAACTGTGCGATATATCAAGTCCAATCATGGCATATGCTTTAAACGACTGGATCAACTTTTCTTTTATTTTTTTAATATCCGAGCTATGTTTATTTGACCCGATTGTATCGAGAAAATTTTTATTAACCTTACAGAACTTACCTTTATATTTAATTAATGCTAAATCACAATTATCAAACGCCCAAGAGATAGAGACATCAGAATCATCGATGTTTTTAACAAACTCAACTACAGTTCCAAACGGAATTTTTCTATTTGAATAGTATTCCTTATCTGCACTCATAATGGGCAATCCCTTAACAGCTACTGCAACTCTATAATTTATTTTAAAATCTTCATTATCGGCTGTAAATCCGCTAAACACATGGCCTGTAAATTCATTCCACTTTACTTCAATCCACTTGCCGCCAATTCCTTCTATCAAATCTTTTACACCGGAATCTGAAAGATACTCGACTTTTGATCCAAATGGAATAATTACTATGGATTTTGAAGATATACTGGAACTATCTCTTAAATTCAAGCCGCTTTCCGCTTTTATCCATAAATATTTTTTTTCTTTAGAGTATCCGTTAAAAGCCAATAGCAATTCAAGAATTACAATTAGAAATAAATATTTTTTTATCATAACCAGACCTTTGCCCTTTTTAACAATAACCTGTTCCCAGAGGTAAATCTATTTTTAAAGAACAAACTCTTGCTGTAAAGTATTAACCAAAACATGAGAAAATAATAATGTGATACTATTCACCTGGAAGTCCACATAAAATGATAACGCCCGTTTCTACTTAAACTGATTATATCAATGGAATTAAAACTGATAACAGCAAATAATACTCAGCAGATTATTTTTAAAAATAATGAGCCAGAAAAATACTGCTTTTGCACACTTTACAAATATCTTCTGACTTTATTTTTATAATTGATATAATCTTCAGCGAATCTCTTCTCTAAAAAAGCCTCTTCTCCTCTAATAATAAAATGATAAACCATTATTGAATATACAGCAAATATCAGCAGAAACGGATTTGCATTTATTAATACTGAAGAAATTGTAAACAGGTTAAATCCGACATACATCGGATTTCTGCTGAATCTATATAATCCTTTTTTAACAAAAACAGTTTTTTCATCCGGCAAACCCAAGCTTGTTGATTTCCCAAGATTGATGAGGCTTAAAATTATAAAAAATAAACCCAATAGAAATGTAAAATATGAAACGCAATCAAGCCATTTAAACGATATCATCTTAATATTTGTTAATTCAAAAAAAGCCGTTACATAAAGAACCCAGATTATATAACCCGCTGTTTTTCCGGAATAGAACAAGAAAGGATGAATGGTTTCTTTTCCGATAATTTTCATAAATGTTTCTCCTTAAATAATTGTTCTGCTATGACTTTTTATTATGCTCTCTTCTTGTCACTATGTGGAGCAGAAATTTTAGATCACATCAAGTGAAGCAATCAACTCATGCCTGTTTTGTCATTTCAATCGCAACATCCAGCGCATTTGCATTAATGGTTACACCATAATATCCAGGATCTATCACCGCGCCGAATTTTACAGGAGTCTTACCTTCATTTATTTTTTTCGTTGTTTCAAGAAACGATGTAAAAGAATCTTCCATTATTAAAAAACCAAGCCTTCCAGCTTTATTATAAAATTCTTTTGTCCGTTCAACTGAAGTAAAAACAGGGAGGTATGCCGTATTGTCCGGAGCGGGAAGAGCAAACAACCGGCTGCTTCCGTCATTATGATCTCCGAAAGGTGTTGAATAAAATACCTTAACTTTACCGTAAGAACAGAGAAACGATTTATCGTCAAGCAAACCCTTTTCATGTTTATCAAGCAGAGAAATCCCGTCAATATTTTCAGCATAACTTCCTTCATTATCCTGCATTGACGGTTGACAATCTTCTTTCTTGCTGAATATTTTATTGAAAAAACCCATACAGATATCTCCTCTTCACATAAATAAATATTCAGCAGTTCAAATATAAATGGAGCCGTTTTTTAAAAAATGGCACTATTTCAAAGGTTCTGTCAATGAACATTTGATGACCGATTTTCTGCAAAATAAAAACATATTACCAGAGAGTCAATCATGATACTTTATCATGATCTCTTTTTGACATTATTGGGGACGGATAGACTTTTAAAGAATTAAATATCAGAGAATCCATAAAAATCAGCTTGAAAATAATTCTGCTTAAGAAAATATATATTTCTTTCCTAAAATAAACAAAGCAAAAAGAATATTAAAAAATATAATAGCAATTATAATTGCTTTTAAAGACCATCTATACATGGCACCCTTAAACCCGACACAAATACTAATAATTAAAAAAAATATAAATATGTATAACAATCTGTTTTCCATATAATTACTTCGAAACAGAAAAAGAACTAATCTTCTTCTAATTTCATTTCAGGATATAGTTCCTTGGCGCATGAAGGACAGAGTCCATGACTAAAAACAGCATCCGAATGTTCCTTTATGTATTTCTCTATTTGATGCCAATATCCGGCATCATCCCTTATCTTTTTACATGAAGAACATATAGGAATCAAACCGCTTAATATTTTTATATTCCGGGAGGCTTCTTCAAGCCGGTTTATATTTTCTACTAAATCTCTTTTAGCTTTTTCCAATTCTTGATTTTTTTGATTGATAGTACTTTTAATTTTATTTTCACGTTTAAGGACAAAGAAAGAAACTATTAGTGCAAGTATTGTGCTGAAGACAATTGTAATTATGTGAGAATTCCAGATGCTGATGTCAGGTATTAGATACTGTTTAAAAAATTCATAAAAGGTCATAGCCGCTGAAGTCAGCAAACCAATCACAAACAGAGTTAAGTAGAATGATATTTTTCCTTTCATGCAATATTAAATCCTTATATGCGTTACCACTTATCTTTCCGGAAGAATTTTAAGAATGTCAATGATTTTGTTTGTTTTAATATATGACGGGATACCTCCTCATCAGAAATTAACGGCAAGAGGGCATTTGCGCTAACAGTTATTTTCTTGTGCGAAATCTGAACTACCACGCCATCTCTTATTTTATCTGTATTTAGAAAATAAGAACTTTTAATTTATCAAGAACTTCTTCAAGTTCTTTGCTTGTTATTCTAGCAATAAATTCGGCATTTCTTGATATCCAATCAAGACTTTTAACCTGATCTGATAGAACAACACCGGAAATTTTTTTAGTGATAATTTTAACCTCAAAAGGATATCCTTTTTCTTTTGAAGTGACTGGGCAAAAAACGGCTAATCCAACTTTTAGATTATACTCTTTCGGCGATAATACAAGAGCCGGACGCTTCCCCATTTGCTCATGTCCTGATTGAGGAGTAAAATTAAGCCAAACAAGATCACCTTTATCAGGAGTATATTTTCTTACCATATTTCTTTTCCTGAGGTTTGACCAAAGTCCGCTTCGTCATGAATATTTTCACTATTAATCCCGGAAATCATATCTTTCAGATTGATGCGTTTAGGAGAAATAACGATATTCCCTTCGTTATTTTCAATTTCAACAGAAGATCCGTCTTTAAGATTAAAATCTTTTGCAATAACTTTTGGAATAACAAGTCCGAGACTATTTCCCCATTTTTTAACAACAATTTCCATAAATATTCCTCTTTCACTCTTAGTTATATTAAATATAATTATTGTCAAGAGAAAAGTCAACATATCGCAATGCTTTTCCAGCGCTGCATTGCTGTGAAAACATACAAACCAATTCACTTCAACTATCAGCGAATCGAAAGCATGTTTACCCGAATTATCCGATGTGTAATTGTTTTTAATCATAAGGTAATCATGAAATGACGCAGAAATATTAAGCTAATGCATAAGCGGCCAGAAAATGAAACGTTTGAAAAAATATTATTTGCCGGATTCCTTAAACGCTTAAATGCGTTTTACTATCATAATATTTTCACAGAAAGCTGACGGCCTAATGAATTAGCTACTTTTATAAGTGTTGATAATTTAATATCTTCAGAATGATTTTCAATTCTTGATATTGCACTTTTCGTAGTTTTAATTTTTCTGGCTAATGCTTCTTGAGTAAGTCCGCTTTTCTCACGCGCTTCTTTTAGCATGAAACCTATTTTAAATTCTTCAAATCCCTGATCATACCCTTCAGCAAATGCTTTATCCTTTTTTTTACGGTTTTCAACATATTTTTTAAGATCGCTCATGATTTACTCCTTTTTATGTAATCTTTCATGTATTGTTCAGCTTTTTCAATTTCACTCTTGGGAGTTTTTTGTGTTTTTTTTATGAATCCATTAGTAAGAATTATTATGGAATTACCTTCAAAAAAACACAATAATCGATATATGTTAGAACTAAATTGAATTCGGCATTCCCATAATTCAGTATTAACAATTTTCTTAAAATAAGTTGATGGAATCTTGTCATAAGATTCAATAATTGTCAAAACCCAAGTTACTTTTTAAGCAACATTGGCGGGCAAGGAATCAAGAAATTCACATACCGGACACTTTCCATCAGATTTCGTATAAAATTTTATTATCTTGCTCACTTTTGTAAGTTAGCTCACATGTGAACACTCGTCAATCATATTTTTTTCGAACAAATCTTAGATATATTTTTCAAATATTCATTTTATTTTTTTAGAAAGCTTTTAATCCTTACGGTTCACAACGCTTCCCTTAACTTCCAATGTCTCGATATTTAAATCCGCAGATATTCCTGAAGTTTTTCACCTAATGCCTTTTTCCGACTCTGTGTGCTCCGGTTAATGCTATTATCATTTATATTATCCTGTTTAAAATATCGCAACATATTCCACAAATAATGAACATTCTAGAGCACCGCACGAAATGAAGCGAGCATGGAGCCGTTGCCCGAAGGGAAATGCACATGATTTTTTCTGCAAAGGACATTTAATAACTAAAAGATGTATTTACGATGATTTTATTTTCTTTAAATGATCCTTTATCAAAAAATAAAAAGTAATCATATGCCTCGCCTGAATTATCGGATGTATAATTACTTTTAATCATAGGGTAATCATGAAATGGCACGTAGAAAAGACCGCCGAAGAATCCGGACAGCTCACTTCCATTTGTTATTTTCAAAATATATTTTTTAACATATTTCGTATCATTATAATATGATTTATAAATGATTAGATAATCATCATTACCGTCACCATTGAAATCGATTTTATATTGCTTCTCCGCATTTGTTATTTCATGCGAGTAGTTAATCTTCTCTTTCCATATCTTGTCATTAAATGATATATCTTTATTTTTGTGACGTCTTCTGAAAGCTTCATAACCTGATTTAGTCATCAGATAACTTTCATATGGATTTTTTATTTTTGGGTGATAAAATCCAACACATTGCACATCATACATGCCATTATTGAATAAGTAGTACTCGAAATTATCAAGTTGTTCAATTTTATCATCATAATATAGATAGTATTCACCTGACTGATTGATACTTGATTTTTGATTATTATTTAAATTTAATTTAAAAATTGATTCATTTCCTCCATGACTTAAATGCCGGACGATTTCATCAGGCAATAAATTTGGTAATGTATAATAGTAACTGTCATTATTGCTCGTAATAAAACTACATATTTCATCTTTATCACGGGAGCATACATTAATGCCGAATAATATTGCCAATAAAAATAAACCACATTTCAGTTTCATCATACTTTTCTCCTGAATATAATTTCACACAACTTTCAACGGGCAAACTGCAACTTACCGCAGACGAATTCGAGTAATCCCGAGTACCACGCGGAGCGAAGTAAGTACAGAGCCTTTAATTTTAACTTTAGACATTTGCCTTAACAAACTCATTTCGATTCAAACCGCTTTTTTGAATTATTATATTTTAACACTAACTTATTCTTCTTTGATTCATAATCTTGAAAATAATATTCTGTTTCAATAGAATTATAACGATATAACAACACAGTAGTTTCATTTTGATTTATATCATAGCTGTTTTTATTCCAAGTATTTTTTGAAAATCTGTTATTTTCAAACACGATAGCTTTATAATAATCATACGGAAGACCTTCAGCTTCACTGACAGCAGTATACATAATAAAAAAACCGCAACAATCCTTGCTCCAGTGAGTTAGTTTTACCGTAAAAATTGCCAAGCCGGATGAAATCTCACCTTCAGGAGATAATTGAACAGAGAATGCCGATAATTTCTCCTGATCATCGTAATAAACAACATTATCCTTTATTTTTTTATCTATGATTTTATAAGAATCCAAAACCTTATTTCCGGCTGAAATGGTTAAGACGGGACATTGATCTTTAAAACTTACAGTATATGATATATCCGATTTTTTTAAGAATTCGATATTTGTATTTTCATCAACCCGAATGGATCGGGATTCATCATACATAAGGTGTTTTGATTTTTTTAATCCATTTAATTTTTTTAAACTTAAGATTTTCAGCTTGGTCAAGTGGAAGTAGATATCCTCCAAAAACCCAACCTTCATATTTTCGCCATTTAACTTTATACCAGACATCTTCCATCGAATCAACTGCTGCCTTATTATCAGAAACTTTTATTATGTTAACTTTTTCCGAATAAGGAATTGTTGTGATTGCTTTTGCCGATAATCCCGGCGATTCTCTCAATGTTAATCCGGAAAATGCACCGACAATTTTATAATCACTCGCCGGAAGATTAAATGATGTAATTAGGATTGCTGAAAATATAAAAATGATTCTTCGTTTTGACATTATATCCCTCAATGGTTTAATTCAATTGCAAACAACTTAAGCGCGTAAAATGAGGCGAAATTGATTTACTAAAGTATGATATGCTTATTTATTTTTATTAAACAATTTAACAATTTTACTATTTTTCTTAATAATTGCAATATCTATTGGCTTTTGACCTTTCTGATTTATGATATTAATATCAGCGCCTCGAGCAATTAATAATTTTGCCAACTCATAATTATTTTGATCAACAGCTATATGCAAAGGCGTATCCTCGAAAATATTTTTAATATTATTATCAGCACCGTTATCTAACAATATTTTTGCAATATCAATATCTTTTGTTTTATGTAATGGCGTTTGATTGAATGAATCAAAAGAGTTGACGTTTGCACCATTTTTAATCAATGAAACCGCAACAGCAGCATTTTTCGCCTCATGAAGCGCTGTTTGATCTAAATGGCCTTTATAATTAACATTTGCACCATATTTAATTAGTATGTTTAGAGATTTGATGTCACCAATTTTTGATGCAACTTCAAGAATTGATGTATCCGGCCAATATATCGCATTAGAATTTGAACCACTTTGCAATAGAAACTCAACTTTATCTGAATCATGTTTCAATAATGCATTATACAAATCAGTATCCATTTGATTATTACGATTACAACTTAAGGTTGCTGCTATAAATAATAATGCAATCAATTTCTTCATTTCTTTTTTCCAAGTATTTATTCAAATATCGAATTTCAACTAACGTTCCCACGTTAAACGACGTTGGCAAAGATAACTTTGTGCCGATATGCCGAATCGAAGCAGAAACCTGATTATTTTACATCTAACATATAGAAATCATTTACGCCTTCACATTCATAACTGTTAATCAACAAAAATGAAGTCCAATCCTTATGCTTATAAATCACAACATTTCCCAAACCATCAATCGAATATTTTTTATTATTTTTCATAATTATCAATTTTGATTTATACGTATCCGAACATCCGTTTTTTATAATAATTTGTAATGCCGTTTTATTAAATTTATATATTTTATCATTTAATTCGTGAAATTCGTACACTAAAACCGGTTTCATATTATTTTCAATTTTTAAATCAGATTCTTTAAATTCATTTTCATCAATTTGATATAAAACCCTTCCGCCTACACCCATTATTTCTAAATATACATTTTGATTAATTTCATATATTTTTTTGGTAGAAAAGATCGGAGAATTTGATGAAAAAACTTTTTTCAAATTAACATTATTTTCATCCGATATAATTAAAGGACTAATTCTCGAGCTACATATGAGGGTTTGTATTGTCATTATTGCTGCTAATATAATAGTTTTCATAATACCTATTGAATTTTCACTGCTGTCCCATAGAATCATAAGAAAACAAGAAAAATGCTATTAATTCTC
>ERZ795058.996-NODE-996-length-40330-cov-26.756847_pt1 | contig 40330 bp, 40 predicted proteins | sample MGYA00375142_ERZ795058 | MGnify/ENA primary metagenome ERZ795058 (study PRJEB30187, sample SAMN05720210) | activated sludge metagenome | isolation source: anaerobic digester from wastewater treatment plant | place: Japan | collected 2015-04-20 ... | reverse complement strand
CTGCCCCCGGATCGAATGGCCCCGCCTCTAGCCCGCTGCCCCCACGCGCCCCACGTGCCCCACGCGCCCCACGCGCCCCACGACTCCCCCCACGGAGATAGCGCTCGCACGGTCATCTTTCCGTCAACTCAGGCCCGAAATGACCCCACAGATGACCGTGCGAGCGCTATCTCCGGGTCAGGATGGGGGTGGGAGACGCGCGAATACAGATGTATGCCGTCAGGCTCGGGAGGCTCGTAGCGCGGCGCCCTTGGCGTGGGCCTGGTCGCGCAACCGCCCCTGGAAGCGCACCATCTCGGCGCGCATCCGAGCCGCCTCGGCACCCTCACCGGCGCCGAGGATCCGCGCCGCCAACAGGCCGGCGTTGCGTGCGCCGCCCACCGACACGGTCGCGACCGGCACCCCGGCAGGCATCTGGACGATCGACAACAGGGAGTCCATCCCGTCGAGATAGGCCAACGGCACCGGCACGCCGATGACGGGCAGCGGCGTGACCGACGCGAGCATCCCCGGCAGGTGGGCCGCTCCCCCGGCCCCGGCGATGATGACCCGCAGGCCCCGCTCGGCCGCCCCCTTGCCGTAGGCGATCATCTCCTCGGGCATCCGGTGGGCAGACACGACATCGACCTCATAGGCGACCCCGAACTCGTCGAGAGCCTCGGCCGCCAAGGCCATCACCGGCCAGTCGCTGTCGCTGCCCATGACGATGCCAACGACCGGGTCGTCCCCGAGCGAGTCACCGGAAGACGTTGCAGCAGAACGACGTTCACTCATCGATGACTCCTTGCAGATAGTCGGCGGCATGCTGAGCACGAGCGCGGGCATCGGCCAGGTCGGGCCCACTGACGTTGACATGGCCAATCTTGCGACCGGGCCGGACCCCCTTGCCATACATGTGCACCTTCGCCCCCGGGTCACGCGCCATGACGTGCCGGTAAGCGGGGTAGATCTCGGCATAGTCGCCGCCGAGGACGTTCGCCATGACCGTCCACGAGGCCACCGGCCGCGGGTCACCGAGCGGCAGATCGAGCACGGCCCGCAGGTGTTGCTCGAACTGGCTGGTCACGGCGCCGTCGATGCTCCAATGCCCACTGTTGTGGGGGCGCATCGCGAGCTCGTTGACGAGGTATGCCGGTCGCTCGCCGACCGCGGGGCCGTCCCCGTGGCCGGGCGCGGCGCGGGCGACCTGGAACATCTCGACGGCGAGCACCCCCGTCACGCCGAGTGCGCCGGCGATGCGCAGCGCGGCGTGGGTGGCCTCGGCGGCAGTCGCCGGATCCAGATCCGGCGCGGGAGCGAGGACCTCGGTGCAGATGCCGTCGGTCTGGACGGTCTGCACGACCGGCCAGGCGGATGCCTGCCCACTGGGGCTGCGGGCAACGAGCACCGCCAGCTCGCGTTCGAACGGCACGAGCTCTTCCACCAGGATCCCGTCGGCGAGCGCCCCTGGCGCACCGACCTGCTCCAACCACTCGCCTGGCGCATCGAGGACGTCGAGGTCCTCCGGGCCGCGCAGCACCCGGACGCCCTTGCCGTCGTATCCACCCCGGGGGGTCTTGGCGACGATCGGCCAGCCGACAACCGCAGCGAACGTCTCGATGTCCGCCCGGGTGCGGGCTTGCGCCCAGCGCGGGCAGGCCACGCCAATCTCCGTCAGCCGATGACGCATGGCCAACTTGTCCTGAGCGAAGCGCAGCGCTGCCGGGCTGGGATGCAACGGGACCCCGTCGGCTTCCAGAGCGGCCAGCACGTCGGCCGGGACGTGCTCGTGGTCGAAGGTGACGACGTCACAGGAGGCGGCGAACCGGCATACGGCATCGAGGTCGGCGTGGTCACCCACTGGAGCCGACGGGATGACCAGGGCCGCAGACGCGTCGACCGCTTCGGCGAGAACGCTCAGCTGCACGCCGAGCGCGACCGCCGGGGCCTGGAGCATCCGCGCTAGTTGCCCACCACCGATGACCCCCACGACGGGGAAGCCGCCGGGAGCGCGCCGCGGCGACGTCACCGCTCCCCCTGCCGGGCGCGAGGTGCGCCGTCGGCGACGTGGCTCGAACCGACCGTGGGAGCCGAAGTACCCGGCGGGTGGTGCCGGACGGCACGGAAGGTCCACAACTTGTTGGCGACGAAGTTGATGGGCATGGTCACGACGATGGTAATCAACTGGGCCCAGTAAAACCGCGAGCGCAGACCGGCCGACTCGCTGAAGTACGGGTCGGGCAGGTAGATCGGTGACTGCGGGTGGGTGAGCGCCGTGATGACAAACAGGCCGACAACCGCGGCGGCGCTGCCTACGGCGAGGAACGGCCAGAACTGACGCCACCAGCCAGAGTGCCCGGAGGCCCGGAACGTCCAGCCACGGTTGAGCTGGAAGTTCCAGACGTTGGCGACGAGGAAGGCCCCGATCCACACCAGATGCAGGTAGCGGGCGAAGTAGGGCGTCCCAGGGATAGCGAACAACGGATCCCGCCCGTTGGCCGTGCCCCCGTGGAGTTTGTGCATGACGATGGTCACCAACATGTTGACCAGGACGCCCGAGCCGCCGACGATGCCGAACTTGACGAACTGGCGAAGGCTGCGCCGGTGTCGCTGCAGTCCCGTCGCTACGCTCACGGTCTCGGAGCCTACCCTCCGGCCCGGTGACCGCCTCCCGAGCGACCGCTCCCTGGGCGGCCCACCAACTCCGTCACCGACCGCTCGCCGACGGTTGATACCCGTCGCGGGCCTCGGAGAGGAACAACGCGAAGGTGGCGGGCGTCCGGGCGACGAGGTCTAGCCGCCCGCCACACGACTCGGCCAGGTCGCGCGCCAACGCCAACCCGAGCCCGGTGCTTGATCCAGCTCCGCTGCTCACCGACCGCTCGAAGATGTGCGGCGCAAGAGCAGCGGGTATGCCGTCTCCCTCGTCGCGCACCTCGACCACCGCGGACGGACCGCTGCGTCGAGCATGCACGTCGACGGTGCCCCGTCCGTGGACCAAGGAGTTCTCCAGCAGCGTCGAGAGGACTTGGCTCAAGGCGATCGGGGTCGCTCGCACGACCAGGCCGCGCTCGCCGTGGACGCGGACACTGCGTCGAGCGGTCTCGAACGCGGGCTGCCACTCGCGTTGCAGGGTCGCGATGACGGTGTCGAGCGACACCTCCGGCAACTGCCCTTCGGGGTCGCTGCGCCGCCGCTGCAACAGGTCGTCGACGACCCGGCTCATCCGGTCGACCTGGGCGATGGCGACGGCGGCCTCCTCGTGGGCCACCGCGAGGTCGTCGGTCGCGGCGATCTCCTCGATCCGCATCATCAGTGCGGTGAGCGGGGTGCGCAGCTGGTGCGAGGCGTCGGAGGCGAAGCTGCGCTCGGTGGCCAACGCCCGAGAGAGCCGCTGCGCTGATCGGGACAGGGCATCGGAGACGAGGTCAATCTCGGCGACCCCCGTCGGCGTGAACGGCACCTGGGTCTCCCCGCCGCCGACCTGCTCGGCCCTGCGGCTCAGCTCGTCGATCGGGGCCTGGATCGACTCGGTCGCGCGGCCGGCGACCACCGTCGCGACCGTCCCTCCGATGAGCATCATCGCGAGCAGGAGCCCGGCTAGGTGCAGGGCGCGGATGCCGAGCGGTTGGGCCAACCACTCGTCAATCAGGTCGGGGCGGGTTGACAGCCACAGCAGGGCTCCGAAAAACGGCAGGCCTGCGCAGGCCAAACCCATGAGCAGGGCGGATCGGGCCGCGCGCGCCATGATCCGCTGCATGACAGGTCAGCTCGGCTCGCTGGCGCTCTCGGGACGTTCGAAGCGGAACCCGAGTCCGCGCACCGTCGAGATGTGCCGAGGTTGGGCCACGTCGTCGCCGAGTTTCCGTCGCAATACTGAGATGTGCATGTCGAGGGTCTTGGTCGACCCGTACCACGTGGTGTCCCAGATCTCCTTCATGAGCTGTTCGCGGGTGACCACCCGGCCCTGCTCACGAAGCAGCACCCGCAACAGGTCGAATTCCTTTGCGGTCAGCTGAAGTTCCTCACCCTGGAACCACGCGCGCCGACCCTCGGGGTCGATACGAAGGTCCTCCGTGTCGGAGACGGGGTTGCCGTCAGGGGTCCGCCGCAGCAGGGCGCGGACGCGAGCGAGCAACTCGGCCAGGCGGAACGGCTTGGTGACGTAGTCGTCGGCACCGGCATCGAGCCCGACGACGGTGTCGACCTCATCGGCCCGCGCCGTGAGGATAAGCACCGGCATGGTGCGGCCGTCAGCCCGCATGCGGCGGCATACCTCCAGGCCGTCCAGGTGCGGGAGGCCGAGGTCCAGGACAACGAGATCGGGTCGTTCCCGCGCGCCTTCGAGGGCAGCCCGGCCGTCTTCACGCACATCGACGTCGTACCCCTCACGTCGCAGCGCGCGCGCCAGGGGCTCAGAGATGCCTGGGTCGTCCTCGACGAGCAGCACCCGGGTCATGGGCCAGATGGTATGCCTTCGGACCTCACGCCGCATGTACGGCCGGTGCAGCCCGACCTCCTATGAGCGCAATTCGGGTCAGCGACCGGGCCACCGGGGAGCCCGCTTCTCGGCGAAGGCGGCAACCCCTTCGGCACGGTCACCGCTGAAGGCCGTAGCCCGCCAGCAGGCGTCCTCGATCTCCAGGCCGGAAGCCAGGTCGACATCAAGGCCCAGGCGCATGGCTCGCTTGGCCGAGCGCAACCCCACCGGTGAGTTGGCCGCGATCTGGGTGGCGATTGCCAGGGCCCGCTCCCGAGCCGTCCCGGCCGGCACGAGCTCGTCGATGACCCCGAACGTCGCGGCCTCGGCAGCCGGGAGTTTGACCGCGGTGAAGATCAACCGAGCCGCTCGGGACCAGCCGATCCGACGCGCAAGCAGTTGGGTGCCGCCGCCTCCGGGGATCACTCCGACAGACACCTCGGGCAGGCCGACGATCGCGCCGTCGCCGGCGACGAGGAGGTCGCAGGAGAGGGCGAGCTCCAGCCCGCCGCCGAACGCGAACCCGTCGACGGCAGCCACCGCAGGCATCGGCAGGGCAAGAACCCCACCGTATGCCGCTCGCGCCAGGGGACGCTGGGCCATGAGGTCGGCGTCGGTCATCGTGTTGCGTTCCTTGAGGTCGGCCCCCACGCAGAACGCCTTCGGGTGCGAGGAGGTCAGGACGACGCAGCGCACGCTCGGGTCGGCCGCGAGGGCACTCGTCGCTGCGGCGATCGCCTCGGCCATGGCCGTCGAGACCGCGTTCATCGCTTCAGGCCGATCCAGGACGAGCTCGGCGACGTGGCCGCCGTCGCCGTGCCGTTCGATGCGCACCAACAGGCGCGGTTCTTGCGGACAGACGGTCGTGCCGATGGGCTGTGGGTCCGGGCCGGCGCTGCTGGTCACTCGTATCTCCCTCGTCGGGTCGGGGTGCTCGTCCGAGCGAGCACGTGGGGGGTCACGGAGCCCACGCCGCGCAGCGTGCGACGCCGCATCGCGGTGAGCCGGAAGCCGGACTGACTGGTGAGAGCCGTCGCCAGCGGTCCGTCGACGAGGACGGCGTTGGGATGGGCAAGGGCCGTCAGCCGGGCGGCCCGGTTGACGGTCGTCCCGAAGACGTCGCCCAACCGGGACACGACAGTGCCGAACGAGACCCCGACCCGCAGGTCCGGCAGCACCTCATCCTCGGCGAGCGCGTCGACCAGGTCGAGGGCGATGGCCGCCCCGGGCGCAGGGGTGCGCGTCGAGAAGAGCACCTCGTCGCCGACCGTCTTGACCACCCGTCCGCCGTGCGCGGTGACCACGTCCGTGGCCAGGGCCTCGAACCGCTGGACGGTCCGAGCGAGGTCGCGTTCGGACAGTTGGCGCACCAGCGTCGTGAACGACACGAGATCGGCGAAACCCACACATCTCAGTTGGCCTGGGGCGTCGCTCTCGGAGCCCGAGCCCACGTCGGCGAGCATGCGCGACACAGCATCGGCGAGGTGCCGACGCCAGGCATAGACGAGCATCGGCTCGAGTTCGTCGGCCAGGTCGACGATCAGTCGGGCGGTGCGCTGCGCAATCGCCTCGTTGGGCGGCCCGTCCACGTCGGCTACCCCCGAGGACGCCGTCATCGCCTCGGAGATGAGTTGCACCTGCCAGGCCGCCAGCCGATCGGTGTTCCGGGCGAAGGCTCGGGTGAGCGCGAGCGCGGTCGCCTCGTCGATGACGCTGCTGCGCACCAGCATGTTCATCCGGCGCAGGGCCCGCAGGTCGGCCTCGGTGAACATCCGATCGCTGGAGGTCGTCGAGGCGAAGCCGAGGGCGTGCCAGAACTTCCGCGCGCCGACGACCGACACCCCCGCCAGTCGGCTGACATCGCTGCGGGAAAACTCGCGGCTCGTGCCCACCAGCAACGACGCCACGTCGTCGCTGTTCAAGGAGTCGGCGGTCCGGGCGGCTGCGGCCGTCGACGGCAGCATGCCCTCGTTGTGCGCCGCCGGACCGACCGTCATAGAAGCATCATGCCAACCCGCCGCCCCCGGAAGCGGGCCGCACGTGCGTCACATCGCCCGCGGCATACCTCGTCGGTCCGGAACCCTCGTCGACGACGAGCGCGCCGTCGGCATCGATGTCCAGCGCGTGCGCCGTCGAGGTGCCCGCCCCGGGGCGCTCCAACCGCACCTCGGTGCCCAGGGTCGAACAGGCCGCGCGGTATGCCGCCCGCACCCCGTCCGCCGCCGCCCCACCCGCCTGCAGCGCGGCATACCGGACGGCGATCCGGTCCAGAACGGTGACGAGCAGGTCCTCGCGGTCGACCGGCTCGGCGCCCGCGAGGGTGAGCGACGTTCCCGTGTCGACGGGGAGTTGGTCCCGGGTCTGGCTGACGTTGAGTCCGATGCCCACGACGACGAGTGCGTCGGCACCGTCGGCCGGGGGGCGATATTCGCACAAGACGCCGCAGACCTTGCGGTGCCCGTCATCGGGCAGCAGCACGTCGTTCGGCCACTTGAGCACGGCGGGAAGGCCGGTCACCGCCACGACGGCCTCGGCGACCGCCAGGCCCGCGACGAGCGGCACCCACCCGGGCGCTTCCGTCGGTGCCGGCACCGTCGCCGAGAAGGTGAGCGAGGTGCCCGTCGGCGCCACCCACTGGCGGTCCAGCCGCCCCCGACCGGAGAACTGATGCTCGGCGACGACGACCGCCCAGACCTGCCCGCGGACCATCGCGAGCGCGTTGGTCGACATCAACTCGTCGAAGACGTCGACCGACGCCCAGGTTCGCGGGGGTCGACACAGACGGGAGGTGAGACGAGCGACATCGAGGTCACTCCGGTTCCCCATGGGATGCGCCATGAGTCAAGGCTATTGTTCGGATCATGTCGAACGCTGGTGTTCCTGACGCGGCCGCTCCCACCCTCGACCTGTCGACCACCGCCGGCAAGCTTGCCGAGCTGCGGCGCCGGGTCGCCGAAGTCGCCAATGCCGGCTCGACGACTGCGGTGGAGAAGCAGCACGCCAAGGGCAAGAAGACCGCCCGCGAGCGGATCGCGATGCTCCTGGACGAGGGCACGTTCATTGAGATGGACAAGTACGCCCGCCACCGGAGCAACCAGTTCGGGCAGGAGAAGCACCGGCCCTATGGGGATGGCGTCGTCACCGGCTACGGCCAGGTCGACGGTCGCCAGATCGCGGTGTTCGCCCAGGACTTCACCGTTTTCGGCGGCTCGCTCGGCGAAGTCTTCGGCGAGAAGATCGTCAAGGTGATGGACTGGGCCGCCAAGATCGGCGTCCCCGTCGTCGGCCTCAACGACTCCGGCGGCGCCCGCATCCAGGAGGGTGTCGTCTCGCTCGGGCTCTACGGCGAGATCTTCTTCCGCAACGTACGCTCCTCGGGAGTCGTCCCGCAGATCTCGGTCATCATGGGCCCGTGTGCGGGCGGGGCCGTCTACTCCCCCGCGATCACCGACTTCACGGTCATGGTCGACAAGACCTCACACATGTTCATCACCGGCCCCGACGTCATCAAGACCGTCACCGGTGAGGAGGTCGAGTTCGAGGACCTCGGCGGCGCGCGCGCCCACAACACCAAGTCCGGTGTCGCCCACTACATGGGTGCCGACGAGGACGACGCCATCGACTACGTCAAGGCGCTGCTGTCCTACCTGCCGAGCAACAACATGGAGTTGCCCCCGGCCTTCGGCGACGGCGAGTCGGACCTCGCTCCGACCGACGACGACCTGTGGCTGGACACCTGCATCCCCGACTCGCCCAACCAGCCTTACGACATGCACGAGGTCATCCGGCACGTCGTGGACGAGGGCGAGTTCCTTGAGGTCCACGCGTTGTTCGCCCCGAACATCATCGTCGGGTTCGCCCGAGTCGACGGGATGAGCATCGGGATCGTCGCCAACCAGCCCATGCAGTTCGCCGGATGCCTGGACATTGAGGCCTCCGAGAAGGCCGCCCGGTTCGTGCGCACGTGCGACGCCTTCAACGTCCCCGTGGTCACCTTCGTCGATGTGCCGGGCTTCCTGCCCGGCACCGACCAGGAGTGGAACGGCATCATCCGTCGCGGTGCCAAGCTCATCTATGCCTACGCCGAGGCGACCGTTCCCAAGATCACCGTCATCACGCGCAAGGCCTATGGCGGCGCCTACGACGTCATGGGGTCCAAGCACCTGGGCGCCGACATCAACCTCGCCTGGCCGACCGCTCAGATCGCCGTCATGGGTGCGCAGGGCGCAGTCAACATCCTCTACCGCAAGGAGTTGGCGAAGGCTCGCGAGGAAGGCCGCGACGTCGAGCAGGCCCGGGCCGACTTCATCAAGCTGTATGAGCAGACGCTCGCCAACCCCTACATCGCGGCCGAGCGGGGTTACATCGACACGGTCATCAGCCCGTCCAACACCCGGATGAACGTCACCCGGGCGCTGCGGGCGCTGCGCACCAAGCGCGAGAGCCTGCCCCCGAAGAAGCACGGCAACATCCCCCTGTGACCGTGAGGACCACGATGACCAGCGACGCCGCCACCGACCCGACACCGCCCGTTGTTCGCGTGCTGCACGGTGACCCCACGCCGGAGGAGCTCGGCATCGTCGTCGCGCTGCTGTCGGCGATGGGTGGCGACGACGCGGCCGAGTCCCCGCGTAGCGAGTCACGGTGGTCGGGTCCGGCCGCTCGACTCGGCAGCGCCGGTCCCGGTCGCGACAGTTGGCGATTCTCCGGTATGCCGCGCTGACCCCCTCGTGAGCTGCCTGTGGTTGGGCGAGCCGTTGCTGCACCCGGAACCGCGTGGATGAGTCAGCTCGCGGAAGCGTCAGCCAACTCGGGGGAAGATCCGGTCAGCTCGTGACCGAGATGTGCACGTGGTCGTAGTGGTTCGCCGTGACCCCGCCGCGGTCGGCCATGGCCTTCCACGAGCCGCCCGGGAACCAGATCCGCTGGCGCCAGATGATGTACTTCACGTGGAATTCGCTCGCGTGCGCAATGACGTAGGCCGCGACGGCGTCGCCCGTCGCACGGTTGGTGATCATCACGTCGACAGCATGACCAGTGCCGTGGTCGCGCGGGTCGCCTGCGCGGTACCCGCCGATGTTGGTGATCCCGAACGTGGAACGCACCGCGGAATAGACGACCCGGGCGTAGCCCCGCAGTCCGATCCGGGCTGCGGCAGCGTCGAAGGCGCTGGTCGATACGGTCTTGGGTGGCGCGGGCGCAGCGGGAGCCGCGGGTGCGGGTGCGGGTGCGGGACTCGGTGCTGCCGGAGCCTCTGTGGGGATCACGGCAGAGGGGGCCACGACCGCCGCCTCCGGCTCATCGATGTCCTCGATCGACTCGCGCGATCTGGACCGGGACACGACCACACCGGAGTCCGCCCGGGTGACGGAGGTCGGCGAGGCCGAGATCAATTGCAACTGCGCGAAAGCCACTGCTTCGGCCTCGGCGGAGTCAGCTCCGAAAGCGTTGGCCATGCCCACCGCGGGCACGGTCACAGCGCTGGCGATCAGGCCGACACCGATCGCGGCGGCCCCGGCGCGGTGTGGCACCCTGACCGCGGCGCGCGGGGCACGGTGTCGCCCGGGAGCTCGGTGGCGCCCGTTGTAACGCTCGTGTCCGGACATGGTGTCCTCGGGTGGAAGTCGGGTGATGTTCGTCCAGACTTTACTGCACAAAGCCGGGGAGGACACGCTCCCCCACTAACGGGTGTCCCTCACGACGTCCGCCACAGTCTCGGCCAGCCGGACTCGCCAATGGGGCAGGCGCGCGACACCCACGGCATCGGTTCGGTTGTGCCCAAGCACGCTGTAGGCCGGGCGAGGCGCCGGCTGCGGAAACTCGTCTGTCGAGATTGGCCGCACCCGGTCGGGTGCTAGCCCGAGCTCCTCGAAGACTGCTTGGGCAAACCCGAACCACGTCGTCTCACCCTCAGACGTCCCGTGGTATGTGCCGAAAGGGACCTCTGCGCCAAGAACCTCCGCGATGTACCGCGACAGATCGACCGTCCAGGTGGGCTGACCGATCTGATCGGAAACAACCGAGACGGTGTCGCGCTCGCCGGCCAATCGCGCCATCGTCTTGACGAAGTTCGGACCGTGCTCGCCGTAGAGCCAAGCGGTTCGCACGATGTAGGACTGCGGGCACTCGGCCCGCACGGCCCACTCCCCGGCGGCTTTGGTGCGTCCATAGGCGGACTTCGGCGCGATCGGTGCGTCCTCGGCATACGGGGTGCTCCCGTCGCCGGCGAAGACGTAGTCGGTGGAGATGTGCACCATCCGCGCGCCGGCGGCGTGCACCGCGCGGGCGAGGGTGGCCGGGCCGACCGCGTTGATCCGGAAGGCGGTCGCCTCGTCGCTCTCAGCCCGGTCGACCGCGGTGTATGCCGCGGTGTTGACGACGACGTCGTGGCCCGCCACTGCGGCCGCGCACGAGGCGGGGTCGGTGATGTCCACCTCGGGGAGGTCGGTCGGGGTCACCTCATGACCAGCCTCGCGCAGCACCCGAGTGAGGTCTGTGCCGAGCATGCCGTTGGCTCCGGTGATGAGGATCTTCACATCGTGGAGTCTAGTGAGAGCCTCCTCGCGCGCCCGCTAGCCTGGAGCGATGAAGGGCATCATCCTGGCCGGCGGGTCGGGCACCCGACTACACCCGATCACCAAGGGCATCAGCAAGCAACTCATGCCGGTCTACGACAAGCCGATGATCTACTACCCGCTGTCGACGCTCATGCTTGCGGGTATCCGCGAAGTCCTCGTCATCACGACCCCGGAGGACTCGACGCAGTTCCAGCGTCTGCTCGGCGACGGGCGCGAATGGGGCATCGAGCTCACGTATGCCGTGCAGCCCAGCCCCGACGGCCTGGCCCAGGCGTTCATCATCGGCGCCGACTTCATCGGCACCGACTCGGTCGCGCTGGTCCTTGGCGACAACATCTTTTATGGCGCCTCACTTGAGGAACAGTTGCGTGGGGGTGCCGACATCACCGGCGGGCACGTGTTCGCCTACCATGTGGCCAACCCCCAGGACTATGGCGTCGTCGAGTTCGACGCGCAGGGGCATGTCCTGTCGATCGAGGAGAAGCCAGCTCGGCCCAAGTCCAGTTACGCCGTGCCGGGGGTCTACTTCTACGACAACTCGGTTGTCGGAGTCGCCCGGGAGCTCCAGCCCAGTGAGCGCGGCGAGTTGGAGATCACCGGCGTCAACGACGTCTACCTCAAGCGTGGCAACCTCACGGTCACCGTGCTCCCCCGGGGCACCGCGTGGTTCGACACGGGGACCTTCCAGGGGTTGCTCGACGCGAGCCAGTTCGTCCACGTCGTCGAGGCCCGCCAGGGTCACAAGATCGGCTGCGTCGAGGAGATCGCGTGGCGCAACGGCTGGATCGACGACGCCCAACTCACGGTCCTCGCCGACCGGCTCGCCAAGAGCGGCTACGGCGTCTATCTCAAGGGTTTGCTCGTCGAGAAGGGTGACTCGTAATGCAGTTCCGCCCGTTGCGCGTCGAAGGCGCCATCGAAGTGACCCCACGCCAATTCCCTGACAGCAGAGGGATGTTCGCCGAGGGTTTCCGGGCCGACAAGCTTGCCGAGCACATCGGCTTCGAGTTGGCCGTGCGCCAGACCAACATCAGCGTGTCCAGCGCCGGCGCCGTCCGAGGCATCCACTACGCCTCGTTGCCGCCGTCGCAGGCGAAGTACGTCACCGCGCTCTCGGGCGTCTTCCTCGACTTCATCGTCGACATCCGGGTCGGCTCGCCGACCTTCGGCCAATGGGACGTCGTGCGGCTCGACACTGTCGACCGCCGCGCGGTCTATCTCTCCGAGGGGCTCGGCCACGTGTTGGCCTGCCTCGAGGACGGCACCGCGATGTACCTCTGCAGCGAGGTCTACAACCCCGCCGGCGAGAAGGGCGTCACCCCCCTCGACCCAACGATCAACCTCGGCCTGCCCGCCGACTTCGCCCCGATCGTGTCCGAGAAGGACGCCGCCGCACCGACCCTCGACGAGGCGCTGGCGGCGGGCCTGCTCCCCGACTACGCCGAATGCCTCGCCTTCCGGCAATCCCTCCACGCGTGAGCGGTATGCCGCCGGCCTCCTCCGCGCCGACTCCGCCGCCCGAGCCGACCCCGGCGCACCATCGCATCACCGTCCAGGCCACCCGGTTGGCTCGGACGACCGCGACCACCGTCGCGTCCCACGCCCGGCAGGTGCCCGCTCGCGTCCAACGGCTGCGCACGACCACGGTGCCCCGCCTGGGCCTAGCCACCGTTCACGGCCGCTCGATGGAGCCGACCCTGCACGAGGGCGACCGACTCCTCGTCCTCTGGGGTGGGCCGATCGTGCCGGGACGGATGTCCCTCGTGCGACTGCCGGACAGCCCAGGCGGCCCCCGACCCCTGTCGGTCAAGCGGGTCTCCGGGCCCGAGGCCGACCAGCCGGGTCGCTGGTGGATCGAGCGGGATAACCCCCGCGAGGGCGTCGATTCCTGGCAGGTGGGCGGCATACCGAGTGAGGATGTCGTCGCGCTGGTTGTGACGCGCCTACCCGCATTCCCTGCCCTACGAGGTTCGCTGCGGCGGCTCACGCGGGGTAGGTTGGGGTAATCCGGCGAGCCGCCCGAGGCACCCCCGGATCGACGACGAAGGGACACCCACCATGCGTTTGCGCTTCTTCGCGACGGCCGTCGAGGTCAGCGCCCACTGCGACCTGCCGTGCGGCGTCTACGACCCCGCTCAGGCCCGCATCGAGGCCCAGTCGGTCAAGGCCACCATCGAGAAGGCCCTGGCCAGCGACGACCCCGACTTCAAGGTCCGCGCCATGATCATCAAGGAGCAGCGCTCGCACCTGGTCAAGGAGCACCTGTGGGTGCTGTGGACCGACTACTTCAAGGCCCCGCACTTCGAGAAGTACCCCCAGTTGCACACCCTCATCAACGACGCCACGAAGCTGGCCGGCGCGGGTGGCACGAAGGGGTCGTGGGACCTGGCCAAGGCCGACGAGTTGCTGGCCAAGATCGACGAGATCGCCGAGATCTTCTGGGAGACCAAGAAGGCCTGACCGGGCGCGCCGCGAGGGCGGCATACCCGATCGCGAGGGGGCCCGACGGCCTGGTGCCGTCAGGGCCCTTTCGTATGCCGTCTGGCCAGCACCCGCACGAGGGAGTCGACGACGCGGGGGTCGTACTCATACCCCAGGCCGAGGTGGATCCGTTCGACGGCGGCCTCGCGCCGGCGCAACGCGATCGAGCCACCCACGAGATCGTCGTAGGCGTTGGCGACCTTCACGATGCGGCTGAGCATCGGCACCTGCTGGCGCTGCTCGCGCACGACCCGGTAGGGCGTCGCCTGGTGCTCGACGGCGATGGCCACCTCGGGGGGCAGACCGGTCTTGCGCACGATGTCGGCGCTGTCAGAAGCGATCCGGCGTTGGTCGGCAGGGGCCGCCATGAGGGTGGCGCCGGCGGGGATGGGGGCGCGCAGTGCCACCTGGCCGATGTCGTGCAGCAACGCGGCGTTCTCGAGGTTGCGGATATCGCGACCGCTCAGGCCGAGATCGCGGCCGACGGCCACGCACAGTTCGGCCACCCGGTCGGGGTGCCCGGCTCGGGTGAAGCCGCCCATCTCGGTGAGCCGCGAGAGCACTCGGACGGTCTGGGCGTAGGTCGCGCGGATCGCGGCATACTGCCGCAGCGCGAACTGAGTGAGGACCAACGGGACGAGGAAGAGCGGAAGGGCCAGGACCCCGAGCGGGCGTTCGGCCAGCGCGATCAGTGCCCCCGTGGCGCTCAGGGCCAGACCCAGCCCAGCGCCCGAGCGGACCTCATCGAGGAAGGCCTGGCGGAGGCTGCCAGCCGAACGTGAAGCCATGACGAGCGCCGACAGCCCAAGGAAGGTGAACAGGCCGATCGCCGCGATGACGGCCAGCAGCACCGCGACCGGCCAGCGGCTTCCCACCCACGTGGCGTCGACCTCAAGCAGGGTCCGGCCCGACCACAGGGGCGCCCACCGGAACAACAATGCGGTGACGAAGATCGCGAGGAACCGCGCCGCCATCTCCTCCACCCGCAAGGACCGACCCCGCGCGGCGTGCGGCAGCGCCCCGCAGAGCATGGCGATGGCACTGACCATGACGATCGGCCCAGGGGCGAGGTGCGTGAGATCGACCTGCCAGGACACCGAGGTGAGGGCGAACGCCAGCCCCGTCGCCAGCGTCATCGGAGCCAGTTGCCGACCGTCCTCGACCGGGAACCGGAAGTACTCGCCAACCCCGATGAGGACGGCGAAGGACGACACGACCAACCACGCGCTGAGGAACGGCCCGGGGTTGCGGATCGTGTTGATCGTCCCGATCACCGCGACCGCCACGGCGACATGCACCACCCATCGAGCAGTGAGCCGACGCCGAACGCCGTGGGCCGGCCCGCGAACGACCCCGAGGGCGATGTCGGGCGCGTTCACGAGCCCTGGCCTGCGGTCGCGGGGCGGTCGATCCCGGCCAACATGTCGGACATCACGGGATCGTCGTGGTCCCACAACGGCGCGCCCGCGCCTTCGGGCGGTGGCTCGGCGACGGCCCAGGTATGCCGCTCAAGGACTCGGGCGAGGACGGCCACCACCGTCGGGTCCAGGTGGGTTCCGGCGCGTGACTCGACGACCTGAAGGGCACGGTTCGACGGCAGTGCCTGGCGCCCGGGACGCCCACGCGTGAGCGAGTCGAAACTGTCGGCCACCGCAATGATCCGCGAGGCCAGTGGGATGTCCGTTCCAACCAACTGATCGGGGTAACCACGGCCGTCCCAGCGCTCGTGGTGATGCTTGATGCTGTCGAGCGAATCCTGCAGGAAGGCGATGTCGCTCAGCAGGGCTACGCCGACGGCAGGGTGTCGGGCGATGAGTTCGCTCAGGGATTTGTCGGGTGCCTTGGTATCCGAGCCGGCCCAGGCCTGAGCTCCGAGCCACCCGATGTCGTGCAGGATCGCGGCATACTGCAGTGCCTCTGTTTGTGCCGGGCCGAGGCCAAGCCCCTCTCCCAACAGCACGGATAGGCGAGCGACCCGCTCGCTGTGCCCGACGGCATACGGGTCCCGGGTCTCGCCGGCCGCGACGAGGGCGGCCAGCGTGCGTTCGTGGGCGCGCTCCTCCTCGGCATATTGGACGAAGGCCCACTGGGCGACGAACAACGGCAGCAGGATGAGGACCGCGCTGAACGGTCCGACCTGCGCGGGGACCCAGAGGATGACGAAGAGCAGACCGATGACGCCGTAGCCCATCTGGGCCAGGCCCGAGGTCGTCAACATCGCCAGGAACATCGACTGGAAGGACTCGCCGCTGTCGACCCGAACGATCATCGCGATGCTGGCGAAGTTGACCAGGCTGAAGACCAGGCTCGCCACGAGAAACGGACCCCCCACCCGGACCATCAACTCCCCCGGACCGGAGATTGTCGTGAGGTCGGCGGGGCCACCGGCGAGCAGATAGGTGAGCCCACCAACCGAACCGAGGATGGCACCCATCGAGGCGTTGAACAGACGAGCCCGCCAGCCCGCAGCCCCGCGTTCGAGCAGGATCGTCGTGGCCATCATCAGGGCGCTGCCCACCGGGCCTACGAGGACGCAGGAGGCGAGAGAGACGATCCCACTGGCTGCCACCGCGACCCGCTCGACCACCCGCACCCGCACGACGCGAGTGCCTAGGGTCAGAACGGTGAGGACGGCCAACGAAACATAGTCATGGGGAACGCCGTCGAGAGCCCAGGCCAGTGTCGTGATGAGAACCGCGACGACAAGCGTGGCCAGGATCACGGCGTTGACGCGCCGGGCCCGTGGACCTGGGTCGGCCGCGGCCTGCGGACTCATGGCCCCACGCTACTGGGAAGAGTGTCCCAGAGCCCGGCGCGGCCCACGAGCGTGCTCACCGCGCCGGCCGGCGGTGACAGACGGGGCGAAGCGGTCAGCCGCGCTTGGGCGGTTCCCAGGTGAACATCGCCAGCGGGCCGTCGATCCTGCCCTTGGGCTCCCACGTGAACATCCCGGTCGGACCATCGACACGCGTCGCTGCGCGGCCACCCCACACCGGGGTCGTCTCCTTGGTCAGCATGGCTTCGAACAACTTAGACACGGTCTTCATGAGGTACTCCTTGAGATCTGGGGGAAGCAGGAACTGGAAGAGAGGGGGGTGCGCAGGATCGCCGGCGGGTCAGCCGCGCTTGGGCGGTTCCCAGGTGAACATCGCGAGCGGGCCGTCGATCTTGCCCTTGGGCTCCCACGTGAACATCCCGGTCGGACCATCGACACGCGTCGCCGCGCGGCCACCCCACACCGGGGTCGTCTCCTTGGTCAGCATGGCTTCGAACAACTTGGAGACAGTCTTCATGTCAGTTCCTTTGACTTTCGGTGGTATTGAAAAGGGGTATCGCTGGTCGGCATCCGCATGGCCAGGTGACGGCAGGCGTGGTGACTGCGCCATGGGTGAGCACGGCGCCGCGTCACGGGAGTTGGGTGGACGCAGGTCCCCACAACCGAGTGACGTCCTGGGTCAACATCGCCACAAACAGGCGTTGGATGGCCTTCATACGATCCTCGAAGTCCGGGAGAGTCGGCTACTGAAGCCGTACACGAGCCTGAGGTGTACTCGTCTGCCCCTTAGTGTGCGCCACGGAACTCGGACATTCCAGTCGAAACCGCGGACGCAGCCTCGGCCGGAACCGCTATCATTCGCGGGCTACACCAAATACCGAAGACCGCATCGCAAACACCCTGGAGTCACCATGAGCAAGCGTTCCCGCAAGCGGCGTTCCCGCAAGAGCCACGCCGCCAACCACGGGCGCAAGCCCAACGCCTGAGCGGCCGCACCCGCGCGCGACCTAGTTGGTCGTCTCGATCCGAATGACGGTCAGGCGGCTGACGATGGTCGCGCGCAGCGCCGTGGGGGCGGGCTCCGGCGCACACGACCTCTTGATCATCAACTTGACCATGTGGTCGAGGTCGTACTGACGTAGGCACTCGGCACACGCGTCCAGATGTGCCCGCACCTTGGCGAAGTCATTCGCCTCCATCTCGCCGTCGAGGAACTCGAAGGCTCGCAGCAACGCCTCTGAACAGTCCAAAGCCGTGGGTCCGCCATGCGGATGGTGATGTCCAGGGTCGACGGACCCCGAGGCGGACTCCGAGACGAACGCCGCAGCAGGAGTGGCCGCAGGGCCCGCGGATCGCGGACCCACCGAACTGGCCCAGAGCGGACCGGGCTCACGGTGCTCGCTGGTCATCATCGCCCCTCGGTCTGGACGTCGGTACGGACGTAGCCGCGCTCGGCGGCATACTCGGTGAGCAGATCGCGCAATTGCCGGCGCCCGCGGTGTAGCCGTGACATCACGGTCCCGATGGGGGTCTGCATGATCTCGGCGATCTCCTTGTAGGCATACCCCTCAACGTCGGCGAAATAGACCGCCAACCGGAACTCCTCGGGGATCGCGAGCAGGGCGCGCTTGACGTCGCTGTCGGGCAGATGATCCAACGCCACGTCTTCAGCCGACCGACCGCCCGCCGAGGAGTGCGAGTCGGCCCGATGCAGCTGGTAGTCCTCGATCTCGGCAGCGTCCGACTGCAACGGCTCGCGCTGCTTCTTGCGGTAAGAGTTGATGTAGGTGTTGGTGAGGATGCGGTACATCCACGCCTTGAGGTTGGTCCCCGGCTGGTACTGGTGGAACGCCGCCCAGGCCTTGGCGTAGGTCTCCTGCACGAGGTCCTCGGCGTCAGCGGCATTGCGCGCGGTGCGCAGCGCGGCCGAGTAGAGCTGGTCAAGCAGCGGCATGGCTTCGCGCTCGAAGCGCGCGCGCCGCTCCTCGGTGGTCTCGGTGGCCAGGTCGAGGGCAGGCGCAGCGTCAGCGACGACGGGAAGGTCGGTCTCGGGCAGCACCTCGGTGGACGAGGCGGCGAGCGAGCCGGTGGCGTCGGAAGGGGTCGGGGACGCGGGATCGGTGGTCATCGCGCCCCACAGTAACGGTCCCGTGTGACTGCCGGCGGCAACCGAACCTCTGGTGGCGACCGGCATGACGAACACGACGATGCTCCTAGCTTCCCGGGGGTGGTTGCGGATCGTGACGTGCAACGCCCCCGACGGCATCGTTCATTCCCAGTTCACTCCCCCAGCACCTCAGCCGGGTATGCCGCGCAGCACCTCGGTGATCGCCGCACCGACCGCTGAGGCCGAGCCCCGCGGGATCGTGTGGGTGCCGGGGACGGCATACATCCGGGTCGGCGGGAGCGACACGGCGGCGAGTACCTCGGCCGGGGTCCCGAAAGGGTCGCGCTCGCCTTGCACGACCGACACCGGGAGCCCGCCGGCGAGCGCGCCCTCCAGCTCCTGAGCGCGGCTCGATTCGGGTTTTCCCGGCGGGTGCAGCGGGAAGCTCAGGCACAGCACCGCGTCGGCGCCGACGCTGAGGGCGGTCCGGCAGGCGACCCGCGCGCCCGCGCTTCGGCCGGCGACCAGCCAGGGGCCGCGCGCGGTCGCGAGCGCCCCGCCGCGGGCCCGCAGAGCAGCGGCGACCGACACCCAGGCCGTGTCGAGGATGGGCGGCCGCGCAGCGACCCGCCCGCCTGCGACGAGCCACGGTTGTTCGACGAGCGCGACCGCCCAACCCGCGCCGACGGCGGCCTCGGTGGTGGCGATGAGGTCGGTGGTGGTGATGCTCGGGCCGGCCCCGTGACCGAGCAGGAGCACCCCACGGGAGCCGCGCGCCCGGCGCAGGTGCACCCGCGCCGGACCGACGGAGGTGGGCACTTCCAGGACCGTGGGCGCCGGAGTCAGTGGCGGCTGGGTCGATGTCATGAGCCGATGATCTCGCCGGTCGTCGGGTCGACGACCCCGCGCAGCGCGGCCGCCGGGAGGGCGTCGAGAAGGTGCGCGCCGTTGCCCGCCGACCCGTTGACCGCCGTCGAGACGGGGTATGCCGCGAACCTCCCGGCCCGCTCGAAGCGCAGCATCCGCTCGACAGCGGCCGGGTCGGCCAGGGCGGGGTCGAGCCAGGCGGCCCAGTTGTCCGGCTCCAGGACGAGCGGTTGGCGATCGTGGATCCGGTCCAGGCCGGGCTCCGCGGCGGTCGTGAGGATGGTGAACGTCGTCAGCCAGGCGAGCGGGTCCTCCCTGTCGAGGACCGCGGGGTCGCGCCAGAACTCATAGAGACCGGCGAACGCGAGCGGCGCTTCATCTCCCCGATGGATGAAGAAGGGCTGCTTGCGGGGCTTGCCCTTGGCGTCGAGCACCGTCGGCGACGCCTGCCACTCATACCAACCGTCGGCGGGGACGAGGCACCGCCGGGCCAGCGCGGCCCGGGCGAACGGGCCCGATTCGAGTGCGGTTTCGGCGCGGGCGTTGATGAACCGCATCCCGATCTTGACGTCCTTGGCCCAACTAGGCACCAGGCCCCAGGTGAGCAGTCGCAGTTGCCGGCTCGAGGGACCGTCCGGGTCCGAGCGCGACGCCCGGGTGAGGACGACGGGCGCCTGTTTGCTTGGCGCGACGTTGTAGTCGGGGGCACCGGCCGGCGGATCCTGTGGTTTGACCAGGACACTGCGCGAGGGCTCGGCTGTGGCGACCACCTCGACGTCGAACTCCAGCACGAGGTCGGCCTGGTCCTTGGCAGCGGCATACCTCCCACACATGAGGGACAGGGTATGCCGCGCTACCGACGGCATGCAGTTGCAGCAGCCTCCAGGGTGCGACCAACTACGGTTATCGGGTGAGCATCGATGTCGACCAACAGTTGTGGCCTGCGCCCGTGGCGCCCGGGCCGTTGGACGCTGTCGTGCGCCTGCCGGGCAGCAAGTCGCTGACCAACCGCTATCTCGTGTTGGCCGCGTTGGCCGACGGGCCTTCGCGGTTGCGGGCCCCGCTGCGATCTCGCGACACGCTGCTCATGGCCGCGGCCCTCGGCACTCTCGGAGCAGACATCCGCGACACCGGCGCCCTCAACGCAGTGGCACCCGAAAGCAGCGGTGAGCGGGCGGCATACCCGGTGAGCGACTGGGTGGTCACCCCAAGTGCGGTGCGCGGGGGCGGGCACCTCGACTGTGGACTGGCCGGCACCGTCATGCGTTTCCTTCCCCCGGTGGCGGCTCTGGCTGACGGGCCGGTGGCCTTCGACGGCGACGCGGGTGCGCGACGACGACCGATGGGTCCGGTCCTCGACGCCTTGCGAGCCCTGGGGGTCGGTGTGGACGACGACGGCTCGGGCTGTCTGCCGTTCACCGTCCAGGGGCGGGGGCGCGACGGGGTGCCCGGCGGCGAGGTCACCCTCGATGCCTCGGCGAGCTCGCAGTTCGTGTCGGCGCTGTTGCTGGCGGGCGCCCGCTACGACCGCGGGGTGACCATCCATCACGACGGCAAGCCGGTGCCGAGCCAGCCGCACATCGAGATGACGGTGCAGACGCTGCGCGAGGCCGGGGTGGTCGTCGACGACTCCGACGCCAACACCTGGCGGGTGGCGCCGGGGTCGATCCGCGGTCTGGATGTCGTCATCGAGCCCGACCTGTCCAATGCCGGGCCGTTCCTTGCCGCCGCCCTCGTGGCCGGCGGGACGGTGCTCGTGCCCGACTGGCCGGAGCGCACGACACAGGCGGGCGACCTTCTGCGCGAGATCCTGGCCGCCATGGGGGCGCGGGTGCAGTTGGGCTCCGACGGGCTGCGGGTGACGGGCAGCGGGCCGATCGAGGGCATCGACATCGACCTGCACGAAGCCAGCGAGCTCACCCCCACCGTCGCCGCGCTCGCCGCACTGGCTGGGTCGCCATCGTGGATCCGAGGAGTCGCCCACATCCGCGGGCACGAGACCGATCGGCTGGCCGCCCTCGACACCGAGTTGAGCGCCCTCGGCACCCAGGTGACCCAGACCGAGGACGGGTTACGGATCGTTCCGGCACCGTTGCGCGGCAATCGGTTCGGCACCTACCACGACCACCGTATGGCAACTGCCGGGGCCATTCTCGGGCTGCGCGTCCCGGGTGTCCTTGTCGAGGATGTCGCCACGACGGCCAAGACGCTGCCCGACTTCACCGGACGTTGGACGGCGATGTTGGGCGCGAGTCACGGCGGAGCCGAGGGCAACGGGTGAGCTGGGACCACCTCGACGAGTCGGACGTTCGAGTCCGCCCGGGTCGCGGGTCGCGGCCACGGACGAAGGACCGTCCGGCCCACGGCGACGCCTTGGTGGGCACCGTCGTCACCGTCGACAGAGGCCGCTACGGCGTGCTCATGGCGGCCGGGGTCGGGGGGCGCAAGGTCCCCGAACGCATGGTCGTCGCGATGAAGGCCCGCGAGTTGGGGCGCAAGGGAATCGTCGTCGGTGACGACGTCGGGTTGGTCGGCGACTCCTCCGGACACCCCGATGCCCTCGCCCGGATCGTGCGCGTCGAGCCGCGCCGCACCGTGTTGCGGCGCAGCGCCGACGACACCGACCCCATCGAACGGGTGCTCGTCGCCAACGCCGACCAACTCGTCGTCGTCTCATCCCTCACCGACCCGCCACCGCGGCCCCGGTTGATCGACCGTTGCCTTGTCGCCGCCTACGACGCCGGGCTGGAGCCGCTGCTCGTCCTCACGAAGGCCGACCTGGTGCCGGCCGACGACTTCATCGGGCAATACGCCCCGCTGGCCGTGCGCTGTGTCATCACCTCCCGCCGACCCGATCGCACCCTCATCGGCCTCGAAGATGTGCGGGCCCAACTCGCCGGCCGGGTGTCGGTGCTCGTCGGGCATTCGGGGGTCGGCAAGTCCACCCTCGTCAACGCTCTCGTCCCTGGAGCCGACCGCAGCGTGGGCCGGGTCAACGACGTCACGGGGCGCGGACGGCATACCTCCACGTCGGCCATCGCCCTGCGACTGCCGAACGATCCGGGGTGGGTGATCGACACGCCAGGGGTGCGCTCGTTCGGGTTGGCGCACGTCGACGTCGCCCGGATCGTGTCGCACTTCCCCGACCTTGAGCCGGGCACCGAGACCTGCCCGCGAGGCTGCACCCACGACGAACCCGAGTGCGGCCTGGACGAATTCGTTGCCAACGGCGGCGCGGGCGCCAGCGGCCCGGCTCGCCTCGACTCGTTCCGCCGACTGCTCCGCGCCCGCACCGGCGATGTCGACTCCGACGCCTGAGGACGCCGCGGACCGCGAGACGGCGAGCGCCCAGGGATCGGGACTCGCGGCCCACGGGGTCTCCGGCCACCCGAGCACACCAACGGCGCGCTTGGTCGGGGCGCTGCCCGCCATCGTGGGGTTCATCGCGTTGGCCATCGGCGTGACGGTGACCCAAGAGACCTACGAGTCGGTTCAGTCCGGGCGTGGGGCCGCCGCGTTTGACGAGCCCGTGCAGGCGTGGATGGTCGCCCATCGCACGCCTTGGCTGGACACGGTGGCGACCTGGTTCACCCACCTGGGCGGCAAGTTCGGGATGACGATCCTCGCCACCGTCACGGTGGTGGCCCTGGCCCGTCGCTGGCGCACCTGGTCACCGGTGCTCATCATGCTGTGGGCGACGGCGGGGTCGCTGACGTTGACGACCCTCGGCAAGACGTTGACCGCCCGCGCGCGTCCCCCGGCGGCGCAGGCGGTGCCACCGCTCGAGACATCCGCGTCGTTCCCGAGTGGGCACACGCTCAACGCCGTCCTCGTGACCAGCATCATCGGCTACCTCGTCCTGCTCCATGTGCGCAGCCGGCGGGTGCAGGTGCTCACCTGGTGCGGGTTGGCCCTGTTCGCGACCCTCATCGGCCTGTCCCGGATCTACCTCGGCCACCATTGGCTGACCGACGTCATCGCCGGCGCCGCTGTCGGGGGCGCCTGGGCGGCCGCCGTTATCCTCGGCCATCACCTCTATCTCCGGCTGCGCGCCGACCCCTAGCCACCACGGTGTGCGGGCGGCATACCTCTAGCCTGTGACCGTGAGTTACGACGACGATCTCCGCCTGGCCCACGTCCTTGCCGATGCCGTCGAGCGGGTGACCATGGCCCGGTTCCGCGCCGAGGACCTGATGGTCGAGACCAAGCCGGACCTCACCCCGGTGAGCGATGCCGACCGCGCGGCGGAGGAACTCATCCGCCACCAACTGGCCCGGACCCGCCCGCGCGACGCCGTGGTGGGCGAGGAGTTCGGCACGACCGGGCATGGCCCGCGCCGCTGGATCGTCGACCCGATCGACGGGACAAAGAACTTCGTCCGCGGAGTCCCCGTGTGGGCCACGCTCATCGCCTTGGTCGACGGCGACGAGCCCGTCGTCGGGCTGGTCGCCGCCCCCGCTCTCGCCCGCCGGTGGTGGGCGGCCAAGGGAGCCGGGGCGTATGCCGGTCGCAGCCTGTCCGCCGCCCGTCCGCTGCACGTGTCAGGGGTCTCTGCCCTCGCCGACGCGTCGCTGTCGTATGCCTCATTGGGCGGTTGGTCGGAGATCGACCGACGCGAGGACTTCCTCGACCTCATGGACGGGTGCTGGCGCACCCGCGCCTATGGCGACTTCTGGTCCTACATGTTGGTGGCCGAAGGGGCGGTTGACATCGCTGCGGAGCCGTCACTTCAGACCTATGACATGGCTGCCCTCGTGCCGATCGTCACCGAGGCTGGCGGCCGATTCACCGGTCTCGATGGACGGCCCGGGTGTTGGAGCGGCAACGCCGTCGCCACCAATGGGCTGCTGCACGAGACGGTGCTGGACCTCATCGGCGACTGACGGCCGGGGTCAGAACAACTCGAGCTGATCCCGTTCGGTCGCCACGCCCTCCAGGTGCAGGAGGGTCTGCTTGCGAGACAGCCCACCGGCATACCCGGTCAGTGTGCCGTCCGCCCCGATGACCCGGTGGCACGGCAGCACCACGGGGATCGGGTTGGCGCCGTTAGCCGCGCCGACCGCGCGCGAGGCCGACACGGGCAGCCCCAACCGGAGGGCCACCTCGCCGTAGGTCACGGTCGTGCCGTAGGGGATCAACGCCAACTCGTGCCAGACGGCGCGCTGGAAATCGGTGCCGTGCGGCGCGAGCGGCAGGTCGAACGAGCGCAGCGACCCGGCGAAGTAGGCCGCCAACTGCCTGGCCGCCTCGACGAGCACCGCTGCCGTCGGCGCCTGCGCTGACGTCGGATCGCTCGCCTCGGGTCGCCCGTCGAACCGGATGGCGCTCACGGCGACCCCGTCCACGCTCTCGAGCCGCAACGGCCCGATGGGGCTGTCCACGACGAGAGCCGAGCGCATGTCGCGCAGCCTAGTTGGGCACGACCGTCACGTCGCCCCGTCCCAGGGCCTGCACGTCGGCGAGGAAACTCGCTGCGTCGCCAACGAGGACGACCGTCCACCGCCCGTCGATGAACTCCCGGTATGCCGCGCCCGCTCGCTCCGCGTCCATCCCGGCGATCTCGACGAGATTGCGACTGGTGAACCCGGTGTCCAACCCGTCGAAAGACAGGCTGGCGGCTTCGTCGGCGATCGTGTCGGCCGTCGCGTAGCGACTCGGGGCGGTGAGCACGAGGAACTGGGCGGCGTGGTCGACCTCGTCCTGGGTGAAGCCCTCGCGGCCATGTTCGAGAACGTCGAGCAGCAGCCGCAGGGCGTCGCCGGTGACCTCCGAACGCACACTCCCGGCGGTGATGAACACGCCACCGCGGCGGCGCGGCCGGAAGGTCGAGCGGATGCCGTAGGTGTAGCCCTTGTCCTCACGCAGGACCGCGTCGATCCGAGCGGTCGGCGAGCCGCCGACGAGGAATCCGAGCAACGGGTAGGGGGCCCAGCCGCCGGGATGCCGCCGGTCCGGGCCGGGGGCACCGATCATCAGCTCGGTCTGCACCGAACTGGGCCGATCGACGACGACGATCCGGGCGCGGTCGTCGGCCCTCGGGGTGACCTGCCAGGGGCCGGGGCTGCGATAGGTGTCGGGGGTCCCCCACCGACCCAGGCTCAGGTCCAACTCGGCCACCACGTCGAGACCCGCCAGGTCGCCGGCCACGACGACCGTCGCCTCCGCGGGTGCGACGTGCTCGGCGTGGAAGGCGACGACGGCGTCGCGGGTGATAGCTGCGACCGTCTCGGCGGTGCCGCCGACCGGGCGCGAGGAACGTCCCACTGGCGAATAGAACGTGGCCGCGAACTCCGCGGCCGCGCGGTGCGAGGCGACCGAACGCTCCTGCTCGATCTCGGCCAGCCGGGTGGAGACCTGGCGCGCCACCTCCTCCGCGGGGAAGGCCGGCTCGGCCAGGCACTGATGCATGAGGTCGAGCCCGTAGGCCAGGTGATGCTTGGCGACGTCGAGCTCGACCGACAGGCCGGAGTCGCCGACGCCGCACCCGATGGCCACCCCGCGCCGTTCGAGCAGGCGCGCGAACTCCACGGAGGTATGCCGCGCGGTCCCCTCATCGAGGGTGCGCGCCATGATGGTGGCGACGCCTTCGAGGTCGCGCGGCTCGACCCGCAACGGCATGGGCACCGACAGACGCACCGACAGGACGTACTGTCCGGGCAGGTCATAGGCCAGCCCGGACGCACCGTTGGCCAGCCGGAACCGGGTCGGCACCGGGAGCTCGTAGGGCTGCGGCACCAGGACGTCGGGGCGGGGCAGGGCGTCCGGGGCGGACATCCGGGTGCGCTGCGGGACCCCGGTCATGACAACTCCTCGTCGGCGATAGGGCCCGGTGCCATGAGGTAGGCGACCACGGCCCGCGACGACGGCTGCAGGTAGCGCGCAGCCGCTGCGCGCACCTCCTCGACGGTCACCGCTCGCACCTGGGCAAGGAACGTGTTGATGTATGCCGTGTCGTCATGCAGCGCCGCGTAGTGGCTGATGTGGTCGGCCCGGTCGTCGTGGCTGGCCAACGCCGAAAGCCAGGCACGCTCGGTCTCGGCCACCGCCGACTCCATCTCGATGTCGGTCGGTCCGGTCTCGGCGAAGCGTTCGAGCTCAGCGCAGATGGCGCGCTCGACGTCGGCGGGGTCGACCCCTGCCGAGATGTCGGCCGAAATCAAGCCGAGAGACACACCCCCTGCGAAGCCCAGCGGATGGGCGGTGAGACCAGTGACCAACCGCTCCTGGCGCACGAGGTGCTCGACCAGTCGAGACGAGGACAGCCCACCGATGGCATCCATGGCCAGGCCGACCGCGTGGAACTCCGGCGTCGCGTCGGCCGGAAGCCGGAACGCGAGGTAGAGCCGATCATTGGGCACCGGCTCGGAGCGCTCCAGGCGCACTGGGCCCGTCAGCGGCGCGAGGGGCGGCATACTCCCCTCTGTGCGGGCGACCGCGGAGGGAGGCAGCGGTCCGAAGTACTTCTCGACGGCAGCGAAGCCGTCCTCCGGAGAAATGTCGCCGACGAGGGTGAGCACCGTGTTGTTCGGGCCGTAATGCGTGGCGAAGAAGGCGTGGACGTCATCGAGCGTCGCGGCTTCGAGGTCCTCCATCGACCCGATCGTCGGGTGGTGGTAGGGGTGCCCTTCGGGGAAGAGCGTCGCGTAGACGTCGCGCATCGCATGACCGTAGGGCGCGTTGTCGTAGCGCTGGCGCTTCTCTTCTTTGACGACGTCGCGCTGATTGTCGAGGTTCTCCTGGGTGAGCGCGTCGAGCAGTCGACCCTGCCGGTCGGCCTCGAGCCACAGGGCAAGTTCCAACGCCCCCTTGGGAACCGTCTCGAAGTAGTTCGTCCGGTCGAACCAAGTCGTCGCGTTGAGGCGGCCACCAACGCCCATCAGCGCCGAGAAGTGTTCTCCCGAGGCGACATTCGCCGAGCCCTGAAACATCAGGTGTTCGAAGAGGTGGGCGAAACCAGTGCGCCCCGGCACCTCGTCGCGCGACCCGACCTTGACCCAGAGGTTGACGGTCACGGATGGCACCGTGCGGTCCTGCGAAACGATGACGCGCAGGCCGTTGGGCAACGTCCGCTCAGCGATCGGGTAGGCGATGTCGGCCACCCGCAGACCTTATCGGGCGAAAGGCACCCCCGTGTTCCGGTTGCCGGGGCCCCGCCCAAGCGGGCGCCGTCAGCGCAGGGTCGGGGCCGGCCCCAGGTATGCCGTGAGCGCAGCCCTGACGGGAGCCGACAGGGGCCAGGGCGATCCGATGGTCGTATCGACCACAACGACGGTCGTCACGGCGACCGCTGCGATCGGTTCCGCCGGAGACTGGCGAACCTCGGTGGCGACGTCGAAGGAGGAGCCGCCGACACGGCATACCCAGAGGGTGATGTCCAGCGGCGCAGCGGCGAACCAGAGCTCCCGGCGGTATTCCACGCGGTGGGCTGCGACGAGCGTCGCGACGTGCGCCGGCGCGTCCGCGAGCAGGCCGACGAGCAGCGGTGCGGCGCCGGGCTCCCCCACGCCGAGCAGGCGGTGGCGGGCTTCGTCGACGGCCCGCAGGATCTGCAGGTTGTCCAGGTGACCGCTGGCGTTGAGGTCGATGAACCGGACCTGGAAGTCCCAGGAGAAGGTCCGCGGACCCTGGGCAGAGCCGACTGTCGAGCCGACTGCAGAGCCGGCTGCCGAGCCGACGGCTGGGTCGTGGCGGGAGTCACCAGGGGCCGGGTCCATGCTCGAAACCCTAGGCCCTTACCCTGAAGGCCATGACGGCGAGCCCGACGGGCGGCGGTGTGCGCGTGCTGCGTGCGACCACCCTGGCCGTCGTCACGCTGGCTCTCGCAGCGACGGCTCACGTGCTGGCCGGAGGCGACCTGCCTGGCGTCCTCGCACTCGCCCTCGCTGCCGGTCCCTTGGCGCTCGGAACGGTCCTGCTGACTCGACGCCGGCTCTCCCTCGCCGCAGTGTTCGCCTGGCTGGTTCCGGCCGAGATCACCCTCCACGTCTACTTCGGAGCGGCCGCGCCGCACCCACTGGTGCATGCGCCTGCTGGCGGTCACGTCCACGGCGGCTCCGACGCAGGTATGCCGGTCGCCGGACTTTCCGGCCTCGATCCACTCGCGCAGCCGATCGGGACGACCCCGCTCGGGCACTCAAGCCTGGCCATGCTCGGCGCGCATGCCCTCGCCACCGTGATCACCGGCCTGGCCCTCAGCCATGGCGAGCGCGTCCTCTGGCTGTTGTGGGAGTCACTCAGACCTGCCCTGGCCCTCGACCCCGTGCCGCCCGCGACGAGCCCGGCCCCCGCGGCCCTGGCACCAGTCACGCGGCGGTGCTCCTCGGTGTTCCTGTGCTCGCCGCACCCTCGCGGGCCTCCGACGCGCCGACCCGCGGTCGCGTAGCGCGTGATCAGCGCCGAACCCATCGCCTGGTTCACCGCCGTCCCGACGGCACCCTCCACCTTTGCCCTTCCTCGGCGCCGAGGCGTCCCCGCCGCGCCTGAAGGACCTTCCCTTCCCTCTGTCAGACAAGGACCAATTCCGTTGAGCAATCACACGATTCGAGCAGTCACCGCGCTTGCCGCCCTCTCCGTGGCCCTGGGCCTGGGGGCCTGCGGCACCACCACCGCGACCAACCCCGTCGGCGCCGCAGCGAGCACCGCAGCGGGCACGGCCGCATCGACAGCACCCGGCAGCGCGGCGAAAGCGACCGGGCAGGCGGCCTCCGCGCAGGTCGCCGACGCCTGGGTCAAGGCGGTCGACACCGGCATGACCGGGGCGTTCTTCGTCCTCAAGAACACCGGCTCCACACCGATCCACCTCCTGTCCGCGAGCAGCCCGATCAGCCCGATGGTGCAGATGCACGAGACCGTCATGGGCACCGGCGGCGCCATGGCCATGCAGGAGAAGCAGGGCGGCTTCACCATTCCGGCCGGCGGCTCGCACGAGTTCAAGGCCGGCGGTGACCACGTGATGTTCATGGGCGTCAGCACGGCGGTGAAGTCGGGGACGACGGTGACCTTCACCCTCGCCTTCGAGGACGGCTCCACCCTTCCGGTGACGGCAGAGGTGCGGACCTTCACAGGCGCCAAGGAGACCTACGTCCCCGGCGCAACGACGGGCACGAACTCCATGCCCGGCATGACACCAACCCCGGGCACGTCTGGGACGACGGCTTCTCATGGCTAAGCACCCGGCTCCGCTTCCCCTGGACGAGCAGACGGTGCCGGGCGGTGCGGCCGAGGCTTCCTCGGCCGCGCCGTCGCGGCGGTCGTTCCTTGGCGTCGGAGCGGCCTTGGCCGGCGGCGCCGGAGCCGGGCTCGTCGGCTACGGCTTGGGGAACAGCCAGACCGGCGTTGCTCCCTCTGCCGTCGCCGCAGCCTCCAGCGAGGGCGCGGCTCCCGACGCGCCATGGGCGGGGTCGGTGATCCCCTTCATCGGCGCGCATCAGGCTGGGATCAGCACCCCGCCTCAGGCGCACGCGACCTTCGTCGCGCTCAACCTCACTCCAGGGGTGGGCCAGGACGGCCTGCGCCGGCTACTGCGCCAGTGGACCAACGACGCGAGCCGGCTGCAGCGCGGCATACCCGTGCTGGGGGATCCCCAGCCCGATCTCGCGTCGCCCCCCTCCCGGCTGACGATCACCGTGGGGTTGGGGCGCGGAGCACTCGCCGAGGCGGGGTTGCTGGAACGCGCCCCGGCATGGCTCGCCCCCCTGCCCGCCTTCTCGATCGACAAGCTCGAGCAACGCTGGAACGAAGGAGACGTGCTCGCTCAGGTGTGTGCCGAAGACCCGATCGTCCTCGCACATGCCGTCCGGGCCTTGCTGTTGTCTGCTACGGGCATCGCCACAGTCCATTGGCAACAGCGGGGGTTCCGGCGCCCAGTCACCTCAACGAGCGCGATGCGTAACCTCATGGGCCAGGTCGACGGGACGGTGCAGCCGGTCGCGGCCGAGCTTGAGCAGTCAGTGTGGATCGGCGCGGACGGCCCCGACTGGCTGCGCGGCGGCACTTCACTGGTGCTGCGGCGGATCCGGATGGATCTAGACACGTGGGACGCGCTCGACCCGCAGGCCAAGGAGCAGGTCATCGGTCGGCGGATGACCAGTGGGGCACCGCTGACGGGCACCAAAGAGACCGACGTCCCCGACCTGGCAGCCACGCGCGACGGGCTGCCGGTCATTCCGGAGTTTGCCCACATCAGGCACGCGGCCGTCACCACGGCCGGGCAGAAGATCCTGCGCCGTCCCTACAACTTCGACGACACGCCTGCGGCGGGCTCAAGCGCCGAAGCGGGGCTGCTCTTCGCGGCCTTCCAGGCGGACCCGGTCCGGCAGTTCGTGCCGATGCAGCAACGCTTGGCCACGGGCGACCTGCTCAACTTCTGGACGACCCCGATCGGATCGGCCGTGTTCGCGATCCTGCCCGGGCCGGCCGAGGGCGAGATCCTTGGGCAGGCGCTCGTGGGCTGACGGGGGGCGAAGTCAGACGGCGTCGGCCTGGGCGAGCAGGCCCGTTCCGCGCAGCACGAGATCGACGGTCGCTGCGGAGATCCGCTCGAGCGGGACGCCGTGATTGATCGCCGACGCGGCGGCGTTGACCAGCCCCTGCACCAGCAGGGCCGCGGTGTCGGGGTCGGGAACCCCGGCGTCGCGCAGCGCCGACCGCAGCGGCTCGCGCAACTGGTCGTGCAGCACGCGCACGCCGTCGCGGCATACCTCGGGCATGGCGACGCTCGCGAGATCCGGGGAGGCGCCGTGTCCGTCCTGAGCGTCGGCGATCGCCGCTTCGATGTATGCCGTGACCCGCTCGGCCGGCGACCCGGCGGCCTGGGTCGCTGCGATCATCCGGTCCCGGCTGCGCTGCAGCAGGGTCGTGATGGCGGCCCCGAGGAGGGCATCGGTCGACGGGTAGTACTGGTACATGCTGCTGCGGGCCAGGCCCGCTCGTTTGGCGACGGCCGCCGGGGTGAAGCTGGAGACGCCGCCGTCGCGCAACTCGTCGGCCGCCGCCTCGATGACCTGGCGACGACGCATGGCGTTGTGCTCAGCGACGGTGGGGGCCTCGATGCGCGGCATGCCCAGAGTGTATTGGCCTGCGCGAGTGTCGTTCCTGTTGTGATTCCGACAGAGGTGTCGATAAACTATCGTCTGTGAGGCGCGTGAGCAGGGCAATGAGTCCGCCGTCGACCGAGCATCCGCTCGGCACCCGCCGATGGTGGGCCTTGGCGACCATCGCCCTCGGCGTGTCGCTCATCATCATGGACGCGACGATCGTCTCCGTCGCGCTGCCCGTGGTCATTCGCGATCTCGACCTGACCGCCAACCAGGCCGAGTGGATGAACGCCATCTACTCCCTGACCTTCGCCGCTCTCCTGCTCACGGTGGGGCATCTCGGCGACCTGCGCGGGCGACGCCTGCTCTTCGCGGGCGGCATGGGCCTGTTCATGGTGGCCTCGGTGTTCGCCGGCAGCGCCCAGAGCGCCGAGATCCTCATCGGTGCGCGCCTGCTGCAGGGCGTCGGCGCGTCGGCGATCCTCACGAGCACCCTGGCCACCCTCAACTCGATCTTCCGCGGCCGGGAGCGCGCGATCGCCTTCGCCGTCTACGGCGCCACCATCGGCGGTATGGCTGCCGTCGGACCGCTCGTCGGGGGATGGCTGGCCACCGACGTGTCCTGGCGCTGGGCGTTCTGGCTCAACATCCCCTTCGGTCTGCTCGTCCTGGCCGGGATCTGGCGCGTCGTCCCGGAGACCCGCGACCCCGGCGCCCACAGCCACTTCGACCTCCTGGGCGCGGCGCTGTCGGCTCTCGCGATGGGCGGGGCGGTCTTCGCCCTCATCGAAGGTGCGACGTACGGCTGGTGGCGCCAGCCGTCCGGCGCCCCGTCACCGGTGCCCGCCGTAGCCGCCGCTGCCGCGCTGTCGACGGTGGTGTTCTTCGTACGTGAAGGGCGGGCCCGCTCGGCTGGGCGCCCGGCGATGATCGACGTCGGGCTGCTGCGCCTGCCGACGCTGCGCTACGGCCTCATCGCGGCGGCCGTCGTCGCGTTCGGCGAGTTCGGGCTGATGTTCACCCTGCCGCTGTTGCTGCAGGGGGCCCTCGGCTACTCCGCACTCGGTGCGGGGTGGTTGTTGGTCAGCCTCGCCATCGGCGCTTTCCTCGTCTCCGGCGCGACCCCGCACCTCACGCAGGCGATCGGACAACGCAGCGTCGTTCGGATCGGCTTGGCCTTGGAGGCGGTCGCGGTCGCCGGCATCGCCCTCACGCTGTCTCTGACGATCGCGTCCTGGGCCATCGCCGCGTGGTTGTTCGTCTACGGGGTCGGGGTCGGCATGGCGACCGCGCAGCTGAGTTCAGTCATCATGAGCGACGTGCCGCCGGCGCAGGGCGGGCAGGCGTCCGGGCTGCAGTCGACGGTGCGCCAACTCGGGTCGGCCCTGGGGATCGCGGTGCTCGGCACGCTCCTGGTCACGTCGCTCGGCGCCGGTCTGCAGGAGCGCCTCGACGCCTCAGGTATGCCGCCCGCCGCCTCCGTGCAGGTCGTCGAGATCGTGCGTGGCTCGGCTGGCGCGGCCATCCCCTCCCTGGCCGCCGACCCCCAGGGTGCTGGTGCGGCATACCTCGCTCGAGCGGCCATGGTCGACGCCAGCCGGCGGACGGCCGGGTTCGCCGCTGCCGCACTGGCCCTCGGAGTCCTGGCCACCCTCGCCCTGCCCACACCACGCCGCCCCGACGACGACCCCCACCTCTAACCGACTCCCTCCCCTGCCCCCACCCCTCCTCCCCCTTCACACCCGACTTCAGACCCGGAGATAGCGCTCGCACGGTCATCTTTCCGTCCGTTCAGGGGTTTCCAGCCCCCACACATGACCATGCGAGCGCTATCTCCGTTGTGGGGGGTGGGCGCCTCAGGGGGCGTTGCAGCCACAAATCCCTCGCGGCGGGCTCCGGGAGGCTGCGACACTGCCGAGATGGTCGCCTTCATCTCGCACACGAGCATCGACTGCCGCAACGCCTACACCCTGTCGGTCTGGTGGGAAGGCGTGCTGGACTACGTGCCGGACCCCGATGATCCGAACGAGCCGGGGCACGAGGAATGCCTCATCCGGTCCCGCGATGGCAGCCACACCTTGCTGTTCATCGAGGTGCCTGACGACAAGGTCGCCAAGAACCGGATCCACTTCGACCTGCGGCCCAGCACCGGCACGCGCGACGAGGAGCTTGAGCGCCTGCTCGCCCACGGAGCCCGGGTGCTCGACGATCAGCGGAACCCGAACGGGACGGGTTGGGTCGTCCTGGCCGATCCCGAGGACAACGAGTTCTGCATCCTGCGCAGCCAGGCCGAGGTCGCCCGCCACCAAGCCCTCGCCGCCCAGCCCACCGACTGACCCACCACGGAGATAGCGCTCGCACGGTCATTTATGGGGGTCATTACGGCTTTCAGACCCTGAAACATGACCGTGCGAGCGCTATCTCCGGGTAGAGGGCTGCATAATGCGGGGTTATGGCTTGACGGAAAGCCAAAACCTGGCGCTATCCTGTCGCCGTGACCAGCCCTTTGCTGCGCACCATCCGCGAGAGCGTCATCGGCGACGACCAAGTCCTGCCGGGTCCCTATGGCCCGCGTCGGGTGACCTACGCCGACTACACCGCTTCCGGCCGCGCCCTGTCGTTCATCGAGGACTTCATCCGCGACGAAGTGCTCCCCCGTTACGCCAACACGCACACCGAGTCTTCCGGCACCGGCCTGCAGACGACCCGGCTGCGTGAAGACGCGCGAGCCATCATCCGGGACGCCGTCGGCGGCGACGAGGACACAGTCGTCATCTTCACCGGATCGGGCTGCACCGGAGCAATCGACAAGTTGGTCGGGATCCTCGGCCTGCGCATCCCCAGCCAACTCGAGGACGCCCACCACCTCGCGCAGCACATCCCGGCCAACGCCAGACCGGTCGTCTTCATCGGGCCCTACGAGCACCATTCCAACGAGTTGCCGTGGCGCGAGACGATCGCCGACGTCGTCGTTATCCCGCAGGACCTCGACGGCCACATCTCCCTGTCCGTCCTGCGAGAACGACTGCAGGAGTACGCCGCTCGGCCCCTGAAGATCGGGTCCTTCTCCGCCGCTTCCAACGTCACCGGCATCGTCTCGGACAGCGCCGCGATCAGCACCCTGTTGCACGAGCATGGCGCACTGTCCTTCTGGGACTTCGCCGCGGCCGGCCCCTACATCGACATCGAGATGTACTCCGGCGGCGCCGGGACCACGGCGAGCAACACGGCATACAAGGATGCGGTCTTCCTGTCGCCGCACAAGTTCATCGGCGGCCCCGCCACCCCTGGCGTGCTGGTCGTGCGCCGCGAGTTGCTCACCAACCGGGTCCCCGCCATGGTCGGCGGCGGCACGGTCGCCTTCGTCAACCCGACCGAGCACCGTTACCTCGCCGACCCCGCCCACCGCGAGGAGGCGGGCACCCCAGCGATCATCGAGTCGATCCGCGCCGGCCTGGTGTTCCAACTCAAGGCGGCCGTCGGGGTCGACACGATCCGCGCCCAGGAGGAGCGGCTCTTGCACCGCGCCGTGTCCGCCTGGACCCAGGAGCCGACCATCCAGATCCTCGGCAACCTCGACGCCGAGCGCCTCTCGATCGTCTCGTTCGTCGTCAAGGCTCCGAGCGGCCGCTACCTGCACCACAACTTCGTCGTCGCCGTCCTCAACGACCTGTTCGGCATCCAGTCCCGCGGCGGTTGTTCGTGCGCCGGACCCTACGGCCACGCCCTGCTCGGGATCGACCTGGATCGTTCGCACGAGTTCGAGGCCGAGATCGCCCACGGCTGCGAGGGCATCAAGCCGGGCTGGGTGCGAGTCAACTTCAACTACTTCGTCTCGGACGAGGTCACCGACTACATCGTCGAAGCGGTCCGACTGATTGCCCGCGACGGGTGGCGACTGCTCCCGGACTATCGCTTCGACAACGCCACTGGGCGGTGGCGGCACCGCGAAGGTCCGGTCGAGCCGCCGCTGCGACTGCGGGACGTCGGGTATGCCGCGGACGGCAGTTTAGTCTTTCCGCGCCACACCGCGCGGGCCGCGGAGGGTGAGCTCGCGGCATACCTGATCCAGGGTGCCCGGATCCTCGCCGAGCGGGCGGACGACGCCGGGCCACAGGCCGAGGTCTCGCCGGGGTATGACGATCTGCGCTGGTTCGAGTTGCCAGCGGCGTGCATGCCCTGAGCCGCTCCGCGTGGGCATACTCAGGTGTGGGCATACTGTGGCCCAACCGAGATGGTGATCAGCGCAACCAAAGACGCTACTCATCGGTAATGAAGGGCACCATTGGCAAATGGCACGGCGACTAGAGGAAGTCACCCGGGGCGACATCGACGCCATCCGGTATGACGACCTGAGCTTCGACGGCTCTCACGGGCACGTGGGTGTCACCTTGTTCATGCCCTCGATCCGCCAACTCGGCATCAAGGGCGAGCCCGAGATCATCAGCCCCTACTCGGCCGGCTGGGGCGAAGGCCTCGGCGCGGCCCGGGCATCGTGCGAGGGCCTGGTGCGGTCGGCCAACGTCATGGCCGCCACGATCGAATACCCCCGCAAACGGGTCGCCGTCCACGAGATCCTGCAGTTCCGCACCGAGGTCTTCGGCGAGGTCATCCGCCACATCCGCGAACGGACGATGTACGACTGGGCCACCCTCGTCGTCGCGGGCTACTCGCGCGGCACGGCCCCGGCGCGCATGGCGACCGTCGAGCACGCTGACGTCGTTGACGGCGTCGTCCTCGTCGCCCCCACGTGGTTCAGCCAGCAGGTCAAACCCCGCGACCTCGCCGCGCGCGGGCTGCACGAGAGCGCCCGCGGCATGGCACAGGCCGGGTGGCTCGACCGGCTCACCCTCGTCGGCGCCAGTGTCCGCCTCGCCCAAGAGATGCTCGCCCACCCGTTCGAGTTGCGCAACGACATCGCCGCCATCTCCCAGGAGGGGGCGGCCGACCTGCAGGACGTCCTCGACACGGGTGTCAGGGTCGGCGTCGTCGCTGGCCGCCAGGACGAGCTCTGCCAGGTTGACGGGATCCGGACCGTCGTCGATCGCCTCCCCGAGCCGGCCGCGGTGATGTACCGCGAGGTCGACTCCGACCACTTCTCCTACTTCCTCTCCCCCAAACCCCTCAAGGTCGTCGCCGAGGTCGTCACGGCGCTCGGCGACTTCGGGACCGAGGCGGAGGCCGGGGACGAAGCGCAGGCCGAGGGTTCCGGAGCCTGAGGGCTGCGCGACGTGGGCGCGCACGAGCCTGAGGGCTGCGCGTGGGCCCGCACCGGTTCTGGCATGCTGCCGCCATGAGCCATTGGGTCCTGGAATACCGCTACACCGATCCTGACGCCCGCGCCCGGGTGCGGCCGGATCACCTGGCCTACATGAACGGCCTGCACGAGGACGGCCGCGTCGTCATGGGCGGCCCGGTCGGCGACGGCGGCGGCGCGCTGGTGGTGCTGCGCGTCGATTCCGAGGACGAGGTCCACGCCATCATCGCGGCCGATCCCTACACGGCCGCTGGGGTCGGCGCGGATCACGTCGTGCGCCCGTGGACCGTCGCCATCGGCGGCAACTAACAGCGTCGCTCGCAGCTGGGAGCGTCCAGCTGCCGACCGTCGGCCGACTCAGGCGAGCGCCTCGCGGACCGTCCGGAACAACGACTGGGCGCGCGGGTTGGTCGCCAACTCCTCGACGCTGACGACGGCGCCTTCAGGACCGGCCAGCGGGATCTTCCAGTTGGAGTACTCCTTGTCGGTGCCCGGCTGGTTCTGCACCCGGCGCTCGCCCACGGCGTCGACGAGAGCGACCCCCTGCATCACTGAGGGAGCCGACGCCAGGAGGGCATAGAGCGCCTCGACGATCTGCTGTTCGCCGACCTCGCTGCCATCGGGCATCGCCTCGCCCTCCTCCGGCAGCAGGCCCCGGCGTCGACACATGTCGAGCACCCGCCCCTGCTCCTCGCGGTCGGCGGCGATCTCCTCCTCGACCGAACGGGTTAGCAGCCCGAGGCGGTCGCGCAGCGCGATGTGCTCGCCGGCGAGATACCCGGCGGTCGGCGGCAAGTCATGGGTGTTGACCGATGCGAGGCACCCGCGCCGATAGGCCTCGGGGGCCAACGGCGCCTTGTCGGCGGCATACTCGAACCACAGGATCGACGTGCCGAGCAGGCCGCGCCCCGCGAGGTAGTCGCGCACCCACGGCTCGAAGGTGCCCAGGTCCTCCCCGATGACGACGGCGCCGGCGCGTTGCGCCTCCAGGCAGAGGATGCCGACGAGGGCCTCGTGGTCGTAGTAGACGTAGGTCCCCTGGTCGGCTGGCAGCCCCAGCGGAACCCACCAGAGCCGGAACAGCCCAAGGACATGGTCGACACGGATCCCCCCGGCGTGCCGCAGGATCGTGCGCAGCATGTCCCGGAAGGGCGCGTAACCCGCCTCGGCCAGCCGCTGCGGATGCCACGGCGGCTGTGACCAGTTCTGGCCCTGCTGGTTGTACATGTCCGGCGGTGCGCCGACTTCGGCGTTCTGGGCGAGGACGTCGCGCAGCACCCAGGCATCGGCGCCGAGAGGGTGCACGCCCACGGCGAGGTCGTGGATGATCCCCAGTGCCATTCCCGCCCGCAGCGCGCTGGCCTGGGCCGCCTCCAACTGCTCGTCGAGGACCCACTGCAGCCAGCAGTGGAAGTCGATCCGGTCCCGCAGGCGCTGCCGCAGGGCGAAGGCCGCCTCGTCGTGGGGCCGCAACTCCTCCCAGATGACCGCGTCCTCGGCACTGCGCTCGCGCACGGCGCACCACAGCGCGAAATCCTCCAGACCCCGGCCGTGTTCAGCCCGGAACGCCGCGAACCGGCCGTCGCGGCTGGGACTGCGCGGAACGGCATACACGAGTTGGAGGGCCTCGAGCTTGCTCGCGTATGCCGCGTCGCGCGGCACCTCGGATGCGTCGTGATTGCGGGCGGTCGCCTGCGTCCAGATGAGCGAGATGTGTCGGCGGGCGGCCGTCGTGAGGTAGATCGACTCGGGGATCGCCTCGATGCGGATGTAGAGCGGGCTGAAGAAGCGCCGCGTCGTCGGCAGGTAGGGCGAGGCCTCCATGGGAGGGGTGGGCTCGGCCGCGTGCAGGGGGTTGACGAGGATCCAGTCGGCGCCGGCCGCACCGCTGATCGCCGCCAGGTCGGCCAGGTCCTCGACGTCGCCGACGCCCCACGAGCGGGCCGACCGCACGGAGTAGAGCTGGGTCATCAGGCCCCAGGTGCGGGCGCGCCCGGCCTTGGCCGGAAGGGCGTCGGCGGTCGGCAGCCGGTTGGGGACGACGATGAGGGTCGACTCGGCCTGGCGGCCATGGCTTTCGGCGCGGATGAGGTGCCACCCGAGGGGAAGCTCCTGAGGCAGCCAGAAGCTCGCCTGCCCCAGGGTCACCCCGTCGACCTCGTGGGGCGAGGTGTTGTCCTCGGCCTGCGTGACCGGCCACTCGGCGCCTGCCTCATCGACCACCCAGACGCGCACCTCGTCGCCGTGGTGGACGTGCGCCCGGACGAGGGTCGGCGCGTTCTCGCGCATGACGACCGTCGGGGGGAGCAGTTGGCGCCAGGGTTGGGCGGCGCGATCGGCCAGGGCTCTCTCGCAGGCCTGCTCGGTCGAGGCATCGACGCCAAGGGCAGCCAGGACCTTGGTGAGAGTCAGCGCCGAGACCGCATGGAGGTCGCCGTAGAACCCCCAGAAGTCGACGCCGACGCCATAGGCCTTCGCCAGTGCTTGCAACTGTTCCAGCGAGGGGGCCGTGGGCGCCTCAACGGAGTGGGCGGGGTCGGGCATCGGTCCTGCCTCGTCGGGGGTGCGGGGGAAACGTCCGGGGCGATTCTTCCACTCCCCAGGGGTATGCCGTGTCGCCCCGCCGGATCGGGACTGCTTGGGAGGGACTCGGCTGCTGCTCGGGTGCCGCTCAGTGCGACGTGGCCGGGCGTGAAGCCGCCCATGAAGTCGCCTCTACGTGCGTGATCACGCCACCTGCGACGACTTCATGGGCGCTCTCACGCCCGAAGGGGGATCGATCCGACTCAGCTCGGCGGCGTGAACCGGCCGTCGATCGCCGTCCATCCGCCGTCGACGAATAGGACCGTCCCCGTGACGTAACTCGCCGCGTCCGAGGCCAAATAGACTGCGGCGCCTGCCAACTCGTGCGGCCTCCCCCACCGTCCGAGGATGCTCTTGGCGCCGTAGGCGGCATACCACTGCTCGTCGGCCTTGATCGGGGCGGTGAGGGGCGTGTCGATGACCCCGGGAGCGATGGCGTTGACGCGAACTCCCTGCGGGCCGAGCTCGGCAGCCAGGGTGCGCAGGAGCATGACGAGACCGGCCTTGGTCATCGCGTAGACGCCCTGGCCCGGCTCGGTCGTCAGACTCCGGATCGAGCTGCAGCCGATGATGCTGCCGCGACCGCGCTGCGCCATCCCGCGTCCGAACCCGGTCATCAGGTCGAAGGCCGCCCGCAGGTTGAGCCGCACGACCGAGTCGAACTCCTCACCCGTGTAGCTCAGCAGCCGTTTGCGGACGTTAACTGCCGGCGTGACGACGAGGATGTCGACGGCCCCGAGGTCCTCGACCGCGCGAGTCACTGCCTGCGTGTCCAAGACGTCGAGTTGGTATGCCGTCATCGCCCCCCACCCAGGGCCCGTGCCGGCTTGGTGGGCGGTCGTCTGCGCTGCGGCCAGGTCGCGGTCGACGCAGACCACCTCGGCGCCATGGGCCGCGATTCCGAGGGCGATGGCCTGCCCGATGCCTGACCCGGCGCCGATGACGACGGCGCGGCGAGCGTCCAGGCGGAAGAGGGCACCGAGGTCAGCCGGGGCGGGCGCCGATGTGGCAGGCGCAGTCGGTGTGAGGGGCTGGGCGTCGTTGTCCATGCGCTCGATTGTGTCAGCCAGCCTCCGGGCCCCAGAGATCGCCGGCGAGTGTGAGGGATTCGGGGTCCAGACCGCCGGGTTCGCCCAGATCATCGGCGAGCGTGAGGGATTCGGGGAAGTCAGGCCGGGGTTTCGTCC
>ERZ795058.991-NODE-991-length-40419-cov-6.085299_pt1 | contig 40419 bp, 47 predicted proteins | sample MGYA00375142_ERZ795058 | MGnify/ENA primary metagenome ERZ795058 (study PRJEB30187, sample SAMN05720210) | activated sludge metagenome | isolation source: anaerobic digester from wastewater treatment plant | place: Japan | collected 2015-04-20 ... | reverse complement strand
CGGAGGTAGAGCCGGTGGTGGTAGCATGTTTGGTTCCTGGTATTGATTAAGGAGTATAAAAAAATGGCATTTCCCATATTTCAAGTTCAAGAGCAGCGGCATTACCCTGACCCACGTTCGATGGTGGTTAATTGGGCGGCGGCTGGCGACAAGATATTAAAAGGTGCAGTTGAAGGCATAGAGCTTGGCATGAAAGTCAAGCAAAGCCGCGAGAACTCCGCATTAAACGCCATGAACATTCAGCGTTCGCAAGTCGCTATTAACGCAACGCTTCAGGAGATGCGGTTAAACGAGAAGCGCACAGAACAGACGTTGCGGCTTGACGCAATCGAGCAAAGGAACAGAGAGCTTGATTACGCCAGAAAGACAAGCGCAGACGCACAAAGAACTTATGATTTCAACGCCGCAATACAGGCGGCGCAAGCAGAGCGAACATTCGGAGCAATGCAAGCGTTAGTTGAACATGAAAGTTCTCTTTCTGATTTGATGGTCAACAGAGGAAAACTGTTGGCAGAGTTAGACGCCACGTCTGATTTCTCTTCAAAACGTGCGATTATAGATGAATACAAAAGAGAAGCATCAGAATTTGAAATAGCAACCGGCAGATCGCTTCTTGAGTTGGCGTCTGCTTTGCCGCCAAACGATCAGAGAGCACAATTGATAGCCGGGTTACAGCCGGCGGTATTAGAGACAGCATTCCAGAATACGATGGTTGCAGTCGAGATGCCCAGAACAATTGTGAGCGACCCGATGTTGTCAGGCGATGACAGCGGTATGGCTGACATTGCGATGGCGCTGGGTAAAGGTGGATTAACGAAGACGGATACGACAATAAAGTTGATGCCATTAAACCAGGCTGTCCAGATATGGAAGGCAGGATCAAGCCTCAATACACTCCGCGAATTATACGACACGGCGGTTGACAAGAAGGCGTTTGAGAAGTGGGCGGCGAAGGAAGGCTTGAGCAAACGAATCGTAGCCGCGCCAATGGGGAAAACGGAAGTTCCGGTAACAGAAAAACCGGCTGTTCCTGAAACGGTGAAGGTTACTACGCCGGACGGCAAGACACGCGATATAGTTAATCCATACCCCAAGACGCAAGCCTTTACGGATGCCGTCAAAAGTGAATACGACGTAATAACCAGCAAGAGTCCGTTTTTTTTGGAGCGCATAAAAATATCGAGAGAGCCGACTATGGTTGGTCTGGGAGGCACCGGAGCAGTGGCTGGATATTTGAGAGCAAGAGAAAAAGTGCAGATTGAAGAAAACCCCGAAATACAAGCGCGGGAGATTGACTATTATGAACGAGCCGTTACCGATACGCGCAAGAAAATCAACGAGCTTAAAGGCTCTGACATCAAAACATTAAACCGCAAACTTGAGCTGAACAGCGTCTTGCAGAAGCTCGAAGAGCAATTAAAATCGCTGCGCCAGAAGTATATGCCGGAGGGATCGCAAGAAACTCCGGCTACGCAGTCAACCCCATTGACCACGGAGGCTGTATCAGAAGCCGATCTACCGGTATTGACGTTTGAAGAAGCCAAGTTGCAACCATCTGGCACAAGATTTAAAACCGCTGACGGAAGATTTTTTAAGGTTCCGTAATGACAGACCCGTTCATAGAAGCAGGGTTTATTCCAATTAAACCCACAGACCCAGACCCCTTCATAGAAGCAGGGTTTATTCCAATTCAACCAACTCAACCTACTCAACCTGCATCCCCCTACGCAGAGCGCACAGCGCGCGCCGTTGCGAAGAAGCCCGAAGTGCCAGGCACGTTTCTTGGCGACATAGGGCTGGCGGCAAAGGCAATCGGAACAGGCGTCTATTCGGCGGCTTTCGACGTGTTTCCGAAGATCATGGCAGAAGCGATACGCGGCGGTGATATAACCGTTAATGACGCCAATACAACGCTTGACCGCTGGATCAAGGAACAGAAGAAAGACCTTGAACGCTGGGATATGCCGGAGCATGAAAAGAATCGTAAGCTGTTCGGTATTCTGAAAGCGCAGGATTTACAGTCCGGCTTGCAGAATCTTGGCTATTCGGCGGCAATTGGCGTTGCCGGTATGATTCCGGGCGCGAAGATTGGGGCTGCGATTGGTGGAGCATTAGGCTCTCCGACCGGCCCAGGCGCAGCAGCAACGGCGGGAATAGGAGCAATAATCGGCGGAGCAATCGGAGCAGCCGCGACGACCGCGCCAGTCGCCTACAGAGCGACGAAAGACCAGTTCCTTGCCGATATGCTCGATAGGGCGCTTGCGTTGAATCCTGGCTTGACAGAAGAGGAATGGAAAGGCATGCGCGAGGCGTTAGAGAAAGATGCGCAGGCTTATGCGTTCTGGGAGGCGGCGCCGGAAACTGTCGGGAACATGCTGTCGGCGGCATTGATTAAAACGCCTGTTGGCACATATATCAAACGAATACCAAATATCAAAAATGCGATTGGCCGCGTATTGGCAAAAGCCGGAGTTAAGATAGGACTTGATATTCCGGTTGAAGTTGGAACGGAAACGATTACTGGAATTAAGCAAGCAACGATAGAAACTAAAGTTGGGTTGCGCGAAGAAGATCCAACAGCAGCAGAAACATTTTGGGAAGTATTGCCGCCAACACTGGTTACGACAATTGCCGGTATGGGCATGGGCAGCGCGGCAGACAGCGTTTCTTCTATTCGGCAGGAGCGCAGCTTTTATAATCGCTTACAAAAAGCTGGTTACGCAAAAGATACAATCAAACAAATTGTAAGAAAAATTGGGTTTGATGATAGCGCGGTTTATTTAGCCGAGACCCACCAAGACATTTTAAAGCAGGCATTACAGGCCGATGTTCCGCCTTCGGTGATGGGTGATATGCGGGATTCACTGACGCCCGGCTTGGTTTTGAATACATATAATCAGGCCAGCGAGAACGGGAAGAACGAATCGGCGGGGATCCGTGCGGTTGAGGAACTCACAGGAAGCAAGCAGTATCGGTTTTTGCAAGCGCAATTGCGTGATGCAATGCTGACGAAACGCGAACAGCCGGCGGCAGAACCAGCAGCAGAGCCAGAGCCAACGCCAGCAGTTGAGCCGGAGACTGCACCGGCTGTCGAGACTGTTGTTGAACCGGCTATCGAGCCGACACCAACGCCAGAACCGCGCCTTGTTAATGTTCCAGCAATACAAGTTGCTGATGAAGATATTGCCTTGCGTCCAAAATTGATGCAATTCAAGGAGATTGAAGAACCACTTACAGGAACAACGGCGCAGCATAAAGAGACTATCGGCGGCGAATGGGATGATATAAAAGCCGGCACGTTGTTGTTATGGGAGCCGATCAATCCGAAGGAACATGACCTTGCGCCTGGACAAAAGTATATTGTTGCCGATGGACATGGCCGCGTTAATTGGGCGCGCAAACAGGAAGTTAAGCCGCAAGGTTTTAACGCGCAGATTTTAAGGGAAGCAGACGGATTTACAGCCGTGGAAGCAAGAATAATGGCCGCAGTAAAAAACATAGCAGATGGGAAAGGGACAATCTATGATCAAGTCAAAGTCTTACGAAACATCGCAGGAACACGAGGAAAGACTGAAGCGGATGTTTTCGCCAACAGAGAAGGAATCAGGGGGCGCAACGCCGCGATCATTGCTTTCGATTCCGGTAACTCTTTGCACGACGCCTTTATCAACGAACAAGTCAAGCCAGAAACAGCAGCCTTAATTGCGAAGACTGCGCCGGACAATGACGCTTTGCAACGACTTGGATTACGGTTTGCGCTGGATCGTCAAAAAGACGCGGTAATCGAAGCGAGTATGAACGCGGCGCAAAAAGCATCTGAAGCAGGGCGAATACCGACAGCAAAGCAAACCGATATGTTTGCGGATACGAGCTTGGATGAAGAGTGGAAACGACAAGGTAAAATCATAGCGGCAGAAAAGACCAAACTGAAAGAGCGGTTGCTTGGGCGTAAGGCGATATTAAAACGTTACGAGGAAACAACGGCAACGGGCAGCGTATTGGCTGATAAAAAGCGCGTAGCGGATGAAGTGGCGAAAATAGAAAGCGAGCTTGCGCGGTGGGAAGAATGGCAGTTGCATGACGATCTGTCTGCCATTGTCAATCCAAAAGAGATAACCGATATTGTAAAGACAGAAGTTAAGCCTACGCCTGTGCCGGCGCCTACTCCCCCGCCGACACCAACGCCCACGCCAGCCGCGAAGCCGGTGGCAAGGACAGCAGAGCTTACTCCTCGGCAATATGAAGAGCGTATAGCCAAAATAGAAACTGAAATAATGAAGCGTGGAAAACCGCTTGAATTATTGGCTATTCAGAACGAAGCAAGCAACAGGGGATTGTCAGATCAAGAATACTTATCGTTATTGGAGAAATGGTGGAATAAACAACAGAAACCAGAACAGCCCCCCGCCCCCGCGCCAGAAACAAAAACATCGTCAACCCAGCCCGAACAAATTACGCCTCCACCCCCTTCAACCATAACGCAAACAAGAGAAGCCGAACAGGCTATTAGCGAAACGGAAGCGCGGGTGGGGGCACCTTCTCCGCAAGTCGAACAACTCATCAATGATAACCTGCAACGCGCAAGCGATATGTCCAGGCGGTTTAATATCCCGAACCTTACTGACGAAGACAAGTTCAGTATTGCGCGCGCCGCGCTTGTCGAAGCTGCCAACAACTTCGACCCATCAAAAGGCCGGTTTGATCTCTGGGCGTCCAACGCCATTCGTAACGCGCTTATTGACGCATATCGGAAACAGATTAAAGAGTCAGATGTAATAAGCCTGCAAGGTGAAATAAGCGGTCAATCCGAAAAAACATTACAGGACATTATTCCTGACTGGAACGAAAAGACGCCAGAAGCCCAAGCGCAAGAACGCGACTTGCTTGACAATATGCACGCTGTTATCTCCGGACTTGACGCGAACGACATGGAGGTTGTCGGCGCCATCCAGAACAATGAACCACTCCGGACGCTTGCCGAAAAACGCGGCATTTCTATTACCGAAATGTTCAGGCAGAAGCAAGCAGCTCTCGAACGTGTCAGAACGGCATTGGAAGCCAAAGGCATAGACCGGCAAGCGATAAACAAACTCTTTACTCAGCGTTCTCCGCAAATCTCAATGTCTCAAGCGAACACATCTGCAACGCCGGTTACGCCTACCGTAAAGGTAGAACAAGCGCAGAGGCGTATTGATAACTGGATAAGCAAGCAGGCCAATATGCCGGGCGTAATTGTCGTGCAGAAGGTTGAAGATGCCGCGCAATTCGGACTATCCGAATCGTCAATGTCGTTGCTGCGCAATTCTAATCCACGCGGTTTCTTCTGGGAGAGCGGCAACCAGGTTGTCGTAATTGCCGATGGGTTACGTTCTGTTGACGACGCGCTTGAAGTTGTCTTGCATGAAGCGATAGGGCATTATGGAGTTGGGCAGGTGCTTGGTAAAGACTTCGACAGCGCCATGCTCAAGTTGAGCAATGAAATATCCGACGCTGATTTGATGAAAGTGGCGGCGGATTATTACAATGCTTTACCGGATCAGGGCTTGGATAATCCGCTCGATTCAGAGGCAAACCGGATTTACTTGGCGTCCGAATATGTGGCGATAAACGCGCAGAACCAGCCGACGTTATGGCAGAAGTTTGTTGAATTGGTCAGAAAAGCTCTTGGCAAGATCATGCCGACAACGTATGTCAACGCGCTTGTGAAGCGTGGTGGCGTTGAATCAATCGTTCAGGCGAGCCGGAATTATGTGCGCGGCAGCGAGTATGGCGGCATAGAGAACTACTTGAGCCGCATGGAGCAGCCGGATATTCGCATGAGCGTTGCTCAGCCTTCATTATTCGGCGAGGAAAAAGGTAAAAGCTCGTTACGCCTTGACCTTGAGGCTATTGCCGCATTGCCGGTTGGAACAGTGCAAGCGGGTGTTGGCCGACAGGCACAGGCTGAACGTTCCTTATTACAGTTTGAAAGCATCAATAAAGCCAAAGAACTGTTGACACGGCTTGACAAAAACGAAATCGCCGAAAGTGAAGCCGGTCAACAATGGGCTGACCACATGTCAGAATCCATGAAACAGCAGGCGCGCATAGCCAGACGTGAAGCGCGCGCCGGCGAAGCATTAGGCAAACGCCAAGCGGAATTGTTCGGTGAGCCACAGGCGCAAGAAACTTTGCGGCTATCCGTTTCACCGCCACGCGCTAATCCTGTAACTGACGAGCCGACCCGTTCTCTTTACCGTGAGATGGAACGGGATTATAAACCCGGACATGTCGGCAAAACGGAAATGCAAGCGAGGGCGCAAAGCCAGATTGACAATGAATTGCAGCATAAGAACATGGCTACATTACTTGCCGAGACAAGCGTAAAAGGTTTTACAACCGAGCCGGAAGCGACGTTGCGCGCCCAGATTTTGCTTAATACTCCTGAATTTGCAAGGTTGTTTAACGGCACACCTGACCAGATTGACACCGCAATCAGTCTTGTTACCCAGACATTGAATCAAGGCACACGCACGGCGCGTTCAATGGCGTATCGCGTTGACCAGATGGAAACGCCGATGCAACGGCAAGTGATGATATTAAAGCTGCTCGCTTCTCCGCCATCCAAGGTTTTCAAGAACTGGCATTCGATGACTCCGGAAGCACAGAAAGCGCATTTAGATCAGCACCGCGCCAGAATGAAACGGGCGATAGCCTTTTTGAAAACAAAGGGCATCCACGATATTACCAAAGTGCCGGAAGCGATCTTGAGCGATGACCAAAAACTGGCCGAAGTCATAAATGCAATCTCGCAGCAATTTGCTTCAACTGGCGACAAGGTTTATGAGTATTGGCGCAATTCGATTCTGTCAGGATTGCACACGAATGTCGTTAACGTAACCAGTAACTTTGGCATGTCAACCTGGGAGATGTTCGTTCAGCGTCCGGCAGAAGCGTTGTTGAACATGTTTGTCAAGAACCCTATGGCGCCGACCTTCGCTTCGCTTGCGGCTGCCTATAAACAGATTTTCCCAAACATACACAATGCTAACCTTGCTTTAATCAAATCATTCCAAACCGAGACCGGCATGTATTCGGCGATAGACACCAAAGGCGAAACGGCGATTGCCGGCAAAAAGGGACGTGTAATTCGCGCGCCACAACGGGCTTTGCTTTCGATAGATGAATGGTTCAAGACTATTCTTGTTAAGTCGTTGAGCTACGATTACGCCACGCGCATTGCTGACAAGAACAAATTGACCGGCATTGGCCGCGCTGCTTATATCGAATGGGCGGCAAATGATACGACCGGCGAAAGCGTTGTGCCGGAAGAAGCGATTAACGAAGCTGAACGCATATTGTTTCAAACCAAGCCCGGCGCTGTTGGCCGCGCAATTCTGTCAGCACGAAACGAAAAAGGAATGGTTGGCTGGGCGTTTAAGTATCTGTTCCCGTTCGTTACCACGCCGACAAACTTAATCAAAATCGGAATCAAGAAATCGCCGTTCGGATTGCTGAATGTCGGGCTTGAAGGCATTGCGGCATTACGCGGTAAGGATTCTCGATATGCCGGTGATTACGGGAAAGCTGCGTTGATAACCGATGTAGTCGAACAAGCGTTTGCATGGAGCTTGGCTGGACTTTTGTATTCATGGACTGCGCCAGGCGGCGACGATGACGAAGATTATTTGCCGCGCATTACCGGAACAGTTGCAGGAACACCAAACGAACGACGCTTCAAGATGCGGAATATACCAGCACATTCTATTCGTATAGGCGACCGCTGGTATTCGTATGCGCGCGCCGAGCCGTTGTCGAATGTATTAACATTGACGGTTGACGCGCTTACGTCCTTGCATGATGTCCGTGCCGGCAAAGGACTTGACGCCAATGATGCCAAGAAGTTTCTTTCGCTCATTAAGGACAAGACATACCTGCAAACGCTGGGCGACTTGATGCGCGGCATTGAAAATCCGGAAGACTGGACAAATCTGGCGCAGAACTTTTCATCGTCATGGATGCCGAATTTATTTAAGCAAGCCATGCGCGCAACTGACCCGATGCAACGTGATTATAGAGTGCGCGAAAAGGGACTGGCGTTTCTTGGAAAGAGTTTTATTGCGCGCGGCTTGCAGAAAGCCGTTCCACTTCCAATCGAAAGCATGCAGCCGATTGCGCGCATTGACCATTGGGGAAGACCGGTCAGCAAGGATGTGCAGTTCTTTGGATTACCGCAATCTGATATTGTTTGGAGGCTGGTTGTGCCGAGCACCGTTCAAAACATAACCAATATGACAAACATTGACCGCATGATTTTTAATTGGAACAGAGCGCAGACCGATGATGCGAAGCAATGGTGGCCGGGCAATGTCAGACCGAAGATAAAAATTCGTGGGCATGAATGGGAAATGAACGATGATCAGTTTGAGCAATATCAAATCATGCGCGGTCAAATGGCATTGGATATAGCGCAACGAATAAAATGGAATTTCAATAATCCGACAGCGCATCACATGAAAGTTTTGGAGAAGATATTTGAGCGATCAGGACGTGTGGCGAGATTGAAAGTTTTGCGAGACATTCTTGAAGAAAACCGTTTCGACCGCATAAACAAAGGGTGAAAATGAAATAAAAAATAATTTAAAAAAACGCTTGACAAGTTTTTGTGGTTTGTTAGATTAGACGCGAAAAGAAAAAATGGGAGTGGTGCCCATGAAAAAAACAAATCATAAAATACGGCCTATGCCATTGAGGGCAAAAACGCTTCTCCCTGTAGCGTCCTGCCTCACCACCTTAATGAGCATAGGCCGTTTTGCTTTCGGAGTAATATGTGCAAACATCATCCTGACAATGGCGGCAATTGCCGGTGGCACAAACTGCCAGGCAACTGCGGAGGGCTGGGCGACATGGTATTCGAGGGAGAGCTGCCGCAGGGAGGGAACAGGCGGCGAGAAAATCCTGATGGCGAACGGGAAACCGCTGGTGGACTCCAATATGACGTGTGCCATCTGGCGGACTCTGCCCGATGGCAGGGTGAAAAGGCCAGACTCGCGGCTCTTAAAAGTGACGCATCTCGAAACTGGCCGGTCAATAACGGTTCGCTGGACGGACAACGGGCCCGGCAAGAAACCGAGACGGGAGGGCGTGATCATTGACTTAACTCCGGCGGCGATGCGTGCGCTGGCCGGTGAGGACGGGATTAAACAAGGCAGGGTTAGAGTAAAAGCGGAGGAGGAAAAATGAAAGAACGATTGACAGCAAGTATGCAGACATGTTTCTTATCTTGTATGCGCAGGTATTATTATCGCTACGAGCTTTGCTTGCAGCACACCAGCGAAAGCGCAGCGTTACGGTTCGGGTCAGCATGGCACAAGGCTATGGAGTGCCGATGGAACAGAAAGACAGGAGAAGAGGCTTTGGCGGCGGCATTAGCCGAACGCCAAAACATTGATGAATTACAAGTCGCAATGCTGACTGGAATGCTGATTGGTTACTATCGCGCCTATGAAAACGACCCGATTGAAGAAATGATTGCCGAACAAGAGTTTGAGCTTTCCATAGCGCATAGCAGGTCTTTTGTTTCAGCCGGAAAGATTGACGGAATAGGCCGTTTGAAAGACGGTCATTTTGCACTCATTGAACACAAGACAACAGCCGACAGCCTTGACGACAATTCCGATTACTGGCTGACGTTACGGTTCAATACGCAGATTCTCCAATATGTTTCCGCAGCGCGCGCTTGCGGTATTCCTATTGAAGTGATATTCTATGACGTTGCCCATAAACCCGCTATCCGGCCAAAGGATGTGCCTATGCTTGACGAAAACGGAGCCAAGGTTGTTGTTGACGCTAACAGCCAGCGCGTGTTCAACAAGAACGGCGAGCCGCGCCAGAGCGCTGGCGAGGGCATGACGCTTATGACAAGGCTTGAAACAATGGATGAATATACGGACAGGCTGACGGCGGACGTTTGCGCAAGGCCGACCTTCTATTTCGCACGGCGCGAAGTGCCGGTGCTTGATAACGACCTTGAAGAATTTGAAATGCAGAGGCTTGCCATTGCGCGGCATCTGCTTTACCTGCGCAATAAATCATCGTATCAGGCATGGCCGCGTAATTGTTCGCCGCGTAATTGCTCGGCGTGTGAATACAAAGGCTTTTGTCTACAGAACATAATGGTAGATACCGCTAATCCGCCAGCGGGATTTGTCATTGGCGAAAAGAACCCAGAATTGGCGGTTAATTAGGAAAGGGGTAACTGTTATGGTTATCAAAGCAGCAGTTCAGCAACCACCCAGATTTGGGCCGCCGCCTGCCGGCAAGCAGGTAATTGCGCCGATACAAAAAACATTCGGCATCGAGGAAGGGAGGAAAGAAGGAGGCTTCAAGCTCGGCATCTATGGCGCCGAAGGTATTGGCAAGAGCAGCCTTGCCGCGTCATGTCCTGGCATTATATTTGCCGACATCGAGGAGGGAACAAAGCATCTCGACGTAAAGCGCGTCAAAGGAATTGAATGCTGGGAAGACCTGCGGCTTTGGGTGCAGTCGTTAAAAGACTGCATTGCCGGCATTGACTCTATGACACGCGCGGAAGATTGGGCGGCTGAATATGTCATTCGGACAAAGAAAGCCAACGATGGAACAAAGGCCGTTGATTCACTTGAAGACTTCAAGTATAAGGCCGGGTTGACATTTGTTACTGACGAATTCAAAAGACTGCTTGCAGATATTGATTGTGCGCGCAAACGTGGTGTGTCATTCGTTCTGATTTCACACTTGCGCGTGTCGAAGTTCAACAATCCTGATGGCTCGAATTTCTTGCGTAATGAACCACGCTTGATAGATGACCCAAAAGCAAGCAATATGCTTCAATTCGTTCAGTTCCTTGACCATCTGGTTTTTCTTGATCTTGACAAAAACATTGTGAAAGGAAAAGCTACAGGCTCCGGAACACGGACAATCTACCTGGATACATCTCCAAGCAGATTATCCAAATCGCGTGGACTCGAAAATGATCCGATCCTATTCGATTATGGCGATACAAGGTTATGGGAAATGTTGGGTGTAATTAAAGGTTAATTAAAGGTTAGTTGCGGTATAACAAAAAAAGGAAGATTCTATGCAAATCGAAAACGGAACTTATGCAGCCAATCCGACTGGAAGATCAGAAGTCGGAGAACATGAAAACGGGTGTCTTATTGTCGCAATGGAGTTTGCAGGTGAATGCGGAACTATATCAAATACGTTCTGGCTTACGACAAAAGACGGCGCAGTGAACACAAAAACTGTCGAATCACTCAAGGAAGTATTCGGATGGGATGGCGTGGATCCATTCTGGTTTGAAGACAACAATCTATCCGACATTCCTGTTGAGATTGTGATTGAAAATGAGCAATTCACAGGCAAGGACGGAGAAGTCAGGATTGCCCCAAAGGTGAAATGGGTCAATAAACCAGGAAGCGGGCGAGGTCAGATAAAGATTAAGGAGAGCGATCGTAAAAAGGTTTTATCTAAATACGGCGCAAGACTGCGTTCGGTCTCTGGTGTCAAACATGCCACTCGCAGTGCGCCTCCGTCTGTTTCAGCGCCTGCAACCACAAGCGCTCCGCCGCCAATGAAAAAGAATGCAAGCATTGTTGAGCCATTTGCTGAGCCATCAACGATGGAAGAAAGCTGGAACGCTCTTATTGAAGCGCGCAAAGACACGCCGCGCAATCAAGTCGAGAATGAATGGTTCGACATCATCAAAAACATTCATGGCGAAAAACAGCCGGACGAAATAACTCCAGAAGGCTGGGGCTTGGTCAAGCAATATATTGACAAGATTGACAAGTTGCTCGTTTAAAACACACTGCCAGGGGCGCGACTGGACAAACAACGCACATTATAATGAATGAAAAACAATCATCACTAATTGTTATGACGCGCGCAGCAATGATGCTTGCGGAAGCTAATACGATTCAGAAAGCAAAAGAACTTAAAGATCTTGCCTTAACGGCGCAGGATTGGGCGCGACGTAAATCACTTGGCGAAACTGCGGTCAACCATTGCCGCAAATATGCGCTTGAAGCTGAACGTAAGATGGGTGAAATGCTCAAGGAAACACCACGCAACAAAGGCGCGATTACGACAAACGCAAACAGCGCGGTAAACCCCGTTGACCACGCAGAGCCTGCGACCACACCGCCGACACTGAAGGAGCTTGGATTAACAAAACATGAAAGCGCAAGGGCGCAGAAGCTTGCCGAAATACCTGAAGAGAAGTTCGCTAAAGTTGTTGAGGGCGAAACGTCATTGGCAAAAGCGTTAAAGGAAAGCTCGGAGCCAATAAGCAAGAACACACCGCCGCCGCGATTTAAGCCTGCACATCCTATAGATGCGTTAGGAAAACGTGTGCCGGAAAAACTTTTATCGCTTTGGAACAGGGGCGACGAGATACAGGAAATGCTGAATGCCATTTCAAAAATTCGCGCAATCTGCGAGAATGCAAGAGAAACAAAAGACAAGCTGTATGCTGAACTCAATTTCTCGAATGCGATGGTTATGGCGCGCAACCTTTTCACTGAACTTAAAGCGACAAAGCCGTATTGTGTTTGCCCGTTATGTAATGGCGCCGGATGCCGGACATGCGAACAGCGCGGGTTGTTGGGTAAATTCCGTTATGACACAGTAGTTCCTAACGAAGTAAAATGAAGCCAAGACTATATCAGCGCGAAGCGGTTAAATCCGTATTCGATAATTGGAAAACAAACCGTTCGACAATGGTTGTTATGCCAACAGGCACAGGTAAAACTATTGTCATTTCGGCTATTATTAAAAACTGTTTCCCGAAGCGCGTAATGTTTATTGCGCACCGCGAAGAACTGATATTTCAGGCACAAGACAAGATACGGAGAATGACAGGGTTTTCAACGGCCGTCGAAATGGGCGACATGAAGGCTGATGAAACAAGCCTATTCGATGTGCCGCAGGTTGTAATAAGCACAATACAAACGCAGACAACAGGCGGCGATGGCGGCGGGAGGATGAGCAAGTTTTCTCCAGACGATTTCGGGTATTTGGTTTTTGATGAATGCCATCATTCGGTTTCTTCGTCATGGCGTAAAGCGTTTGATTATTATTGCCAAAACAAAAACCTGAAAGTTCTTGGCGTAACGGCAACGCCGGACAGACATGACGAAGAGGCGCTTGGCCAGATATTTGATTCAATCGCTTATGATTACGAGATTCTTGATGCAATACATCAGGGCTGGCTTGTTCCGATAACACAGCAAATAGCCCATATTGAGAGCCTTGATTTTTCCGGAGTAAGAACAACAGCCGGCGATCTTAATGGCAAAGACTTGGCTAATGTTCTGGAGATGGAAAAGAATTTACATGGCATAGCCGATGCGACAGTGAGCACAGTAGGGAATAAAAGATGCCTAATTTTTGCGGCATCAGTAGTGCAGTCAGAAATGCTTTGCGGAATTATCAATAGACATAAACCTAACAGCGCGACGTGGGTTTGCGGTAAGACTGACAAACAGATACGGCGCAAGGTGTTAATTGACTTTGCGGAAGGCCGAATACAATACCTTGTGAATTGCGGAGTATTTACGGAAGGGTTCGACGATCCTGGAGTTGAGGCGATTATTCTGGCAAGGCCGACAAAGAGTAGGAGCCTGTACGCACAAATGATCGGGCGCGGGTTAAGGCCATTACCCGGCCTTGTTGATTCATTTGCTGATGATGACTCAGAAGGCAGGCGAGACGCAATCAAAAACAGTTCAAAGCCTGACGCGCTAATTTTGGATTTTGTCGGAAATTCAGGACGTCATAAATTAATCAGCGCAGTTGACATTTTGGGCGGAAACTATTCAGAAGAAACGGTCAGAGATGTTATCGAAACAGCAAAACACGATGGCCGTCCTGTGCGCGTTGACGCTATGCTTGAGGAAGAAGAAGAGAAGAAACGCAAAAAACGCGAAGAAGAAAAGCTGCGCGAGGCCGCGCGCAAAGCGAAAATTATAGGAAAAGCGAAGTTCACAATTACAAACATTGACCCGTTCGACGCTTTTCAACTTACGCCGGCGAATGTATTCAGCAAGGATTCTCGCAAGCAACTTTCAGAAAAACAGGAAGCGATTTTATTAAAGCAAGGCATTGACCCGGCGCGGATGCCATATAGTCAGGCAAAACAGATTTTGGATGAACAATTCAGGCGATGGAATCTTGGGCTTTGCACGTTGAAGATGGCTGCCCTGTTAAAGCGGTATGGTTATGAAACAAAAAACATGACGATGGAGGAAGCCGGAAAAATAATTGACGGACTAAAAAAAAGCGGTTGGAAAACAGCGATATAACGCTGGGCGTCAGCCTTGAACGATAGTGAATAGGCTGGACGCCTTTGGTGGGCGTCCGGTCGGAAAGGAAACGATGGACTGTCCGAAATGCGGAAAAGACATGGGCGACCCAGTGGATACGACCTACAGCAACACAGGGCGCGACATCAGGCCGGTGAACCCGGCGCACACGGGAGACATTTACGCCTGCGAGGAATGCGAATGCAAGTGGTTGCACGACTTCATCAGCGGACAGGTGAGACGATGGGACGGATGACGGCCAACAGCAAGTTATCCAGCAGCAAACAAGAAAGCAAAGGAGGCGATGTATGAGATTTCTGGACTGTGGATGCGCTATACTGGAGAACGGGACGAGGGTATTCTGCTCGACGTGCGAGAATCCGCCGCTGCCGCCCGTGTGCCGCTGGACGCAAGACGAGGACGGTACATGGTTCAGCTCGTGTGGAGATGCCCACGTTTTTACCAATGGCACACCACGCGATAACAAGTACGCCTTCTGCCCGTACTGCGGGCAGAGTTTGAAGCAAGTAGATGAAATAATGGATAGCACGAACGCTGGAGGTAAGCAGTGAACGAGCGAAGCGAAGTGAATCGGCTTGACCGACTTGTTAGGTTGCGTGACGTCATTGACCTGTTGGCACGCGATGACCTTGGGTGTCTAAAAGGGCGGGAGATGGTAGCCAAGGTAAAGCCTTTTCACGGCTCCTGCTGCTGTTGCCAAACGTGTGGGCAGCAGTATGACGATTGCGTTTGCTCACACAATGAATTGCTCGCTGCACTAATGGCGCTTGAGCAACCTAACAACAAGTTATCCAACAACAAAGGGGGCGAGGGGTGAGGAAAACAAAGCTACATAAAACGTGCATCATCTGCGGGCAAACAGTGAGTATTATTACTGAAAACCCAAAGGAATGGTCAACAAACGGAATCGGAAGGTCAAACAGCGGGTATCTAACCATGAGGATAAAAGATGACCTCCCGCAAGACTCACAACGATCAACATTACTGCATGAAATTATACACTTGATTGCTGATATGAACTCTTTAAAACCGCTTCTCGATGATGAGACATCGGTTGCTGTTTTAGCAAACTGCCTGTTCGCTTGGATGCGTGATAACAAAGATATGGTGATGGATATGATTAAAAGAAACAGCAAAGGGGGTGCGTGATGACAGACTCAACAGACGATGTGGATTGGTATGACGGATACCTGGACACTCCAAAGCGGCGCAAGACGAAACCGTTGAGCGGCACATATCGCAAATTCCGGCATCTCGACCGCGTGTTGCGTGATTGCGCTGATTCCGACAATCCTATCCACAAGACCGCAGCAGCATTATGGGAGGCGATTGCAAATGCCAACAACAACAAGAGGGGGTGTGTATAGTATGCGGCAAACCGGCGATGACGGGCTTCAAGACCTGCGGCTCAAGAACGTGTCGGCAGGTCGCGGCGGAACTGGTCAGGGATAGAATGAAGGAGATGTTGAAGGGAAAGGGGGAAGTGTGAGGCTTGAATGGACATGCCAGTTTTGCGGGGGAAAAGAGACGTGGTTTGACAGGACAATAACGTGCCGGTCAGACGGAACGGAGGAGGGTATGAAAACAAGGTGCGTCAAATGCGGCAGGGCAACTGGTGATCTTCCGAACGCCGCAGGTCAGGGGCGGCGCGAAGCGACGTACCCTGAACCTGCTGGTTCTGCTTCTCTCGTCGCACAACCGCCGCGTGACGTGTCGGAATTGTACCACGAACTGCTGTACGCCGTGGCGCGGAAGTTCCCCGGCGAGTCACGGCACGAAACCGCGTTGCGGTACATCCGCGACACGGAGGAACGTGCTTGCGAAGGCTGATCATGTAAGCAGAACGACAAAATTAACCTGCGCGTCAACCGCGCTTAATGAAAACCCGCGACGCTTACCCGCGTCCGGTTGAATGCCTTGTTAGGAGGGAGATTTTGAAATGGAAATGAAACCATGCAAACACCTCGATTACGACGGTGAATACATTAATTGCGAAATCAAAACGTGCGCACCGCACTACCCAGACGTGCGCTACTGGCAGAGAAACAACGTGCCATACGAAGGTGCACCCGTAAAAGTTCAGTTCTGCAAGCTGCGCGGACGCATAAACGGGATTTTCGACTGTTACATCGTTGGCGAAATGTCGTGCCACGAATGTGCGCCTAACGCTGATCTTGAGGGGGATGAAGGAGGAGGAGGGAACCGCGAATGAACACGAAGGGGCGCAAGGAACAAATTGTGCGGCTCGGGCGCGGCTTGGAATATAAGCTCATCATTCAGCGCGGCAAAGGCCGCAACGCTGAGTTCATCGCAGGCGTACACTTTGCAGGCAAACCAACGCGGCGAGAACTGCGGAAATGGCGAGACGCGATTCAACGAGGCATAGAGCCGAACAGTTTGCTCGCCAAACCGGCAACAAAGTCATCGCACGGCAAGGCCAGCTCCGAGGCTGTGCGGCCGGCGGTAGCCGGTACTCACCAGCCTCTTGTTGGCAGTCTGGATTCGGGGGAGGCATGATTGAGCAAGGAACACACATTGACCTGTTCAGCGGAATCGGAGGCTTTTCCCTTGCCGCAAGGTGGACCGGATTCCGAACGGTCGCTTTCTGCGAGTGCGAGCCTTACGCCCAGCGAGTGCTGCGGAAGCACTGGCCCGACGTGCCAATCCATGACGACGTGCGAACCTTCCCCGGCGAACGCTATGCAGGGGCAACTCTTCTCACCGGAGGATTTCCATGCCAGCCTTTCAGCCTCGCCGGGAAGCGAGCAGGCAAGGAAGATGACCGCTTCCTCTGGCCTGCAATGGTTGACGTTGTTGAAGCTGTCCGGCCCACTTGGATCATTGGCGAGAATGTGCCTGGCATCGTCACGATGGAACTCGACCGTTGTGCTGCTGACCTGGAAGCACAAGGCTACGCCGTCTGGCCGGTCATTGTTCCAGCTTGCGCCGTCGGCGCCTTCCACCGACGAGACCGAGTGTGGATTGTGGCCCACCGCGAGAAGCAGGGACTGGAAGGGGCAGACGCAACGCGGCCAACACGCGCCAAAGGACGGGCTTCCGAATGCCGTTGCGATGTGGCCGACTCCAAGGGCGGGCAGATCAACGAGCGAGAACGAGGAATCGTGGCGGGCACGGAAGGATGCGGGCAAGGTATCAACACCGCCGCTCACTCTGGCCGTGAAGATGTACCAGACTGCAATAGCATCAACAGGCGGCCCGGAACCGGACGGGAAGACCGTGAGGAAGCTGGCGACTGTTGCGGGTGGCTCCCTGAACCCGACGTGGGTGGAGGCATTGATGGGTTTTCCGCCTGGCTGGACGGAGATAAACGATTGACAACACAATCCCATAAGCGTATAGTGGCTTATGTCATACAAGGAAAGGACATAAGCTATGAGACCACGCACGCCCGATCCAGAGAAGTGTTGCGAACATTGCGGGATACCGCTGAAACGAAAAGTGTTCAATGGGAGGCTGGAAGATCACTCACAATTTCTGCGACGGCGATTTTGCTCGCTTACCTGCGCCAACTCGAAGCGATGCCGATTGACGAAGCATGGCTACAGTTGGCGGGCGAGAAAGTTTCTGGGGCCAAAATGCGAAGCGTGCGGACAGGAGACAAGCCTTCACGCTCATCATCTGGATCAAGACATTTCACACAACACGCCGGAGAACGTCCAGACACTATGCAAGACCTGTCACGACTTCTGGCACTCGACAGCCAAGCGGCGTGGCAGGGCTATCGCTGGTCGTATGCCACAACTTTTCTGAATCCGTGGGGTGACGGGTGGGAGATCGGGTTACAGAGAGTGGCTACAGGGATACCCGCTCGGGTGGACCGACTGCGGGGACTCGGCAACTCGATTGTCCCGCAAATAGCTTGCGAGTTAATGCGATTTATCGTAAGGTGTGAGCATGAAAACGTGCAGTAAAACGACGAAGCTGACTGGTTTTCATAGTGGTAATTATTGCGCAGAATGTTGGATGATACACTATCCCTCCAACGCTAAAGCTCGTTTTCGCGAGGAACGAGCGTAAGCCGGAGCGCCTTGTTTGGCTCCCGTAACAGAAGGGTATGGGATTGTTGGCTTGAGAAAGGTTTGATTCAATCGAAAGGAGACAACGTGAAGACTATCAAGAAAATCAACTTTCGCGTGGAGGTTTACCCGAAAACGACCGGATACAAAATCACGGCTGCCGAAGAGGAAGACGTGTGCAATGAGATGGTGGCCGACATCAAACGGCACGTCGACAACGTGCAATGCGCGAACGTCGTCAACGACAATGACCCGGTGTGCGCGTCGTGCGGTAGCAGGTGGACTGAAGACGGCGACAGCTACAACGGTGGTTGCTGCAAAGCCGACCAAGACGCCGAGGACGCTCGCATGAAAAGGGTTAGAGACATTGTGGAGCACAACATGCAAATCTCCAACAACAACGAAAATGGGAAGGGGCAAAAATGACATTCGATGAGTTTGTAGAAGAGCTTCGGAAAGCCGGATGGGTAGGGCGTAACGACGCACAACACACGCATATCAGAGAGCTGTGGGACAGTCTATGTTACAGGGGACTGAATATCCCCCATGCCAACGCACATTTGAGCGGCGGCGAAGCCGTACGCTCGAAATAATTGTTGGCCTTCGGGCCGGAAAGGATCAAATGACAAGCGACGAAGGTATGATGAACGCGGCCCGTGTAATGCGGGATGCCGCCGAACTAAACCAGAGGGCGGCGGATCGAATCGAGGAAGCCGTCCGGCAAATGCAGATACTTTTTGACGCTGGATATGGCGGGACGGCTCCGCGACTGCTGGAAGAGCTTGAGAAGGCGAACATGCAGCTCCCCAACAACAATGATAGCCAACAAGGAAAGGAACAAACATGAGCGAAAGAACCAACATGAAAACAATAGCAATAGCCTTTACGCTAATGGCGGCAACGCTTATGGCGCAGACAAATGAAACGATAAAAGATTCATACGCAAATCTTTCTTATATATGCGTGTCGAATATGGTGTTTGCAAAAAATGTCATTTCTAAAGGGATGTCTTGTTACGTCAACCAAGACGATGAATTACGCTTAAATGCTGGCGGTAAGTTAACCGAAATTATGGAATCCGTAGAGATTGTAACAAACGTAGTGCATTGGGATGATGAAGAGCGCAGTCCTCTTCGTTTTGAGTGGTTTGTCGGTGAACCGATGCCAGGAAGCATCATAAAAGAGGCCACGCAAAAGACCGAAACAATAACCGTTGTCGAGATAAAAACACTACACTTTAAATGGGAAGGCGTCGAACGTGAAGTAAAGAACGAGCGCGTCTTGTTAAACAAGGTGAAGCGGTGGAAAAAAAGCACAGAATGGGTAGAAGAATGAAAAAAAAGAGGACACATGAGCATCAAAAAAGAGGTTGGACAGGCGACATGGGATAGCTGGCCGGTCGGTGCCCGCATGGCGATTGAACGGCTGGAGCGGAGGCTGACCGAGCAACGCCGTGATGTGGACGAGGATATGCGCGACGCTGCGGCAGAGCAACGGTGGGCAGACAAGGCCGACGCCGAAGGGGTGCCGTATGGCACGTATTGATATTGCCAACGCCACGGGTCTGCTGCGGCAGGCCCAGGAAGGAGCCTCGAAATGACGACAAACGCCAGCGGGCCTGCCGTAAGCAGCACCCGTTTGTTGGGCGTCGTTCATCCGACATACATGCTGTCGGAACACTGGCGCAAGATGACTTGGGCAGATTGGAAACGCGAGGGTGGTTGCGGGATGTCCGGCATGAGTAACGGAATGGTGTGTCATAAGCTCGGCAGGCTTGACGCTCGCACGCTTGGCGAAATCGCAGACGCATGGGCACCTGCGGGTAGAGAATTGGCACGATACGCCGAAACGCGAATGAAGACGCCCAACGCCGGGATCACCGGCAGGAAGGAGCGGTGCGGATGACTGTCCGTGTGAATCATGATGTTATCGTGGCTATTGACCGCGCTCGATGTCCTCAATGTGGGGACATGGTTTTTGTGCCGTCTGTCCGGCTTCCACCGGATGACCTGACTGATCCGGTCGTGTGGTGCCGTGACATGGGGCACTGGCAAGGCCGGTTGAGCGAGTGCGATAACATAGAGATCTCCAACAGGCAATGATAGCCAACAAAACAACAACATGAAAGGAACGAACATGAACGAATGGAAGCAATACAGACGAAAAGGCCTCAGCGAAATGCGTCCGTATGTGGCCGGTGAGAACACGGCAAGTGTCAGCATATCGGAAGCTGACAAACAAAACGGATCGCCAAAGGACGGGGACATGATAGCCCGCAATCCAAAAAACCACGACGACCAGTGGCTCGTCGCCAAGAAATACTTCGATGATAATTTGGAACCTGTATCGGGCTAACAAACACAAAGGAGCAACAATGACCGACAAAAATAAGACAGCAACATGCGTGTGCGGCAAGCAATACTACATCCAAAACGGCTACTGGGATCATAAAATGTGCGTCAACTGCCTCACCAAGCAAACAGACATCTGCGAGAGTATAACCGAGGTATGCAAAATCCTTGACCGGCTCGCCGACGTGCTGGAATACCGAGATATGTCCGAGGCAACCGACGCCGTCATTGACACGCTTGAACGGGCGATGACGGCTCGGAAGATCATCTGCGAGGAGGGGGAGGATTAGCAGCGAGATGAAAATCTGGAAAAATTTGGAAAATAGTGCTTGCAATTCAACAGCAAAGGAGGAAATGATTGATGGATGAAACTTCAAGATGGGAGCGCGTAACTATTCATAAGCCTTGCCCTATTTGTGGCAAGCCCGATTGGTGTGGCAGGATAATGGATGTGATTTGCTGTATGCGCGTTCAATCAGAACGTCCAACAAAAAACGGCGGTTGGATCCATGTCTTTAAAATCAATTCTTCAAAAAAGAGTCCTACAACACAAACAAAAACACAAAAAAAAATTAGCGAGGTATTAAAAATGTCAATGCCATCTCTTATGAATTCATGGATAAAAACAACAACACAATCAGAAACACGCGAATTCGCTGTTCTTTTAGGGCTACCAAGCGTCAAGCCTCTCGAATGCTTATCAGCGGCTTGGTCGTTTCGGCATCACGCCTGGGCGTTTCCTATGCGTAATTCAAATAACGAAATAACCGGCATACGACTGCGCGATAAGTCTGGCAAAAAATGGACAGTTACCGGAAGCAAGCAAGGTCTATTCATTCCTCAACCATTACCGCCGGCTGATTTTTTGTTGATCTGCGAGGGTCCAACCGATACAGCAGCAGCTTTAAGTCTTGGCTACTCCGCCATCGGGCGGCCTTGTTGCCGGGGCTGTGAGTTTGAAGTCAACCAAACCATCGCAAAAAATAAATTTACCAATGTCGTTATTGTCGCCGACAACGATCAGCCCGGAATTGACGGCGCTAACGCCCTTGCAAACAGCCTGTTTTGCTTATATAAAATCATCACTCTACCAAAAAAAGACATGCGCGAATTTGTGAAAAGCGGAGGGAAAAAAGAGGTCATAGACTGCATTATAAACCAGCAATTATGGAAAGGTAAATACTTGCGTGGTAAAGAGGGTTAACCGCGTAAAAAAAGCCATCGCAAACAATGACGCGGTCAACAGGGTTGACCACGCAAAAAATCAAAATGAAAGCAAATGAAAATCAAAATGAAAGCAAATGAAAAAGGGAGTAAAGGAAAGGGGAGAAAAGGGGGTAGGGGGATAAGAGGGGATAGAATTCGAGGGTTAGACTGGTAATAAAGTAAGAGATTTTAGGAAGAGTAATACTTATGACTGATATACTCAATATGCCTAAGCCGCGTGGCGGTATCGAGGCTTACGACTTGCTTAATTCTTCGGTAGCGCCGCAAGACGAAAACGAAATAACCGCTGAAACGCTCGACGTTTCGTCAAAATGCTGCTGGGGGTTACTGCGATGCAGGATGGCGGTTATAATCAAACGTCGGGCAAACTGCATGGGGTGGTTGACGGATTACGAGCGGCGCGCTATCCTGTTTTGCAAATATTGGTTGCCGCAAACAATCAAAGGGGGTGGGGGTGAGACTTGAAGATTTGCCGGAACAATACCGAAACCAGGCCGAAAGGCAGCTTAAAAATCGTGCTGCCGTTCCCGTTACCAACCTGGAACGCACTGCTTGCCGCCGACCAGTGGCGCCGAAAACGGATCCGGCAATGGATACATGCTGCCGTATCCGCGTCCATTGCCGCCGGCACAGACTCGCCGACCCTGACGGAATATCAGTTAAAGCTGTCCTTGATGGGCTTGTCCTTGCCGGCATACTTGCGGATGATTCGGCCAAACAAATCAGCGAAAGCCCGATTGTTACGCAGGAAAAAATCACAAAGGCAGAGCAAGAGACAACAATATTGACGATTGAAGAAATACAGCAATAACAGAAATGTTTTGGCCGCAAACAATCAAAGGCTTAATTGACTGCTTGCGGCCAATTTGTTTTATATGTTCTGCTGTTCCTTGATGTTTGTCATCCACTGGTTACAGAAGCTGCAAATGCTCGCTTGCTTTTTAAGATAAATCCCGATTAGCCGCCCGTCTTCAATTCTGGCGCCCTCGTCGAGTGCGGCCAGGTAATCATTGCGGAAACTGATCGGAATAATACCCCATACATCTCCGCCGTCAATAAATTCGACGTCCGGATCCCGCATAGCGTCGCCGTTCTGCTGTCCGTAATGCGCGAATGACCACAGCGTGCAAGGCGTTTCGGCAATAAACAAGCTGCCTATTTGTTCAACGCATAACGGCATAAACGATTTTGATTTAGCTATCTTGCCACCATCCCATTTTTTAGATTCCTCGACTATTTCGCGCCAGATTTTTTCTGATGTTTTGTTTAATTTTTGCATAGTTTCATTTCCTTTCATTTAAAATTTACCGTTCCTGACTCCCGCATTGAATAAGTTTGATCTCCAATTATCACATGATCAAGAACATCAATTCCGATAATCTTGCCAGCTTCAATAATTTTGCGCGTTGACTCTATGTCATCTGCGCTTGGCGTTGTATCTCCGGACGGATGATTATGCACTAAAATAATTGCGACCGCATTATCCGCAATCGCCGCCCTAAACACTTCCCTTGCATGTAGTAAGCTTGAGTTTGCAAGCCCCAGCGTGATCAAATGCCGGTTGACAAGTTTGTATTTTGCGTTTAGCGACAATACTTGCAATGACTCTTGCGACATTTCCCGCATGTCAGCGCATATTTCAGCCACTTTTTCCGGCGTTTTTATTTGAGCGCCGGACGCTTCTTTGACGCGCATCGGTAATTTGATTTTAATTGCTTGGTAATTCATTGATGATTCCCTTTCATTTTCCACAATACCAACCGCATTTTGTCAGCGTCTTGCTTTGCCGTCTCCGCCGGCAATCTATCACACCACTTTTTTGTCCGGCAAGCGTTCATCAACGACAGCGGGAACTTGATTGACGGCTGCCGCACGTTTGGCGCGCCGCCTTCCGCTATCACGTTTGGAAAGAATCGCTTTTGCCGGTCAAATGTGCCACGCGGGTGTGCAATCCGCGCTTGTCGCGCTTGGTATGCAAGCGCTCTGTCGTCCATCTGTTCTAATTCGTCTGCTGTCATTGTTTTATATCCTTTCCGAAGCCCTAAACACACTGCAAAACGGTTTAACGCGGCAAATTTTGCCGCTTATTGTTTTGTATAGCGTTAACCCGATCTCCATGAACCAGTTTGACCAAAAGACTTTAAAATACATCCTCATTTTATACCCTTTCATTTAATGAATTTTTCCGCCTGTTTCTTCACCCAGTCAACCGTCTCTTGATCATTATCAAAGAACATTTTAGGCATCAATATGTCCGCGTCTTTGTCTTCAAAAGTGTGCGTAACACCCCAGCCATCATGATTTTTAAATCCGAACTTATTGACCCAATCCGCCGGCAATCCCTCCCGCACGGCAAAATTTACTTGCCGCAATGATGCCGGATGCGATATTGCAAAAGAAATCCTATCAACATCAAGCGCGTCTTCGTGTTCCTTTAATACAATTGAGCATTTATTTATAAATTCTTTTTTGTTAGCGTGTGGCGTGTTCTGATAACCTAACACAACCAGGCAACGGATCCCGCTGGCCTCCAGAACGTCAATCAATGCGACTATCGCCGCGCCGCGCCTGAAATATGTTTTTGCATCAATTCCGCCGCGCGCTCCGCCTGTGATGGTAATTTTAATTGCCGGCATTTCACGTTTTACGCGCGCTTTTGTAATCGCGCATTCCGGATCACCGCTAACAACCCGGCCGACGTCGTAAAAATCGCCTGCTACGTCGTATTTATATCCTGACTTTGTCAATTCTTGAAAACAGATGTTTTCAAAATTCCCGGCCATTTCTTTAACTTGCCTTGCGCCATCCGGCCAACCGGCGCGCGCCATTTCAAACGCTCCATCAAACCCGGCATTCATATCCCAATCGGCGGAACTATAATTGCCGGCCTTGCCCGGCCGGATTGTTTTCGCGCGCTGGCTTGCCGTCTGGACGTATTCCGCCCATGCTTCAAAATGCTCATGCTTCAAGTGATCTGTCCATTTTATACGTTTCATGCGCATTCCTTGATTTTTTTGATACTGTCCTGGTCAAGACCTTTCCACAAAACAAGCGTTTCAACTTCCGCCTGTGCCATGCCGGCGGCCAATAATTTCGCTCCGTTTATGCTTGCGCGTGGGCTGATTATATGCCGGATGCCAAGTTCATCAGCGCGCGCCCGCATTTTCTGGACGTGTTCTGTCCAAGTGTCATTGCCGGCAATCTGTTTTTCGAGTGCTTCATCATAACGCCAATCAACAAAAGCAAACCGGTCAAGCGTGGCGCCGTCAATCTGGCAGCGGCCAACGTAAACACGATTTGCCCCGCGTCCGTATGTATTTCCTGCTGCCAAACAAACAAAATCGGCATGGCGTTTGATCATGCCGTCAGGAAATGCGCAAACGCCATTTGCCAGCGCGGAATTGATGCAAGTTAAAACGTTTGCATTGCCTGCATCAATTTCGTCAAGCAAAAAAACGCCTCCGCGCTCATACGCTTCGCGGAATAAAGATCGGATATATTTGCCATCTGGCGCAATATGCCCAGAAAGCTGGTAAATGCTTGTCTGTTCGCCGACAGAAACAGCATAAAACGGCAAGCCACAATCTGTTGCAGCTTGTTCCGCTGCTGTTGTTTTGCCGGATCCGGCTGGTCCAACAAGCCAGGCATGCGACCTGCAAGCGATTAATGTCAAAAGTGTAACGTATTGACAATGCCGTCCGGTTATATCTATTGCCGGCATTTCCGGCAATTTGACTTCATGCCGGACAATTTCCGGCTCTTTTTCGGCCAATTCTGCGCGGACAATAGCCTTGACCGCGTCCGCATCAATCGGCGCCGACAATCTAAGATGCGATTGAACTGCGCCGGCAATCACGGCTGCCAGGTCGTTGGCTGGCGCCGGCGCTGGTGCTGTTGCCGGTATCAATTCCACTTGCTGTGGCGCTGTTGCCGGCATTAATTCCGCCTGCTGTGGTGCCGGCGCTGGCGCCGGATCGGCAATTACGCCGCCGGCCTTTTGGCCGCATGTCGCGCAATACGTCTTTTTACCACGTGCTCCGCCGGCATCATAAAATATATTATCGCCGCGCTCCGTCTTTTTGCCGCACACGCAGCAGCGGCCCGGCCAAACTGTTTTGATGTAATTCATCTCCGCACCTCCCTTGTTTTGTTTTTGCCCCACGCCGCCACCAGACGGCGCAGGGCGATTGATTAATCAATAATGCGCCCATGCCAGGCGATTTCCGCCGACGCAATTGCCTCGGCTTTTGTTTTCCCGCTAACTTCCGTATCCACGCCCGCCGCGCTGAACCAACGCCAGCGGCCATCTTTATCTTTCTTGAGTTTTAATGATTCCGCTCCGTTGCTGCCGTTAATTTTAATTTTCATCTCTCTCCTCCCTTATTTTTTACCGCATTTTTTAACAAAAAAGCCCGCCCCAGATCACTCGATCTGAAGCGGGCTTATCCCGCGCCTGTCTTTCGGGCAGGCGTTCCGGCGGCTTATATTCTCCCCCTGCTTGCGCCCGGCAGGGGATTGGACGCTTATTTCGCGGGCGGCGTCCACCTCACCCAGCCCAGCCCAGCGATCTCAACCTCGCCGGTCACTTCGGCCTCCCGCTTCCACGGGGTTCCGAGGCGGATAAAACGCCACACCCCGCCGACACGCTTGCGCAGGCCGGGCAGGGGATTCTGCTTACGGGCGTAGGATGCCCGAAGCCAAGATCCATGCTCGGCTTCGAGGCGCTCAGAGAGCTCCTCGCACGCCCAATCGTGGGCGCGATCATCCTCCGCCTGCGAGGATAATGATCCATCCTCGCGGAGATACGGCGCGGACAGGCCGCCACCCGTCCGCAGCTCCCACACTCCGTCGCGGACGCGGGCAAAGCCGGCAGCGGCCTGGTCGCCGGCCCGCTCTGGAACCTCATGCCAGCGGCCATCGCACGGCACAGAGCGGATGTTGTCCGCCCCGACCATATCAACGGCGCAGGCATAATCCCGCGCTGACAGGATCGGTCGCGCCGTTTGGTTGGCATAGCCCATGAGCGGCGCGTAATAGCGCCCGTCAGACGGGTGCTGGCGCCGGAAAAGCGCCATGTCCTCCGGAGCCCCGAAAAACTTCGGAAATTGCGGGTACCCGCGTAGCGAGTACCCGTGCCCGGCAACTTCGCCGGGCATCAAATTGATAGAGACCAGCCGGTCAACCGACTGGTCGCCCACCCACGTGCATGAGCCGCACGCGGCTACATCGCGCAACCGCTCTCCGGTCGCGGCGCTGAACACGCAGATTGACTCTGCGTGCTCGAATCCGTTCTTGAGTCTCAATTCCATACCACCCTTTCCGCCGGTCTTTCCGGCTCCGGTCTTTTTGCGCGCCGGTTTGCGCTGCGCAGCTTTTTTGCCGCACAACAAACAAGATACGCAGCGTTTCCAGCTTTTTCCAAAAAAAATCTTCTCCCTGCGCATCAACGCTTTACGCCAATTTCCAAAATTTTGTGCTTGACTTTTTAGCATTTTTTTGGTACAATCCCGCAATTATCAACCAGCCAATAATCTTGCGCTTGTCGCACACTCGCCAGCCCCCGCCACTTTTCGTCAACTGCGCCATTGTCGCACCTGCACGCAACTGTGCCACTTTGTCCAACCTGCACCGTGCGGGGGGGGGGTAAAAATTGCCGCTTTCGACTTTCGCCACTCTTTTCACGCTCCGCCGACGCTCTTGCGCAGCTCCGGCGCCGCTCTTTCAACCCACTGCAACGCCGACGCAGCAACGTCGAAGCAGACATAAGGTTTATTATGCGACATTACGAAACCCGCTCCAGATCGTCATCAAACCCGCCGAACGCGCCGGATTCTGCGCGGCAGCCGCCGGCAAAGGAATCCTTTTTTTTGCTTGCGCTGCGCTGCGCCAGGTGATAGGGTATGGTCCGGAAATAAACGGGGGTATAAAGCGTATATCTGCCTCACGCGAAAAGGACATAAAAAAAGGGAAAAAGGAAATGGAAAAAGAGGAGAAGCCGGGGCGTGGATGGAAGACAGGAGGGAACATGATGGGTAGGTATAGCAAGGAGAAGTGGGCGGAGGTAAAGACGTCGTTTTTCAAAGATGGGATATTTAAGATAAGGGATTTGGAGCGGATCCATGGGATCAACAAGGCGACGATAGGACGGAAGATAACGAAAGAGAAGTGGCGAGAGGAGTTAGACAGGGAGATACGGCAGCGTGATTTGAAGGAATTTTTGGATAGTGAGAAAGGGGAGCGAGCGATAGAGGAAGCGATAGAGAGCAAGAAAGGTGAGATAGTGAGGCGGTTATTGGACAGCACGACGAAGTTATTGGAGCGTGTACAGACGCGGGTTAGGGAATTGAAGGTAGCGGATGGAGCGGAGATGGCGAGCTTGGTGGGGTCATTAAAGCAGTTGCAGGGGATGTTGGAAGGTCTGATGGGGAGTTTAAGGGAAGAGGCGGTGGAGGAGCGGAAGATAGATGTGCGGATATTGGGGAGGGTGATAGAGGTAAGCGATGAGGAGAAAGAGAGGGAGGCGAAGTTGAGGGATTTAGCGGAGGCGAAGAGGCGAGTGGAAGAGAGGAGGTTGGTGAAGGAGATATCGGACATAAAGAAGGCTGGGACAGAGGACGTGGTAAAGGGGGTTGACCGCGATGAAAGATAAGGAAAGGAAGCGGGAGTGGGTGGTAGAGTATCCGGCAGGGACGAGTGAATTGACGCGGGTATTAGGGGCGTATAGTGCGAACATAGTATTGGGAGGTAGCAGGAAAGAGAGGGGTGATTTGATGTTGAGGGCGATGAGGTTATTGTGGAGTGAGCGTGAGTTTAGGATAAGCGGCTGGACAGAGAGGCGAGTGAGGGCATTTTGTGAAGAAGAGAGTGGATTTGTTACGGTATGGGGACCGAGTTCGAGTGGGAAGAGCACTGATTTTGGAGCGATAGTATTGGTGCATTGGTTATCGGCGCCGATGATAACGACGTGCACGGTATGTTCGACGACGAGGCAGGCGTTGGTGCAGAGGATATTTGGGGAGATAGTGAGGTTGTATTTAGCGATAGGGGAAGACAAACCTGGGGAATATAAGAGTGGGACGACGGCGATAGTATTAGGGGATGAGAACACAAAGAACGGGATATTTGGTGTAGCGGTATTGATAGGGAACATAAAAGATGCGATGTCGAACATGATAGGGAAGCATAACAGGCGGAATGTATTGATAGTGGATGAGATGCAGGGGACGCGAGAGGCGGCGGTGGAGGCGGTGAGCAATTTACAAGGCGGGGAGGACTTTCATTTTGTAGGGATAGGGAATCCGGAGAGCAGGTTAGACCCGTTAGGGCGGTATAGTGAGCCGGTGGATGGGTGGGAGAGCATAGATCCGAGCAAGGAAGAGTGGAAGACGAATTTTGGGAGGTGCATATTTTTTGATGGACGAAAGAGTCCGGCGATAGAGGAGCATGATGGAGCGCGGAAGTATGCGTATTTATTGAAGGCAGACGACATAGAGAAGAGGAAGAGGTGGTATGGGGAGAACAGTCCGAAGTTTTGGAGCCAGACGATAGGATTTATACCGCCGGAAGGATTAATGCGGACGATCTTCAGTGAGAGTTTTTTCATTAAGCACGGGATGATGGGTGAGACAATTTGGCAAAGTGGGTGGGAGATGGTGGCTGGGTTAGACCCGTCATTTTCGAGTGGAGGCGATCGTAGCATATTAAGTTTTGCGAAAGTTGGTCGGGACAAGAGTGGGCGTTGGCGGATTCAGTTTTGTGATACGGTAGACATACCGATGGAGATGAAAGGGGATGAGCCGTTATCGTATGGGACAGCGCGGAAAGTGAAGGAGCAATGCTTGGCGCGCGGGGTAGAGCCGGTTAATTTTGGGATAGACACGACAGGGACGCAGACGGCATTAGCGGACATTATAGAGACGGAGTGGGGCAGGGGTATAATGAGAGTTAGTTTTAGTGGGAAGCCGTCGAAATTACCGGTATCGTTAGAGGAGCGTGTAGGTGCGGACGAGCGGTATGCGAACAGGGTAACGGAGTTATGGTATAACATGTATCAGTATGGACGGCATGGGCATATAGGAGGGCTTGGAGTAGAGTCATTAAAAGAGTTTTGTGCGAGGTTATTATTGGAGAAATTGAGTCCGATATGCGTAGAGCCGAAGAGTTTAATGAAAGGTCGAGCGGGCAGGAGTCCGGATGATGCGGATTCAAAAGTGATAGTAACGGCATTGGTACGGGAGCGGTTAGGAGTGATGCCTGGGCAGCATACAGCGGAAGAAGAGGCAGAAGAAGACGGGGTAGCGTTAAGGGAAGTGATACAGCTTGAGGGCGCGGATCAGACATATATGAGCGATGTTGAGCAGCAATATGTTAATAGCTATTGACAAACTTGGTTTTGTATGGTATGGTATGGCATTTGAAGAAAACAAAAAGATAGAATTGAAGTGAGGGAACTATGAAATGACATTACCGAGATTGAAGAACAGGCACATGGAGCCGCCGGGCGGCTGGGTGTATCGTGATTTGGATACGGGCATATTTGTAACGAGCCTGCGGAGCCTTGATGATTTGATAAGCCAATGCAAGGCGCATCGGCGCGCGAACGACTTGGATATACCGGAGGATTTTGATCTGAGGATTGAAGCTTCGATAGCGTTCAGCGTTGCGCCGGAGCTTGCGTTGGATTTACCGGCTGACCGGAAGGCGAGCGAGGCTATGTTGAATTTGTTTCAGGTGAACAAGCGAACGAACCAGTATTTGTTAGACTGGCGTCTGAAGCATGGCTTGAAGATGGTAAGTGTGGAAGAGGCTGAGGAGAGGGCGAAACAGTGTGTTGGCTGCAAGCAGAACAGCAGGGTAATATGCCTGACGTGCCAGGGAACAGATCAATGGGTGAATAGCTGGACAAAGCGTTGGACGAAGCATGACAAGAGCTTGGGCGTGTGTGTGAGTGATGGGATAGTGCTGTATGCGACAGTTCATTCGGTATTAGAAACGAGCGGTGAATTTCCTGAAGGATGCTGGAAAGCGAAGGGTAAAAATGGACGAACAAACGATAATGCCGATGAGCGATAACGGGCGCGCGCCGAATTCGAGGATCAAGGACAGCGACGCGGCGTATGAATTATTTGATTCGATCAAGGAATCGGATTCGACAGCGGCGATGTATCGTTGTCAGATACAGGGATTGATAGATGGCAATCCGCCGTATAATCCGGGAGAGTTGCGGAAAGTTGGGCAAGGCTGGCGGAGCAATGTAAATTTCAGGGAAGCGGAATCAATTATTGACACCAATGCGGCGAGCATTTGGGAATTGGACATGGAAGTCCAGCGTTTGATCAATGTTGAATTGGACAAGCCGGATTTGGCGAGACCGGGCGCGAATTTTGGTGAAATCATAGCGGAGGAATATACGCGGGTGCTGGAGCGGTGGCCGGATTATTTCTTTAACAGAATGCTTTGCACACGGGAGATGTTGGTAACGGGCATAGGCACAATGTTCTGGCATGACAAATATGACTGGCGCCCGAGAGCGGCGAAGCGCGCTTCGTTATTGATTCCGCCGAACAGCAAAGTGACAATGGGCGAATTGGAACTTATTGGTTTTCGGCATACCTATCAGGCGCACGAGCTTTATGATAAGATCAAGGATGACGAGTCGAAAGAAGCGGCGCGCCTGGCCGGCTGGAACGTTGATTTGGTAAGGGCAGCGTTGATCAAGGCGTCGAAGAACGCTTCGAGCGATGGGTCGGAATTACAGAGTTCGACGTTTGAGGCAATGCAGCAGAAGTTAAAGAACAACGATTTTGCGGCCTCACAGGTGTATTGTAATCCGGTAAGAGTGATCCAGTTATTGGTTAAGGAATATAACGGAAAAGTATCGCGTCATATCATTTACGAAGACGAAAAACTGCCTGGCTACATGTATGTTGGGCAGGATGAATATGATGGAATGGAACATGCGATATGTTTTTTTGTATGGAACATTGGGGACGGTTATTACAAGTCAATCAAAGGATTGGGGCACAGGATATTTCCGCATGTTGAATTGAGCAATCGTTTCATTAATTCGACAGTTGACAGCGCTAAAATATCGAGCAGCTTTGTCTTAGAGCGGCAAGGCGGCGCAAAGAACAATATTAATTTGATGCAGCTTGGTTCGGTAACGGTTATTCCGGACGGGTTCAAGCCGGTTCAGCAATCATTTACGCCTAACCTTACTCAGTTAATTGGCGTCCGGAACATGCTGCATCAGATATTGAACAACAATACAGGCGTTTATAAGAAGCAGTTAGAGGGACCAAACCTACCGGAACGAACGGCGACGGAGGTTCAGACAGAGGAGCGTAAGTCGGCGAAGCTGGAAAAGAATCAGATTTCGATACATTACCTGTTTCTGGATGCGATGCACAAGGAGATATACAGGCGGTTATGTTCTGCTGACTATCCGAAAGAAGCATGTGGATATAAGGAAGCGAAGGAATTTCAGAAGCGTTGCAAGGAACGCGGTGTTTCGGCTGAAGTGTTGCGAAACGCGCAAGTTACAGCGACAAGGGCGATAGGCTTTGGGTCAGCGACGATGCACGACATGATCACGCGCGAAGTGTTGTCGTTATCGCAGGTGAACGGAGTTGATGAGATTGGCCGGCAGAATGCGTTACGCGACAGGCTGGCGGCATTGGTTGGTTATAAGGGCGCGGAACGGTATGTTCCGGAAGCGAGCAGGGATTTGATACCGACAAGCGAACACAGCCTTGCAATGCTTGAGAATAACGACATAATGAATAAGCAGCAGGTAATTGTCGGAACAGATCAACCACATGCAATTCATTGGCAAGTTCATTTCCCGATGCTGCAAAGGATGGCGCAGACATTCATGCAATCTCCGCAGAGCCTGGATTTAATGTCGGCGGTGCCGGCAATGGAAATTGGTATTCGTCATTTAGGGTTGCATTTATCGAATATGGCAAGAGACGAATTAAGGAAAGCGCAAGTTGAAGAAATGCAGAAACAGCTTGAGCTGCTTGGTAAAGTTTTCGGAGCCATGCAAAAAGCTTTTGAGCAGATGATGAAACAGCGGCAGGCGATAGCGGAACAGCAGGCGGCGCAAGTGCAGCAAGCGCAGCAAGTTTTGGCCGACCGCGAGATGCAGGTCAAGTTGGCGCAAATCCAGAAAGATTTTGAAGTCAAGCTTGCGAACGTAGAGAAGAATAACCAGATCAGATGGCAGCGCGCAATCAACAGCATGAATATTGCTGACATGCGCGCTGCGGCAGATATTAGGCGTGAAGATGCGAAGGCAGGTGCAGCAATACCAGAAAGGGTTACTGAATGATAAAAGTAAATGAAATCGTAAAGAACGAAAAGTTGCGGGAGCAATATCAGAAATGGACTGAAGATCCGATGACGCAGATGGTAGTTGATGCGTTGAGGACGGAAACAAGGATTATGACGCCAACGCCGGAAAACTGTAAAGGCGAAATTGCGCTTGTCCTGGTTGGCGAAAATGCAGGCGCGCATAATATACTTGACAGAATGATGAATTTAGACAAGATTGTTGAGCAAACAGAAGAATTGTCGTCAGATTTCGGGGCGAGCACAATCTTCGAGAAACAGTATAAATAGAAAGGGAAAGCGATGGAAAACGAAAGCAACGCCAAAGAAATTGCCGGAAAGATTTTATCAGAAGAAAACCAACGATCTGCGCCGCAAGGTAACACCAACACACCAGAAAAAGAAAATAGCCAAACCCAGCCTCAACCTGTTACACCTGCGGCGCAGTCGAATTTACCATTACCTGACATTGATGTTCCGGCATCATTGCTGAGCAACGAACCGGCCAAGCCTCCGGAAGCAAAGCCTGCCCAGCCGGAACAAGAGCCGGACGAAATCAAGAACGCAAATACGAAGACGCGAGAAGCGTTTGCGCATTTACGCACACAGCTTTCGCAGGCAACGGAAGAACTGAAACAGTTGCGCGCCAAGCCAGCCGGCGAACAACAGCCTGCCGTTGATGTTCAGCAAGTCGTCGAAATGAAAAACAAGATAGACGAACTGAACAAGAAGCTGAACGATGCTTATGATCAGATTGGTAAATTTTCATTGGAAAGCGATCCGCGTTTCAAGGCGAAATACGAAGGGCAACAGCAGGCGATACTCGAACAGATCAAGGATTTAGCGAAGGAATGGGAAGTCAAAGAAGGCGCATTTGACAAAATCCTGCAATTCAAACCGAAGCAGCGCGTAGAGTTGATCAATGAAATTGCGCCTGATCTTATGCCAATTCTTTCGCCGTTATTTGCGCAGTATGATCATATCGAGCGCGTCAAGCAGATGGAACTGGCAAACCATAAAAGCGTCAAATCGCAGCTTGAGAGCGAAGCGCAGAAAACAAGAGCCATATCGGAGCAAACCGGTAAAGTAGCGTTATTGCAGCAGGCCGCCGTAAAAGTGTTGAAGGATGGTCATTTTCTTTTGCAGCCGGTGCAAGGGAACGATGCGTGGAATAAAGGCGTTGAGGTATTACAGAAGAAAATCCAGTATTTATTTTCGCATGACGATCCGGTGGCGCAATCTGAGCATCTCGTTCTTGGCGTTATGGCGCCCGTTTATTTGAAGCTTTTCAAGCGTGAGCGTCAAGCAAAAGAAGAAATCGAAAAGAAACTTCAGCAGATTACAGGGATGCGTCCAAGCCTTGACGCGCAGCAGTCGGATGCGCTGCGCAAGAAACAGGACACAATTGACGCAAGCTCCGCAGTTAAGAAAGTGCTTGCAGAAGAATTTCAAAATAATACTTGACAATAAGAATCAAATCTGCTAAAACGACAGCGTATTAAGAGAAAGCCTGCTTTGTGGGCACGAATGAAACATAGAGCGCCACCGCGTCGCAACGCGGTAGACGTAACTGGTTCTCGACCAGCGCCAGGCATTGCGAGAAATGCAAGAGCGTATTCCGTTCCTCGACGGCGCGCAGACAGCGTAAAGTCAGGGTGATACCGTTTCCCCGACGGCGATTGCGACGATTCGCAAGACGAAAAAAAATATCATTATTTTGAGGAAAGAGAACAGTTATGAATCCTGCCGCATTGCCGCTTTCTGCGGAAAGCTTTAATCGTATCATGATCCGGATTTCGGAGAATTTCGATCCGGTCATTCGTAAGAAATTGCGCGAGACGCCCTCGATCTATCGCAATATCCAAAAAGACGGAAACTTCAAGTTGGGCGAAGGTTATATCCGGAAAGTCCACACGTTCTATCCTGGCCTGGATGACCAAGCCGGATTGTTACGCTGGGAAGCTGAAACCGGATACCGCGCGCCTGGAACAGACAGCGAAACGGATCCCGGCCATGACCCTTGTTCTTACAAGGCGTATTTGCTTGGATACGGGTTCAAGACCGAAACTTACAGTGGTTGGCGCACAGCGCGGCGAAGCCCGAATTATTGCATTAATGACTTCATCTACGAGTGGCAGTTCCAACAGCAGTTGGAAATGATACTCAATTCGTTTGGTGATGTCGGAGTGCAGGTTTGGGAAAACTTCGGACGCGAAATGTATATGAGCTTTGCCAATAAATTTATTGCCACAGGCTCATTGACGCCGACCCGCTTCACTTACGATCCGTTCACATCAACGCAATTGACGGTGCCGGCTGGCACGATGGTTTCGACATTAACGCCGAAACATCTTGACATGCTGCATCAGATGTTGGCGTTGCAGGCGAAGAACGGCGCATTATCGCTTGATAATGACATGCCGGTTTATGGGTTGGTTTGCCATCCGTATGACTTCGATGACATGATTGACCGGAACGCCAAGCTGCGCGAATCCTATCTGTATGCCAGCCCTGAAATTCTGATTGACGGAGTTGGGAAAGTCAAGAAATTCAGAGGGTTCGGATTGACGTTTGATATGACGGCGCCGCGATTCAAGCTTTCCGGACATGACGCTGACGGGAACATGATACTTGAGCGCGTTGTGCCGTTCAAAGAAGAAGGTGTAACGCAAGGCAGCCGCTGGGAGCCGGATCAGGATTACCTGAATGCGGAATATACCCTGCTCAACATCATCCTGAAAAATGTTTACGAACGCCAAATTCCGCCTGTTGCTCCTGGTAAAATCGGGAAAGCAGAATTCGGAACTACGCCGTCAAACATGGGCGAGTTGAAGTGGATCAATATTCCGGACGTGAACACTAACGTCTTGGGTGAAAAAGGATTCTTTTTCAGCCGATTCAAAGGGTTTGCTAAGCCGATGGAGAACAACGAATATGCGGTTAGCTTGCTTGTGAAGCGTTGTCCTCATACGCCGATTGCGCTCTGCTCGCCGACGCCTAACGCCACATCCGGTGCGAAGACGGTTGTTGACGCACAGGCGATTGATCCGGAAGGCACGAAGTCTTACTTCCAGGTGGAAGTTGAGATCAGTGATACCAACGGACTTGGCTGTGAAGCAGTTGGCGCGGTAACAGTAACCTTTAAGGATGCGTCCACTGCAACGGCAATTATTGCCGATGACACTGGCGCGCCGACGAAGTATGTGCTGACATTTGCGACCGAAGATGATTGGGTTGCAGAAGGCGGCGGAATCGCAACCGTAACCTGTAAGTAAACAAACCAAAACCGATGAAGGCGGGTTGAAATATACCCGCCCGAATCAAAAAAAAGGAAAAAAAGGTAATGAAGAAATTATCGTTGATTGTGATGGCGGCGCTTATTGCTGCCGGCGGTGCATTTGCCCAGACGCTTGTTGTGCGTCCGAAAGCCATTAAAGTTGTCGGAACCAAGCTTGCGGGCGCAGGTACGGCGAGTATGGAAGTCTATAACAACGGAACTGGAACGAGTTATTATACCGTTTCGGTTCCGGCAGGTGCGACAAGCTGGGTTACGTCTGGAACGTCAAGCGGTAACTCGACTGGCGAAATTGATACAGTTGTATTGACTTTCGTTACGAGCGCGCTTGAGCCTGGTTTCTATAATACGACCGTTACTGTTACTCAGACCAATGCGCCCGTTACGGTGAAGACCGTGCCGGTAACGTTGCAGGTCTATAGTGACGAGAATCAAGGCGTAGCGGTTGGACCGTCCAGCATGGCTACGGATCCGTCCGGCGTGGCGATTGGCAGTCAAGCAGGACGCGCTGTGGCTGTTGGGAAAGACACCATCCAGATTGGCGCCGGAATTAACCGGACAGCCGGTTCATTCCAGGTTGGTGAACAACCCGTGCTATTGATTCGTATTGACACCAATACGACAACCGATCCGACCGATTATGTGCCGCGCTGGTATGGTGATCAGCTTGTCGGCCAGGTTGGTCCAGGAACGGCTGGCTGGTGGATAGCTACTGGCTTGACGTCCGACGATTGGATAAACATGTATGATACCGTTCAGAGCGGCATCTTGCTTGCCAGTCGGCACATTGACACAAATACGACCACATCGGTTACGACTTATACCCCACGTTATTTCGGGGATATGCTTGTCGGCCAGGCTGGAGCTGGAACAGGCGCTGTGTGGTTGGCAATCGGTTTGACGACCAACGATTGGTCTAAAATTGGCGGAAAATAATCAAGAGACCGCAAGGAGTCTCGGCAGGGTGGCGGCGTCCCTTTCCGCCCCACCCTGCTTTTTCAAAAGGAGAGCCGTATGATTGTAAGCGCATGTCCAGGTGGTTGTGATGTGTCGGTAACGACAACGGTGGTTGTTACTGACCCGGCGGCAAAAATTGCCGCAACGCCAAGCGAGACGGTAACAGGCGCCGGAACAGTAGCGGCAGGCGCGTCGAGCCTGTCGTTTTTCAATTACGGCCCGGCGACAGTAACGATTAACGGGGAAGTATTGGCGGTGCGCGCTTCGATTTCATTCCCGTTTTTAGGAGCGAACGTAACATATCCTGCAATGAGTTATGACGCGACAGGCAGCACGATACGAATAGACAGAACGATTCTTTGAGAGGGAAACAATGAGAATTTGTGTTATAGCGATTTTCTTTTTTGTCGTTCAGTTTTTATCGGCGCAGCAAGTTAATCCGGGTGGTGGAGTTTATTCCATGAGCGATGTTCCTGGCTTGACCGATGCGATTGATAAAACGATAACAAACGCTTATAAAGGCGCAGATACTGGAACGCTGGAAGGGGAAGTCAATAAAGTAGGGCGTCAAGTTGAAGTAAGGTTTCCGACCTTGCCGAATTATCCTGAACTGAAAACCAACATCATCTATGGCACTGTCAATATTGACCCGTCCGGCCTGACGGAAATTGATTTCTTTCATACGTTTTCCAACAATCCATTTGTGTCGTTAATGCCGTTTGGCACGAATATCAGTGAATTATTGACACCGGTTGTGGTTGATGTAACGCCAAGCGGTGCGAGCTTTGTTGTTATATCGTCCGGCGAGATTGTTACGAATGCTTACAGGGTTGACTGGCAAGCGATTAGCGGAGCAGGTTTAAGTTGGATTGGCGATACACTCGGTGATCTTGGAGGCCGGACAAACATTTATTTGAATAACGGCGCGCAGGCAATGAATGCGTTTTACTTTCCGGTAAATCATGGCGCAGGCCGATGGTTAGCTGGCGATGCGAGCGGCTATGGTTTTTGGCAGGACAGAACGATTGCGAACCTGACCGATGGCGGCGACGTATTCAAGCGAGACGGGACAATCCTGCCAACTGCCAACTGGAACATGAACGGAAAAAGAATTTTGAACATGACGCGATTACAGGTAACGGACGGCGCGGCAGCCGGCAGATACTTGGGCTGCGATTCGTCTGGCATTGGATATTGGATGGCGTTGCCGTCATGGAGTCCGGCAGGAAGCGCATTGAACATGAACGGCTATGCCATAAGCGGAGTGGGCGCATTTACGGCAGCCGGCGCGTCAACCTTGAACACCTTGACGGTTAATGGCGCAGTTGACTTGAAGGCAGCAACAACGATGCGCGGCGCCATAACGCTTGAGACAGCGAGCAGCGTCAACGCCAAAGGGACAGTAAGCCTGACGACATCCGGCGGCAGCGCCGGCGCGCCGAAGCTGAGGTGTGAAGGATATGCGCGTTTCAATGGTGTGCTTGACGCGCGTGGTGAAGCATTTATGTATAACGGCTTGGCGGCATTTGGCAATATTTCGTCTGCGCCTGGCGTTTCGTTTTGGGCGTCTGGCGGCCATTCGGTTTGTGATCGAGATATTATTTGCGGCGATTATGATTGGGTTATGACGTATTATCCATCCTTTGTTTCGCCGTGGGGCAACATAATTGCGCAGCGCGGATTTTATGGATCCACGCTTGTGATTACCGGCAGCAAGACATTTAGGATTGACCATCCGAAAGACGAAAAGAAGTATTTATTTCACGCCTCAATTGAAAGCCCGAAAGTGGAGTTGATTTATCGGGGCAAGACAAAGCTGACAGCAGGCCGCGCAAAAGTTAATTTGAACGAGCATTACGGCTTGATACCGGACACATTGAATGACATGTTGAAAGACTTGAGCGTGTGTGTTTATAATAATGCGAGTTGGACAAGAGTGCGTTGCGCGGCGGTTCTGTCGAGCGTTGAATTTGAGATTGAAGCGGAAAACACAATATGCGAAGATGAAGTTGAATGGATGGCAGTAGCGACAAGGTGTGATAAAGGCGTTGAAGATTACAAAATTGAGGTGGACAAATGATGAAAAGGGCATTAACGGTCTGCTTGGTTGTGCTGTGTGGCGCGGCGTTTGGCGCAATGAACAACAATTCGAGGACGGAAGACGGACGGTTCGTTATTGAGCCTGGCGCGGTATTGGTTGATGGGCACAGACTGGCAACGACATCGGATGTTGCAGTTGTGCAGAGCAACCTGAACAATGAAGTAGCGAGAGCGACAAACGCGGAATATCAGATACAGGTACAGGTTGATGTTGTTAAAGGCAGGACAAACGCATGGGATGGCGCGGTCGAGGGGGTTGACCGCGCAGTCATGAAGACCGGCGAAACGGATAATGTTGACTTAACGCTGGCGGATGTGCGGATAGCGGAGCCGACAGAAACGAATAATCCGGCAACGAAGAAGTATATTGACGACAAGATCATAGCGTCATCGAATGTGGCGAATTGGGCGGAGTTTGTGGCAATTCAAGACGTGGACATGGACGGCAACGACTTGGAGAATGCGGGTGAAGTAAGGTTTGCGGATGGGAAGAAGATTAATGATGCAACGGTGCAGGACGGTGAGAACTTGAGGTTGGGCGGAATAAACGCGCTGCGCCTGAACAAACCGGCGATAAGCGGGTATTTGGGAGCGGGTCGGGTCGTGGCGTGGGGAGACAATTCCGAAGGTCAATGCAACGTTCCTGCTGATGCCAGTAATTCAGTTGTCGCTGTTGCTGGGGGTGTAAATCATTCCCTTGCTCTACGCTCAGACGGCAGGGTCGTGGCTTGGGGATACAATGCTTCAGGTCAATCAACCGTTCCCGCTGATGCCAG